>WNFF01023679.1_pt1 | contig 11823 bp, 9 predicted proteins | sample 5400441 | NCBI WGS metagenome assembly WNFF01 (sample SAMN13153345, study PRJNA577476) | soil metagenome | isolation source: 120 cm saprolite under Douglas fir tree site 2 hole 3 replicate 1 | place: USA:California | collected 2015-04-18
CGTGCGGGCCGCGGCACAGGTCCACGAACGGCCCGTCGGTGTAGACCGAGATGGTCTCGTTCTCGCCCAGATCGTCGATGCGCTCGAGCTTGAGCGGGTCTTCTTTGAACCGGGTCTTCGCTTCCGCGCGCGAGACCTCCTCCCGCACGAACGGGTAATCGGCGGCCGCCACCTCCTTCATCCTGGCTTCGATCTTGTCCAGGTCCTCGGGCGTGAACGGCGTCGGCACCTCGAAGTCATAGTAGAAGCCGTCCTCGATGGGCGGACCGAAGCCGATCTTGGCGTGGGGGAAGATTTGGCGCACGGCGGTGGCGAGCACGTGCGCCGAGGAATGCCGCAGCACGTCGAGCGCCTGCGGGTCCTTGTCGGTAAGGATGGAGATGGTGGCACCATCAGGCACCGGGCGGCTGAGGTCGCGCACCTCGCCGTTCACGCGGATGGCGAGCGCCGCTTTGGCGAGCCCCGGACCGATCGCCTTGGCAACATCGAGCCCGGTGGCGCCGGCGGGCAGGGTCTTCTGGCTCCCGTCGGGGAGCGTGACGCGGATGGAATCGGCCACGGCGGTCAGCGGGCGGTCGCGGCGGGCGGCGCCGGCTCGAGCGGCGGCAGGTCGCGGCCGTGCACGAAATACAGCACGACAGCCAGCACCAGCACCGTCGCCAGCGTGCCCCAGCGCACCAGCCGCGCGAGCGGTACGAGGTTTGATTCGTCGGACATTTGTGGGTATTCTAGCTATTCGCGTGACACTGTGACAGTTGCGTAATGCGGGGACAGGGGAATGGGGACGGGGGCAGGGTCTCGTGCCGTCGTACCGTTCCCCATTCCCCAGTCTCCTGTCCCCTTCTGTCTATATAGAGGAATGGCCGAGCCGAGTCTCCCGCTTCCCCCTCAATACGATCCGCGCGCCGTGGAAGCGTCGCTGTACCGGCGTTGGCTCGATCGCGGTGTGTTCCAGCCGCGCCCCGACGGCGAGCCGTACGTCATCGTGATCCCGCCGCCCAACGTCACTGCCGTGCTGCACGTGGGCCACGGGCTCAACAACATCATCCAGGACGTGCTGATCCGCTTCCAGCGGATGCGCGGCCGGGCCGCCGAATGGCTGCCCGGCACCGATCACGCCGGCATCGCGACGCAGAACATCGTCGAGAAGCAGCTCGCGGCCGAAGGGAAGACGCGCTTCGACCTGGGGCGCGAGGCCTTCGTCGAGCGGGTGTGGGCGTTCGTGCGGGAGACGGGCGACACCATCATCGAGCAGCTCAAAATTATCGGCTGCTCCTGCGACTGGAGCCGCACGCGCTTCACGCTGGACGACGCCTACTCGCGCTCGGTGCGCGAGGTGTTCGTGCGGCTGTGGGAAGAAAAATTGATCTACCGCGGCCACCGCGTGATCCATTGGTGCCCGCACTGCCTCACTGCCCTGTCGGACGAGGAAGCGGAGCACCACGAGACCAGCGGCAACCTCTACTACATCCAATACCGCCTGGCGGACGGCTCGGGCGCCGTGACGGTCGCCACGACGCGCCCCGAGACGATGTTCGGCGACATCGGCCTGGTCTATCATCCCAAGGACGCGCGCTACAAGGGCCTGAAGGGCAAGCAGGTCACAATCCCGCTGTCCGGGTTGGCGATTCCCATCGGCACCGACGAAGCGGTGGACAAGGAATTCGGGACCGGGATGCTGAAGGTGACGCCGGCGCACGATGCCAACGACTTCGACATCGCGAATCGCGTGTGGCCGCACGCCGAGAAGCCGTTGATCCTGACGCCAGACGCGCGGATGGAGCAATCGTCCCGCGTGCCGCCGGAGCTGCAGGGCTTGGACCGATTCGCGGCCCGCAAGAAGATCGGCAAGCTGCTCGAGAAGGAGGGCCTGCTCGTGAAAGTCGAGCAGCACCAGCACGGCGTGCGGCATTGCTACCGCTGCGACACGGTGGTGGAGCCGCGGCTCTCGGATCAGTGGTTCGTGAAGATGCAGTCGCTGGCCGAGCCCGTGCTCGCGGCATACCACCGCGGTGAGTTCAAGATCATCCCCGAGCGCTGGCGGGCCACGTTCGAGAACTGGATGGCGGGAATCCGCGACTGGAATATTTCGCGGCAGTTATGGTGGGGCCATCGCATCCCGGTGTTCACCTGCACCACGTGCAAACACCAATGGGCGGACCGCCAGGATCCGACCGAGTGCCCCAAGTGCGGCGGTCCGGTCACGCAGGATCCCGACGTGCTCGACACCTGGTTCTCGTCCTGGCTCTGGCCGTTCGCGACGTTCGGCTGGCCTGAGAAGACGCCCGACCTGGCGCGCTTCTATCCGGGGCACACGCTGGTCACGGCGCCCGAGATCCTGCAGCTGTGGGTCTCGCGCATGCTGATGTCGGGGTACCACGTCATGGACCGGCGGCTGCCGTTCACGACGGTGTACTTGACCGGGACGGTGCGCGACACGCAACACCGCAAGATGTCTAAGTCCCTGGGCAACGGCATCGATCCACGCGACGTGGTGCGGCTCTACGGCACCGACGCGCTGCGCTGGACCCTGATCGGCGGCGGCTCGCTCGGCGCCGACGTGATCGTGGACCCGAGCGATCTCGAGACCACGTTCGCGCCGGGCCGGAACTTCGCGAACAAGCTGTGGAACATCGGGCGCTTCATCCTCAGCCAGCTGCCGGAGCGCGTGCCGGCGATCGAGAAGATCGAGCGGTCGCAGCTCACGCTCGCCGACCGCTGGATGCTGGCGCGCGCCCAGTGGGCGATCGAGCAAGCCACGCAGGCGATCGAAGAGTTCCGCCTCGACAACGCGGCCGAGGTCGCGTTTCAGCTCGCGTGGCGCGATCTGGCGGACTGGTACCTCGAGGCGGTGAAGCCGCGCCTCGGCGCCGGCCGGGACGGGAGTGTCGTGCATGCCGTGCTGGCCTACACGTTCGACGTCGTGCTGCGGCTGCTGCACCCGGTCGTGCCCTTCATTACTGAGGAGCTGTGGCAGAGACTGCCGGGGAGGGCGGCCGCGGACCTGCTGATCATCGCGGACTGGCCCCGGGCGCGCGCGGAGTTGCGCGACCAGCCGGCATTCAACGAGTTCCGGCGAGTCCAAGAAGCGATCACCGCGATCCGCAACATCCGCGCGGAGTACCGCATCGCGCCCAAAGAGCGTCTCACCGCCACCATTACGCCGCAGACGCCAGGCGTGCGGCAGGCGCTGGCCGGCGAGCGCGATACCATCGTGCGGCTCGCGCATCTCGAAGCACTCGAGCTCGGCCCGCAGCCTACGGACGGCGGCGGCGGCCACGCCGTGCTCCCGGACGCGAGCGAAGTGTTCGTGGCCTTCGGCGGCGCCATCGACGTGCAGCAGGAATGCGGCCGGCTCGCGACCGAGCTCGACCGCCTCGACCAGCAGCTCGCCGCCCTCGCGGCGCGACTGTCGAACCAGAACTTCGTCTCCCGCGCGCCCGCCGATGTGGTCGCCAGGGAGCGTGAGAAGGAGCAGACGTGGCGCACGCAGCGCGGCGTCCTCGCCGACAAGCTCAAAGCGCTGGGCTGCTCTTAGTCCTGGCCTGCGCCGGCTGCGCCAGTCAGGGCGACCCGCCGGGCGGGCCGCCCGATACCACGCCTCCCCAGATTAGGACCGTGCGCCCCGATTCCGGCGCCGTGCTCCCAGACCTGAAGGGCGACCTGGTGATCCAGTTCGACGAGGTGATCGACGAGATGCCGGGTTCATCCGGCGGCGCGTCGGGCATCACGGGCCTCGCCAAACTGGTGGCGCTCTCACCCGTGGCGGGTGACGTGAAAGTCTCCTGGCACCGCAGCGCGATTCACGTGCGGCCCGCCGAAGGGTGGCGGCGCGGCCGCGTGTACCGGCTGGAGGTGTTCCCCGGCATCGCCGACCTGCGCCGCAACGTCATGAAGCACGGCCGCACCATCGTGTTCTCGACGGGCTCTGCAACTTCAAACTCGCGGGCATTCCGTCCGGCAATTACGTCGTTTACGCCGTCGCCGATCAGAACAACAATCGCCGCGCCGACCGGCGCGAGGCGTACGACTCCGCGGACGTGCACGTCGATTCCGTTGCGACTGCCGTGCTGTGGACGTTCGTGCACGATAGCGCCGGCCCGCGCCCGCACACGGCGGCACTGGTGGATTCCTTCGCCCTGCGCCTCGAGTTCAACGCCCCGCTCGATCCCGCGACGCCGCTCGACACGAGTACCGTGCACGTGTTCTTGTTACCCGATACGACGCCCGTCCCGGTCGTGGGCGTGTACGCCGCCGCCGCGTACGACTCGGCGCGCGCACGCGAGCGCGCACTGCAAGACTCACTCAAGCGTGCCGCCGACACGTCGCATCACGCGCCGCCCGTGGACACGACCAGTCAGCCCCGGCGCTCCGAACACACCCGCACCCGCCGACACGTCGCTCGCGCGCCGGTTGCTCAAGCAGCGGCCTGTGCCCAGCGACAAGATCGTGGTGCGACTGGGCACGCCGCTCAAACCGGGCAGCAAGTATCTCGCGCGCGTCCGTGGCGTCCGCAATCTCAACGGCGCCAAAGCCGACGGCCACGCGGTGCTCGCGGTGCCGGTGCCGAAACCCGCGCCGAAGGACACCACCAAGACGCCACGCGATACGACGCGCGTGCGCAAAGACACGATCCCGTGAGCGATCCGCGCCGGCGGCTGCCCGCCGTGGACGTCCTGCTCGCCCTCGCGGACGTGGCGCCCTTGCTCGCGACGCAGCCGCGCAGCGTCGTGGTGCGCGCCGCCCGCGACACGCTCGACGCCGCGCGCGCCCACGGCGGCGAGGCGCCGGCCGCCGGTTGGGGTAGCGCCATCGGGGAGCGCGTGCGCGCGCTGGCCGAGCCGCGCCTCGGACCCGTGATCAACCTCACGGGCGTCGTGCTGCACACCAACCTCGGCCGCGCACCGCTCGCCCCTGCCGCCGTGCGCGCCATGACCGCCGTCGCCGCCGGCTATTCCAATCTCGAGTACGATTTGGGCAAAGGCGCGCGCGGCTCGCGCCAGGCGCTGTGCCGCGATCTGTTGACGGAGTTGACCGGCGCCGAGAGCGCGCTGGTCGTGAACAACGCCGCGGGCGCGTTGCTGCTGGCGCTGGGCGCGCTGGCGCGCGGCGCCGAGGTGGCCGTGTCGCGCGGCGAGCTGGTCGAAGTGGGCGGCGGCTTCCGCATCCCCGAGATCATGGCGCGCTCCGGCGCCCGCTTGATGGAGATCGGGTCCACCAACCGCACCCATAAGAAGGATTACGAGCAGGCGGTCGCGGCCGGCGCGCGGCTCCTCCTCAAGGTGCACCGCTCGAATTTTCAGGTGACCGGCTTCACGGCAGAGCTGGTCCCGGCCGACGTCGCGGATCTCGCGCGCGCGCGCGGCTTGGCGAGTGTGTTCGATCTCGGCTCGGGCCTGCTGCTCGATCTCACACCGTGGGGCCTGGCCGGCGAGCCCACCGTGCCGCAGGCCGTAACAGCGGGATTCGACCTCGTGGTCTTCTCGGGCGACAAACTGCTGGGCGGGCCGCAGGCCGGCATTCTGGTGGGCCGCCGCGCGGCGATCGAAGCTTGCCAGAGCGATCCCGTCGCCCGCGCGGTGCGCGCCGACAAGCTCACCCTCGCGGCGCTGGAAGCGACCTTGGGACTCTATCGCGATCCGGCCGCCGCGCGCGCCGAGGTTCCGGTGCTGCGCATGCTCACAGAAGACACCGCCGCGGTGCAGCGTCGCGGGGAGGCGTTGCAGCACGGCGTGGCAGGCAAGGCGACGGCGAACTTGGTGGACGGGTTCTCCGAAGTCGGCGGCGGTTCATTCCCGGGCGCCAAACTCAAGACCGTCCTGGTGGAGCTGTCCCTCCCCGGCGTGTCGCCCGACGCCTTGCTCGAGCGGCTGCGCGGCGGCGCGCCGCCCGTGATCGCCCGTATCGAGCGCGACCGCGTAGTGCTCGACCCGCGGACACTGCTGCCGGAGCAAGTAGACGCTGCGGCCGCCGCAATTCGCGCGAGCCTCGATGGCTAGAGCCGTCTTCCTGGACCGCGACGGCACGATCGTCGAGGATCCGGGATTCCTGCACGAGCCGGGGAAAGTCCGCCTGCTGCCGGGGGCCGGGGAGGCGATTCACCAGCTGAACCAGGCCGGCTTTCTAGTCGTTACGGTCAGCAATCAGTCGGGTATCGCGCGCGGGCGCTACACGGTCGTCGATTACGAAGCGGTGCAGCGCCGGTTGGCCGAGCTGCTCGCGTCGCATCAAGCCCGACTGGACGCCTCGTATTTCTGCCCCCACCACCCCGACGTCACCGGCCCCTGCGACTGCCGCAAGCCGGGCGTGAAGCTGTTCCAGGACGCCCGCACCGCGCTGGCGATCGACTTCGCGCGCTCCTGGTGGGTGGGCGACCGCCTGTCGGACGTGGAGCCGGCGCGCGCACTGGGCGGCCGGGCGATTCTCGTGGAGACCGGTGACGGCCGTCACCACGCGGCGGCCGCCCGCGCGGCAGGCTTCGCCACGGCGCCAGACCTCGCGGCGGCGGCTTCCCTGATTGTGCGCGGCGGCTGAGTCGGCGAGATTGGTGCGTCACCGGACACCCGCCTGAACAGGAGCAACCCCCGTGGTCGTCGCTCGCTCGCTGACCGTCCTCGCGTTGTTCCCGCTCGCCGCCCTCGCCCAAAAGCCCGTGCCCGTGCGGCTCGACATCCCCTCCGTCAAGAAGGCCGTCGTCACCATCCACGCGCTCGACGCGAGCGGCGAGGTGACCGCGGCGCACGTGCTGCAGGGGGCGGCGGCGTGCTCGGTGGAGCTGTCCGACGGCCAGACCATGCGCTGCTCGGTGGCGGCATCGGACACGGCCAAGGATGTCGTGATGCTGCTGGTGGGGGGCCAGCCGCCGGCGACGCTGCGCTTCGGCACGAGCGACGACGCCAAGGACGGCGACGAAATCACCGTGGTCTCGAATCCGCTAGGCGAGCTGCCGGGCACGGTCTCCAAGGGCATCGTGTCGGCGTCGCGCGTCGTCGGCGGGACCAAGCTGATCCAGATCTCGGCGGCCATTTCGCACGGCTCGAGCGGGGCGCCGGTGCTCGACAGCCACGGCCAAGTCATCGGCATCGTGCGCAGCACCATCACGGAAGGCCAGTCCTTGAACTTCGCGACGGCGACCGACGCGGTACGCTACATGCTGAACAGCCCGTCTGCCGTGGCTGAAGCGCAGGGCTTCTTCGCGGCGCGCCCGGCTGCGCCCGCCGCAGCGGCGCCGAGAGCCGCGCCCGTGACCGGTGGCCCGGGACGCCGCACGATCCAGGTCGGTCAGACCGTGAACAGCACGCTCTCGAGCAGCGACGAGATCTACTCGGACTCGACGTACTATCAGCGGTGGTCCTTCACCACGCAACCGAATACAGCGATCACGATCGACTTGGCGTCGGATGACTTCGATCCGGTCCTGCTGTTGACTGGCCTCGACTCGACGGTGGTCGATGTGCGCCATCGCGGCCCGGGCTGCGCAGCCCGCATCGCGCTGGTCTTCCCCGGCGCCGGCCCGTATTCGGTGGTGGCCAACACGAGCGTCACGCCGGTGCGGCAGACGGGCCGGTATGTGTTGTCGCTCACGCAGGGCCTCAAGCCGCTGCTGCCGGACGACCCCTGCACGCCGGCGGGATCATCCGCGCCCGCAGCGTCGGCGAACGGGAACTCGATGCACCAGATCCAGGTGGGACAGTCCGTCAACGGGAGCCTTACGACGGCCGACAACCTGTACCGCGACACGACGTACTACCAGTACTGGCAATTCACGACGACGGCCGGCACGCCGCTCACTGTCGACCTGTCGTCGGACGACTTCGATCCGTACCTGATCGTGCGTGGGTTCCACGCCGCCGATGGGCGGGACTCCTCGAGCGTGGATGATGACGGCGGACCGGGATGCGCGGCGCGTGTCGCCACGATCTTTCCGACCACCGGTACGTACACGATCCTCGTGAACACGACCAGCACGCAAAAAAACAGGACGGGGAGTTTCACGCTGTCGATCACCCGCGGCCTCAAGCCGCTCATCCCCGGTGACTGCTCCAGCAGCGGGGCGACAGCAGGCGGTGGCAGCCGCGCCCAGACCGAGGGCACGATTACGGTCGGACAGTCCGTGCAAGGCCAGCTGACGTCGAGCGACTACCTGCGGCCGGCCGATACGACCTACGCGCAATGGTGGCTGCTCCAGGGGCACGCCGGCCAACAGGTGACCATCGACCTCGAGGCAGATAGTTTCGACGCGTACGTGTTCCTGTACGGGCCCGGACTCACGGACGGAGTTCAAGACGACGATGGGGGCGGCAACTGCAACGCGCGGCTCACCGTCATGCTGCCGCAAGACGGGGAGTACCGCATCCTCATCAATACGCGCGGCAAGTACGAAACGGGCCCCTATACGCTCAGCGTGACGGCGGGCGCCAAGCCCAAGTCACTGCAGCGCTGCAGCCGGCGGTGACCGCGGTCCGCGTCGCCGTCCTGGTCTCGGGCGGCGGCACGAACCTGCAGTCTCTGCTGGACGCGACGGCCACCCCGGGCGCACCCGCCAGGGTGGCCGTCGCCATTTCGAACCGCGCCGACGCCGGCGCCCTCGAGCGGGCCCGGCGCGCGGGCGTTGCCACCGCCGTCCTTGCCGACCACACCAATGCCGCCGAAGTGTTGCGCGCCGTCAACGACGCCGACCTCGTCGTCCTCGCAGGTTACCTCAAACTGGTCCCCGCCGAGGTCGTGGCGCGCTTCCGCTGCCGGATGATTAACATTCACCCCGCCCTGCTGCCGGCATTCGGCGGGCCCGGCTTCTACGGCCGGCGCGTGCACGAAGCCGTGCTCGCGAGCGGAGCGACGGTGTCGGGCGCCACGATCCACTACGTGGACGACCACTACGACCGCGGCGCGATCATCGCCCAGTGGCCCGTGCCCGTACATGCGGGCGACACTCCCGACACGCTCGCGGCGCGCGTCCTCGAGGTCGAGCATCACCTGCTCCCGGCCGTCGTGCTGGCGCTGGCGCGGCTCGGCGTGCCGGAGGAGCCGGTGCGGCTGGTGGCGGCGGGAGAGGGATTCGCGATGGCACAGCAACCGAACGTGGAGATCAAGACAGATGCGACGGAGTGAGACCAAAGCGGTCGGGCGGACAGGTGGTCGGGCGCTCGGAGCGCTGGTGTTGGTGCTCGTGACCGCCGGACCGGCCGACCGTCTGAGCGCCCAAGACGTCTCCTCCCTCACCGAACGCCTCTCGGCCCTCACCGCCGTCACCGGCTCGGAGCGCGCGCTCACCGATTCCCTGCTCGCCTGGCTGCCCGGTTCTGCCCGGGACCGCTTCGGCAACGTGACGCTAGCGCTGGGCAAGGGCGAGCCCAAGCGGCTCGCGAGTTGCGCGGTCGACGAGGTCGGCTACATCGTCGGCAACATCACCGACGACGGATACGTCCGTTTGCGTCGCGTGCCCGGCGTGCTCCCGCAGCCGCTCTTCGACCAGCAGATGCTCGAGGGCCAGCGCGTCACCGTGATGGGCGATGCGGGACCAGTCCCGGGCGTCGTGGCTGTGCGCTCGACACACCTCACGCGTTTCCGCGGCGCGGCCACCGCCGCCGAGCCGCCGTTCACCGTGGACGACGCCTGGCTCGACGTGGGCGCGACTTCGCGCGCCGACGTGGCCCGCCTCGGCATCCACGTACTGTCGCCGGTGGCGCGGCTCAAGCGGCCGTTGCGCTACGGCGACGGCCTGCTCGCGGCACCCTTCGCCGGATCGCGCGCCAGCTGTGCCGCGCTGCTGGCAGCGGCGCTCGGCCAGCCGTCCCCGCACGGAACCGTGGTGGTGGCGTTCACGATCCAGGGCAGCTACGCGCAGACCGGACTCAAGGCCGTGCGCGCCCTGCAGGGACCATTCGCCGAGGAGCTCGCGCCCAACGTGCCGTCGCAGTTCCGCTTCACGCCGGTCGAGACCGTCTCGCTCGCGGCCGCGGATTCGGTCCGCAAGGCGATCGTGCGTTGGATCGGTGGACGATGAAGGCCCCGTCGCTGGTTCTCGTCGCGCTCACAACGGCGGCCAGCGTGGCCGCGCAAGACACGTCCCGCGTCGCCGAGGCCCAATCCGTCCTCGCCCCGCTCATCGAGAGCTACGGCGTCTCCGGCATGGAAACGCCAGTGCGCGCCACGGTCCAGAAACTCCTGCCTCCGTGGGCCAAGACCGAGACCGACACGGCCGGCAATCTCTGGGTGCGCGTGGGACAGGGCGACCCCGTGATCGTGTTCGTCGCGCACCTGGACGAGATCGGCTATCGCGTGGACTCGATCTTGGACGACGGCTCGCTGCGCCTCCTGAACCAGGGTGGTTTCTTCCAGTCGCTATTTGAGGCGGAGCCGGCGCTCGTGCACACGCCCAAAGGCGATCTGCCGGCCGTGTTCCTGCCACGCGACACCGGGACCACGCACCACAATCCCCCGCCGGTGCGCGCCAGTGTCGGCACCACGTCGCGCCAGGCCACGCTGGCGCTGGGCGTGAGCGTCGGCAGCACCCTCACGATGCCGAAGCAGTTCACGCGCCTCGCGGGCACGCGCGCCACCGGCCGCGCCATGGACGACCGCGTCGGCGACGCCGCGCAGATTCTGGCGCTGCGCCATCTCGACCGCGGCAAGCTCAAGCACCAGGTGATTTTCCTCTTCAGCACGCGCGAGGAAATCGGCCTCGACGGCGCTCGCGCCGCGGCCAACGCGCTCGGCACCACCCCGCGCCGCGTGCACGCCATCGACACGTTCGTCTCCGCCGACTCACCGCTCGAGCTGCAGACCTTCGCGACGGCGAAGCTCGGCGACGGCCCCGTAGCACGCTCGCTCGACAATTCGTCGGTCACGCCTGCCGCGTATGTGGACTCGCTCGTGCAAGTGGCCCGCGCGCGCGGCGTGCCGCTGCAGGTCGGCACCACCAACGGCGGCAACGACGGCTCGACCTTCACGCCGTTCGGCGTCGTGGACGTGGCGATGGGCTGGCCGCTGCGGTACTCGCATTCGCCCGCCGAGGTGGTGGATCTGCGCGACGTCGCCGCCCTGGCCGATCTGGTCCAGGCGATCGCCGAGATCTGGTGAGGGCGCTCCTCTCCGTTTCCGACAAGCGCGGCCTCGTCGAGTTCGCACGCGGCCTGGCGGCACTCGGCTGGGAGCTCGTGTCGACGGGCGGGACCGCCGAGACGCTCCGCCAGGCGGGGCTCGCGGTCGTTCCGGTCGAGCAGATCACGGGCTTCCCGGAGATGATGGACGGCCGCGTGAAGACGCTCCACCCCAAGGTGCACGGCGGGCTGCTCGCCAAACGCAGCGACCCCGGCCACCTGCGCGCGATGCGCGAGCACGGCATCACGCCGATCGATTTGGTCGCCGTCAATCTCTATCCGTTCCGCGAAACCGTCGCTCGGCCGGATGTCACCGACGAGCAGGCGATCGAGCGTATCGACATCGGCGGCCCGTCGATGCTGCGCAGCGCCGCGAAGAATCACACCGACGTGATCGTGATCGTGGACCCCGATGACTACGCGCCCGTGCTCGCCGAGCTGCAGGGCGGCAGCGTGGTGGCGCCCGAGCGGCGGCGCGCGCTCGCGCTCAAGGTCTTCGCGCACACCGCGGCGTACGATGCGGCCATCACCGCCTACCTGAGCCGCTCGAGCGAGACGCTGCCCGAGCGGGTGGCCTTGGTGCTGGAGCGCCGCCAGGCGCTGCGCTACGGCGAGAACCCGCACCAGCGCGCGGCGCTCTACGCCACCGACGAGCCCCACGGCGTGCGCGACCTGGAGCAGCTGCACGGCAAAGAGCTGTCCTTCAATAATCTCATCGACG
>WNFF01021328.1_pt1 | contig 11821 bp, 11 predicted proteins | sample 5400441 | NCBI WGS metagenome assembly WNFF01 (sample SAMN13153345, study PRJNA577476) | soil metagenome | isolation source: 120 cm saprolite under Douglas fir tree site 2 hole 3 replicate 1 | place: USA:California | collected 2015-04-18
TGAGCGGTCGAATTTGAAGATCGCCTGGAGTGGCTGGTCTGGGCCGGTGGCGCCGGCTGCCGGCTGCTACGGATGGCTGCGCGGGTACCCGCACGCGGCGGCCAGGGACGTTCCGGTCAGTGTCCCGGTCTCCTTGCGGAATGCCCGCAGGAGAGCCTTGTATCGCTGGTCAGCGCCGGGAACCCGCCGAAATGCGGGGCATGGTGCCCGATGGCCCAGTCACACAGCGGGTGAGACCGGTCGCCGGCCTCGAAGACTGCGGCCAGGCTGCCCCGGCCACGGTGAATCACGTGGCCGTCGGCGGTGAACGGGAAGACCGCCCGGCGCAGCCCGGACCGGGCGGCCGAGCCTGCGTTCGACATAATTCGGGCTGTCTAGAGGTCCTGGCGGTGTCAGAGCGCAGGTCAGCGTGTCGCCGTCCGCTTGCAGGCGCGGAATTACCTAGAGACACGAATTCTGCTGGGCTGGCTCAGGGGCAATGGCTTACCAGGTATCGTCTAGAGACGATGTACGTGAAGACGACCAGCCGGACGAACAAGGACGGCACCCCGGTCCGCTACCTGCACCTGGCCCACAACGAGTGGGACCCGATCGCGGGCCGGTCGGTGCCCAGGGTGCTGTACAGCTTCGGCCGCGAGGACGCCCTGGACCGGGCCGCGATCAAACGGCTGGTCGCGTCTCTATCCAAGCTGCTGGACCCGGCCGGTGCGCTCGCCGCCACCGCAGGTTCTGACCTGGTATTCCTGGAGTCGCGGCCGTTCGGCGGCGCGTTCGTGCTCGATGCGCTGTGGCGGCGGCTGGGCATCGACAAGGTCATCACCGGCCTGGACGCCACGCCCCGGCGGGGCCGGCCCCGCGAGGTGGCCGTAACCGAGCGGGTGCTGTTCGGCCTGGTCGCTAACCGGGCGCTGGCGCCGTCATCGAAACTGGCCGCCGCCGAGTGGATCAGCAGCGACGTGCACATCGAGAATCTGCCCGGGATCGGCGAGCAGGCCTGCTACCGGGCGATGGACTGGCTGCACGACGCGCGCGAGCATCTGGAGGCCGGGGTCTTCGGCAAGGTCGCCACCTTGCTGAATCTCGAGGCCGGCCTGCTGTTCTTCGACACCACCTCCACGTACTTCGAGCTGGAGGAAGCCGACGAGGAGGTGGCACGGAACTGGCGCGGGGAGAAAACCTCCGGCGACGATGACGCCGATCCGGAGAAGGCGGCCGGGTTCCGCACGCACGGCAAGTCCAAGGACAGCCGCGATGACCTGCCGCAGATCGTGATCGGGATGGCCGTCACCCGCGACGGGATCCCGGTGCGGTGCTGGTGCTGGCCCGGCAACGCCAGCGACCAGGTGGTGATCCGCCAGGTCAAGGACGAGATGCGGGACTGGACCCTATCCAAGATCGTATGGGTAACCGACCGCGGGTTCTCCTCAGCCGGGAACCGCCGGTACCTGCGGTCGGGTGATCACCATTACATCATCGGAGAGAAACTGCGCTCCGGATCGGCTGAGGTCAAGGCTGCGCTGTCCCGCCAGGGCCGCTACACCGATATCGCCGGGAACATGCGCGTCAAGGAAGTGCGGATCAGCGACCATGAACGGTTCGTGATCTGCTTCAACCCCGAAGCCGCCGACCGCGATGCCCATATGCGCGCCCAGATGGTCGCGCAGCTGGAAGAACTCATCAACGGCTCCGATGCGCTGCCCGCCATGAAACGTGGGGAGCTACGCGGGAAGATCTCCGCAAAGCCCGGGCTGAACCGGTACCTGCGCGTCACCCCCGGCGGGCTGCTCCGCGTCGACAAGGCCAAGATCAAGACCGAGACCAACCTCGACGGCAAGTACCTGCTGCGCTGCAGCGACCCGCACCTGCCGGCCGAGGACATCGCGCTCGGCTACAAGCAGCTCCTCGAAGTCGAACGCGGCTGGCGGGACATGAAACAGATCATCGACCTGCGGCCGGCCTGCCACCGGCTCGAAGAGCGCATCCGCGCCCACGTCATCTTGTGCTGGCTGGCGCTGCTGCTCATCCGGATCATCGAGACCACCACCAGCGACACGTGGAGCAACATCCGCCGCCACCTGGACCGCCTGCACGCGGGCACCTTCACCGGCCCGGCCGGCACCTTCCGGCAGCACACCGAGCTGACCAGGCCACAGCGCGACCTGCTCGCCAAGCTCGGCATCACCCCGCCGAAGCAGATCGCCGAACTCGAGCCCGCCTGACACCCCAGACGATCGTCAAACCCTAGAGACACGCCCCCGCGGTGTGCCACGACGTGCTTCCCAGGTCACACGCAGTATCCGGCCTCTAGGCCCGCCGAATTATGTCGAACCCAGGTAAGGCGGGCGCGTCCTGGACCGAGATCGGCCAATCCATGGGCGTCACCAAGCAGGCAGCCCAGAAGCGCTTCGTCCCCAAGCCCGACGACTGGGAGTGGCTGGAGGGCTCCCCTTCTCCTAGAAGGCGAAGAAGGCAATGTGGCTAACGGTGCGGGAAGCCCTGCAGCTAGGCCACAACTACATCGGCACCGAGCACCTTCTGCTCGGCCTCCTGGACGAGGACGAGGGCCGCGGCGGCAAGGTCAACACTCATCTCGGCAGCACCAAGGACGGCGTGATCGAGTGGCTCATCCCGGTCCTGGACCGCCTGCTCCAGGAAAAGACCAGAGCGCGACATCGAGCAGCGCTGCGGCGCCCAGCCCCAGGGCTCCTGACATAGTCGCTCACTGACGGAGTGTTACGAGGCTGCTGGCCTGGTTCTTTCTGGTGTTTCCCGGCATGCCACTACGTGCCGTCACCAGCGTAAGAGGGAGTCTGTCAAGCGGTTCGGGAGAGTTTTCTGATGATTTTGGGAACTAGCCTCTGAGCTGTGGGTTCTTGCTGCGGCTGGTGCTGGTGTGGCCTGGCTGGCACGGGTGCGCGGGCGCCGCGGCCTGGCTGCGGGCATGCTGAGGTGCCGCGCCGGGACGATGGCCGTTCCGCGGGCGGTTGCGGGTGCCCGTCACCCGGGTCTTCTCGCTCTACGTAGTGCAAGCGGGCTCGGCCTGCCCGCGTGGTGCGGGCAGGCCTGCCCCGACAGCCCGACGCCGGGACGGGCTCGCTCTCCCCCTCATCAGGGAGGAAGGTCCCGGGCACCCGTGGCGGGTGCGGGATGGAAGCGCTGGTCAGGCGGCCTCCGCCGGGGTGTGCTGGCTGCTGGCGGGGCCGGAGGCGACGCCGGGATCCCAGCTGGTGTCGTGGGCGACCATGGAGTAGATCCAGCGCAGCAGGGAGGCAGCGCACGCGACGCGGGCCCTGGCGCGCCGCGCGCGGGCCGCGGCGGCCGCCGCGCTGACCTGCCGCGATCCCGCATCGGCCTGCCCGGCGGCGGCATGGGCGGCGTCATCGGCGGCGCTGGTCATCGCCTGGTACTTGGCGGCCATCACGGGGTTGAACCGGAGCATCGGCCACACGGCGCGCCAGACGGCCAGCCGCAGGCCGGGCCGGCCACGCCGGGAGATGTGCGCCTCGCCGTAAAAAGCGCCCGAGGCGTTGTCGGACGGGGACAGCCCGGCGTGCCTGGCCACCGATGATGAGCTGTCATACCGGCGGGGATCACCGGCCTCGGCCAGGATCGCCGCCGCGCCGACGGCGGTCAGGGCGGGGATGTCCGCCAGCCGGGACAGGCCGAGTTCTTCCAGCACCGCGACCATGTCCGCCTCCACGGCCCGCCGCTGGGCGCGGGTTCGCTGCAGGTCGCCCGGCTCATCGGCGCAGCGGCGCGGCAGGCCGCGGCGGGAGGACACGACCACCCCCTCGGTGCCGGTCAGCGCGGCGAAGATCCGGCCGCAGATCGTGCCCCAGCCCTTCTTGCCGCCCCAGCCCGGCACCGCGCCGCGGACCAGCGCGGTGAACGCCTCTTCCCCCATCGCGGCCAGCCTGCCCGGGTCCGCGCCGCACCGCGACGTCACCACCTGCAAGGCCGCCAGCCAGGTTACAGACTCCAGCGGCTGGGCGCACGTCTCGGTCACCGCCGGCCAGGCCACCGACAGGAAATCCCGGATCCGCTGCGCCGACGCCGTCGCCGACGTGATCAGCTGCGCCCGGCGCCGGCCCAGGTGCCGCAGGTGCGCCCACGTCTCATCCAGTTCCCCGGGCAGGTAGCAGTGCAGCTCGACGGCCAGCCGCCCGATCAGCACGCAATCGGCCTCACCGGTCTTATGCGTCGTGTAATCCTGCTGCTCACGGGCGATATGGGACATCAGCGGCTGGATGCACACCAGCGGCAGGCCGCGCTCGGCGCACAGCCGCTGCACCTGCAGCCACCGCGGCCCGGTCGGCTCGCACGCCACCGTCACGTGCGTGAACCCCTTCGCCCGGGCCTGCCCGACCGCCCAGTCCAGCGCCGCACCCAGCCGGAACGCCTTCACCCGCACCGTCTTACGCGCCAGCACCCGCACATCATGATCAACCACCGCGATCGCCTGCTTGTCCTCCGCCAGGTCAATCCCGATCACCGCGCCATCACGCGGCAGCACCGCCCGCAGCCGCTCCCGCCGCGCGTTCCGCCGCCGATCCCCCCGGGTCATGCCGCTACCCTTGCTCACAGGACGTCCTCTCTGGTTGCGCCTGGGACACCAAGCCCGCACTATCGCACCAGGAAGACGTCCCCGCCTCAACCGCATCCCGCAGAACAGGCGCCTCCCGAGCGTTAAAGCTGGCACATCTGCTAGTCAGTGACCTGCGGAAACGCACAATCGAGGTCTGATTTCTGGCTCTCTCACGCCGGAACATCACATCGACTTTCACACCGTGTCAGGAGTCCTGAGCCCAGCCAGGGGTTCATATCAGTGGAGTCACGCCCTTCCCAAGACAACCCCAGGCCTGCGTTCCGCATAATTCGGCGGCCTAGAGCGCCGGATTGGCGGTGTGAGCTGGAGCAGCACGTCGAGACGCCCCGCGAGAGCGTTTCTCTATGCGACGGGGGGTCAGCGCCGTCAGCGGGCAGGTTCGAGCTCGATGATCGGCCTGGGCGCGGGGATGTCGAGTCGGGCGAGCAGGTCGGTCTGGGCCTTGGTCAGCTCGGTGCGCTGGCGGAACGTGCCGGCGGGGCCGGTGAACGTGCCGGCGTGGAGCCGGTCGAGGTGGCGGCGGACGGCGGACCAGGTCTCACTGGTGGTGGTCTCGATGATCCGGATGAGCAAGAGGGCGAGCCAGCACAAGATGACGTGGGCGCGGATGCGCTCTTCGAGGCGGTGGTAGACCGGCCGCAGGTCGAGCACCGACTTCATGTCCCGCCAGCCGCGCTCGACTTCCAGGAGCTGCTTGTAGCCCAGCGCGATGTCCTCGGCGGATAGTTTCGGGTCGGAGGAGCGCAGCAGGTATTTCCCGTCGAGGTTCTCCTCGGTCTTGATCCTGGCCTTGTCGATGCGCAGCAGTCCGCCGGGGGTGACGCGCAAGAACCGGTTCAGCCCGGGCATGGCGGAGATCTTCCCGCGCAGTTCCGCGCGTTTGGTCACGCTCAGCTTGTCCGACCCCGCGATCATTTCCTCGAGCCTGGTGATCAGATCGCCGCGGGTGGCGGCGTCGCGGGTGGCGGCGTCGGGGTTGTAGCAGATGACGAACCGGTCGCCCGCGTTGGCGATCCGGACTTCCTTGACTTGAAGGTTCCCGGCCACGGCCTGGTAGCGGCCCTGCCGTGACAGTGCGGCTTTGATGTCGGGTGAGTCGGAGCGCAGCTTCTCGGCGATGATGTAGTGCCCGGCGCCGGCTTGCAGGTACCGCCGGTTCTCCTGGGAGGAGAACCCGCGGTCGGCGACCCATACCACCCGGCCCAGGCTCCAGTCCCGCATGTCGGCCTTGACCTGCCGGATCAGGGCGGAGTCGCCGGTGTTACCGGGCCAGCACCAGACCCGGACCGGGACGCCGTCGCGGGTGACCGCCATCCCGATCACGATCTGGGGGAGGTCGTCGCGGCTGTCCTTGGACTTGCCGTGGGCGCGGAACCCGGCGGCCTTATCATGGTCGGCTTCTTCGTCGCTCCGGGCGAGTTCGCCGCGCCAGTTCCGGGCCACCGGGTCATCAGCGTCGCCGAGCTCGAAGTAGGTGGAGGTGGTGTCGAAGAACAGCAGGCCGGCTTCCAGGTTCAGCAGGTGCGCGACCTGGTGGCAGATCTCCTTCTCGACCTCGCCGCGGATCTCATGCAGCCAGTCCATCGCCCGGTAGCAGGCGTCATCGGAGGTGGCGGGAAGGCCGGGGATGTGGACATCGTTGCTGATCCAGTCCGCGGCGGCCAGCTTGGAGGACGGGGCGAGCGCCCGGCTGGCGACCAGCCCGAACAGGACCCGCTCGCTGGCCGCGTTGTCGCGGGGCCGCCCGCGGCCGTTCCGCCCGGCCTGGCGGATGATCGTGTCGATGTTCAGGCGCCGCCACAGCGCGTCCAGCACGTGGACCCCGCCGATCGGGCGTGACTCGAGGAAGACCAGGTCGGAGCCGGCGGTGGCGGCGGGGGCGCCGGCGGGATCCAGCAGCTTGGCTAGAGACGCGACCAGGCGCTTGATCGCGTCGCGGTCCAGGGCGTCCTCGCGGCCGAAGCTGTAGACGAGCTCGGGCACGGAGCGCTGCCTGGCGGGGTCCCACTGGTTGTGGGCCAGGTGCAGGTAGCGGACCTCGGCGCCGTCCTTGACGTCGTTTTCACGTACATCGCTCTAGATCATAAACTACAAAATGGCGGTCAAGCTAGGCTTATCCACTTGAGGCGTTTCTCTAGGAGAATCCGGCGTATGTGCCTAGGTCCACCCCCTCCGAGCTGCGGCTTCACCCGTCCGGTGCCTCCAGAGCGGCCGAATTACGCGGAACGCAGGCCAGGACATGAGGGAAGCGGCCTGCATCCGTAACACGAGCGACCGGCTCAGGGTCGCGATATGGCCTCTGACCCGGTGGGTGCAACTGGGTTCGAAACAGTGACCCCTCGCTTGTAAGGTGCATCTGAACCGTCGCGGGACGTCGCCTGCAGTCGCCTGATGTGCCAGCTAGCTGCACTAATCGTCGCCAGGAGTAGCCTTGCGTCGGTCAGTTTCTGCCTCCGTTGGCTCACCGTTTGAATCCGCCCTCCCCAAAATCTAGTTAGCTTTGCTAATGGCTAGTGTCAGCCCGGGAGATGCGCACCGGGCAGCACCTGTGACAGCTCCGGCGTCCCTGGGCCGACATGTCGCTTGCATCGTCGCCTCATTCATCGCTGAAGCCGTCCGGTAGCGCCATTCATGACCACGCGGCGAAATGCTGGCCGACCAGCCGGTCGCCTCGGACCGGACCCGGTTCGGGGCTGTCACAGCACGGGCCCGGGTAATGGCTTCACTCGCCCTCCTCCGGCAGTGCACACTGGCGTCGTAACCACTGATCAGCTGGAGCTGATCTCCGCCGCCCCCCCGAGTGACGCACGGCCAGACCGTCATCGCCGGAACCCTCGTGCCGGTCAGCATGATCCTGGACTACCTGGCCGCCGGCATGACGGCCGAGGAGATCACCGCCGAATACCCCACGATCGACACCGCGGGCGTGCACGCGGCCGCTGCCTATGGCGGGCTAACCTGAGAGCATGCTGATTATCCCGGGTGTTGAGGTAGACGAGGAACGCCTGGCCGACATCTGCGACAGATACGGGATTGCCAAGCTCGAGGTCTTCGGATCACAAGCCCGCGGAACCGCCAAGCCGGATAGCGACATCGACGTCCTCTACACGCTCCGCTCCGGGCGGCGGCTGGGCTGGGAAATCGAGCAACTCGCTGACGAGCTCAGCGACTTGTTCGGCCACCGGGTCGACCTGGTGTCGCCGCGCTCCTTGCACCCATTGCTGCAGCGCTCAGTCCTGGCTGAGGCCCGGCCCGTGTATGCAGCGTGACATCCTCCTGCTCACCGAGATGATCGATGCTGCCGAGCAGGCCCAGCAGCTGACCGTCGGCATCACGGTCAGCCAGCTGGAAACCGACCGCCAGCGCCGTGACGCCTTGCTGTGGAACTTCACCGTGCTCGGCGAGGCTGCAGGACAGCTCTCCGCTGAGGTTAAAGACCGGTTCCCGGACACAGCCTGGCAGCAGCCGATGCGGTTGAGGAACCGGATAGTCCACGGCTACTGGTCCATCGACCTGGAAGTCCTCCACACCACCGCCACCGAGCAACTATCTACATTCCTAGCTGATCTGCGTAGTGTCCTGAGCGCCCTCACCGAAAGCGCCGAGCCGGAGATAGACACTAACGGTTCGTAGGCCGAACGCTTAGTCAACACGCGGCTTCCAAGATCATGTGGTTGCCGGGGCCCATGATCTCTTGCGGAAGGCCGTGCCTTCCTTGTCATCATCTCTGATCTGTCCTGCCCTGGAGCAGCTTGAGGATCTTCCGGCCGATGACTGTGAGCTGCTTGAGGACCCGTGCCCTGGCCTGCGGGAATGCCTGGCGCAGGTGCCTGACCCGCGGGATCCGCGCGGGGTGCGCCACACGCTGGCGTCACTGTTGCTGTCCCCGGCGGCGGCGTTGCTGGCCGGCGCGCGGTCGCTGACGGCGGTCGGCGAGTGGGTCGCGGACGCGCCGCCGCAGGTCCTGGCTTCGCGCGGGGTCCGCTATGACCCGATGGCCGGGCGGTCCGGGCCGCCGGACGAGGCCACCATCCGCCGGGTCCTGGAATCGCTGGACGCGGACGCGCTGGACGCCGCAGTCGGGTCCTGGCTCAGCGCGCGGCCGGGCCACAGCCCGGTGGCCGGGCCGCGGCCGGCGGGCGGTGGCCGTGGACGGCAAAGCCCCTGCGCGGCACCCGGCGCGCCAGCAGCGACGGGTAGGCCGCGCACCTGCTGGCGGCGGTCGATCAGCAGGCCGGCGCGGGGCCCGGGCAGGCCGGCGCGGACGGCAAGACCAATGAGATCACCCGGTTCGCGCCGCTGCTGGAACCCCCTGGACCTCGCCGGGGCCGTGGTGACGGCGGAGGCTGCATACCCAGCGCGAGCACGCGAAGTTCCTGGTCAGCCAGAAGAAAGCGCACTAAATCCTGGTCGTGACACGGAAAATTTTGTCTGGAAACGCGGAATATAACTAGCGGAATCGCGGAAATATGCCGGTAGGATAGGAACATGCGCGGAGTGCTGACCGGCCTGGCGAAGCGACGGCTCGGGCAGGTCGTGGAAGCGCGGCTCGCCGAAAAGCCGGTGCTGGTCCTTAACGGGCCGCGCACCGTGGGCAAGAGCACCCTGCTCAGCCAGCTGGCCGGGCACCTGGGACGAGCGGTGATCGACTGCGATGACCTGGCCACCAGAGCCGCGGTACGAGATGATCCGGCCAGGTTCGTCGAATCGGACCAGCCCGTCCTGATCGACGAATACCAGCACGTTCCCGAGCTGCTGGACGCCATCAAAGCACAGCTCAACCGGGATCTTCGCCCCGGTAGGTATGTCCTGGCCGGCTCAACGCGGTACGCGACCCTGCCGGAAGCCGCGCAAGCCCTCACCGGACGCGTGGACATCATTCCGGTGCTTCCGCTGTCTCAAGGAGAAACCGACAATATACGCGAGACCTTCGTCGCCAGGCTGCTCGACGGCGCCGGCATCGAGATGGCCTCGCCGCAGGCTCCATCGACCCGCGACGAGTACGCCCAGCGGTCAACCTCAGGCGGCATGCCGGTAGCCCTTCGCCGCCCGCCCGGTCGTTCCCGTTCCCGTTCCCGCTGGTTCTCCAACTACGTCAACCTGGTCATCGACAAGGATGTCCTGGATATCTCGCGAGTCCGGCAGCGCGAGATGCTGCCCCGGCTGCTCCGCCAGCTCGCCGCCCGATCCGGCCAGGTCCTGAACATGGCGGCGATCAGCGGAACCATCGGCCTGGAAAAGTCCACGGCAGAGAACTACATCAAGCTCCTGGAAGCCGTCTTCCTCATCTACCGGCTGCCCGCGTGGGGCACGACTCTGGGCTCACGCGTCACCAAGCACCCGAAAGTACACCTCGTCGATTCCGGCGTCATGGCATGGCTGCTGAACCTTACCCCGCAGAAGATCGCTCAAGCCGCGCCTGCGGCCCTCACCGAATACGGGCACCTGCTCGAAACCTTCGCTGTCGGGGAGATACTCAAGCAAGCCAGCTGGTCCGATGCGCCGGTCACCGCCGGGCACTTCCGCACCGAAGCCGGCGACGAGGTCGACCTCGTGCTAGAGCGCGACGATGGTCAGGTAATCGCCGTCGAGATCGGGGCAGGCTCCCGGATCAGCGGCGAAGACTTCCGCGGTCTCCGCCAGCTGAAAGAGCGCCTCGGCCCCCGGCTGGAGGAAGCGATCATCCTGCACACCGGCGAACACGCGTACACACACGATGACTGGATCACGGTCCTGCCGCTAGACCGGCTCTGGGCTTCAACAGAAGCTCAGACCCAAACGTGAAAATGATCCTCACCGAAACGTGCAGACCTCCTAGAGTGGTGAGGTCCTCACGTTTGGGGCTGAGCTGGGCTGATGGGCTGCGGCTGATGGGCTGCCCACAGGTTAAGCGCTGCGTGCCCGCGTTTGCCTTGGCTGCCTGGCGGTCCCGGCGGGGGTCTTGGTCGGCGATTTCCTGGCTGAGGGTTTCGAGTTCGGCGATGAGTTCGCGCAGGCGGCACTGGCTGTCGAACCAGGGCTGGTAGTCGGCGAGCTGGTCGTCGGTCAGGATCCGGGTGACGGTTTTCCCGTTTACCTTGCGGGTCCACTGGTGGTAGGGGCCGTGCAGCCGGGGCGGGCCGGCGTGGCAGCGGCAGTTGGCCCGGCCGCAGCGGGTCATCCGCTCGGTGAGGGTGCCGGGCAAGATGAAGCCGGCCTGCGCCAGGTCCCCGGCGATCTGGGCGGCGATGCGGGCGGCGCGGGCCTGCTGGGCGGGTGTGGGCGGCACGTTCTCATTTTCGCAGCCGGGCCCTGGTGTCCCGCGCATCGTTTGCAGTATAAGTCCTGTATGACATCTGGTGATGTTGCGGCCTATATCGGGGGATGGCGGCCGTCGCCGGTCTCGCCGCAGGCGGCGGCGTTCGCCCGGCAGGTGGTGCCGGCAGCCGCACCGGGCGACCGGGAGCGGGCGAAGAACCTGCTGCGGGCGGCGGGCAAGCTGGCCGATTACGCGCTCGGGCTGGGCCTGGACGCGGTGCCGGAGGTGCTGCTGCATCCGCCGGCAGCCGAGCGGTTCACCCGGTGCGCGCCGGGCCTGTCCGGGGTGGCGCGCCGGACGCTCCGCACGAACCTGCGGTTCATCGGCCGCCGCGTGGTGCCGCATCTGTATCCGGCCGATGCGCCGTTGCCCCGGGAGCGGGCCAAGGCGCCCTACAGCCCGACGCAGATCGCCGGGTACCTGGCTCTCGCGGACGCGCAGCCGACCGCGGCGCGGCGGATGCGCGCGGCGGCGCTGGTCTGCCTGGGCGCCGGCGCCGGGCTGATCCGCGGTGACCTGCGCGAGGTTCGCGGCAGCGACGTGGCCTGCCGGTCCGGCGGCGTCGTCGTCCAGGTCAGGGGCCGGCGTGCCCGCGTGGTGCCGGTGCTTGCCCGCTACCACGCCCGGCTGCTGGCAGCGGCCCGCTTCGCCGGGAACGCGCTGATCTGCGGCGGCGCTGATCCCGGCCGCCGGAACCTGACGAACTGTTACCCGCCACTGGTGGTGGGTGCGGGTGGTCAGGTGCGCGCCACTGATGGTGAGCGCGGGCGGGTCCGGTGCGCTGCCCGGTCTTTGAGCGCAGGGGCGTCAGTGTGATGAGCGCGGCTGGACGGGGCGTCGGGCGGCCCGCGTTTGAGGGGGTTCTCGTCCGGTAATTCAGGCATACGGCAGAGCTCCCCTTTCACTCCCCAGCGACA
>WNFF01004148.1_pt1 | contig 11820 bp, 12 predicted proteins | sample 5400441 | NCBI WGS metagenome assembly WNFF01 (sample SAMN13153345, study PRJNA577476) | soil metagenome | isolation source: 120 cm saprolite under Douglas fir tree site 2 hole 3 replicate 1 | place: USA:California | collected 2015-04-18
GATTTCGTGCTGCCCAACGGGCTCGCCTTCTCGCCCGACGAGACGCTGCTCTACATCAACGACACGCGGCGCGGCCATATCAGAGCCTTCGATCTGCTCCCCAGCGGCATGCTGGCGAAGCACACCGACCGGGTGTTTGCCGATCTGCGCGGGAACGAGCCCGGCGTCCCCGACGGCATGAAGGTCGATGTCGAAGGCAACGTCTATTGCGGCGGGGCGGGCGGGATCTGGATCATGGATCCACACGGCAAGACGCTCGGGCGCATCCTGCACGGGGCGCCGGCCACCACCAACATCGCCTTTGGCGGCGCCGACTGGAAGACCCTCTACTTCACCAGCCGCAATCACCTCGGCGCGGTCAAGGTGCAGATCCCCGGGATCCCGGTGCCGGTGGCGAAGAAATAACCGCGAAGGGCGGTGAAATACCAAAGGGTTAGAGGAACCAACCCTGGCGCGGTGCGTTGGCGAGACAGCCAAACCGGGTGGGGGCGTAATCATGCGTGCAATTCCGATTGCTGCGGTCGCGGTACTGGCGATGCTCGCCGGTGCTGCTTCAGCCGGGCTCCCAACCACGCCGGACCAGCCTGGGACGCTCGCCCAGGCCTCGCCTCAGGCTTCGGTCGCCGGCGAATCGGCGGTCAACCCGCTGACCAAGGGAGATGTTTCCAGCGTTGAGGGCACCAGCGTCTATGGCGACGACGGCAAGCTGGGTTATGTGTCGACGGCGCTGATCGACCCGCAGACCAAGAAGATCGACCGGCTCGTGGTTAGCGCCGGTGGCGTCTTGGGGATCGGCGGCCACCGTGTTGCGATCCCGGTCGATCGGTTCAAGTGGGAGGCAGACAAAGGCGCTTTCCGGCTCATGACGACGATCGCCAGCATAAGGGCGATGCCGCAATGGGTTGAAGGCGCAGACACGGCTGCCGGATCGAGCCAGCCGCCACGGACCGACAAACCGTCGACCGGCGCGGGCACTGGGGAGAAGACCTCCCGCTAGCCACAAGATGCACCAGGAGCGCCGACCCGCCATCCCCGACGGAGTGTGGCTTATGCCCACCCCGAGCACCCGTCGTTGCTGCCCTCCCGAGCAGCAGAATGCCCCAAAGCCGGGGGAACCCGGAGTGGCGGTGCTTGTTGGCTAGGCAGCCGAGACGAGTACTGGAGCTGTCCCATGCATAAGATTCCAATCGCTGCGGCCGCTGCGCTGGCCATGCTGACCGTCGCCGCTTCCGCCCAGACGACGCCATCCTCGCCAAACGGGCCCCGTCCGAGCAGCCCAGGCTCGGCGACGGCTCCGGCCCCCATTCAGCGCGAGCCCGCGATCAACCCGCTGACCAAGGAGGACGTGTCCAACATCGAGGGCACCACCGTCTATGGCAGCGACGACGGCAAGCTGGGCCATGTGTCGACAATCCTGATGGACCCGCAGACCAAAAAGATCGACCGGCTCGTCGTCACCTCGGGTGGCATGCTCGGGATGGGCGGCCATCGGGTTGCCCTGCCGATCGATCAGTTCAAGTGGGATTCCGACAAGGGCGCCTTCAAGCTCTCGACGACGCTGGCCAGCCTGAAGTCGATGCCGGAATGGGTTGAAGGCGCAAACACGGCTACCGGATCGAGCCAGCCGTCAAAGATCGAAAAACCGTTGACCGGCGCGGGAGACGGGGACAAGACCCCCAAATAGTCTCACGCCAGAAGGAGAGGCCGGCCCCAGGGGGCCGGCCCTTCAACTGACTTGCGCCCCGGGAGCGCGCCTATCGGCGTCCGCGGGCACTTCGGTCAAAGCAGATCTTCAAGCCGGATAGGTGAGTTGCGCGGGCGCCGCCCGGTGGCGTGATACACGGGCGTTGGCGATGGCGGGCGCGAACCCAACCATGGAAACCTCCCCCAGGCCCTTGACGCCGGCGCCGTTGAACGTGAACTCAGGCTTGTCGATGAACTCCACCTCGATGGAGCCGATATCGGCATTCACCGGAACCACATATTCGGCGAGATCGGCGTTGAGGAAACCGCCGTACCGTGGATCCACCTCGCCGGCTTCACGCAACGTCACCCCGATGCCCACACCACGCCGGCTCTGACTTCGCTCGCCGCGGGCTCGGCTCGACCCGCACCTCCACTAAATACGCGATGTAGCTGAACGTGACGAAATCCGGCTAGACGGGACCGGCGATCGACGGCAGGCCGGCAGCCAGCCGGTCATAGATCGTATCCGGTTGCCCGGTGCACCATTTTTTCCGATGCGGGCATCACCGGGTGGATTGGTGGAGCGGACCCGGTACGGATCGTGTTTACTTGGGCCGAATGTCTGCGTCAAAGGTGCAGCCAGCGTGGCCGTGAGAGGAGCGATGCCGCGATCTGAACATCCGCTCATCGAAGCCCGGCGCGATCAGATGTTCCCCGTGCTGCAGCCGGCGGAGATCGATCGGTTGGCAAGGTTCGGCGAGCGAAACTCCTATGCTGCCGGCGAGCGCCTCGTCGCAACGGGCGAAGTGGCGCCGGGCGCCTTCATCATCCTTGCGGGCCGGGTCGATGTCATGCAGGGCGGGATGCTGGGACATTCCGAGCCGCTCGTCACCCACGGCCCAGGCTCGTTCATGGGCGAGCTTGCCCAGCTGTCGGGTCGGCCGTCCTTGGTGGATGGCTACGCCAAGGAGGCCGTCGACGCACTGGTCATTCCACCGCGCCGGTTGCGCGATCTTCTGGTGGAAGAGGCCGAACTCGGCGAGCGGATCATGCGCGCCCTGATCCTGCGCCGGGTCGAGCTGATCGAGACCGGCGCCGGCGGGCCGGTGATCGTCGGGAGCGCCGACAATGGCGACGTGCTGCGGCTGGAAGGATTCCTTGTCCGCAACGGGCATCCCCATCAGCTTCTGGACCCAAAGACCGATCCGTGCGCGCAAACGCTGATCGAGCGCTTCCACATCGACGCCCACGAATTGCCGATCGTCGTCTGTCCCAACGGAGAATTGCTGCGCAATCCGAGCGAGGTCCAACTCGCCCGCTGCATCGGCCTGGTCAAACCGATCGATCCGCAGACGATTTATGACGTGGTCATCGTCGGTGCCGGACCTGCTGGCCTTGCCGCCTCGGTTTACGCGGCCTCCGAGGGCTTGTCGGTACTGGTGCTGGATTGCCGCGCGTTCGGCGGCCAAGCCGGTGCGTCGACGCGGATCGAGAATTATCTCGGCTTCCCGACCGGCATCAGCGGCATGGCGCTGATGGCGCGCGCCTACAGTCAGGCACAGAAATTCGGAGCCGAGATGGCGATCCCGGACGAAGCCGGGAGCTTAGAGCGCCAGACCGTTTCGGATGGGGGACGCTTTCTGGTTCTTCTCGCCAACAAGGAACGCGTCCGCGCCCGCGCCGTCGTCATTGCCAGCGGCGCCCGGTATCGCCGTCTCGATGTCGAAAACCTCGCACCTTATGAGGGCTCGTGCGTTCACTACTGGGCGTCGCCCTTGGAGGGGCGGCTGTGCGCCGGGCAGGAAGTGGCGCTGGTGGGCGGGGGCAATTCCGCCGGGCAGGCGGCGGTGTACCTGTCGGGCCAGGTTGCCAAGGTCTGGCTTATTGTGCGCGGCACCAGCCTCACGGCCAGCATGTCGCGCTATCTGGTCGAGCGCATTGCCGCCACGCCGAACATCGAGGTGCTGACCCAGACGGCGGTCAGCGCGCTCGAAGGGCGGGACGGCGTTCTCGAAGCGATCCGCTGTCGCTCCCACCGATCCGGTGAAGAGGTGAAACGCGCGATCCGCCACCTGTTCCTGTTCATCGGGGCGGAACCGAGTACCGAGTGGTTGGCCCGGTCCGGTGTGACACTCGATGAGAAGGGTTTCGTGAGCACCGGCTCAAACATCCACAGCCCGCTCGAAACCAGCCTGCCAGGCGTATTCGCAATCGGCGACGTGCGGTCAGGGTCGGTCAAGCGGGTCGCTGCGGCCGTCGGCGAAGGCGCGCAGGTGGTCGCCGCGCTTCACTCCTTCCTCGCGGCCACCGGCGCCCGTGCCGCGTTCACCGCCAAGATCGGGGGATCATGATGTCCGACGAATGCGCCCATGCCACCGGCATTCGCGACGTGACGCCAAGCGCGCTCGGTTGCGAGGAGTGCCTGAAGATCGGTTCGGAATGGTTGCATCTGCGCCTGTGCCGGACCTGCGGCCATGTCGGCTGTTGCGACGAGTCGCCGAACCGCCACGCGACGAAGCATTTTCACGCCACCAGCCATCCGATCATCGAAGGATACGACCCACCCGAGGGCTGGGGTTGGTGTTACATCGACGAGGTGATGCTCGACCTGACCGATCGCGCGACACCGCACAATGGTCCGATCCCCCGGTATTACTGACCGCAAACCCTGGCGCGCGTGCTCAACGACCGCTTGGCGCAAGCTGACTCAGCAATTCGACGACGGTTTCGGCAATCGAGCCGTGCACGAGCACGGTTATCGGATGCTCGTCTTCGCCGGGTTCTTCGAGGGTGTCGAATTGGCTGCCGAGCAGCGATGGGGGCATGTAGCGGTGCATCCGATTGAGCATCCGCCGCTGGATCACTCGCTCGTCTCCCTTCAGGTAGACGAGCGTGACGCCGCGCCGGGTGCCGATCGTGATGTTGCGGTAGGCCCGCTTCAGGTTGGAACAGGTGATGATGCCCGGCTGATGCGCCGCCAGGCACTCGTCGATCCAGCGCGCGATCGCTTGCAGCCAGGGCAGACGGTCCTGATCGTTGAGCGGCTGACCGGAGCGCATCTTCTCGATATTTGCCGGAGGGTGCAGGTCGTCGCCTTCCTGAAACGGCCAACCCAGCACCCGCTGCAACTCCTGTGCGACGGTCGATTTGCCGCTGCCCGAAACCCCCATCAGCACCAGGATCGTTGGGGAGGTTCGTTTGGCCGCTGCGATTTCCTGGGCGGCCGGATCGGGCAAAGGCGGTTGCGATGCTGCTGACATGTGTCCTCTCCGCGGCGCGGGAAATCGGCGCCGAAAACGTCTAGCTCGCCGCTCGGTCCGATGTCGCGGAACGGCCCTGCGGCGTGGGCACGTCGCTGATCGGCTCGATACGCCCCAGCAAGACCACATAGGCGAAGATGCCGATCAGCAAGGCGATCCCCGCGATAAGAAAGGCGCCGTTGAACGAACCCGTCACGCCGACGATAAAGCCGGTCACAATCGGCGCCACGGCACCCATCAGATTATTGACGAAGTTCATGATGCCGCCGACCGTCGCGGCGCCGCCCTTTGGTGCGATCAGCGCCGGGATCGACCAACCGACCGGAGCGGCGGCGGCGAGCCCGCCGAGAGCGACTGAAATCCATATGATCGCGAGCGCCGGGTTGGTCGTGAATGCCGCCCCAAACACCGCCAACCCGAGCAGCATGCCGGTCACCAGTACCGTCTTGCGCACTCGGGTCTCGTCATTGCCGCGGCGGATCAGGTGATCGATCAGCCAGCCGCCGATGACCAGGTCGGCGACCGTCGCGACGATCCAGGGGATCGCGGTGTATTCCGCCGAGCCTAGGATGCTCATGTGCAATTCGCGGACGAGATAGCCGGGCAACCAGGTCAGAAACAGCGCGAAAGAGTAACCGTAGGCGGCAAAGCCAATGGTTAGGCCCCAGATCTTGCGCGTACTCAACAGGTAGCCGAGCATTGCGCCGGCACCGGTCGCGGCAGCACCTTCGACGGCGCCGCCGCCACTCCGGATATAATCGTATTCGATGGCGCTCAATCGCGGATCCGCGCTCGGGTCGCGATAGACCAGGTAGAACACGACGAAATACGCAAGGTTCAGGATCGCCATCGACCAGAACGCCCCGCGCCAGCCGAAATGGACGATCGCCAGGCCGATCAGCGGCGCCCCGATCACATTGGAGAATTTCGCGGCTGAATCGAAGATCGCGGTCGCCAACCCACGCTCGCTGCGCGGGAACCAATAGCCGGTCGCCTTGGCATTTGCCGGAAACGCCGGCGCCTCGGCAATGCCGAGGAGAAGCCGCGCGGTTATGATGCCGCCGACGCCGCTCGCGAGCGCCGTCAGCGCCGTCGCCACGGACCACAGCGCGGCGCCGATGCGGCCGATCGGCATTACGCCGAAGCGGTCCAGCACCACCCCGACCGGGATCTGCAGCAGGGCATACGACCAGAAGAAGACGCTGAAGATCAGCCCGATTTGTGCCGGGCTCAGGCCAAATTCCTGCTGCAGTTGCGGGGCGGCGACCGACAGGGTGATACGGTCAAAATAGTTGACCAGGATGCCGGAGCCCAGCAGCACACCGATCCACCAGCGGCGGTGCGGGATCACGGACCGGCCAGAGCTCACGGACATCTCAGCGCTCCCGATTGATCTGCCTCAGCGCGGCTGCGCTGGGGCCGGGGCCGCCGGATAGAGCTGCCAGGTGCCCTTCTCTCCGGTCAGCAGACCGGGGCGGTCGCCCATCTCGCTTTCCGGCGTCGGAAACGGCATCGGCTTCCCGCCGCAGCCGCCCAAGGCGATCACGGGGCCGACGAACAGCGCGATCGCGAGGAGGTGGTTTGCGTGTTTGAGCACTAGAACCTCACTCGTCCGCCGGTCATCACGGCTTTGATCGGGCGATAGGTGGCGAAGGCGCGATTGAGGGTCTCGTATCTTCCCGCCACGAACAGTTCCAGACCGAACTGGTCGATGTTCTGGACCGCCGCGATGCCATAGGCGCGGGCTTGGTCCTTGGCGAAGATCAACTCATCGTTCTGCGCAAAGTCGAACGAGAAGGCGGTCAACCCGATCGGGAGGAATCTTTCCTGATAGCCGAGCTTGGCAAAGATCAGGCTGGGCGACAGCGATCGCCCGGCGGGATCATGGTAATGCGGGTCGCGCAGGCCGCCGGCCACCGTGACGCTGAAACCGCTTTTCAGAAGCACCGAGACCGAGCCGTTGAGCTGCTTGCTGCCGCTGGCCGTGACATCGGCGACGGTCGGAGCCCCCGGCGCGGCGTTGGTGCCGCCGAGGCTGATGCCTCCGGCGCCGGCCGGCACTCCGGCATAACCATAGGCACCGGGCTGGCCATGGGCACGGCTGGTGGCGGCCGCCAGGCCCAGCGCCGAGGCAATCCGGAAATCGTTGTACTCGCGCGCGAAGCGCCCGGCCAGGTCGAAAGAGCCACCATCAAGCAGCGAGGTGGCGAACTGGAAACCGTCCCACACCGGGCTGTCGTAGCGAATTCGGTCGTCGCGCTGCAGGCCGTCGAAATAGCTGAAGACGCTGCCGACGGCAGGCCCGTACGCATTCGCCGGCGAAAGGATCAAGGCACCGCGCGCACCGCCCGGCACCAGCGCCGCGCCCTTCTGCCGGAAAGCGAACCCGCCGTCGAAATCGGAGACTTGCACGTAACTCGCCACCGCCGTGCCCGAGAGATCAACCTCCGTCGTCAGGTACGAGGCGGTGCTGCCGAAGCCGAGCCGCACTTCGCCGTATTGCGGGTTGCCCAGGTAGGCCTCAGCCTGCCGGATCGTGAAGGTCACGGCCGAGGCCGGCTGGGGCAAATTCTGGGTCAGCGTCTGCGTCGCCGACGAGTTCGGCCGGATCTCGGTTTCGAGGTTCATGCCGGCAACGGTATTGTCGGCAAACGGCGCGGCCTCGCCGACGATGCGAAAGCGGGTCGAGGAGTTATTGTTGTCGACGTTGCGCAAATTCGAGTTGTGGCCGTCATCCCCCCACAGCAACGCGCGATCAACCTGGCCCGAAAGACTCAGCATGACCCGGTTGCCGCCCGACGCCATCGCCGCCGCCGGCGTCGTCGGGCTCGCACCGGGTGTGCCGGGCCCGGCAGCGGTGTAGGGCGACAACACGGAGCGGCCCGGCAGGTTGGCCATCTCCGGGGGCAACATCGGCATGCGAGCGCGCGGTACATCGGCACCCGGCCGGGGCTCGGTCGGGAGCGCGCCGGCCGTAGGTGCGGAGGCCGACGCAGCGGGTGCGGACCGGCTTTTCGCCAATTCTGCCGACAGGGTGCTTACCTGACGTTGCAGGGTCTCGATCTGCTGCTGATTGCGCGCCGCGAGGGCCCGCAGCTCTTGCCGCAGCGCTGCGATCTCGCTCGCCGCCGAAGCGGTCTCCGCCTGTGCAATCGGTGCGAAAGTCAGCCCGACCGCCACCAGCGTGACGAGGAAATTCGCCGCTCTATTCATCGCGCGCCCCCTCTGCGATTCGACCCGCACCGTATCGGCACCGACATATACAAGGCGTATAAGATCATTTTCATTCACTGAGGAGGACCCCCCATGACAAAGTTGGGCCGTTCAACGATGATCCGTTGCCTATTTTTTGGGGTGCTGGTCCTTGCGGCAACTTCCTGGGCGCAGACGCGGCCACGCATTGCCGAACAGATTGCCAAGACTTATGGCCTTGATTCGTTTGCGAAAATTGAAGCGATCCGTTACACGTTCAACGCACAGCTCCCCGGAGTGAATGTCTCCCGTTCATGGGTTTGGCAGCCCAAGACTGACCAAGTCTCCTACGAGGGAAAAGATAAGGACGGCAAGCCGGTGAAGGCTACCTATGTTCAGTCTCAGCTCAACGGCGAACCTGCCAACGTGAAGGACGAAATTGACCCGGCTTTCGTCAACGATCAATATAACCTGTTCTTCCCTTTGCATGTTTACTGGGACTCCAGCGCCGATGTGCAAGACATGGGCATGCAAAAATTGCCTCTCGGGAAGGGTTTATCGAAGCGAGTTGTAGTGAAATATCCTTCCGATGGCGGATACACGCCTGGAGATACTTGGGAGCTGTACGTCGGGTCTGACAATCGAGTCGAGGAATTCACCTATCACCGCGGTGGACCCAACAAGCCGAGTGTCGTCATAGCAACGTGGACGGGCTACAAGAAAGCTGGCCCTCTCCTTATCTCAACGGACCGTCGCGGGACGGCGGACGGCAAGCCGCTGCGGATCTTCTTTTCGGATGTGTCCGTCAAGCTAGTGGGATCGGACACGTGGGTGAACGCGAAATAGGAAACGGGCGGCAGCAAGCCCGGCCGCTTCTGGACACGATCCGGCAGCAGATCGAAGCCGCGTGCGAGCATGCCCCGGCCCACCAGCAAGCCTGGGCAGCAACCGCGGCAAAGCCTTGAGCCCCGACATGGCGTCTCCTGTCTGGGTTTGACAGTGGTGGCCGTTTGTAGCGGGCGGGCTCAATTCGGGATTTGCGGTTGCTCAGCTGTGGAAAGACGCGGCGGCTGAGATAGTACTTGGATGCGTTTGCCGCAGGGGCAAGAGGGCGGGTCGCCGGATCGACCGTCCGGCTCCGGGCAAGGTTGGAGATCGCCGATGCTCACTTATCTGCTTGCCGTTCTCATTGGGGTCGTCGCCGGGCTGCGCGCCATGACCGCTCCCGCAGCGGTCAGCTGGGCGGCGCACCTCGGTTGGCTCAACCTTGGCGGGACATGGCTCGCCTTCCTCGGGTTCTGGGTCACGCCGTACATCATCACCGCGGCGGCGCTTGCCGAGCTGGTCACCGACCAGCTCCCCGGCACGCCAAGCCGCAAGGTTCCGGTGCATTTCGGCGTCCGGATCGTCCTGGGCGGGCTGTGCGGCGCCGCGATTGGCGGCGCCGTCGGGCTCGTATGCGGCGCGATAGGCGCCGTTATCGGCACGCTGGGCGGCGGCGCGGTCAGAGTGCGGCTCGCCGGCGCGTTCGGCAGCGATCACCCCGCCGCCTTGATGGAGGACGTGGTCGCGATCGGCGGCGCCATCCTGATCGTCGCGTGGCCGCTATGACCGAGCAATTCGACGCGATCATCATCGGCGCGGGCCAGGCCGGGCCTTCGCTCGCCGGGCGGCTCACCGCTTCCGGAATGAAGGTCGCGGTGATCGAGCGCAAGCTCTTCGGCGGGACTTGCGTCAATACCGGCTGCATGCCGACGAAGACGCTGATTGCAAGTGCCTACGCGGCCCATCTCGCGCGACGTGCAGCGGATTTCGGCGTGACGATCGGCGGGCCTGTCGCGGTCGACTTGAAGGCGGCAAAGGCACGCAAGGATGCGATCTCCACCCGGGCGCGAACTGGGATCGAAACCTGGCTCAAGAGCATGGACCGATGCACGGTCTACGAGGGCCATGCCCGGTTCGAGTCGCCATACGAAATCGGCGTCGGAGATGCCCATCTCGCCGCTGAGCACATCTTCATCAATGTCGGCGGCCGCGCCGTGGTGCCTGATATGCCCGGCATCGATCGCATCGGCTGTCTTACCAACAGCTCGATCCTCGAGCTCGACGCCGTCCCGCGTCACCTCGTGGTGATCGGTGGCAGCTATGTCGGTCTTGAATTCGCCCAGATGTTTCGACGCTTCGGCAGCGCGGTAACGGTCGTTGAAATGGCGCCCCGGCTGATCCAGCGCGAGGACGAGGATGTCTCAGCCGCGGTGAAGGAGATCCTCGAAGCCGAGGGCATCGCCATTCGGCTGAGCGCCGAATGCATCCGCTTCGCGCCACTCGGCGACGAGATCGTGGTAGGCGTCTCCTGCACGGACGGCGCACCGGAGATCATCGGGTCGCATGTGTTGCTGGCGGTGGGTCGGCGGCCCAACACCGACGATCTCGGCCTCGACAACGCCGGGGTCGCACTCGACCCAAGAGGGCAAATCATCGTCGACGATCGGCTGCGCACCAATGTGCCCGGCATCTGGGCGCTCGGCGAATGCAATGGCAGGGGTGCGTTTACGCACACGGCCTACAACGATTTCGAGATCGTCGCGGCCAATCTCCTCGATAACGATGCGCGGCGGGTCAGTGACCGCATCACCGCCTATGCGCTCTACATCGACCCGCCGCTCCGCCGCGCCGGGATGACCGAGACCGAGGCCCGCCGATCAGGGCGGAAGATTCGCGTCGGGATGCGGCCGATGGACAAGATCGCCCGCGCCATCGAGAAGGGCGAGACGCAGGGTTTCATCAAGATCGTCGTTGACGCCGAGACCGAGGAGATCCTCGGCGCTGCTATCCTCGGGGTCGGCGGCGACGAGGCGATCCACGGCATCCTCGACATGATGTACGCCGGCCGGCCCTATACGCGGCTCCAGCGCAGCGTGCCGATCCATCCGACCGTGTCCGAACTGATCCCGACGGTGCTCGGGGAATTGCAACCGGAAGTTTGACCTCAACACGGCACCCGCAGAACGGCGGAGACGCTTACAAAGCGCTCCGTCGTTGGCACGGTCCTCAAGCACCGCACCCAATCACCTCGGTGTTACGCCTTATCGCCCCGCGTCTGACAACCCTTGCGCCAGGTTCCCTCAGAGAGAACAATGAGCAGTAGAGCACAAAAATCGCGGTCACTCCGACAAGGGGAGAGAATGCCATGGACCTCGGATTGCAAGGCAAGCATGCGATTGTGACTGGCGGTAGTCGGGGCATTGGCAAAGCCATCGCGCGGGAATTGGCTCGCGAAGGGGCCGATGTGGCGATCGTGGCGCGGAACAAGGGGGATCTGGAGGCGACGGCGCGGGAGTTGGCTGCCGAGACGAACCGGCGCATCGTTCCCCTCGCCGCCGATGTCACCAGCAAGGAGCAGGTGGACCGCATGGTCGCCGAGGCGGCGCAGCAGCTGGGCGGCCTGCACATCCTGGTTAACAGCGGGTCCGCGCCAGGGGGCTCGGCCACCGCGACCGGCCCGATCGAAACCGTCATCGACGAGGATTTGATCGAGGATTTCAATGTGAAGTATGTGGGAGCGCTGCGCTGTTCCCGCGCGGTCATCCCGTTCATGAAGACGGCGGGCTGGGGCCGCATCATCAACATCAGCGGCGGCAACGCCCGCAACGCCGGCAATCTCAGCGGCGGCGCCCGCAAT
>WNFF01005006.1_pt1 | contig 11820 bp, 14 predicted proteins | sample 5400441 | NCBI WGS metagenome assembly WNFF01 (sample SAMN13153345, study PRJNA577476) | soil metagenome | isolation source: 120 cm saprolite under Douglas fir tree site 2 hole 3 replicate 1 | place: USA:California | collected 2015-04-18
GGCGACTTTATGCAGAGAACCCGATATCCCGAACGTCGGCGAACCACGCGTCTTTCCCTTCAGGTACCTCTGACGGTGCGCTGCCGTCTGCCCGAAGGCGAAACCATCGACCTCAAGGCATCCACCTACACCGTGAGCGCCAATGGGGCCCTGGTGCTCATGGATACCCCTTTGATTCCTGGCCAGACCGTCAAAGTCTTCAACGAACATACCGCCAAGTCGGCGGACTGCATCGTCACTTCCTTGCGTGAGAAGCGAGAGAGGCGGTTTGTTGGAATGGCATTCGCCAATCCCAACATAGACTTCTGGCACATCGTATTCCCCAAGTCTGGCACGCGCCAGGCCGTTCGTTCTTCACTGACGGGAGCGCTGGTGCCGCCGGGGTTCCGGCAGGATAATTCTCGGCAATTCTAGCGGAATTTCGCGAGGCGAAAATCGCCCGGCCTCAACTGCTCGTCCCCGCGTAAATCTGGTAGACCATCAGATAAACGATCACGCCAGTTACGCACACATAGAACCACAGCGGCAGCGTCCACCGCGCTATCAGCCGGTGTTTGTCGAATTTTTCCAGCCAGGCGCGGCGCAGCGTAATCAAAATCAAGGGAACGATCACGATCGCCAGGATCGTGTGCGAGAGCAGCAGGGTGAAGTAAACTGGTCTGATCCAGCCCTGCCCTTGAAAGAGGACGACTTGCCTCACGCGGATGTGATAAACCACGTAGGACACTAGGAAAACCGTTGAAACGGTAAACGCGGAGATCATGAAAACTTTGTGCACGTCCCGCTTACCGGCCCGGATCGCCTTATAACCTCCCGCCAGGAGCAGCGCGCTGATTCCGTTGAGAGAAGCATTGAGGGCGGCATGCGAAAACATGGGTGTGATCTTTCCCTTCCCGAAGCGCCCTGATCAGCGCGGGAGCTTGTCGTAAACCATCAAGCCCAGCAACATCGGAATGTGCAGGACCGTCGCATGCATGAGCCACTTGGCGCGAGTGTGGAAGCAGGCTCACTCCTACGAGCGCGACCGCGTACAGAATGATCTGCCGGAACGTGCGCGTGCCTTCGCGGTCGACCACCGGCAACATCATGATGCCCGCGCGAGCATAATCTTCGCGGTACATCCAGGCGATGGCATGGAAATGCGGGAACTGCCAGAGAAACAATATCCCGAAGAGCAGCCACGCGCCGCGGTCGAGCGATCCCGTTGCCGCCACCCAGCCGATCATCGGTGGAATGGCCCCGGGAAAAGCGCCCACGAACGTCGCCCACACGGTGCGTTTTTTCAGCGGCGTGTAAGCCAGCAAGTAACTCAGGCAGGTCGCAACGCCGAGTCCTGAAGCAAGCGCGCCCGCCGCCACATACAGGTCAACGGCCCCGGCAATTGCCAATACGACGCCAAAGACCAGCGCTTCGCGCGGCTGCAGCACGCCGCTTGGCAGCGGTCGCAAAGCCGTGCGCCTCATGTAGCGGTCAGACTCGCGCTCGATGTAATGATTCAGCGCCGCCGTCCCCGCGGCGATGAGCATCGTGCCGAAAACTGCGTGGATCAGGTGCAGCCATCCGACGGGGCCGCGCGCGCCCATGTAATAGCCGGCAGCCGTGGTCATCAGCACCAGGAAGGAAACGTCCGGCTTGGTCAGCGCGATGTAACCATTCGCGCGGGCCGAAAGCGTCAGTTCCGTGGTGCGGGCCGTGCTCATCCGATGGTCACCTGTCGCGGCGCCGGCGCGGCAACTTCCCTTCCGCGCGGAATCAACCGGTAACACATCAGCACTACCAACACCGAGAATGCGAAGAGTATCGCTCCAGCGACCGTATGGATCACGGTTAACGTTACCATGACCGGCATCGGCTGCGGAGCATCCGCAGTGCTGAGACGCGACCAATAGGCCCCAAGACCAAGCAGGAACTGCGTCCCGAAGATCGCGTGCAGCAAAATTCGCGCCTTGGAGAGTTCCCGCGATTGCGCAAACCGTTTGCGCAGCGCGACCGCCGTCCAGATAACCATTCCGAGCACCAGCAACGCTCCCGCCATGTGCGGCCAAATCGGAATTTCCTTGTGGCGGAAGCCGGCGCCGAGAATTACTTGCAGATAGATGACAGCCGCGTTGAGGATCGCCAGAGAATGAATCGAAGGAGATCCGCTGTCCTCCAGTTGCGGGCGATCGGAAACCCACCACTTGCTGGTGAACACCGCGATACTCAGGACCGCTGCGAAGACGATTTGTGCGAAACTCGCGTGGATGACCGGCAGCCAGTAATGCAGAAACTGCCGCACAACCTGGCCCCCGAGAACCGCTTGCGCGACCACTCCGCCAACGGCGATCACGCCGAACCAGCGCATCCATGGCCGAGCGTCACTCTTCCACAACCAAATCGCCAGAAACAGCACGAGAAAACCCATTACCGCGGCAATCATACGATGCGAGTGCTCGAAGAACGCGCCCCCCGCCAGCATCCTCAAGGAGGGAAACCAAGTTCCAAAGGATTTCGGCCAATCTGGTACGGAAAGAGCAGCATCTTTGGAAGTGACAAGCGCCCCGGCGATGAAAAGGAGGACGGTCCAGCAGACCGTGAACACTGCAAATTTGTGCACACCCGGGTTGTACGTGGTTGTCATAGCCCCTGCCCCAGCGGCGGATTATACATTTTACTCGATGCCGTGAAAAGCCGCCCAAATGATGACTCACCAGCTTCGATCCCCACGGCATGCAAAACGAGATCCTTAAGCGCGGCGATAAACAACGGCGAATCGCCCACCGCGGGCATCATGCGGAACGTCTTGATGCCGAGCTTGCTCGCTTCCTCGCGCGCCTCGATGTTGATTTCATGAAGTGTTTCGATATGCTCGGTTACGAACGAAATGGGAACGACGAGCACCTCTTTCACGCCTTCGCGGCCCAGCCGCTCGATTGTCCCAGTAAGCGGCGGCTGCAGCCATTTCGCGGGGCCCACGCGGCTCTGATAGCAGACCAAATGCGTCCGAGGCCAACCGGCGTACTGCTTTGCACCCACCTCGCAGATCAGGCGCACCGTCTCCTCGATCTGTTTCGGATAAGGATCGCCCTTCTCGACCAGGCTCATCGGCAGACCATGCGCGCTGAACACCAGGTGAATCCGCGAACTGTCCGGGAATTGCCGCAAAACGGATCCGATTCGTTGAACCAGCGCTTGGATATAAAGCGGATGGTCGTGAAAATTTTTGATGGTGCGTTCCGGCGGGCCCCCCGCGGCCTGTGCCCACTTTGTTTGGTCGGCCGCCCGGCGCCATTCCTTCAAGCTGCTTAGTGTTGTCGCGTACGAATAATGCGGATAAAGCGGCAACAAAACGATTTCATCTAGTGGCCCCGCATTGCGCAACGTATCCACCGCCTCAGCCGTGAACGGATGCCAGTAGCGCATCGCCGTAACGGCCACAGCATCGATGTACGGCGAGACGGCTTCCACCAATCGAACTCGCTGCCGTTCGGTGAGCGCCCCAATCGGCGAGCGCCGCCCGATTTGTGCGTAGCGCCCGGCAACTGGGATCGACCGGCGTGAAGAAATGAGCTTCGCAATCGGGCGGCGGAGCAGTCCAAAGGGCCCGAGCGGAATAATATCGGGGTCCAGAAAAAGATTCAGCAGAAACGGCTCGACGGCCTCCAGCGAATCCGGCCCGCCGAGCTGAAACAGCACAATCCCGACTCTTTTCTTCCCTGCCAAGCTACTTGCCTCGGTTCAACGAATTCTTCAAGCGTTCAATTTGTTCGCGCAGCGCCGCGGTGCGCCGCGCCACGCTTATGTAATAGACAAAGAAAACGGTCCAGCCAGCCATATATGCCGCGAAAACGCTGTCGAGATTTTTCATGCTGCCTCCAATTCACGCTGGATAATCTCGAGATCACCGCGCATGGCCTCCAGCCGGTAGCGCTGCCGCAGCAGCAGTGTCATCAATCCGAGCATGGCAAACCACGTGAAGAAAAGCACCTTGTACATCGTCGGATCAAGCCCGGAGCCGGGCGCGCCCATGACCACCGGCTGCGGGTGCTGGGTGCGCCACCAGCGGATCGAACCGAAGACGAGAGGCACATCGATGAATGCGAATATGCCGAAGAGCGCGCTAAGAAGTGCGCGCCTGTCGGGTTCTTCGACCAGCGTCCGGAGGAGCAGATAGGAGACATAGAGCAGCCACAATACAAATGTCGATGTGAGCCGCGCGTCCCAAGTCCACCAGATTCCCCAAACAGGATGTGCCCAGATGGGGCCGGTCAGGAGCACCACGGTAGTGAACACCAAGCCAGTTTCACCGGCCGAAACACCCATCCAGTCCCATCGTGGCTGGCGGCGGAATACGTATAGCAAGTTCGCGATGAAGCAGATAAGGAATGACGTAAGGCCCGTCCATGCGCTCGCCACGTGCAGGTACAATATCCGGTAGACCACACCTTGTTTCGCATCCGTCGGGGCCACAAAGAACGCCGCATAGGCCGCCGCCCCGAGCAGTAACAGCACAACCATTGCAGATAAAACGCTTTTCTTCATGAGGCTTATTCCTCCAGAAGATATTCGCCCAAAAGCCACAGGATCGTCAAAAAAGCCACATCGAAAACCGCCAAGAAGCCTATTCCCTTCCATTGAACGAAAGGTGAGCGGTCGAAGAGGCGCGCCGTTACTTCGGTACTGGCTACAAGAATGGGTGTCAGGAGCGGGAGCAGAAGCAGTGGCAAAAGAAGCTCACGCATCCGAGCTTGTGCAGAGATTGCGGAGAGAGCTGTGCCGGCAATCGAGACCCCTAGACTCCCTAGGAAAAACACGAGAATCAGCCAGTGGAGCATCGGTAAGACCGGCACGTTGTACATCACCGCAAAGACCGGCAGCAGCAAGAGTTCCGTAAGGAGAAGAAATAGGGTGTTAGCAACGAGCTTCGCTAGAAAGATGGCGAAAGGATCGGAGACCGAAAGACGCAACGCACTGAGCGTGTCGCTGGTTTGTTCGCGGAGAAAGCACGGCTGCAACATCAAAGATGCAGCGAAGAGAAACGCCAGCCACAGAAGACCCGCGCCGAACCGCCGCGATTCCGCCGAAGTCGGATCGAAGGTAAAGCTGAAGAGCACTATGACGATCAGAACAAAAACGGTAGTAGTCGTGAGCAGCTCTCGCGAGCGAAACTCCGTACGAAGTTCCTTGCCAAGCAGGACCGCCGCATTGGAGAGTAGCGCCATTCACGCGTTCGCAAAGGCGAGGATCGAGCGGAAATTCGCGCCGGTTCGCGTGTCGGCAACAACCGCTCCCGCATCCAGCCGGATTGCTCGCGTGGCCAGCGTGGAGACTTCCGACTCGCCGTGCAGGCTCATCAAGATCGTGCGGCCCGAATCTCTCAATTGACGAAGCGTCTGCGCAAACCAGCTCGCCCCCTGTGGATCAAGCCCGGTCGTCGGCTCGTCAAGAAGAACCACGGCGGGTTCGTTCAGAAGCGCCCGCGCGATGGCGACGCGCTGGCGCATTCCGCGAGAAAACGTCCGCACCAGGGAGTTCCGGCGCTCCGCAAGGCCCACCTCTCGCAGCAGCGCTTCGGCGCGCGCCGCAGGTTCCGCGATTCCCTGCAATCGTGCGAAGAGCAAAAGGTTCTCTTCCGCCGTCAGCTCGTCATAGACCATCGTGGCGTGAGCCACAAAGCCGGCCGGCGGCAGAGCTCCACTGCTCTCCCTGTTGCCATTCAAGAAGCTCACCGTTCCTGACGAAGGACGCGCGAGCTGCGCCGCAATTCGCAAAAGCGTCGTCTTACCGGAGCCATTCCGCCCGGCAAATACGACGCACTCACCCGCGGAGATTTCCAGGGAGACGCGGCGCAGCGCGTAAAGCCCGCCATACCGTTTGTCGATATTCTCGAAGCGAATCCCTGTGGGAGAAAAAAACGCAGGCGTCACCGGACGGCCTCGGAGATTGGCAGATCGCTCCTGGTCTTCAACGCTCAGCCTCGCACAAGATCGCGCAACACTTTTTCCGCGCGTGCGCGTTCCTGTGCATATTCTTCTTCGGAGATGGTGCCCGCTTGACGGCGCAGTTCAAGCCGGAACAGGCGCTCCTTCAGCCCATCAAGGCTTGTGCCGATGGCGGCATCGACCTCCGCAAGACTCGCGGCCCCGTTCGTGGGTGCCTTAGTCGCACTTGGCACAGAGGGAACACTCGACATTGATTTCATCTGCTTCGCGGCGGGGATTTCTTCCTCCACCGGCATCGGCCCAGCTACCGCCACAACAGGCTTGCGCGCCAGCAGAATCGCCAGCAGCACAAAAACACAGACAAATCCCCCGATCAATGGCCATTTCAAAACGTCCAGCCGTCCAGGTACCCTTTCGATATTTGCACTGGCGGCTTCCCCGCCGCCTTGCTGTGCGTCTCGGCCCTGTTGACCCCCTTGTTGACCCTGCTCCGCCCCGGCATTCGCGTCCGGCGCAGGCGCCGTGCCGGATACGCTCACGGCCACCAGCGTACCCGCCGGAACATCCTGACGGCCGTAGAGATTCATGCCCTGCTCCTGCCCACCCGGAGCCAAACCATCGCCGCTGATTTGCACACTCGGCGGCGCAACCACCAGCAACCGGCCGCCCGGATAAATCGTCGGAAGCTTCACCGTCGCTGCGTTTCCCGGATACGGCAGCTCGTAGGAATACCGCACCGAGTTCTCGCCCGGCCGAAACGCGAACGAAATCGAGTAATGATTATTTTTCTTGTCGATCGGAAGTTGTACCACCGGCATTCCCGCCGGCCCGGCGGCGGCTACCTGTTGAAGCTGGGCCTTTTCCGGCAATGCGAAATCAAAACTGCCTTCGCTCCGGAAGTAAGCTACCGGCGGTTGAGACTTGTTCTCGATTTGGTATTCTTCGCCGACTATCAGCGTCGCGCCGTTGGGCTGAAAAATCACCACGTGGGAAGGAACATTGATCGTCTTCGCGTCCTTGGACGCTTCATAAATATCCACCTGCGTGGTGGACGTGCCCGGCGGCACGGCGCGGTTGAAATTGACGCCGTGATATACCGCGCGCACGAGCATCGGCTGCGCACCGAGTCCGGGATGGTCAAACGTGAATTCTCCCTGCGCGCCGCTTTTGGAATGCGCGACTTCCTGCATTCCTCCCTGGAGCTGGATGAGCGTGAGTTCGATTCCCGCCGCTGCTTTGCCGGTAGTGCCGTTCATCACCGTGCCGCGAACCGTCCCTCCCTCAGCTATCGCCAGAGGAGCCAGAACGAGTGCGCCCAGCAAAACCAAACGCGCGGAATAAGAGCGCTTCATTGCGCGCACCCGTCAGCCGAGCGCGTTCCGCGCGGCCTGCGCACTTGCGCATCCGTCACCTGATCGATCTCCGCCAGCACCAGCGCCGCCTCATTCTCAAGGGCCGTCTTCATCGCTTCGAAGTCACCTTCCGAGTATTTTCCGGAACGATACTCAAATCGCAAGTCGCGCAGATTGTCGTAGATGGTGTCGCGGCGTTCCAGCAATTGATCGAGCTTCGTTCGGTGCGGTGCAAGGTCCGAAGCATCTGGCTGAATGTAAAAAATGAAAAGCACGGTGGCGGCAGCTAGCGCCAGGCACGCGCCCAGCACCGCCCAATCCGCGGAATTAATCAGGAATATCGCGAGTGTGTAAAAAGCAGCCACCATCAATCCTGAGTCTCGCGCGACGCTTGCGCTCTGGCGCGTTCTAACATCTCGGCTGAAATTCCTGGAGCGCCACCCGCGGGCGCCGCATGTTGCGCGGGACGTTTTCGCCAACGGGCGATCACGAAAATGACCACTCCGGTGCCCACGAAAAGATAAACGCTCGGCAACGCCCATGCAACCAAACTGAAACCTGATTTCGGCGGCTCCGCATACACTTTCGTCCCGAATTCCTGCACGAACATTTGCGTGATGCTATCTTCCGAATCGCCGCGTGCCAGAGCTTGATCTAATTCTTTCAGCATTCCGGCAGACGTGGTGCATCCCACGTGATTGCACTGCGTAAGGACCTGGCTGCAGGTGCACATACACATGAACTTGCCGCCGATCTGCTTGGCGCGATCGGAGAGTTGTTGCGCCCCAAGCGGTGCGACCAGCAGCGGCGCAACCGCCAACATCGCCAGCATCATTATCGCGGCAGTCGCCCGTGCCTTAGTCATGGCCCTCTCGCAAAGTAACCGACGGGGTTAGTCCATGCGCCAATGGCTGCGCCGCCGGCTGCTGGGCGCCCGAGAGCACCAGCACGGCACGCCGATTCGGCAACAAGGCCACCAGCGTTCCAAAAACCACCACGACTCCGCCGAACCAGATCCACTTCACCAGCGGATTCAAATAGGCATGCAGCACGGGCAGTTGCGTATCAGGACTAGTCCCGGCGTAGACCACGTACAAATCTTCCTTCAGCGTCGAATAGATCGCCACCATCGTGCCGTTCTCCACGGTGGTCGTGAAGCGTCGTTTTTCTGGATAAAGCATCATCATCGGCTTCTTGTCCCGTAGCACTTCGACGAGCATCCGTTGCGCCGTGTAATTCTTTTCTGGCTTGGTCTCGAAGCCCTGAAGAAGCAAAGTGTACGGCCCGATCTGCATGGTATCGCCCTGCCGCATATCTTTCTGCAGATCCCGGTTAAATGCCGCGCCGGCCAGCCCGATAAAAACGAACACCATCCCCATATGAACGATGTATCCGCCGTAACGCCGCGTGTTGCGCATCGTGAGGTCCACCGCCGACGCCATAAACGAAGCGCCTGATCGCGCGCGAATCACCCTCGCGCCGCGATAGAACTCCATCAAAACCGTGGACGCCACGAATACACACAGGAGCAGGCAAATCCATGAATAGAACTCCCGGAAGCCAAACACGAGGGCAATCACGCCCGCGGCTAGCCCGATTCCCAGCGGCCATCCAAAATTCCGCTTCAGGCTCTCCGTCGAAGTCTTCCGCCACGCCAGCAGCGGCCCGACGCCCGTCAAAAACAGCAGCAGCAGCCCGATAGGGATGTTCACCTTATTAAAAAACGGCGCGCCCACGCTGATGCGGTTCCCGGTGAACCATTCGGAAAATACCGGAAAGAGCGTTCCAGAGAGAACCGCGACGCAGGAAACCAGCAGGATCAGGTTGTTGAACAAAAAGCTCGATTCGCGCGAAACAATCGAGTCGAGCTGGTTTTCGCTCTTCAGGTAGTCGCGATTCTTAAAATACGCCCCGAAGCACACCAGCAGGATGATCCCCATGAACCCAACGAACCAGTTGCCGATGCTGGAATTCGCGAACGCATGCACCGAGCTGACCACCCCGCTGCGCGTCAGGAACGTCCCAAGAATACAAAGCAAGAACGTGCAGAACACCAGCCACACGTTCCACACCTTCATCATGCCGCGCTTTTCCTGCATCATCACCGAGTGCAGAAACGCCGTGCCCGTCAGCCAGGGCAGCAGCGACGCATTCTCCACCGGGTCCCAGCCCCAGTAACCGCCCCAGCCGAGCACTGCGTAAGCCCAGTGCGCGCCCAGCAAAATTCCCATCGATTGAAACATCCACGCAATCATCGTCCACTTGCGCGTCAGATGAATCCACTTCTCGCCAGGGTATCGGGCCAGCAGCGCTCCCAGCGCAAAGGCAAACGGAATCGTGAATCCGGTGTAGCCCGAATACAGGTTCGGCGGGTGAATTACCATTTCCGGATACTGCAGAAGCGGCGTCAATCCATTGCCGTCAGCACGTGCGACCAGGTCCATCGCGCCGTTTGTTCCCGGCACCGCCAGCGCTCTGAACGGGCTTTCGACGAAATTGTTCAGCGTTAGGAAGAAAATCTGCACGCCGGCCATCACCACGCCAACGTACGGCATCAACTCGCCGTTCTTGTTCCGGTAGGTAATCAATACCGAAAAAACATAAATGGCCAGCAGGAAGCTCCAGAACAGCAGCGAGCCTTCCTGCCCGGACCACAGCGCGGCTATCTTATAAAATGTCGAAAGGTCGCGATTGCTGTGCGCCACCACATATGCATTGGAAAAATTATCGCTGAAGAACAGATATTCGAGGCTGAATGTTGCGAGGAAAATCAGGCAGCAGGTGGCCATCCCGGCCTGCCGCGTGCTCTTGATCAGCAGCGGATGGCGCGTGACAATCGCCGCAATGCCCCCGCCGAACGCGTAGACCGCGCACACGAATGCTAGGACGAGTGCAAAGGAACCGAATACATCCACGGCGACCCAGCCTCTCCCCCGGAGTTCCCGGGTGCCCTACATGCTGCTTCGTTCGGTGGACTTGGGCGCGGCGCCACCGGTACCGCCCGGCGCTGCTTCATACTTGGAAGCGCATTTCGCCTGAACAACCTCGGCGACAAATCGTCCATTCGAATCGGGGTGCCCCTCCACGAGGGCTTGGGACCTATCCACAAAAGTATCCGGCAGCGGGTCGCTGCCAATGTAACTGACCGGGAGAGTTTTCCCTTCCCCCTCCAGCACGAAATCAACGTGGCCGCTGAGGTGACGAATGCTTCCGGTTTCGACGGTGCCGCCGACGCGCATGCGTTGGCTTTTCGCGGAGCCTGTCAGGGTCTGAAGTTCGGCGATGGTGTGGTAGTAAGTCTTGCTCTCGCCATAACCCAGCCACGCCAAAAAACCCAGCGCAGCCACAATTACACTGATTCCCAGGCCAAATTTTGCTTGTTTCTTCACAGCGGTACTCCTACAGCGCCCTCAATCCGTCAATCCGTTTGATTCTACCACAGCTAAAAAAGTCGTATACCTGCTTTGAGTGCCAGTTCGGTTGCTCCCAGTGGCCAGCGCGAACCTGCCCACGAGCTCAGCCCCCCGCGCGACCTGCCAGCGCTTCCCGCAACCGCGCAACCGTATTCGTCGGCGCGGGACCATCGAACTCGAAGAGCTTCCCGTTGTCTAACACCACTGGACAACCCAGTTCCAACGCCAGTATCTTTTCCAGAATCGGCCCCAGTACTCGCGAAATCAGCACCACTCGCTTCGGTTTCAGCGACCGGCGAATCCTTGTAGCCACCGGCTGGAGGCGCTTTGCCAGCAGCGCCGCGGCCTCGGCCCCCTGTCCGGCATCCTTGTCGAGCGGGCATTCCAGCACGTGGGTCAGAAAAAAACCCGCTCGTTGAAACTCCGCATGCACCGCGTCCGCCGCTTTTCCCGCCGTCGCGATCCCCAGCGCATCTAGCAGCAACCCCGCTTCCCCCTTGAACTCGCCTCCCGGCGCATACAGAAAATCCCTCTCCTCCTGCGGAGAGAACGCCCCCAGCAGCAGCGTGTTGATATGCACCGGCCGGTACCGCGTCGTCCATTCCAGGCGCTGCAGCCGCCGCGCAATATGTTCCGCCGACGCGGTCTGCCCGCACCCGTCACACGGCATAGCCATCGTGTTTATCATTAGCAGAGCACGTAGCGGCGGGCTTTAGCCCGCCGACCTATCTCCACCTGAATGTAGTGCATCGCCGCGCTGACTGCAAATTACTGTTTCTAGGTGTTTTGTAGAGGCGGCTTTACGCCGCCACAATCGCGGGCGGCTCTGCGAAGATAATTTGGATAACTCTGCGAACGAAATGCCAAACTAGGCACGGGCCTATTTTCTTCACTAAGAACTAAAAACTAAGAACTAAAAACAAGAACCTCGGCGTGGACCGCGCCTCTGAACAGTTCTCTTACAGACAACTGAAAACTGACAACTAAAAACTCAAGAAGAAACCGGCGTATCCGCCGGCAGCTTCGCGCGCAGGCACCACTTCAATTCCTGGCTCATCTCCGTGATCTCCATCCCCGGCATCACGATGAACTTGCAGCTCAGCATCTCGTGCGGCTCGTCCTCATCCGGCAGTT
>WNFF01004149.1_pt1 | contig 11819 bp, 10 predicted proteins | sample 5400441 | NCBI WGS metagenome assembly WNFF01 (sample SAMN13153345, study PRJNA577476) | soil metagenome | isolation source: 120 cm saprolite under Douglas fir tree site 2 hole 3 replicate 1 | place: USA:California | collected 2015-04-18
TGATGGCGCTGGCGATCTCGGTCGGCTTCGTGGTCGACGACGCCATCGTCATGATCGAGAACATGTACCGCAATCTCGAGCGTGGCATGCAGCCCTATCAGGCGGCGCTCGAAGGCGCGAAGCAAATTGGCTTCACGGTGCTCTCGATCAGCCTGTCGCTGATCGCTGCGTTCACGCCGCTGATTTTCATGGACGGGATCGTCGGCCGGCTGTTGCGGGAGTTTTCGCTGACGCTGACATTCGCCATCGTGGTTTCCACCGTGGTGTCGCTGACGATCACGCCGATGATCTGCGCGCATTACATCAAGGCGGCCACGTCGCATGACGCGACCTGGTTCGACCGAATTGTCGAGGGTTCACTGTCGCGCATCGTGGCATTCTACGCGCGGACGCTGCGGGTGGTTCTGGGCTTTCCGATCCTGACCCTGATCGTCTTCTTCGCCACTATCGCATTGACGGTCATGCTCTACATCAAGACCCCGAAGGGTTATTTTCCGACCGATGATTCGGGCTTTGTGATCGGCGCAACCCGGGCGTCCGCCGATATCTCGTTTCAATCGATGCTCGGGCTGCAGCAGCAGCTCGCTGATATCGTGATGGCCGATCCGGCCGTTGCCGGCATAGGCTCGGTGCTCGGCGGGGGCGGCGGTCCCGGCGGCGCAGGCACCAATCGCGGCATGATGTTCATCAGCCTCAAGCCGCCTGCGGAGCGGGCAGGATTGTCGACGGAAGCCGTGATCGATCGCCTGCGCAAGAATCTCTATCGTGTCGCGGGAATCCGCCTGTTCATGTTTGCGGCACAGGACGTACGCGCCGGCGGGCGGCAGAGCGATTCCGATTATCAATACACGCTGTCGAGCACCGATCTCGATCTGTTGCAGAAATGGGCGCCGATCGTCGGCAAGCGCATGGAAAGCATCGAAGGCATTACTGATGTTTCCAGCGATCGCGATCCCGGCGGGCTGCAACTGACGCTCTCGATCGACAGGCAAAAGGCGTCGAGCCTCGGCGTCCGCGTCCAGGATATCGACAACGCGCTGAACAACGCGTTCTCTCAGCGGCAGATCTCGATCGTCTACACCCAGCGCAACCAGTACATGGTGGTGCTGGAGATCGATCCGAAATTCCAGAGCGATCCGTCCAACCTCGAGCGCATCTTCGTCGCCGGCGCCAATGGCGCGCAGGTGCCGCTGTCCGCCGTCGTTCATTACCAGCGCGGATTGACGCCGCTCGCGGTGTTTCATTCGCAATCGTTCCCGTCGACGACGGTGTCGTTCAATCTGCTGCCCAATGTGCCGCTGGAGGTCGCCACCTCGAACATCCAGCGCGCGGTCGAGGAATTGCATATGCCGGAAGGCATTCGCGGCAGCTTCGACGGCAATGCCGGGGATTTCAGCAAGACCAGCGGGCGGCAGCCATTGCTGATCCTCGGCGCGCTGGTGGCGATGTATATCGTGCTCGGTGTGCTCTATGAGAGCCTCGCCCATCCCCTGACCATCATCTCGACCCTGCCTTCGGCCGGCCTCGGCGCGCTGCTGGCGCTGCAGGTGACCAACACGCCGCTGACGATCATCGCCTTTGTCGGAATCATTCTGCTGATCGGGATCGTCAAGAAGAACGGCATCATGATCGTCGATTTCGCGCTGGACGCCGAACGTCACCGTGGATTGTCGTCGGCCGATGCCATTTTCGAGGCGTGCAGCGCCCGGTTCCGCCCCATTCTGATGACGACGATGGCAGCATTATTCGCGGGGATTCCGCTTGTCATCGCCACCGGTCCAGGCACCGAGCTGCGCCGGCCGCTCGGCATCACCATCATCGGCGGGTTGTTCGTCTCGCAGATATTGACGCTGTATACGACGCCCGTGATCTATCTTTTGATCGACCGGCTGCGGCGGCGATCCGAGCCGGCCACGATCGAGGCCCCGGCGGAATAGCTCGGGGATAAGCCTTGAGTTGTTGAAGCGCACGCCCGCGCAGCGTATAGCGGGCCCATGTCAAAACAATCCGAGCCTGATACCGGCACCGCCGTAGCGGAGGCGATACCGGACTGTCCGCGCTGCCTTAAGCCCCTGCCGCTGTGCATTTGCGACAGCATCACGCCGATCGAGAACAAGATTGCCTTGCTGATCCTGCAGCATCCGCAGGAGCAGGACAGGGCGCTTGGCACGGCGCGGCTGACCGCGCTGCATTTCGGGAATTCGGTGCTGAAGATCGGCTTGTCGTGGCCGAGCCTTTCCAAGGCGCTGGGACGGCCGGTCCACGATCCCAGCCGCTGGGCGGTGCTCTATCTCGGCTCGGCAAAGGTCGCCGAGCTCGCGACCGACCGCGATATCGTCGCCATCGACCGCAAGGGCGAGATCGAGGAGAACCAGCGCGCCATCCTGAAAGACATCGAAGGCATCGTGCTGCTGGACGGCACCTGGAGCCAGGCCAAGGCGCTGTGGTGGCGCAATGCCTGGATGCTGAAATGCCAGCGCGTCATCCTCGGCCCGGCGCATCCGTCGCGTTATGGCAAGCTGCGCCGCGAGCCGCGCCGCGATGGCCTGTCCACGATCGAGGCCGCGGCGATGCTGCTTGCTGGCATTGAAAAGCGGCCCGATATCGCCGAGACGCTGCATGGCAGCTTCGAGCGGATGCTGGCAAAATACCGGGAGGCGCAGAGCACGCTGCCGGAGCTCGCGCCCAAGCCGAAACCCAAACGCGACTACCGCCGCCGCAAACGGGGCTGATGATGGCTAGCCGATGGGTTCGCCGGATGGAACCCGGGCTATCCCCGAGAATTTCCCGCAAGGTGGAGCCGATTTTGCCGCAAGAAAAAGCCCCGCTCCAATAAGTTGTGCGTATTCTATCGCAGACAGGTTCAGGCAATCCGCGCAAACCTGATTGCGAGGTAGAACCGGAATCATCCGCTGCGGCGGAACAGGCCGGTTGAAGGCACGTTTGGTGATGACCGACGATTCGGAATCCGTTGCTTTGCGTCCGACCGTCACTGACGGGAAGCGGCAGGAGGATGACTACGAGGTGATTTGGCGCGGTCTGCCGATCGGCAGGATCATGAAGCCGCCCGGCGACCCGCATTGGTGGTGGGGCTGCAACGTCTACGGACAGCCGCCGACGGCGAATGACCGGGGACCCGCGATCAATTTCAAGGACTGCCAGCTTCGGTTCAAGATCGCCTGGACCAGGATCAGGGCGGGACTCACCGAAGAGGACATCGCGGTCGCATCACGGCACGCCACGAAACTGGCCGAGGAGCAACCATCAAACGCAGACGGGCAGCCAAAGCCCGAGGAAATCCGAAGTCTGGAGAACAACCGGGCCGCGCCGCGACAGCGTACCTTGAAAGCCGGCACCATCGAGTTCAATGGCGGCACCATCGATTGCGTCGTCCGCAACATTTCGGACACCGGCGCCCAGCTTGAGGTCGCGAGCCCGGTGGGCATTCCCGGCGAATTCAATCTCCTGATCTCCGGCAATATCGCCAAACGTCCATGCCGGGTGGCCTGGGTCAAAGACAAGCGCATTGGCGTGGCGTTCAAGCCGGGCTAGGGCCGAATACACCGTTGTTCAAGGCATCGGGCGCGGCGATGGCAGAGGACGAAGAGACGGCAACGGCGCGGTACATTGCAGCCAATGTATCCACGCAATTGATGTTGAAAACGATCATAGAGATCATCAGCACGATGGCGGATAATCCCGACAAATATCGCGCGGGTCTCAGGGTCAAGCTGTTGGAGTTGGCCGATACGATGCCGTTGGCTGCGATGGCCCCGGCGCGAGAAGACAAGGTTCGCGCATTCGTGCGCGAGACCATAAGTACATTGCTGACAAACAAGCCGCCAAATTAAGCCGCTGACGCCACGTCCTCCTTGGCTTCGCCACGCGCGACCACACCAGCATCTTGAACGCGCGCCGTCACGTTGTTGGTGAGATTCGAAATGGGAGGATGCCCACTTCCTCGGCGCCCGGCGCGTTCGTTCGGGCATCGGTGGCGGCAAGCGAATCGTGGTTGCGGACCATTGTGCCGAATCCTAGTCTTGCCGCGTTGGTCGCCAACCACACCACCTCTAATGGGCAATCAAAACAAACAGCGGCCAGGGAGGAAACAATGCGATACAGCAATCCAGACCGTCGAACCATTCTGAAAACCATGACGTCATTGGCGGCGGCATCGTCGATGGCAAAAATCACCGTTGGACGTGCGGAGGCCGCCACGGCTTCCGATCCGGCCTTGAGCCCCGCCCTGGGGGATGTCGATCAGGCGCTACGCCAAGCCGTCAACGCGCGGACCGTGCCGGGCCTCGTCGCCATTGCGGCAACCGACAAGGGCATCGTCTACGAGGGCGCGTTCGGGCCCTCGATCACCGCGGACAGTGTCTTCTGGATCGCGTCGATGACCAAGGCGATCACGGGCGCCGCGTGCATGCAGCTGGTCGAGCAGGGCAAGCTGCAGCTCGATCAGCCTATGGGCAAGCTGCTTCCGCAACTGGAGCAGCCCAAGGTGCTTGAGGGGTTCGACGCCAGCGGCGCACCGAAGCTTCGCCCCGCCAAGCGAGCGATCACGCTGCGCCACCTCCTCACTCATACTGCAGGTTTCACCTACAGTATCTGGAGTGAGCCGATGACGCAGTTTGAGAAGGTCACGGGAACTCCTTTCATCGGCGAATGCAAGAATGCCACCTTCAACGCGCCGCTGGAGTTCGATCCCGGCGATCGCTGGGAATACGGCATCAATATGGACTGGGTCGGCAAGGCGGTTGAGGCCGTGAGCGGCCAATCATTGGAGGTCTATTTCAAGGAGAAGATCTTTGCGCCGCTCGGCATGGCCGATACCGGCTTCCTGATCAGCTCTTCGCAAAAGGCCCGTGTCGCGCCGATGTTCAGCCGGCAAGGCGACGGCTCGCTCAAGCCGATGGATTTCGAAATGCCGCAGCGGCCGGAATTCTTCATGGGCGGCGGTGCACTGTTCAGCACGCCGCGGAACTACATGGCGTTTCTGCAGATGCTGCTGCACGAAGGCACGTTCAACGGTGCGCAGGTGCTGAAGCCCGAGACCGTGGCGTTGATGCGGCAGAACCACATCGGCGATCTCAACGTGGTCACGTTGAAGACGGTGCATCCGGAGAGCTCGAACGACGCGAACCTGTTCCCCGGCATGACCCAGAAATGGGGACTGTCGTTCGACATCAACACCGAACCCGGCCCGGCCGGACGCAGCGCGGGGAGCCTCGCCTGGGCGGGACTGTTCAACACCTACTTCTGGCTTGATCCGAACAAGCGCGTGACCGGCACGATCATGACGCAGCTCCTGCCGTTCGCCGACGATCGGGTCCTGAAGCTGTTCGCCAAGTTCGAGAGCGGTCTCTATGCCGCAGTCGCCTGATGAATGATCCGGAAAAGTGGACACCGCTTTTCCGTAAAAGATCATGCGCAAACAAATAAGCTAAAGCGCGGTGGCGATTAGAGCTACCGCGCTTTAGCACATGACCCCGAAAAACCCGCCCGCACTTGGATAGCTCGCGACAACGCGGATATACCGCAGCGACCCGACCTCAGTGACCTGCAATAGAGATCCGGGTGGGCACCGAAAATCGGCGGGCTATCGTCCCGACGATCAAGACCGTCGGTAATGCCTAATTATCGAAAGTCAGAGGGATCTGTCTATTCCGACGCCAACGACGGCGACTGCTGATGCTGCCGCCGCGAGATCACGTCTGCGATCTCAGACGATCACGCCACGCTGGCGAAAGAACTCGTCCATCGCCTTGCCGACATGCTTGGCGAGTTCGTCATGATCGTTCAGCTTGTTCACAAGGGCAGCCATTAAGTCCTTGTCGTGGCTATCCCAAGCCAGCTGCATTCCAGCACAGGCGCGCTCGATCGCCTGAAGGTCGCCCATAAGATCTTTCTGCATTTGATCGTTCCAGTTGTAAGGGGATGGGCTCTTACAAGACAGGGAACTTCGCCGCAATCAGGCGGAGAGAACCCGGGTCTCGCGACTTCAGGAACGTAGCGTGGACGGCAGTTTCAGAAATGCCACGGAAACCGAGTTTCAGAACTTTTCGGAAGGGTGTGCGAGGAAGGTTGCCTAAGTGCTTGATGCGCTATAATCATCCGCCCCGATGGGGCCACGTGGCGGAGTGGTTACGCAACGGTCTGCAAAACCGTGTACTCCGGTTCAATTCCGGACGTGGCCTCCACCTTTGAGATCAATGGCTTAGGCCCCCCCGTTCAGCATTGGTTTTCAGGCCGCGGAAGGGCTCCGCGGACACGCCGTGGAACCCGGTTCTGGCGACGGTCGTTCAGTGAAACATGCTATGGGCGATGGCGCGTCGCATGCTATCCAGCCCATCCAATAATTTGCCGTGGTTGTATTCCCTGTCCCAAAAGTAAAGGACGGACAGAACGACGAGCAAGGCCACGAAGATTCGCATCTCATTCCCCCTTCGCCTTCAAAAGCTAGCTAGGAATCACTTACCCACGATAGTGGATTGACTGCGGGGAAGGGGCTGGCCACCAAATAAAAAGACCGCCCAAAGGCGGTCAGGTTATCGAACAAGTGTTCCTGTCTTGGCAGGATAATGCCTTTGGCAATTCCCGTGCGGCGAGCGGGTTTGCGGTGACTATATCGACCGTTGAATCCGGCGATTTGGTGTCGCGACTATTGAATATGCGAAAAGAAGCTGCCCACAATCAGCAGACGGCGTTCCAGCCTTCCGGAAACGGAATGAATCCCCAGGCAAGCTGGTTGTCGTTGGCAGCTTTCTGCAACGGATGGAACGTCGACGGGTAGGTCAAGAAGTCCTCCTCCGGCGCGGGAGCGATGGCCGTTCGCACGGCGTCCAGCAAACACTCGTACTCAACTTCACTCATCACGCTCTCCGGGTACCAGAGCGCACAATCTCAAAATACTTTTGTGTTCAGATTGAAGTGATCGATCAAATTGTATCGAACTTTTCAATCGGGGCGCACTTGGTTACCGCCGTCTTTATTCCGGAGGAAGAGTAAGCCAGCCCGACGGTGACCAAATGTGTGGAAAATCACAGTTGGCCAAAAATTTTTGACGTATTCGCCCCGATGAAGACGGCGCCGCACCGGCCGCCGGTAGCATCAGGGGGTTGTCATGAAGGCAAGATTTACCGGATCCTGGGGTATCGCGAGCCGCGCCAATCTTGCTTTGGCGCTCACAGTGCTGGCAACCGGATCCGCGTTAGCCGCGCAAGCAACGCCGGAGCAGAAAAAAGCCTGCACCCCCGACGTCTATCGTCTTTGTCCAGGCGAGATCCCGAATGTGCGGGCAATTACCTCCTGCCTGCGGCGGCAGAAGGCCAGCCTCAGCGAAGCCTGCCGGGCGGTGTTCGAGCAGTGAAGAACTGACAGCACCATGACGGGCGAAATGGCGGCCGCATCCGATGTATGGCGCGAAGCAATGTGCGGCAAGCTATTGTATTATCTTGCGTTTGTCAGCTTGACTCACCTGATACCCCGTTTTCCTCCGAGTGCAGAACATCCGTGAAAGGGATATTCTACCGTCCGGCTATGATCGAAAGATTAGATCAAGCAAGAGCGGCTTGACGTCGGTCGCCGCCAATTTCGTTTTACCGAGCGGCTCACTCGAAATCACGAGTGGGCCGTCCTCGGTTTTGTCGGTGAGGCGGCCATGCGATCCCCGTACCAGCGACGCGTCTAGCGGAATGACATCCATCAGGGTGCGGAATCCCAGCTTGCGCATGAGCAGACGCTTGCCAATAGCGAGCTTCGGTGACGAGATGCCGGGATCGACGAAAAGCTCGACTGGATCGTATCCGGGCTTGCGGTGAATTTCGACCGTGCGGGCAAAGTCCGGCGCACGGTCATTGTCGTTCCAATAATAGTAAGTGAACCACGACTGAGAGTCGGCGATCGCGACGAGTTCACCGGATCGTCGATGATCGAGATGGATAAGGGATTTGTCCGTTTCGTCGTACACCCGTTCTACGCCATCCAGTCCCTTTAAAAGATCCTTCACTTTCGCTTGCAACTCCACATCGGACAGATAGATGTGCGCGATCTGGTGGTCGGCTACGGCAAAGGCTTTGGAAGAGATGGGATCGAGCAACTCGCCGCCGTCCTCTTCTCGCACCGACAACAGGCCGGCGTCGCGAAGCGCCCTGTTGATGTGGATGGGCCGATTGACGGGGGTGATCCCGTATTCCGACAGAATGATGACTGAGCGCCCGCTGGCACGCGCCGCGTCGACGAGGTCGCCCGCGACGGTGTCAATTTCGGTCAGCGATTGCCGGACCTTTGGATGAGTTTCATCGGGGCCGAAGCGCTGTAGATCGTAGTCGAGATGCGGAAGGTAGGCGAGGGTCAGGGTTGGGTTGGCCTCGGCCATCACGAACTTGCTCGCGTCGGCGATCCAGCGCGTGGAGACGATCGAAGTCCCTGGTCCCCAAAACTGAAATAGGGGGAATGGTCCAAACCGTTCCGTCAGTTGATCCCGTAATTGACCTGGCACGGTGTAGCAATCGGGCAGCTTGCGACCGTCCGCCTTGTAGATAGGGCGCGGGGTGGCACCGAAATCATGGCTCGCCGCCATGTTGTACCACCAGAACATGTTGGCGCAGGTGAAAGCGGGATCACGCTTCTTGCCGGCCTCCCAAATCTTCTCGCCGCCGACGAGTCGATTGGATTGGCGCCACAGAAAGATTTCCATCTGATCGCGGAACAACCAGCCGTTGGCCACGATGCCGTGATCTCGCGGGGAGAGCCCCGTCATGAAACTTGCCTGTACGCTGCAGGTGACGGCGGGAGTTACGGTATCGAGCGCGGCCATACCGCCTTCGCGGGCAAGCGCCGAAAGTCTTGGCGTCAAAGGTCCGAGGTGCCGTGGCGTCAATCCGACCACGATCATCGCCAACACTGCCTTCAACGCCTGCCTCCGCCTGCTGAGTTGCGACAATTTCCGTCACTTCGGTCGCATTGCAGCGACCGAGCGAAACGGCTTGCCAAACTGGCAAGCATAGTGGCACGCTGTCCAATAAAATGGGAAGCGAGAGGCGGGTTTTCAAGCGAGCCGCGGATCGCTTCGTGACCGTTCGCCGGCGCCGTCTGCACCACAAGAACAAGGGCGCCGCGTGGGAGGATGCCCATGCTCGATACGCCCTCGCAAAGCGCCGAAGACGTTCGACTGCAGTCGTTTAGCGTCACCTATGAATATCCGGTGGTCTTTACCCGCGATGCGTTTGCGCTTGGAAATCGTTGCCTGGTTGATGCGCTGTCCCGGCGAGAACCCTGCAAGCGGCACAGATGTCTGATTTGTGTTGACGAAGGTGTCCTGGCATCGCTTCCGGATCTTGCTTCGCAGATCGAAAACTACGCTGCGGCGCACGCCGGAAGCATCGACCTGGTCGGACTTGTACCGGTCGCGGGAGGCGAAATCTGCAAGAACGATCCGAAAACCATTCCCAACCTGCTTGAGATCCTTTCGCAACGCGCGATCGATCGGCACTCCTTTGTAATTGCGGTCGGCGGCGGCGCTGTCCTTGACGCGGTCGGTTACGCGTCGACGATCTTTCATCGTGGCGTCCGCCACATTCGTTTTCCGACTACGGTACTGGCACAGGATGACAGCGGCGTCGGCGTCAAGAACGCCGTCAATCTGTTCGGTCTCAAGAACCTGATCGGCACCTTTGCGCCGCCCTGGGCGATCATCAATGACAGCGCATTCGTCGACATGCTGCCGCCGCGCGAGAAGCGAGCAGGCATGGCCGAAGCCGTGAAGGTTGCCTTGATACGCGACGGCAAGTTTTTCGAGTGGCTCGAAGCCCATTCGGATGCGCTTGCGCGCTTTTCCAGGCCGCATCTCGATCATCTTATCAGGGGCAGCGCCGAGCTTCACATGCGCCAAATCAGGCTTGGCGGCGACCCGTTCGAAATGGGGTCGGCGCGTCCGCTGGATTTCGGTCATTGGTCCGCGCACAAGCTCGAGCAGTTGACGAAAAATCAACTCAATCACGGCGAGGCCGTGGCAATCGGCATTGCGCTCGACACCCGCTATTCGGTCTTGTCCGGCCGTCTTGCCGCGGGCGAAGACGACCGTGTCGTGGGTCTTCTTCAACGGCTTGGTTTCGACTTGTGGCATGACAAGCTGCGGCAGTGCGACTCGCGGGGATTGCCGGTGGTACTGAAAGGGCTCGCCGATTTCCGGGAACATCTCGGTGGTGAGTTGACCGTTACGCTCCTCGCAGCAGTCGGCCGTGGCGTGGAAGTGCACGAGATGGACGACAGAATCGTCAGGAATTGTATTGACTGGCTTAAACAACGGGCGTGACCGCGGATGAAACTCAACCAGCTTTCGGGTAACGTTCATCTGACGTATTGCACAAATATTCATGCCGGCCAAAGCTGGCAGGATATTCGGGCAAGTCTTGATGAATATGTTCCGGCCATCAAGTCGACCGTCGCCCAGAGCCAGCCGATGGGCATCGGACTGCGGCTTTCCGGCGAAGCTGCCGCCGCGGCAAGGCAGCCGGAGGCGTTAGCTTCGTTCCGCGATCAACTGTCGGTGCTCGGCGCTTATGTTTTCACGATTAACGCCTTTCCTTTCGGGCCGTTTCACGGCGTCCGCGTCAAGGAGGACGTCTATCTGCCTGATTGGCGCGACCGCGAGCGTGTTGCGTTCACGGCGAACAGTGCTGCGGTCCTTGCTGGAATCCTTCCCGACGGGATTGAGGGCAGTATTTCGACGGTCCCGGGCGCCTTCAAACCTAACGGCCGGTCGAGCGAGGCCGTTGCGGCGATGGCACGCAATCTCATGATGGCGGTTGCCGATCTCGTGGACCTGAAGCGGCGCACCGGCAAACACATTGCACTCGCCCTCGAGCCCGAGCCCTGTTGTTTCCTGGAAACAACGGATGAGAGCATCGCCTTCTTCGAAGGCGCGCTTTTGAAGCCAGAGACGCTTGATATGCTCGGCGGCATCACCGGTGTTGGCCGCAGTGAAGCCGAGATTCTGCTGCGTCGTCATCTGGGCATTTGTTATGACGTCTGCCACGGCTCGGTTGAATATGAGGATACGGTCGCCGCGCTGGATCGCCTGCTCGCTGCGGGAATAGCGATCCCGAAAATCCAGCTTTCAGCAGCCATGCGCATCCCGGCGATGACAAAGGGTCTGATCGACGCCGTCATGCGATACAATGACGGCGTCTATCTGCATCAATCGATCGTCCGTAGCGGCGACAGTCTGTCGCGTCATGTTGATCTGCCGGACGCAGTAACTGCGTTCGGAGAAGGCCAAGCCGACGGGGAGTGGCGAATCCATTGCCACGTACCTGTGTTCCTCGCCGATCTCGGCGAAATCAGTTCCACCCGCAGCGATCTCGTCGCGACGCTGGCGGCGCTGCGCCAGCGAACTCGCTCATCCCACTTGGAAGTCGAAACATATACTTGGGACGTTCTGCCCGACAACATTCGCACCGGTTCGAAGTCGGCGGACATCGCGCGCGAGATCGCATTTTGCCGCCAGGAACTGGTGGGATGAATACCGCGGTCGTGCGAGCACCCAGCGCGCAGACCCTGTTGAGGCTCGGTCGGGTGTCCAACCTGCCGACGGTATGGACCAATGTCATGGCCGGGGCCACGATCGCAAATACTGCTGCGAGCGTTGCCGACATCTCAACCGTCGGACTTGCCATGACGGCATTCTACGTGGGTGGGATGTATCTCAACGATTTTTTCGACAGGGAGATCGATGCCAGGGAGCGTCCGGGCCGGCCGATTCACGCCGGCGAGATTGGCGCGGCCGCCGTATCGACCATCGGATTCGCGCTGCT
>WNFF01005167.1_pt1 | contig 11810 bp, 7 predicted proteins | sample 5400441 | NCBI WGS metagenome assembly WNFF01 (sample SAMN13153345, study PRJNA577476) | soil metagenome | isolation source: 120 cm saprolite under Douglas fir tree site 2 hole 3 replicate 1 | place: USA:California | collected 2015-04-18
TCTTCTTTCAGGATTCAGGTGGCGACTCTTACTACCATGGCTTGTTCGTTGCCGTGCGTCACCGGTTCGAAGCGGGCCTGGATTTAGGCTTTTCTTACACCTTTAGCAAGTCCATCGACGACATGTCTATCGACCCGACCGGCGCGGCTACCGGCGGAGGCTTGAGCACGACGAACAGCCGCACACCGACAGATATCCACAACTGGCGGCTGGACCGTGCGCTTTCGGACTTCAACAACAGGCACGTCCTGCTGACCAATTTGCTATACGAACTCCCCATCGGCAAAGGCAAGAAGGTCGCTTCGTCCATGCCCAACTGGGCGAACCAGATTGTTGGCGGTTGGTCCTTCACTGGCATCTTCACGTACCAGAGCGGCGAGCCGTATAGCGTCACCAGCGGTTCCCTCACGACCAATGGAGCACATGTCAGCTTCGCGCAGGTGAGAGGCCCACTCGACAAGGGCAACGTGCAGTTCGTGAATGGAGTGGAAGGGCCGGTGATGTACAACGTTGGCCAACTCATCACCAACCCCGCCGACCCGAACTATAACTGCGTCAACGTCACCGGCACGCAGACGTTCTTCTGCATCCCGCCGCCGGGACAGAATGGCAATGGCCGCAACATCGTGCAGGGGCCGAATTTCTGGAATCTGGATTCGGGTCTCCTGAAGAACTTCGGCATCACGGAACGCTTCAAGCTCCAGTTGCGGGCGGAAGTCTTCAACGTGCTGAACCACACCAATTGGGAAAACCCGCGCAACGCGACTTCCGGATCGCCCAGCGTCCAGAGCAGCATTTTCGCCCGGACTTGCTGTGCGTCAGCTTCTCTGCCGGCTTCGGCAACGGTGATCGCCATTGGCGAACCAAACCGGGTCATGCAGCTCGGCCTGAAGCTTAATTTCTAACTAGCGCCCGACTGGGCTGCCTGGATCTGAATACTGCAGGTACCGCTGCCGAGGGGCATCAGCGCGCGCCGAATACCTTTGGACGCCGACGCGGTCTTTCCGCGGGGCGCGGCAGCATGGTGCCTCCCGGTCGGCTTGGCGGGCGCTGTTTTTCCCTTCGCCGCATGTTTTGCGTCTGCCTTGGCTGCGGCATGTTTATGCTTGGCAGGGTCGCCCATGGCCGCCGCGGCGTGTGCTTTGTCGGTGGCTTTTGCGGGCTTCTTTTCCTTCTCCTTCTTTTTGGGCTGTTCCTTGATTCCGGTGATCTTGCGCAAAATCTTTTCCCGCTCTTCCGGCGTTTTCCCGCGGCCGGCAAGGATTCGTTGTATGGCAACTCACCTTGACATTCTACTGGAAGCGGTCTATTCTCCCCTAGGATGTCTACCAAAGAACAAAAAGAGCGCATCGAGCTGCTGCAAGGTACCCTGGACCTGCTGATTCTCCGCACGGTGCTGCTGGGCCCGGCGCACGGTCACGCCATCGCCAAGGCCATCGAATTCAACTCCGCTGACGTGTTGCAGGTCGAACAAGGCTCACTCTACCCTGCGCTGCACCGGCTCATCAAGCGTGGATGGATTACGGTCGAGGACGGGACCTCGGAGAACAATCGCCGCGCCAAGTTCTACCGTTTGACCGCCAAGGGGCGCAAGCAACTGGAGGTTGAAACCAACAAGTGGAACAAGCTGGCGGGAGCGATCGCGCGGATTCTCCGACCTGCGTAACTGGAGGGCGAAACATGCGGCGTCGCAAGCAAATGATGGAAGATCTCGATCAGGACATTCGGGACCATATCGAAAGGGAGACGCAGGACTACATCGAGCGCGGGATGTCGCCGGAGGAAGCGCGTTATGCGGCCGTACGAAAGTTCGGCAATGTGACGCAGGTAAAGGAAGAGACGCGTGAGGTGTGGAGTTTCGTTTGGCTGGAGCAGCTCGGGCAGGACATTCATTATGGCCTGCGTATGCTCGCGAAATCCCCAGGCTTTGCGGCGGTGACCATTCTCACGCTTGCTCTAGGCATTGGCGCAAACACCGCTATTTTCAGCTTGGTCGACGCGGTAATGCTGCGGTCGCTGCCGGTCGAAGATCCTTCGCAGTTGGTCCTGCTTAAGTGGGGCGCGCGCAACGCGCCGAACATTCACGGCTACATGACTTCGGGAGATTGCCCCACGAACTTGAGACCCGGCGCTGCGAATCCCACAGGCTGCTCGTTCTCCGAACCGATGTTTCGCGAAATAGCGCAAGCAAATGTCTTTTCTGCGACGGCGGCCTTTGCCAACTCCGGCAGGTTGAACTTGACAGGGAACGGCCCTGCGACGGTTATCAACGGCCAGCTCGTTTCGGGGGACTTCTTCCACACCATGGGTCTCAAAGCCGCCGCAGGCCGACTGTTCGACGCAGCGGACGACACTCCGTCCGCCGCACCCGTCGCCGTGCTGAACTATGGGTACTGGCAGAGCGCCTTCGGCGCCGCTCGCGACGTAGTCGGCCATACGATTGAACTGAACAACGTCCCATTCACGATTATCGGCGTAGCCGAACAGCGATTCACGGGAATCACTCCGGGCAGCGATTACGATGTTTGGCTGCCGCTCTCCGACGCTCAACGCATTAGCGATCCCCTGCGCTGGCAAAGCCGTTCTGGCGACGTGAGTAACTGGTGGCTCACGATTATCGGTCGGCTCAAACCCGGCACACCGATCGCCCAGGCGCAAGCGGCGGCAAGCGGCATCTTCCGCAATGAAATGCTTCACGGCCCCGTCCCGGTTTTCAATGGCGGCGAGATGGCGGCAACGCCTACGCTGCGACCCGGGCCCGGTGGACCGGCTCGGGGCGGCGCAGTTCGTAGCCAAATGGTCTATGGCGGAACGTCAGCGCCCCCCACCGGGAATCCTCCAACAAGCATGCCCGCGGCGCCGGGGCCGGCCCCGCAGAAAATCCCGCTGCAGTCGCGTCGCGAAGCACTTGGCGGCCCGATGCCGCAATTCCCTGGCAATAAGCCTGCGATCGCGCCGGCTCCGCAAGGTGCAATGCCCGCGGGCGCCCCTCGCGAATCCGAAGCGGCCAGCGGCCCGAAGACCCTATCCAAGCCAGACGATAATCCCAACGTAACTCTGGTACACGCGCAAACCGGCCTGACCGGTGCTCGAAGTCAATACTCCAATCCCCTGTACGTACTGATGCTCGCTGTCGGCATCATTTTGCTGATTGCTTGCGCCAACGTCGCGGGGCTGATGCTCGCTCGGGCCGCCGCGCGGCAAAAGGAAATGGCCGTGCGATTGGCGTTGGGCGCGGGCCGCGCGCGGGTGGTGCGCCAGCTTTTGACGGAAAGCGTAATGCTCTCGGTGCTCGGCGGCGTGCTAGGGATTTTGTTCGCCTACTGGGGAGCCCACGCGATCATTTCGTTTGTGTCCAGCAACCAGACGCGTCCACTCGGATTCGCCGCGGGTGTCGACTTGCGCGTCCTCGGATTCACTGTCGCGGTTTCGCTGCTCACCGGAATCCTTTTCGGCGTCGCACCGGCTTTCCGCGGCGCGCGCGTCGATTTGACCCCGGCGCTCAAGGAAGGCGAAGGAAGCTCCGCGAGTTTGCGACACTCCGGCGGAAAATGGTTCAGTATCGGCAACGCGCTAGTGGTTACGCAAGTCGCGCTCGCCATTGTTGTCCTCGTGGGCGCGGGCCTTCTCGTGCGCACCCTGCAGAATCTGCGCAGCATCGACGTTGGATTCGATTCCCACAATATCTTGATTTTCGAAATCGACCCGACGCTGATCGGCTACAAAGGCCCGCAGGTGGACGCCTTCTACCGCGACTTGCAGGGGCGCCTCTCGGAAATACCGGGCGTGAAGTCGGCAAGCTATTCGATGGGTGCTCTTCTGAGCGGCGGCCTGATGATCACTATGTTTCACTGGCCGGGCACTCCGCAGGATCAAAGTTCCGAAGCGGACGTGCTCCCGGTCGGGCCGAATTTCTTCGAGACGCTGCACATTCCATTCCTCGCCGGCCGCGGATTCAACGCTTCCGATTTCAAGCTGTCTGCTTCGAATGGCGGAGCGACTCCAACTTCGGCGCCGACTCCGGTGATTGTGAATCAGACATTCGTCGAGAAATACCTCGGCAAGGAATATCCGCTCGGGAAGCAGTTCGGCCAATCGGAGGCTGATGCGAACGGCCCGAGGAGTCCGGGCTACGAAGTCATCGGCGTGGTGCGCGATGCGAAGTACAACAGCCTGCGGCGGGAGATTCACCCCATGATGTACATGCCGCAGAGTTTCGGCGGAGCGTCATTTGAATTGCGCACCGCGGCCGATCCGCAGGCCATTCTTCCCGCGATTCGCGAAGCGGTGGCAAAAGTGAATACCAATTTGCCGCTCTTTGACGTCAAGACTGAATCGCAGCAAATCGACCGGTTGCTGTTTCAGGAGCGACTGGTCGCCCGTCTATCCAGCTTTTTTGCTTTGCTCGCGTTGATCCTGACGTGCGTGGGATTGTACGGGCTGCTTTCGTACGAAGTTTCGCGGCGCACACGCGAAATTGGAATTCGCATGGCCCTCGGCGCGCATCCGGGAAGTGTCCTGAAGCTGGTGTTACGGCAAGGAATTGTGCTGGCGATAGTCGGAGCCGCCGCAGGCATCGGCGTGGCCCTGGGCGTAACGCGTTATTTGACATCCATGCTCTACGACGTCCACGCCAACGATCCCCTAACGATGATTGCCGTCGCACTGCTGCTAACCTTTGTGGCCCTCGCTGCATGCTACATCCCGGCTCGCCGCGCAATGCGTGTCGATCCCCTGGTGGCCCTGAGATACGAGTAGCTGCGATGGGAGTAGTGCTTCGCGCAGCCGACGGAGAACCCGTTGGTAGGTCAACGTCCAATGAACGTGTGGAAAACCTGATTTGCGGACGTTTTTGGCCATTGGTTCCGAGTCACGGCGCTCTCGGAACCAAATTGTGATGTTTCCCGCAAGTGAACGCCCCCCGAGCGGCACGCAGCAAACGCCTGTGTGGCCGCACCAGGTGGAAATGGCTCCAACAAGCACACGGGGAAAATCGAGAACTCCGCTCGCCACACTAGGAGGTTTCCAGTAAGGCCCAGGTCCGCATTGTTCATCTTCGCAGGAGACGCAAACTTGGAAATGCAATGTACGCCGACCGGCGCTAGTGACTTGCCACAGGTTGGAAGAAGTTCTCCAGCACTTGGTGGGCAACGTGTTGACCCAGCACAAGGCCCTGGAGCACCGAGTGGTGATAATGGAAACCTGTATAGATGCGGGCGTACTCTACCTCTGCTGTTGAATGTGTGGACATGCGCAGGGCTGAAGACTGTGCTGCTGACAGTGAAGTTCACGTTAGGAGTCCCGAAGTAGCCCTTCAGGATAGTCGCGACCGCACCCGTAAGACACGCGTGGCCGGCCGGATATTCCGGATGATTGGGGGTGGTGCCCAGAGGCATCCACGTCGGGTCGGGAACCGTGGCGGGATTTCCATCTATGCCGCCGTTCGGAATAGCCGTCACCGGTCGCCAGAAGCTAAAGTGGTACTTCGCGTCCCAGCAACCGATGAAGGAGTCGGCGACGGCAGTCCACATCATGGCAAACAGGTGCGCGGTGTCGGAGGTGTTGAGCGCGCGTGCCACGGCTAGGCCACGAAACGCTCGCGCGTATTGCTTCGACGTTTGTTCAGTCCAGAACAGGCCAATCTCCGTCTGCTGGGAAGTCCGTACCGTGCTGTTTACTGCGCCCACGATCTTGACCTGGTTGTAATCGTCTACCCAGTCCTGGCTGGTCAGGGCGGGCGGGGGTTCATCTGGACGGAATTGCGAGGCGCTACTCATTGTGAAGGGCACCATCTGACTGGCCCAAGGGGTTTGTGGCAAAAGGTGTCCCGGTGGGGTCGGAATCCAAACTCCTGCTGTTGGCACGGACGGGAAGATGTAAGGCACGTTGGCAGCGCGACCGTCGCCCGCTCGCATGGCAATAATCGAATTCGCGGCCGCCTTCCCGACCTGAACTCCGTCGTCTTTCGCCTGGCCATCGGGGATGAGACCAAGCGCAGCCGTGTACTGTCCAGTCAGAAAAGCCGACTGATCCGGTAAATAGAAAAAGAGTGTGTTGTAAGCCGCTGAAATGACTGCGGCATCGACCGATGCTCCCGCCGGTGCGGAGATTTCGGCTCCATAGGGTTGAAAGCGATGGTCAATTGCATTCACAGCGTTATAAATGGCCAAATGTGTATAAGCCAGATAGAGGCTCGTGCCACCAGAAGTGCTTGAACCGGGAGACATCGTCTGATTTGCATTGAGTGCCGCCGTGACGGCTATGTCATTCCAAGCAACTACTGCATTTTGCGCTTTCACCGCACCGCAGAGTGCGAGTGCAAGCGAGATAAACGCGACCGTCCGAAATCCAAAATGCTTGCATCCGGCCGATTTTTGAGAATCCTTCATGTTGGGTCTCCCTTTTTAAGACTTCCTGTGGGCGAAGAGCCCCAAGCTCTTCGCACGGCGCCCCGAGATCGTGACATCGCAGCCCCTTTTGGCCGAAAGACGGCAAATTGGCAATGCACACGCCGTCAAAGAAAGGGCAGAAAAAAATCATCAGGTAACTCTCGGAAGACACGAGAGATATTGGCAGCTGATCGGCCGTTTCCGTTAATTGAGGCCCATTGAGGGGTAATTCGAAAGGTGTTAAGCTTCGCGACATTCCCACCGAGCGCGTTGCCTGGAGAACTTATTGCCGCGTATCTTGCGTTTCGAAGATTATCAAGCTGACCTGCAAACAGGCGAGCTGCGGAAGAATGGGACGAAGATCCGCCTCTCAGGCCAGCCCTTCCAAATCTTGGCGTTGCTACTCGAGAAGCCCGGGGAGCTGATCACCCGCGAGGAATTGCGCGCCAAGCTCTGGCCAGACGAGGTTTTCGTTGATTTCGACCACAGCCTCAACGCTGCGGTGAACAAACTGCGCGAGGCTCTGTCCGATTCGACCACCGACGTACGCTTTATTGAGACTCTCCCGAAGCGTGGCTACCGCTTCATCGGTCCGATCGAAGTGCGGGACGGACCTGGTGCGCGCCAGGCCGTCGCGATATCGTCCGAACCCAACGCGCCACCTCCGTCTGAAGGGCTGAACCGACAACACATCACGCGAAAGTACGCGATCGCCCTAGTCGGCATCTCGCTCGTGGCGCTGCTGACGGGCTTTTACGTGTATTCGAGTCGCGGCCGCTCTCCGTCCAGCAGCGTCGTTCCTCCTATTCAGTCCGTGGCAGTTCTGCCGTTAGTCAATCTCACCGGCAATCCCGATCAGGAGTACTTCGCGGATGCCATGACAGAAGCGCTCACCACCGAACTTGGCAAACTCAGCACTCTGCGCGTGATCTCGCGCACTTCGGCCATGCGATACAAGCAAACCAAGAAGAGTGTTCCTGAGATTGCGCGTGAGTTGAACGTAGACGCAGTGGTAGAGGGAGCGGTCCAGCGCTCGGGAGATCGCGTGGCAATCACCGCGCAGCTTGTCTATGCTCCGGCGGACCGACATCTGTGGGCACAGTCGTATGAGCACGACTTGCGCGACGTCTTGTCGATGCAGCGCGAAGTGGCCGAACAGATTGCGTTTGAAGTTCAGGCGAAGATCGTTCCTCATGACTCCCGGGCTGCCACCCACAAAGTAAATCCCGAGGCCTACAAGAATTACCTGTTGGGGCGCTACGCCTGGGAGAAGAGGTCAAGGGAGAGTTTGGCTCAAGCGCTAACTTATTTTCAGAGAGCTATCGACGAGGATCCAAATTTTGCCTTGGCTTATGCCGGAGAGGCGGAGGCCTACATACCTCTCGTAGGCAATGGCCTCATGCCACTGCCCGAGTACCTCGAGAAGGCCACCATCGCGGCGACGAAGGCACTGGCTCTCGACGATAGTCTCGCAGAAGCCCATAATGCGCTTGGCGCGGTTTTCCTCAATCAATACCGTTGGCAGGATGCAGACTGGGAATTCAAGAGAGCTATAGAGCTTAATCCCAACTACGCAACCGCCCACCTCTGGTACGGACACCTGCATGAAGCCCTTGGGCAGCAGTCCGCCAACCTGGCCGAAAGGAAACTCGCGCACGAACTTGATCCTTTGAATTTCACCGCCAGCGGAGCTGTAGCCGATGCCTACCGCTATCTCGGCGAGTACGATCAAGCCATCGCAGAGTACAAGCGGGCGTTGGAATTGAATCCTGAGTTTTCCGTGAACCGTGCAGGTTTGGGGGAGGCTTACATTGCAAAGAAAATGTACCCGGAGGCGATCAAGGAGTTCGCTAAGGCGGGAGCGCTCGACAAGCTCGGATATGCCTATGCGCTATCCGGAAATAAAGCGAAAGCTCGCGAGATCCTGAAAAAACTCAACGAAGAGGCAAAATCCCACTACGTATCGCCAAAATCGCAAGCGCTTGTTTTGACCGGCATGGGGAAAAACGAAGAGGCGATCTCGTGGCTGGAAAAAGCCGAACGCGAAAATGCCGCGATGAATCATCTCAACATAGATCCCGCGTTTGCACCGCTGCGCTCCAATCCGCGGTTTCAACAACTCCTGCAAAGGATCGGATTCCCGAGGTAAAGACTATCGATTGATCGAATATTGGATCCCATCCGCTCAGATTCGCGTTTTCAGCAACTGGTGCACCAGGTCGGCCTTGCACCATAAACGGGTTCGATACATCGACGCGCCTCTTCGGATTCCGCCCGAGTCACGGGTATCGGAACCAAATTGTGAAGCCTTCCATAGGTGAACGTTGCCCGTCGCTTGTGGGTGCTACTTGCGACTGTGGCGCTTCTTCGACGCGGGCGCGGTCTTTCCGCGGGGGGCGGACGCGTGGTGCTTCGCGGCCGGCTTGGCGGGCGCTGGTTTTCCTTTCGCCGCATGTTTTGCGTCCGCCTTTGCCGCAGCATGTTTATGCTTGGCAGCACTGCCCATTGCTGCTGCGGCGTGTGCTTTGTCCGTGCCTTTTGCAGGCTTCTTTTCCTTCTCCTTCTTTTTGGGCGGTTCCTTGATTCCGGTGATCTTGCGCAAGATCTTTTCCCGCTCTTCCGGCGTTTTCCCTCGGCCCGTGAGTTGTAATGCAAACACCTGCTCGACCACATTGTCGAACTTTGGCCCTCGCGGCATACCCAGCGCTTCCAGTTGCGCGGCCACACCGGGAAGACCAAGACGAACCGGCCGCCACTTGTTCAAATAGGCGCGAATCTTCGAGAGCGCGGCGGACTTGTTCGACTCCGCCAGCAGATAGGCCATTTGATCCAGCGGCAGTTTTTCCAGAAACCGGTAGGCATCGATAGGGGCTTTCGTTTTCTTACCGAGAAGCTCCTTTTGCGCCTGCAACGCTACTTCCTCGAACTCCAGGACGGCCCCCGATTCCGCGGAACGGAAGCCCACCTTCGCTAAGAGGTTGGCCTGTTCCCTGTCCTTCAATCGTCCAAGAATAGCCAAAAGCATCGGCGTGGCCAGGCGCGGCCGGAAACCCGCCGTGAACAAATCCTCCCGCACCCTCATCAGGCGGCCGATCGCTTCGTATCCGGGATGTTTCTTGGCGAGGACGGGGCTGATGGCCTCGAGCAAATCGTGCTCTTCCCAGGCTTTCAGAACGACCGCCGGCCGCTCCTCGCGAGCCGCGGCTTGCAACTCAGCACCGGCATCCTCGGGAGCAATCGTGTCGTGCAGTTCACGTTCGATCGCCAAATCAAACCATTCCTGCGTCCGCTGTTCCATCTTGAATCCCATGCGCGCGGCGAAGCGCAGCACGCGCAATAACCGCACGGGCTGATTAGTGAAGCTGTGAATCGTGAGCGCCCGCACTTCGGCGCGCTCGACGTCGGACAATCCGTTCGTGGGATCGAGGAGCAAGCCGCGCGAGGCCGGGTTAAGTGAGATGGCGATGGCATTGAGCGAGAAATCGCGGCGCCGCAGGTCCTCCATGATAGTGGACCAGCGAATCTCGGGACGCGTTCCCGGCCGGACATAGTGATCGTCCCGCGCCGCGGAGATGCTGCCATCACAGTCGCCGGCAAACAACAGTTCAACCTGGCGCAGCTTCTCATCTTCGACCAGCACCTTTGCGCCGCCCTTTTCCAGCTCGCGCGCAATCCTCGAGGGATTGCCCTCGACGGTGAAGTCCAAGTCGCGCAGCGAAGCGCCGGTGATGAGATCGCGGACCGTTCCACCGGTCAGATACACGTTGAACCCGAGTGCAGCGGAAAGCTCCTGCACGCGCATCATCGCGGCGCGCTGTTCCGGCGAGAGCCGGCTTTCCAGCAAAAACATATAGTCTGGCATTGCGCTCCTTCTGCTTCAGGGTGTTTGCGCTGACCGCCGCAGAGGCACCCGCAATAGGTTTCCGTAGCCCGCCGCGTTATGCACGCGGGTGATGCGCTTTGTAAATCTGCTTCAACCGCTCCTCAACAACGTGCGTGTAGATTTGCGTTGTGGAAATGTCCGCATGGCCAAGCATCAGCTGCACGGACCGCAAGTCCGCCCCGCGCTCGAGTAAGTGCGTGGCGAAACTATGCCGCAACATGTGCGGAGTCAGCGCCATTCGCAGTCCCGCGCTGCGTCCGTACGCGGAAAGAATCTTCCAGACGCCCACACGGCTCAACTGGCGGCCCCGGCGGTTGAGGAACAACGTCGGGCTGCCCGCCGTCTTGCCGACGAAGTCCGGCCGCGCGTCGCGAAGATACTTTTCCACCATGCCGATCACTCGCAATCCCACGAGTTCCGAGACCCGCAAGCCCGTCGAATACAGGACCTCCAGCATCGCGCGATCCCGCAGTCCAATCGGGGTCTTCGCATCGGGTTGCATCAGCAGGCGCTCGACTTCTTCCAGCCGCAGATATCCGGGCAGCGACCGCCGGATTTTCGGCGATTCGAGGTTGATCGAGGGATCCGCTGAAATCAATTCGTGGACTTGCGCGAAGCGAAAGAAGTTGCGCAACGTTACCAGATGCCGCGCCACGGTCTTGCTTTCCAGTTTTTGCCGGTACAACGCCGCCAGAAAATCCACCAGGTCATCGCGGCTGACGGCCTCCAGGCTCAGTTTGCGTTTCTGGGCGAAGGCATCGAATTTTACAAGATCGCGGCGATAGGCAGAGACGGTGTTCGCAGACAAGCCCTTCTCCACTCTGACGTGCGTCAAGAACGACGAGATTGTTGCTGAGATTTCCATCAAGGCTCCGCGTAACCGTCACCGCCGCCAATGCGGCGCCTCGTCGCTATGCCGTAAACTTCCTCGATCTCATGGCACCGGAAAATCCAGGCCAGGGCCAAATAAAGAACAGTCGCACCCACGATAAGCCCTGCAAAAACGAGAAGCTGCACGAGAAACCGCGAGTGGATCGTAAAGGTCGTGTAGTAGTTTCCGAACCAGCACGCTACTCCCATGATGCCCGCGCACAAAAAGATCTTTGAAAACGACCGCAGAATGTCCATCGTTCCCATGGCGCCGTACCGGATGCGGAAAATGATGAACAGCGCGAAGAAATCAAAAAAAGTCGCCAGGGCCGTGGCCAGCGCGGGGCCACCGTTCTGCACCCGCTTGTAAAAGAACTGAATGAAAACAATGTTGAGGACGATGTTGATCACCAGCGAAATCGAAGCGATGATGACTGGCGTTTTCGTGTCCCGCGTGGAGTAGAACGCCGGGACAATCAACTTGACTGACGCCAGCGCCGGCAAGCCAATCGAGTAGTAAAGAAGCGCACGAGCCGTCAAGCGCGTGGATTCGGCCACGAACTGTCCGTGCTGGAACAGCACACGAATAATCGGCTCCCTAAGGATCATCAAGCCCAGAGCCGCCGGAATGGTGATGAACGCCACGATTCGAACGGAAAACGACAGCG
>WNFF01009871.1_pt1 | contig 11808 bp, 11 predicted proteins | sample 5400441 | NCBI WGS metagenome assembly WNFF01 (sample SAMN13153345, study PRJNA577476) | soil metagenome | isolation source: 120 cm saprolite under Douglas fir tree site 2 hole 3 replicate 1 | place: USA:California | collected 2015-04-18
CGCGCGCGATGGCCGCGCTGCGGTGCGTGCTGGAGCGTGGGACATGAGCCATCGCCGCCCTGATGCCCGCCAGGCCGGTCTTGAGCATGCGCTCAAGCACGCGCTCCGGCTGGCCGTCGACTCGGTGGAGCCGGCCGCCGACGGGCTAGACCGGATCCGCGCGAAGATCGAGGCGCGGCCGGGCGTCGCAAGGACCGGCTGGTGGACGACGTACGTGGTCGGCCTCGTCGGGGTGCTTAGCACGGTGTGGCGGTTCGGAGAGCCGGCGGTGATCTGGCTGCGGTACTGGACCGGAGCCGTCGCGGAGCGGTTCCGCCCTGATCTGGGCCGGGTCGGGTGGCTCGGATGGCTGCGCCCGGCCGCGGCGGCGGCGACCGGGCTCCTCCTCGTGACCGGCGCATCCTGGGCGATCGCCGCGCTTCCCCAGGTGATCGCCAATTCCGGGAACTCGCACAATATCGGTCCCGGCGGAGGCACCAGCGCGCCCCCATCGGCGCATCACAGCTCGCAGCCTGGCGGCGGGACTCAGTCGAGCGGGTCAGGGCCCAGTTCGTCGCCTCAGGCATCGAACAGCTGCCGCTCGGGCTCGCCAGCGCCCAGCACGCCGCCGAACTCGGGCCCGACCCAGTCGTCGAGCCCATCGCCGAGCGCCTCGTCGTCACCGAGCCCGTCGCCGCCGCCGAGCACGACGCCGAGCACGACGCCAAGCGGATCGCCGACCCCGAGCGGCTCCCCGTCGGTCCTTCCGTCCACGTACAGCCCGGCATCCATCCAGGCGATTCAGTCGGCGCTGGCCGCGGGCGGACTCCAGGTCGACGCTGCTGCGGTCGGTCACGCGGGCGTGGCCACGCGGGCGGGCAGGACCACCGGGCCGCCGCCGCAGTTCTCGACGAGGATAACGGCCGCCAAGCCATCGCCGGGTCCCCATGGTAGGCTCTCGCCGCCGTGCGCCCGATGATCAGCTAGCGCCTGGGCCGGTCACCGCCAGCGGCCGCAGCCGCTGAGCACGAACGCTCCTGCCACCGCTCCCGCGGTCGATCCACGGAGGACCGAAGGTCCGAGCCTTGCCGGTATCGCCCCGGCGGCCGTCAGTTCAGCCGACTCACCCGGGCTGACCCCGCCCTCCGGGCCGACGACCAAGACGATCTCACCGGCCATGGGAAGCCGCACCGCGGTCAGCGGCCTGGCGGCCTGCGGATCGAGCAGCAGGGCGAGCTCGGCAGCTGCCACCCGCACCAGCACGTCGGCGGTTCGCTCGGGCGCGGAGATCTCTGGAAACCTGCTCCGCCTCGACTGCTTGGCCGCTTCGCGCGCCGATGACCGCCAGCGGCTCAGCGCTTTCTGCTCCCGGTCAGGCCGCCACCTGGCCACGCACCGCTCCGCGGGCCACGGGACGATGGTGTCGACCCCGACCTCCGTCATCAGGTCCACCGCCAGCTCGCCGCGGTCGCCCTTCAAGATGGCCTGCACCACGGTCAGGCGGCATGCGGGCGCTGGCTCAAGCCGGCGCGCGAGTACCGCCAGCTCGAGCTGGCCGGACCCAGGCTTGGCCGCAATCACCTCGCACTCGGCCAGCAGCCCCGCCCCGTCAGTCAGGTCGACCCGCTCGCCAGGCTCGAGCCTGCGCACCGTGGTGGCATGCCTGCCCTCGGCGCCGGCCAGCGTGACCCGCTCGGCACCGAGGGCGGCCCGGTCGCAGACGAAGACCGGCGGGGTCAGCGCGGCCGCCTTCAGCGGCCGTTGAAGGCGTCACGCAGCCGGGAGAAGAACCCCTGCTCGCCCGGCGAGAACTTGCCTGGCGGTGACTCCTCGCCGCGCATCCTGGCCAGCTGCCTGAGCAACTCTTCCTGGTCGGGTTCCAGCTTGACCGGTGTCTCGACTGTCACGTGGATGACCAGGTCGCCGCGGCCCGGGCCGTTCAGGTGCGAGGACCCCTGCCCGTACAGCGGGATGGCCTGCCCTGACTGGCTGCCCGGCCTGATGTCGATGTTGGCCGGGCCGTCGAGTGTCTGGATCTGCAGCGTGGCCCCGAGAGCGGCCGCCGTCATCGGGATGGTCAGCGTGCAGTGCAGGTCATCGCCATGCCGTTCGAAGATTGGGTGCGGCCGCTGCATGATCTCGAGGAACAGGTCACCTGGCGGGCCGCCGCCAGGGCCGATCTCGCCCTCGCCAGCGAGCTGGATATGGGTGCCGTCCTCAACGCCGGCCGGGATCCTGACCTTGACGGTGCGCCGGGTCCTGACCCGCCCGTCCCCGTCACACTCAGGACACGGCCTGCGGATGACGGTGCCGAACCCGCCGCAGTTAGGGCACGGCCGCGACGTCATCACCTGGCCGAGGAATGACCTGGTTACCTGGCTGACCTCGCCGCGGCCGTTGCAGACCTCGCAAGTGGTGGCGTGGCTGCCCGGTGCGCTGCCCTCGCCCGAGCAGGTGGGGCAGACCACGGCGATATCCACGGTCAGCTCCCTGGTGGCGCCGAAGACGCACTCGGCGAGGTCAAGATCCACCCGGATGGTGGCATTACGGCCGCGCCGCGCCCGGCTGCGCGGGCCGCGGGCCGCCTGGCCGCCGCCGAAAAAGGCATCCATGATGTCGCTGAACGGGAACCCGGCGCCGAAGCCGCCCGCGCCGCCAGCGGGCGCGAACGGGTCACCGCCGAGGTCGTACATCTGCCGCTTCTCCGGGTCAGAGAGGACCTCGTACGCCTGGGTGATCTCCTTGAATCGCTCCTGGGTCACCGGGTCAGGGTTGACGTCGGGATGCAGCTCACGGGCCAGCCGCCGGTATGCCTTCTTGATCTCCTCGGCATTCGCATCCCGGCGCACGCCAAGTACGGCGTAGTAGTCGGTCGCCACACTCATCCCCTACGACTCCGCCAGGATCTGACCGGTATACCGTGCCACCGCGCGCACCGCCCCCATCGCTGTTGGATAATCCATCCTCGTCGGGCCTACCACGCCCAGCTTCGCGAGCGGCCGGTCCGCCGAGCCGTAGCCGACGGCCACGACCGACGCCGTGCGCAGGCCGAGCGATTCATTTTCCGCACCGATCCTGACCGTAACCGACGACTGATCGTCAGACTCGCCGAGCAGGCGCATGAGCACGACTTGTTCCTCCAGCGCCTCGACCACAAGCGTCTCGAGTATCACCGAGAACACGGCGGCCGCGTTGGCCCGTTCCCTGCGTTCCACCCGATCAGGCAGCTCGGCCACCACGGACGCGACGTCGGTCAGCTTGCGCCCGTCCAGGCACGCATTGAGCACCGCGCGCAGCTGCATGATCGAGTCCTCGTCATAGCTGGCAGGCAGCTCGACGACGCGCTGCTCCACCCGGCCTGTGTCGGTGATCAGGACAAGCAGCAGCCGCCGGTCGCTCAGCGGCACCAACTCTACGTGCCGTACCGAGGACTTGCTGAGCGACGGGTACTGCACGACGGCGACCTGGCGGGTCAGCTGGGCCAGCAGCCGTACCGTCCGCATGACGACATCGTCGAGGTCGTACGCCCCGGCGAGAAACGTCTCGATCGCGCGCCGCTCAGCCGCCGAGAACGGCTTGATCGCGGACAGCTTGTCCACGAACAGCCGGTAGCCCTTGTCGGTCGGTATCCGGCCAGCGCTGGTGTGCGGCTGGACGATATAGCCCTGCTCTTCGAGCACTGCCATGTCGTTGCGGATGGTCGCGGGAGAGACGTCCAGGTTGTGCCGGTCAACGAGTGCCCGGGAACCGACAGGCTCGTTGGTGGATACGTAATCCTCGACGATGGCGCGCAGGACTGCGAGCTTCCTGTCATCGAGCATGTGGTCACCTCCCCTGGCACTCGATTAGCCCGAGTGCCAAGTCTAAGGCCGAACGATACTGGGACACGCCCGTCAAGTCACCGGGGGCGATACTGCGGCTCAGCGGACTACTCCGTCAGGCCCCGGATCACGGCGTCGGCGAGTAGCCTGCCAGCCGGCGTCAGTACCACCCGGCGGGCCGCGAAGGCCCCTGGCTCGGCCAGCCAGCCTGAGCCAAGCCGGGTTTCGAGCATGATCCGCTCGGTCCTGCGTTCAGCGCCGGTCAGCACCTCCCTGGCCTGGCCGGGGCTAGCGCCGGCGGCGATCCGGCTGGCGTAGGCGGCCGGATGCCTGACGTTCCACCAGCGGGTGCCGCCCACGTGGCTGTGCGCGCCGGGCCCGACGCCCCACCAGTTGCCGCCCGACCAGTAGAGCAGGTTGTGCCGGCAGGCCGAGCCTGACCCCGCGGCCCAGTTGGAGATCTCATACCAGCGCATCCCGGCCGACGCGAGGAGCTCGTCGGCGGCCAGGTAGCGGTCGGCCATCTCGTCGTCCTCGGGCGGCGCGAGCTCGCCCCGCCTGACCCTCGCGGACAGCCTGGTGCCTTCCTCCACGGTCAGCGCGTAGGCCGAGATGTGATCAGGGCCTGCACCGATCGCGGTGCGGACCGATCGGTCCCAGTCCTGCGCGCTCTCCCCCGGTGTGCCATAGATCAAGTCGAGGCTGACATGGGCGAATCCGGCCGCCCGCGCCCAGGCGACGCACTGCTCGGCGCGGCCAGGCGAGTGCGACCGGTCAAGGACCGCGAGTACATGCTCGGCCGCGCTCTGCATGCCGAGGGAGATCCTGGTGAAGCCGGCCTCGCGCAGCTGCGCCAGGCTGCGCTCGTCCACGCTTTCCGGGTTCGCCTCGGTCGTGACCTCGGCACCGACGGCGAGGCCGAACTCGGCGTCGATAGCGGCGAGGATTTTGCCGAGGTCGCCGGGGGGCAGCAGTGTCGGCGTCCCGCCGCCGAAGAACACGGTGCTCACCGCCGGCGGGGCGGGTCCCAGCACCTTACGCGCCAGAGCGACCTCTGCCATCGCAAGGCCGGCGTAACTATCCCTGGATGCCCCGGAGCCGAGCTCCATGGCGGTGTAGGTGTTGAAGTCGCAGTAGCCGCACCGGGTGGCGCAGAAAGGGACATGAACATAGATTCCGAACGGAACCGTGCCGAGCTGGTCGAGCGATGCAGGCGAGAGCCGTCCATCGGACGGTACGGGCGCGCCATCGGGCAATGTGCCTGGCATGCTCAGCTCATCCGCCGCTCAGCGATCCCATCCATTTCGCGCCTTGCCATGTGCGCAGGCTAACTGAACCGGAGCGATACTCTGAGAAGAAGGTTTTACCCGCGATGCCGGATGGGGACTCCGAAGCTATGACAGCTGGCAGCTACGGGCCGATGCGGGCAACTGATGCCGACCGTGAAAGCGTGCACTCGCTGCTCCAGGCCGCATACGCCGACGGCAGGCTGACGTGGGACGAGTTCGACTCGCGGTCCACCAGCCTGATGCAGGCCAAGACTTACGACCAGCTTGGCGCCCTTACCGCGGACCTCCGCCAGCCAGTCCCTTATCGGCAAGGGTCCTACCCGGCTGCCGGGTCGCGCACGAACGCGATGGCCATCGCCGCGCTGGCCTGCGGAATCGGCCAGATTTTTTTCTGGTTCGTAGCCGGCGTCCCGGCGATCGTCTTCGGGCATGTCGCGCGCCGTCAGATCCGCGCGAGCGGCGAGGGGGGCGACGGCATGGCGCTGGCCGGCCTGATCCTCGGCTATATCGGCGTGATCGGCCCGCTGCTGGCGATCATCGCGGGCATAACCCTGCTTGGCCAATAGGCCTCTGGGCACTATCAGGCAGACTGGCGGTCCTGGCTGGGTCCCCGATGCGAGGTTTGCCCGATCCGATTAGGCCTTCCGGTCGGTCCCCTGATCGGCGGTCAGCGCGGCGACGAAGGCCTCCTGCGGAACCTCGACACGGCCGATAGTCTTCATCCGCTTCTTGCCTTCCTTCTGCTTCTCGAGCAGCTTGCGCTTCCTGGTGATGTCGCCGCCGTAACACTTGGCGAGCACATCCTTGCGGAGCGCCCTGATGTTCTCGCGGGCGATGATCCTGGCGCCGATTGCTGCCTGGATCGGCACTTCAAACTGCTGCCGCGGAATCAGTTCCTTCAGCCGTGACGTCATCGCGAGCCCGTATTCCCGCGCCTTGTCGGCATGGACGATCTGGCTGAACGCGTCGACCGGCTGGCCCTGCAGCAGGATGTCGACCTTGACCAGATCGGCTTCCTGCTCGCCGGCCGGCTCGTAGTCGAGCGAGGCATAACCCCTGGTACGGGACTTCAGCTGGTCGAAGAAGCCGAAGATGATCTCGGCCAGCGGCATCGTGTACCTGATCTCTACTCGCTCCGCTGACAGGTACTCCATGCCGATCAGCACGCCACGCCGCGACTGGCACAGTTCCATGATCGCGCCGATATAGTCCGACGGCGCCAGGACCGTCGCCCGCACGACTGGCTCGAAGACCTGGGCGATCTTGCCGGCCGCGATCACTCCCGTCGTGGCAACGACGCCGCCTGGCCCGCTGGGGAACTCGCTGGGATTTGTCACGACCACCTCGGCGCCTGTGTCCATCACCACCCGGTAGACGACGTTCGGCGCCGTGGAGATCAGCGACAAGTCGAACTCGCGCTCCAGCCGTTCTCTGATGATCTCCATGTGCAGCAGGCCGAGAAAGCCGCAGCGAAACCCGAAGCCGAGCGCCGTCGACGTCTCCGGCTCGTACACCAGCGACGCGTCGTTGAGCCGCAGCTTGTCCAGGGCGTCACGAAAGTCCGGGTACTGGTCCCCGTCGACGGGGTACAGGCCGGAAAACACCATCGGCCTGGGATGGGCGTACCCGGCCAGGGGCTCCGCGGCAGGGCGCGCCGCGCTGGTCACCGTGTCGCCCACTCTGGCCTGCCTTACGTCCTTGACGCCGGTGATCAGGTACCCGACCTCGCCAGCCGCCAGGCCGTCGGAGGGGACAGGCTCCGGGGAGATGACGCCGACCTCGAGTGTCTCGTGCACCGCTCGAGTGGAAAGCATCAGCGTGCGCTCGCGACGCGACAGCCTGCCATCCATCATCCGGATGTAGGTGACGACACCACGGTAGGTGTCGTAGACCGAGTCGAAGATCAGCGCCCTGGGTGGCGCATCCGGATCCCCGGTCGGGGCAGGCACCTGGGCAACCACGGCGTTCAGCAGGTCGCCGACACCCTCGCCAGTCTTGGCCGAGACCCTGAGCACGTCCGATGGCTCGCAGCCGATGATCTTGGCGAGCTCCTCCGCGTACTTCTCCGGCTGCGCGGCAGGCAAGTCGATCTTGTTCAGCACCGGAATCAGGTGCAGGTCAGCGTCGAGCGCTAGGTACAGGTTGGCCAGAGTCTGCGCCTCGATCCCCTGCGCCGCGTCGACGAGCAGAATCGCGCCTTCGCATGCCGCCAGCGACCTGGATACCTCGCAGGAGAAGTCCACGTGTCCTGGGGTGTCAATCAGGTTGAGCACGTAGTCACGGCCGTCGGTGCCACGCCACGGCAGGCGGACCGCCTGGCTCTTGATCGTGATGCCGCGCTCGCGCTCGATGTCCATCCGGTCCAGGTATTGCGCCCGCATCTGCCGGTCGCCTACCACCCCGGTGAGCTGCAACATCCGGTCCGCGAGCGTCGACTTGCCGTGGTCGATGTGAGCGATGACGCAGAAGTTCCTGATCACTGCCTGATCGGTCCGCGACGGTTGAGGCAGCGCAGCGGCCGGTGCGGTCGCGGGCTTGGCGCCCGCCGGCGCGGGCGCCGGCCCTCGGGACGGGTCGGACATCGGTGGCACAGTCATCCGCTCGGTGTAGGTTGCGATCATTCATACGCCGGCAGCCAGGTCCCGCAAGCAGGTCCGCACAGCCAGAAGCCGGGGGACAAGGAACGCGCCGGCCAGCACTTCGCTGTCGCCGTCTATGGTCGCACGCCGGCCGCCGTGCCCACGCCAGCGCCCGACCCGAGACGCGGCCGGGAGGGGGACGAACTCCGTAGATCCGCCTTGGTTTGAGCGGACACCCCGGTGTCGGATATCCTTCGTGGTCGGCAGCACGCATGCCCGCTCACTTCGCGCCGGGCGCGCCAGCGCGCCTTCGGCTCCCGCCGGGCACATCCTGATCACCGAACGAAACGTAGCGAGGCATCCGCGTGGCGAACATCAAGTCCCAGATCAAGCGCAACAAGCAGAACGAGAAAGCCAGGCAGCGCAACAAGGCCGTCAAGTCGTCGCTGAAGACTGCCGTGCGCGGCTTGCGCGAGGCGGCGGACTCAGGCGACAACGAGAAGGCGACTGAGGCGCTGCGCGCCGCCTACATCAAGCTCGACAAAGCTGCGAGCAAGGGCGTCATCCACAAGAACCAGGCGGCTAACCGCAAGTCCGCACTCGCGAAGCGAGTCGCGGCGCGGAAGCAGGGCTAGGCCGCCGAGCAGCATGGCTAAGCCACCGAGCAGGTGCCCGGTCCGCGCTAGCGGTCGGCCGAACGCGACTCGACGATCACTCGAACCGCGCGCTCCAGCGCGTACCCCGCGCTCGCGCCCTCGCCCTTGACCTCAGCATCGGCCTGCGCGACCGCCGAATGCGCTCGGGCCAGGCCCGGTGAGTTCCAGCCGCGCAGCTGCTGGCGCACCTTGTCAACCTTCCAGGACGGCATTCCGAGCTCGGTGGCTAGCGCGTCAGAGCTTTTGCCGCGGGCCGTTCCAACTTGCCCGAGCGTCCTGATGCCGCGCGCTAGCGCACTGGTGATCAGCACCGGCGCGGTCCCGATCGCGAGCGCCCAGCGCACCTGAGCCAGCGCCTCGGCCAGGTTGCCCTCCAGCGCCCGGTCAGCGACGCTGAACCCGGTGGCCTCGGCCCGGCCGCGCCAGTACCTCCCCACCACCTGCGCGTTAATCACGCCTGTCGTATCAGAGGCCAGCTGATCGCACGCTGCCGCCAGGTCCCGCAGGTCGGTGCCGACGGCGTCGATCAGCGCCCTGAGCCCGCTGTCGTCGGCCCTCCGTCCGGCCCTGGCGAGCTCAGCGCGCAGGAAGTCCATCCGCTCGCCGAACCTCCTGATGCTCGGGCAGTCGATCCGCCTCGCACCGGCCTTGACCAGGGCGGTCAGCAGCGACTTGCCCTTGGCGCCGCCCGCGTGCGTTACCACGAGCACGACCTCGGCTGGCATCGAGCCCGCGAGCTGGCCAATCTCGGCCGCCACAGCGGCGTTGGCGTCCTGGGCTGCGCGCACTATCACCGTGCAGTCCCCGCCGAACAGGGACGGCGCTGTCAGCGTGCTCAGCTCGCCCGCGGCCAGGTCAGCGCCACGAACGTCATGCACGTCCTGGCCTATGCCGCCGTCGGCCGCGGCGGGCGCTGCCCCCAGTACGCCGGATACGGCACGCTCGACGAGCAGTTCCTCCTCGCCGACGATGACGGTGACCGGGGCAGGCCCGGCGCCCTGCTTGGCTGAAGCGGCTCGCGTGGACATGACCGCAGCATGCCACGGCTATCCGTCACCAGGGTGCGGCGCGACCGAGACGCCGAGCATCCCGAGCCCCGTATGAGCTCTTATCGCCGTGCTCGCCTGCACCAAGTAGCTGCGCCCGATCCGCGGAACGGCCGCGGTCAGCCTGTCTGCTAGCTCGGCGGCCCGGTCAAGCGCCGACGTGTGCTCGACGGCCACGTCGACGGCGCGGCCGACTGGCAGTCCAGCCGCTACCTCTCTGGCCAGCCGCACCAGCAGGTCAGCGGCCGCGGCCCTGGTGCGGACCCGGTCGACCGTGGCGACGTGTCCTGACCGGATCCGCAGGACCGGGCGCGAGACCAACCGCACCGCTGGCGAGCCCTTCGATGCCAGCGGCGCCGCCGGCAGCCGCCCGCCCGCGAGCAGCGCGTCAGGCTCGTCAAGCGCGAAGAAAGAGCCGACTAGGTCCAAATCCGACGCCGCCGCTGCCGCCGTTTGGTCCAGGCCTTGCCCGGCCAGGGCAGCCGCCACCGCGGCGAGCACGACGAGGCCCAGTCCGGTCCCGATGTTTCGCGCGTCGATCACCCTGACCGGGATCGGGGCGCCTGCGGCCGCCAGCGCAGCGGAACTCAGCGTGCCTGACAAGAGCCCGGACAAGTGAATGGACACGACCGCCTCAGCCCCTGCGTCGGCGGCCGCCTGATAAGCGGCCGCGAATCGTTCGGGTGATGGCCGCGCCGTCGTGAGGCGCGCGCCTCGGGCCGCTGCAGCCTCGATAGCTGGCACCGAGCCGACGTCCCCGTCGTCGGCGACCAGATTTCCGGCGAGCACCCGCAGCGGAACGACGCTCAGCCATCCGGAGCAGGCCGCATCCGGCGGCAAGGTGGCCGCCGAGTCGGTCACGACCGCCACCGGGCGCGATCCGGGCGCTGGCTCCGCTGCCAAGAACGTCCCGTGTCCTCAGACCGGAACGGGCTCGCCGCCGCGCCAGACCCGGTACGGCAGAAGGCCATACGACCAGGCGAAAGCCCCTTCGTGGTCGGCATCCCACGCGATAACGTCGGCGAGCCGCCCGCGAGTCATCGCGCCACGGTCAGGAGCCCGCAGCGCGTGCGCTCCGCCGACGGTCGCCGCGCGCAGCGCCTCGGTGACGCTCATCCCGAGGTTGGCGATGGCGAGGGTGATCACCAGCGGCATCGAGGTGATCCCGTTCGTGCCTGGCGAGTGACCCGTGCCGAGCGCGACAGTCACGCCCCGGTCGAGCAATGCCCGCACCGGCGGAGTACGGCCGTTCTCTGCGGTGCTAGCCGGGCAGAGCACCGCGGTGACGCCGGCCTTCGCGAGCACGGCGACGTCGTCGTCATCGGCCCCGTTCAGCAGGTCCGCGGATGCGCAGCCGAGCTCGGCGGCAAGCCGGGCGGCGCCGTACCGTGAATCTCCGCCCGCATGCAACCTCGGCAGCAGCCCGGCTGCGCGACCCGCGTTCAGCATCCAGCGCGACTCAGGCTCGCTGAAATGCCCCTCGTCGCAGTGCACGTCGACGCTGTCGGCACCCGCCGCAGCGGCGTCGGCGCTCCAAGAGCTGACCGCGTCGACGTAGTCGTTGCGCCGACCGAAGAACTCCGGCGGCACCGAATGCGCCGCGAAGAACGTCACATGCACGCGCGGCATGCCCGACTCGCTCTCCAGCGAGCGCAGCAGGCGCACGTCGGCGAGCTCGCCATCCCTGGTCAGGTGGTAGCCGCTCTTCGCCTCGATGGTGGTGGTGCCGCTCAGCAGCCAGTCCCGCATCCGGCCCCTGACCTGGTTGCACAGCGTCCACGGATCGGTCCCCCTGGTGACCGTCACCGTGGAAGTAAGGCCGCCGCCCGCGGAAATGATCTCGGTCTTCGACGAGCCGCCTGACCTCATCGAAAGCTCGGCCCACCGGTTACCTGCGTAAACGGGGTGGGTGTGGGCGTCGATCAGGCCGGGCGTGACCAGGGCGCCGCCGAGGTTCTCCACATGGTCGACATCGACGATGTCCTCGATGATGCCGGGCAGGCTGGTCGGCAGCTGCGCCGCGGGGCCAGCCCAGGCAATCCGATCATTCTGCATTAGAACGGCCGCGTTACTCCATACCTCAGAACCGGTCCACAACCGGCCGATATTGGTAAGAAGTCGGAAGCTCATTCAGTCACACCGAGCCTGGTCACCGCGCAGGCCGGGGCCGTGCTCGCTGTCGTGCCCCCACCTGCCATGACTCCGCCTGATCTAAGAATCCAGCGACGATCTGCTCATGCAATAGCGGTATGTGGCCACAAGGCCACAGCTCAACGGGAACGGCCCTACCATATCGGTTGCATAGCGCTATTGCACTACTCAATGGCGTACCAGGGTTATCGCATGAATCATGAATCAGTGGTCTAAGGCTGACTCAGTGGTCTAAGGCACGATCAGCGAATCAGGCTGAGTCGGTGGCGACGACGAACCGGTAAAAC
>WNFF01004363.1_pt1 | contig 11807 bp, 7 predicted proteins | sample 5400441 | NCBI WGS metagenome assembly WNFF01 (sample SAMN13153345, study PRJNA577476) | soil metagenome | isolation source: 120 cm saprolite under Douglas fir tree site 2 hole 3 replicate 1 | place: USA:California | collected 2015-04-18
TTATAGTTTATAGTAAAAGCTTGAGGGGGTCAAATTTATGCTGTTTCTGTCTGTAACGACGTCGCTGGAAATCATATCTGCCGGAAGTGTATTGGATTGAGGGGGTTACGAAAGTACCTATTTCTTGCGACGCAGGCGCAACAGCTGAACAAGGAATGCGAGCGCTGTTCCTACTACTACCTCGACGATGGTTAATATCCTGGATGAGCTTGAAGGAGATGGGCTGCGTTTCTCTCTCCGGTGATTTGTATGAACGGATTGGGGCTGCTCAAGCGCTGCGCTTGTGCCCGGCTGTGCTCGCAGTTGATCGACCTCGCTCTTGGGGAGAATTTCCTTTGGTTCTGCATTCTTGTGCGAAACTGAAGCTTCCTCATGTATAGCCTGCTCGCTTGTCGGCAGATGGCTTGTCATTGTGTGAACCATAACGACATAGAAGGCGTTGATCTCGGCTCCTAGCAGCAAAATTACGGCGAAATAGTAAAAGAAAAACAGGAGAATAACTGCGAAACCGGCTGTCCCTGTATAGCTACCTAAAAAGTGTGTCACGTAGAACGGGAAGAGCACGAGATAGAGTTGCACGCCCACTGCTGCTACCAGCGCTCCAAGCCAGCTGTTACGGAAACTGACATGCTGATTTGGCACGACCAGGTAGATTGCTTCAAACAAGACCCAGGTGATAAGCACTGCAACAAGTATGCCGGCGAGTCCGTAAATGAAGGCGTTGCCAGAGATCGGGTTTAAGGGAGTTGTTTTCAGGATCGAGTGTACTATTGCAGGGATTGAGGAAGCAAATATCATGAGAGGTGTCAGAACGACAAATACCAGGAGCATGCTTACTGCCATGATGTTCTGTTTGATCGGGTCTCGCGGTCGTGTATGATAGATAATATCAAAATATCCCTCGATAGTCACAAAGAGCCGTGAACCGCCGAAGAGAGCGAGGAGGATGGCGATTACTAACAGGAAGCCTGCACTCTTGTTAAGTGAATTTAGAGCCAGGGTAAGAAAATTGCTCTGTGATGATAGTTGTCCTGGAAAGAGGTGTTGGAGACTAGTTTTAAGCTCGGCTTCTGCCGAGGGACTCAATTGGCGGAGAGCCAGCCCGGCAATGCCTAAAATAGCAATGAGGATGGGGAAGATCGCGGTTATGAGGTTAAAGGCAAGCCCTGCTGCAAAGCTCATGACCCAGTCATTATTAAATTTGGTCCAAAATTCCTGTAAGGATTTGGCTCCCTTTTGAGCGGTCTGCACGGCTTCTGGAGGGCGGTGCTCTGTGTGTACCTTTGTCTGAGTTGCCATAACCTTATCCCCATGTTGTATTGCTCGATAGCATACTGTAGTAAAATCTTATGCTCTTGCCTCTGCCGGCTTGTATAATTAAAGAGGACAATGTACGCTACTCCTATATAGAATCACGTTTAAGCACGTTGCAGCGTTTCAATAGACCTGGATTGAAAAATAAGCATGAGTTCGCAACCGCCGCCTAAGCGGCAAAGCTTTGCCTCTTTAGTATGGGAGGTACTGCGCCTGGGAGCGCAGGCTCTGTGGGGAAGCCGCGCTAATCCTGTACGTCCTATGCTGGAGCGTCAACAGGCGCTGACTGTGCTGGGGCTACCGCCAAATGCTACCCGCCAGCAGATTAAACGCCGCTATCGTGTACTGGCGAAACAGCATCACCCTGACCGGGGAGGAAATCCGCGAAAGATGCAGCGTATAATAGCCGCTTATGAACTGCTGATGAAAGATCAATCGCCTCAATAGTGTGTCAGGGCAACCTGGCTCCACAATGATTGCAGAAGCGCTTGCCAGGGCGGGCTGGCGCCCCGCATTGATCACAGAAAAATGTTTCGGAATTTTGCTCAGAAGCAGCATGCTGAGTAGATGATACAGAAGCCGGTGGCGTTTGTACTGGGGCCTGAGCATGTGAAGATTGAGGCGCCCCCTGGTTTTGCTGGTAAGTACCCTGTGAGGGGGTACTAGAAGCCTGCCCTGGCTGTGCTCCTTGAGCAGTCTGTAGTGTATCCTGCACAGTCTTTGCTGCCTTTAGGGCTGCCCCACCGATAGTGCCTGCGATTTTCAGCCCCTTGGCTATATCTTCCATGTAGCTTTGCGTGCGCTGCGTAGGAGGCAGGAAGGTCGAATCTGAAACTTTTTCGAAGAAATCTTTGCCGATCTGAATGCCATTGGCGGAGAGTTGTCCCTGTTCTTGCGAGCCATCGTCAAAGAAGAACGAAATGCTTTCTCCCTGGTAGGTGTAGCTACCCTCGCGCCGTGTTTCTGGAGCATTTGTATCAACTTGCTGTCCGCTTAAAAGCGACTTAGCAGCATGGCCGATGCGACTACGTTCTTGCACGATCAGCGTAAAGCGGCCTTTGGATAACAAGGTCAAACGATCGAGCCGGGATGTGAAGTAGTCAAGCCCGATTCCAGAGGAGTGAGAGCATTCATATTGACCGGTAATTGATTTCATCGGAAATGGTCCTTCGCAAGGCGTTGCATACGGAACGATGTTACCCACGCATTTAACTGGTGACACTGATCAAAGTGTCTTACAACTAATACGGTGTTACCCTCAAGGCGGTTGCAAAGTTGCCCTGTGCCTTGAAGTCGTGAGAGCAAAGGAGCCGGCTACCCCAAAGAGTGTTGCTTGCAAAAACATAGGACAGCTCTTACCCATTTGGTGGAGTATCTTCAGCAGAAGTTGTAGCGCTAAATGGTGTGGCCAACTTAGCAAGACGCTGGGCTTTGTCCAATTCCCGGTCGCCTTCTTCTGACCTGCCCTGCTTGAGTAAGTAACGACCGAGCATGTCGTGGGCACGGATTTTTGCTGCGACGCGATCGGTAGGTTCCAGTTCTTTGATAGCAGCAAGAAAGGCTTCTTCCGCTTGCGGGTCGTGGATATCTCTGTCCGCGAGTATGCGTCCTTTCATCATATAGGCTTCGGCCCGCCTGAGGGTATAGCTCATTTTGCCAGCGTCGAGAGCCAGTTGGACATATACGAGCGCTTGTTCGCACTCGTTGTCGGCGTGTTCAACGCTTGCGAGATAGCAGGCAGCGGCGGATACCAGGTTGGCCCGCTCCTTCAGGCTGTACTCGTGTATTTTGTTGTTCAATGGAGAAGGAGATGGAGGACTGGCCTCGTCTAGCGTAGGGGCCCAGGTGTCCAGTACCCGCTGGAGTCGTACGCGTGCTGCGCCGAGGTTTCCCAATGATTGTTCAATGAGCGCAATCTGGCAGTCTAAGAGAGCGGCACGCAGCGTTTCATCGATAGCACTATACAGAATACGGGCATTTTCAGCATGTTTCAGTGCGGTTTGCTTTTGTATCTGCACTTCGCCTGATTGATTGGCTCCGTTATTGCTGGAGTTGGATGCGTTATTTGCAAGCTCAAAGACAACCAGGGCCATGCCCCAGTGTGCCTCGGCGACGAAGCGGACAGGTGTGGAGTCGTTCATCATCGCAAGCGCATCCTGGTAGTGTGCGTATGCTACTTCAATCTGGCCAAGTTCCCGGGTGGCAGCAGCAAGGTGAAGCCGCAGTGCGGTGGCTTCGAGATGTTGGTCCTGTGGTATAGCCTCAGGGAGAATGGCGACAGCAGAGAGGAAGTCGCTTTGTGCCAGTTGAAACTGGCGCAGGCTGAAGTAGCACTGGCCGCGCAAAGCAACTATCCTCCAACGGAAAAAAGGTGGGATGCTGGGCATGTTCAGATCCTGTAACTGCTCCAACGCTCGCCGTGGGCGATTATCTGCAAGCATTTGCGCGGCCTGCACCCTTTTTTCGTCAAGACTTTTGATTTTGCTTTCCTCGGCTCCTGTATCGCGAGACTGCTGTGCTAACAGCGTCAAGTCATCGAGCGGAAGCTTTAACTGCTCTGCCAGGTACTGCAGACTCTCTGCTGAGGGATCTATGCGATTTCGTTCAATTTGTGATATGAGACTGGTACTATATTTTTCTCCTGCAACTTCTGCCAGGGAGAGATGGAGATTCTGGCGAGCCGACCTGATCATCCCCCCCAAAGTGTTGGGAGAAACTCGTTTAGATGGACGTGGCATCGTTACATGCCAACCTTCCTAGGCATTTGTTCACTCTTTCTTTGCCGTTTAAGGCTATGTATCGATATGGCATACCTGATGAATCATAAAAAATAATGAACACTAAATATTGTAATAAACGACGCTAAGAAACAGATCAGTAATAGGTAATAGTAGAACTTGGTCCTAATACTATATAATACCCCTCAACTAGTTGTCAAAACGACCTGGCAGTATACCTGGTATGTACGGTCACTCATTCACCGGTATTTCTCACCGGCGTAAGATATGAGAGGTCGAAAGAACTACAGAGAAGACTTTCCTGAACTTTCTCACGAGGCTGGTAGCTCTTCGGTGCTTTATAGGTTACGGTCTTTTCAAAACAGCTAGAAAGGCCTTTTCAAACTCCGGTGTGAAGCCTAATATCATAGTACGTTTTTCATTTGAAAAGGTTACGTTTTTTATATTTTATAACATAATTGAATAGCCGGTCTAGCTTTTTATTCCGAAGAATTGCTAAAGTTCATGCTATATCATGTTTACATATTATATATTGAAAGAGGAAGAGATGGTCACTGAGGGGCATCATCACGATTCTCGAGCAGAACTTAGAACGAATGACCGAGTTTCCTATTGACTTTCGGAATAGAACACTGTATGCTGAGAAGCAATAAGGCTAATGTAAGAGAGGAATACAGGCTAATGGCTCGTTCCGCCAAAATATCTATACAAGATGAGTTGGAATCACACGAACAGCTCTCACTTTTCGCGGCCAATAGAACGGGAGAAGCAGGTTCGCCCAAGTTAGCGACAAAACCGGCAGCACGGTCAAAGAAGCAGGCCAGTTACTCGGCGGCAGATATTCAAGTGCTCGAGGGCATTGCGGCCATACGCCATCGCCCTGGCATGTATATCGGGTCCACTTCCGCCTCGGGCTTGTGGCATCTGCTCTGGGAGGCCCTGGATAACGCTGTTGACGAGGCGGTGGCTGGTTTTGGGAAGCACATCTGGGTGAGTATCGAGCGTGATGGCTCCGTCGCGGTAAGCGACGAGGCGCGTGGTATGCCGTTTGATCCGATGTTGTACCAGGGGGACTATTTGCCGGCTGCGACCATCATCTTGACTGTTCCGCACTCGGGCGGCAAATTTGAAGAGGGGGTATATAAGACTGCTGGCGGGCTGCATGGTGTGGGAGCGACCGTGATAAATGCCCTGTCCGAAAAGTTAGAGCTGACCATCTGGAGGGACGGTCAGCAGTTCACCCAGGCATTCAGTCGCGGTGCTGCCATGCCTCATCACATTGTGGCCTGTGATCCCAAGTTGCACGGCACGCAGTTGCGCTGGCTTTACGACCGCACCATCTTTGATGCCGATGCCTATTACGCTCTCGAAGCAGTTGAGAGTCGCCTGAAGGCTGCGGCGTATCTCAACGGTGGAGTGTCGTTCCATTTAGATGCCTGGGATGATGCGAACGAGGAGCAGATAAAACGTACGTACTACTCGCGTGATGGCTTGCCGGATTATGTGCGCGATCTTGCTACGAGTACAAGTGCGCCGCTTTTTAAGCAGGTGATTGGCATTGTGAAGGGGAAGGAGAGCGTGCAGGTAGAGGTGGCGCTGCAACCGACGACTGGTTACAAGATCACCATGTATAGTTATGCAAATGCTGTCAGAACCAGGGATGGTGGTGTGCATGAAACAGGTTTCAAGGCAGCGCTCACCAAGGTTGTGAATGACTACGCTTTGAAGTGGGGTATTATCAAGAGCCGTGAGAAAGATAGTTTTAAGCCGGAGGTGATTCAGCAGGGGCTGAATGTGGTCATCTCAGTGAAGCTGACCGACCCGCAGTTCCAGGGACAGACCAAGGATCGCCTGAATAATGCGCCGGTCGAAGGCATCGTGCGCTCGGTCGTGGATGAAGGCCTGAAAGAGTGGTTTGAGCGCAATAACATCGCCGGAAAAGAATGGCTCAAGAAGATTTTGCAGATGCAGAAGGCCAGGAACGAAGCCCAGCTTGTGGAGGAACTGGCGCGAGCGGGTAACAAGAAAAACGGCGAATTGATTGATACCACGCTCTCAAGAAAGTTTTTGCGCTGCAATAGCTCCGACCCGGCTCGCTCGGAACTGTTTATTGTGGAGGGTGACTCTGCCGGGGGCAGCGCTGGTCAAGGCCGCTTCTCAGAGTTTCAGGCGGTGCTCAAGCTCAAAGGGAAACCGCTGAATGTCGCTAAAGCTGAGTTGAAACGTATCGTCGAGAATGAAGAGATACGCACGATAATCAATGTGCTGGGTACCGGTACCCGCGATTCCTTTGATATCGGTCGCCTGAAGTTCCATCGAATCATCATTGCCACAGATGCCGATGTGGATGGGTTGCACATCCAGTGCCTGTTGCTCACACTGTTTCACCAGGAATTTAGCGATTTGATCGAACGAGGACATGTCTTTATTGCGTGTCCACCGCTCTATGCGGTCAAGTACAAGGGCAAAGTGACGTGGCTGCTGGATGACGAGGCGCGCACCCAGTTTGTTAAGACACGCGCTGATGCCCAGGGCCTGGAGTTCAAGCGTTTCAAAGGCCTGGGTGAAATGAATCCCAAAGAACTGCGTGATACCATGTTCGATCCTGCCCGGCGCACGCTCAAACGTGTCACGATGGAGGATGGCGTGCTGGCCGCGCGGCTGGTTGCAGAGCTGATGGAAGACGAGAATGCGGAGGCTCGCCGTAACTTCCTCGCCGAACATGCCCGCAAAATTAAGGAACTGGATGTGTAGCAGCTATGGCACGTACCACAGAAAACAACAGTGAAATAGGTATTATCCGCGAGGAAGATTTTTCGGTCGTCATGTCACAGGCCTTTGCGACCTACGGTCTCTCGGTGGTAACGGACCGGGCGCTGCCCGACGCTCGTGATGGTCTGAAGCCTGTGCAGCGCCGTATTCTCGCCGGGATGCGCGAGGCGCGTTTTCTCTCCAGCCGTCCAACGGTGAAAAGCGCAGAGGTGGTCGGACTGATCCTGGGAAACTACCATCCACATGGAGATACCTCTGTCTATGATGCGGCGGTACGCCTGGCACAACCTTTTACTTTGCGCTACCCGTTGATCGAGGGACAGGGCAACATGGGAAGCGAGGATGGCGATGCTCCCGCTGCCTACCGCTATACAGAGATGCGGCTTTCACCTTTAGCCGAAGCGCTGATGGAAGACATGGAGCGCGATACTGTGCCCTTGCACCCGACGTACAAGCAGGACCCCAGGGTGCTCGAGCCTGATTATCTGCCGGGGCGTATACCTCCAGCCGTCAATCCATCGAGCGGCATTGCAGTTGGTCTGTCTACCAATATTCCGCCACACAATCTGACCGAGGTTTTACGCGCCTGCATCGCATTGCTTGATCGTCCGGCGATGAGTGTTGAACAGTTGATGACCTATATCCAGGGACCTGATTTTTGCCTGGGTGGTCGAATCATGGGCATTGATGGCATCAAGGATTACCTGACGACGGGCAAAGGGAGAATAATGGTGCGGGCCGAGGTGCGCCTCGAGGAGACACCGCGCAGTCGCTTGCTGATCGTGACACAATTGCCACCAATTGGCCGGGATAAAGTCAAGGCTTCTATCGTCAAGGCCATCAACGCTCGCAAGTTAGAGGGGCTGATGCCCGACCTGCGTGACGAGAGCGACACTGAGAAGGGTACGCGTATCGTGCTGGAACTGCGTAGGGATGCCGATGCCGCGCAGGTGCTCTCGCAACTCTTCAGCGAAACAGATTTACAGGTATCGCTTTCCTTTCAGATGGTGTATCTCTTCGGAGAGCCGATGCAGGCGGCTCGTCAACCCAAACAGGTGGGCATGAGCGAGTTGCTCAACTATTGGAACGCTCACCAGGTTGATGTCTTAACACGCCGTGCGCAGTTTGACCTGCGCAAAGCGCAGGAGCGCCTGCATATTGTCGAGGGGTTGATAGTAGGCGCTGCGAATGCTGAGCGTATCGTCAGGATTTTCCAGCAGGCGGAGGACCGGGCCCAGGCGCGTAAGAAGATCGAGGCGACGTATAAGCTCACGCCTATCCAATCGGATGTGATCGCCTCCATGACGCTGGCGCAGGTGACGCGACTGGATGCGAGCAAGTACGCCAAGGAAAAAGAGGAGCTGGTGACGCGGATTGCCGAGTTAGAGCGACTACTTGGAGACCGCAAGGAGCTGGTAGCGCTGCTGAAGAAGGAGATGCAGCAGCTTATCAAGCAATTTGGCGATGAGCGGCGCACCATCATCGAAGTAGAGGGGCAGGCTCATGCTGCCGTTACGGAGGTGGCTCACCTGCACGAGCGCGAGCCATTAGCGATTGCTTTCACACGAAGTGGAGCGCTCAAGGCATTGCAGGCGGATACTTTCACAGCCAAGGGGAAGAGTGTCTATACGCCCGTGCGCGGAGATGAACAATTGCGCCAGGTTGTTGCTGCCACCTCACAGGATTATGTGTTGTGCGTGTGCTCGACGGGCCGGGTCTTCCAGGTTGCGGCGCATCGTATACCGCAGGGCACGCGTTCAGCAAAGGGAGAGCCGGTGCGTAAGTTGTTAGAACTTGCCCCTGGTGAAGAAGTGGTAACTGTGCTGCCCGTTGAGACATACGCTGAAGATCGCTACCTCGTCACCTGGAGTCTGCTGGGGAAAGTAAAGAAGTCGCCGCTAAGTGAGTATAAGACGGCAGATGTAGACGGCTTGCAGGACATGAAGCTGGCCGAGGGTGATGCGGTCGTGACGGCGCTCATTTCACGCGGGCAGGGTGAATACTTCGTGACAACGGACAACGCGCAAACGCTGCGTTTCAGCGATGAGGGATTGCGCGCTCAGGGGCGTGCCGGTCAGGGCGTAGCCGCAATGGCTTTGGGCAGTGGGGCAAAGGTGGTGAGCGCTGTGTATCTTGATGGTGAAGAGCAGAACACGATGGACAATCCTTTGAGCCTCTTTGTGGTGACAGAGAGTGGTTTGGCTAAGAAAGTGCCGCTGAGCCAGTACCCGCAGAAAGGTCGCGCTACGGCCGGGGTGATTACGACGGAACTGGTGGACAGGGACAGGGTGCTTGCGGCGCTGATTGTTCACGAGCACGACCATTTGCTGTTGATCTGGAATGGCGACGGTAATGGTGAGCAGGCGGCGGCGGTGAAGGCGTCGGAGTTGAAGACGTTTATGCGGGCGAGGAGGGGTGAGCCGGTGGTGAATGGGAGGATGGTTGCGCTCTTGCGTTGCGCATACAAGCTATGATATCCTAAAAGACATAGTTGTGATGGATCGGGGAGCACCACTCACCCTCTGGACTCGGAGCCTGGGGGTTCCGGTGACCTTCCCGAGTGAGAGGTGAGGATACGTCTTGAGGATGCCTAGCCCGGATGAGAGCACGGAGCGCTTACTCCTGGCCGTGCAGGAAACCAACGATGGTTTATGGGACTGGAATCTCGTCACCAATGAGGTCTATCTCTCACCACGCTGGAAGGAGATGCTTGGCTTTACCCCTGCCGAGATTCCCAACAGCTTTGACGGGTGGCGCGAGCGTGTCCACCCCGAGGACCTGCCAGCTGTGCTGGCCACCCTGCAGCACCACCTCGATGGGCACACACCTTTCTACCAGGTCGAGTACCGGCTGCGTCACAAAGATGGCAGCTACCGCTGGTTTTTCTCACACGGCGGCTCGCTGCGGGATGCCAGCGGCGCTCCTCTGCGTGCCTTTGGCTGGCATACGGACATCACCGAGCGCAAGCAGGCAGAAGCGCAGCGCCTGCGCTGGATGGCTTTACGTGCTGAAGTTAGCCAGGCATTGACCGAACGAAGTTCCTTACCCACCATGGTACAGCGCTGCTGCCAGGCGCTTGAGGATCGCTTGCAGGCGGAGTGGGCCCTCATCTGGCTCGTGGATCAGGCGGAGAATGCGCTGGACCTGTGGGTCAGTAGCGCACACGATCCTGCGCTCCTCGAAGAGCAGCGCCGCGATCCAGCCGTCACTTTCACCTTGGGGCGCATCGCCTGGCAGCGCCAGCCCTATCTCACCAATGATGTACCCAACGATCCATACCTGGGCACCACCGACTGGGTCAGGCATGAGCGGCTCACCGCCTTCGCAGGCTATCCCCTCCTGGTGGAGGAGCGTGTCTTCGGGGTCATGGCGCTGCTCTCCCGCGAACGCTTCACTACAGAGACGCTCGAGCTGCTGGCGTTGTTGGCGGACGCCATCGCCCTGGGCATTGGGCGTAAGCGAGCGGAGGAGACCCTGGAGGAGCGCGTGCAGCAACGGACACGCGAACTCGAGCTGCTGCTGGAGATCTCCCACGCCGCGCCTTCCACCCGCAACCTGCCCGCCTTGCTCAACAGCCTGCTCGAGCAACTCAAAACCGTTGTGGACTACAGCGGAGCGGCCTTGTACTGGGTCCAGGACGACCAGCTCACCTTACTGGTCCAACAGCAACCCCTTACAGCCGCGCAAAACAACCAGATCTATCAGCTCGTAGTGCAAGAGGCTCTATCAGCAGCATCCAGCCAGCTGCGCGAGCCGGTGATTGTGGACGACCTGCGCACGGATGCCCGTTTCATCCAGGCGCATCTGCGCGTCCTGGAGCACGTGCCAGCCGACGCGTGGCAGTTCCGTTCCTGGATGCTCGTCCCCCTGCTCGTGCAGGAGCAGGTGCTGGCGGTTCTCACCCTGAACCATAGTCAGCCGCACGCCTACACTCCCCAACATGCCCGTTTTGCCTTTGCCCTGGCTACACAGGCTACCTTCTTCGCGCTGGAATATCCCCGCCTCGTCACCCAGGCCCACACCTACGCCTCGTTCCTGGAGCGCATCCGTTTAGCACGCGAGTTGCACGAGGCAGTAACTGGCGATCTGCGCAACATCCGGACCTATGCACAGCATATCGGTGAGGCGCTGGTCAGCGATCCCACCGCGGCTATGCCTCCGCTGCGAACCATGCTGCTCTTCGCCGAGTTTGGGCTGGCCGATTTACACGCGCTGGAGGTAGAACTGTGGCCTGAGCTGCTGGAAAGCGAAGGGCTGGTCGCCGTCTTGAAGCGACACCTGGCCGCGGTACGCCTGCGACGTCACGTGCCGGTGGACGAGCAGTTGGGGACCGAACCCGGGTTGCCGGTCAAGAGCAAGTATGTCCTGTATCGCATCGCCCAGCAAGTACTATACCAGGTCACCAGTCATACCATTGCCAGCGCCATCACGCTACGCCTGGAGCAGGAGGAGCAGACGGTGGTACTGGAGGTACGTGCCGAGGGCATGGGCTTTGACGTGAATGACTGGTGGTACAGGCAACCGGGATTGCAGACCATCCGCAAGTACGCGGAGCAGCTCGACGCCCAACTCTCCTTCGGCAGGGACCCCGGGCATGGAACCGCTCTCAGCGTGCGCGTTCCCCTCCCTGGTGAATCGACCCCCTCTGCTCGCTAGCTTGTCTTCTCGCAGTCTACCGCGTGCTGGAACCCGGCGACAATGAGACCGGGGCGCCGAGCCTCATATAGCGTATGGACAGCGGGCCATGAACATGCTACACTTGAAAAGGACAGTAGTGCCTGAGCCGAAGGGATAATGACTGCATGGTTGAGACCAAAACATCCGTTCGCGCCACCGCGCACTCTGGGTACTGGTGACAGGTGGTGAGAACCTTGAATGGATGGTACATACGATCGCTCTGGAAGAGCGCTCTCCTCATCCTTACGCTCGCTGGCTTATTCGCCAGCTATCTGCTCTTCAAACCTGGTGGGTCTTCACCTCATT
>WNFF01010613.1_pt1 | contig 11806 bp, 13 predicted proteins | sample 5400441 | NCBI WGS metagenome assembly WNFF01 (sample SAMN13153345, study PRJNA577476) | soil metagenome | isolation source: 120 cm saprolite under Douglas fir tree site 2 hole 3 replicate 1 | place: USA:California | collected 2015-04-18
GATTCGCGTCACTGACATTCAGCCCGCCTCGTAGCGCGCCTCTTGTTCCTTCTACGGGGGACCCCATTTCCTGGTCAGGAATGGGTCCCCTGATTCTTCTCCAAGCCACACACACCAGCCCAACCCCTTGTGACATCCGTCACAGCCAGTGCCGAGCGCCTCTATCTAAAATCTATGAACGCGACGAACCGCGCATGCCCAATGTTCTCTGGACGTTTCACTCGCGCCGCCATTCGCGCCCTCGACTGGATCGCCGCGAAGACCTTGCCCCCGGATAACGTACCGGATCACCTGCGTACCGGTCGCCGAGGCGAAGACGACGCATACTTCTACCTGCGAAGGCTCGGATACGTAATGGTCGCCCGCAATTTCCGTTCGCCCAATCGCCGCGGAGAAATCGATCTAATCGGCTGGCACAAGGATGTACTCTGCTTCGTCGAGGTCAAGACCCGCACTACCCATGACGTGAAACCCGCCGAAGCCGCCGTGGATCGCGACAAACGACGTGAACTCCTTGCTGTCGCTCGCGAATACCTGCGGCACCTGCCGCCCTCGTGCCAGTGGCGCCTGGAAGTCATCAGCGTGTATTATGACCAGCAATCACGCCAGCCGCAGATTGAACTGTTCCAGAACATTCCCCACGTGGCGTAAAATACCCTCGTTTGCGGTTCGCTTCATTTTGCGGAAAGGATTGAGTTGCCCGACCTGAGAAAAGACCCAATCGTGGGCCGCTGGGTCATCATTTCGACTGACCGCGCAAAACGTCCATCAGACTTTACTCGTGACGGAGTAAAAATCAAAGGCGGCTTCTGCCCCTTCTGTTACGGTAACGAGTCCAAAACTCCACCCGAGATTCAGGCCTACCGCCCCAATCCCAACGGCGGACCTCCACCCCAGCGCGATTCCCCAGGCTGGACGGTTCGGGTGGTACCCAACAAGTTCCCCGCGCTCGGCATCGAGGGCGGTCTCAACCGCCAGGCTGACGGCATGTTTGACCGTATGAACGGCGTCGGCGCGCACGAGGTCATCATCGAAACCCCCGACCACAATGCCAGCCTGGCCAATCTCCCACCCAAACGCATCGAAGATGTGCTCTGGACCTTCCGCGACCGCATCCTCGATCTAAAGAAAGACCGTCGCTTCAAGTACATCCTGATCTTCAAGAATCACGGCGAAGCCGCCGGCGCCTCGCTCGAGCACGCCCATTCGCAACTCATCGCGCTGCCCATTCTCCCCATTTACGTCACCGAAGAGATCGAAGGCGCGAAGCAGTACTACATTTACAAAGAGCGCTGCGTTTTTTGCGATGTCATTCGCCAGGAAACCGAAACCGGCACTCGCGTGGTCGCCGAAAACGGGGACTTCATCACTCTCGCTCCCTACGCCCCGCGTTTTCCATTCGAGACCTGGATCCTGCCCAAACAGCACGAGTCGGCATTCGAGAATTCTTCCACCCACATGTTCGAGAATTTGGCCAGGGCGCTGAAGACCCTGCTCACCAAGGCCGAGCGCGTGCTGGATAATCCTCCCTACAATCTGGTCATCCACACGTCCCCGGTCCAGGATCCCACGAACGACCACTATCACTGGCACATCGAGTTCATGCCCAAGCTCACCAAGACCGCAGGATTCGAATGGGGAACCGGCTTCTACATCAATCCCACCCCGCCGGAAGAAGCGGCGAAGTTTTTGCGGGAAGCCAACGTGGAAGAGCCGTCCAAGATTGCGTAGAAAAAATTGGTTAGAGCAATATTGATTGAAGTAGGAAAGCCTTAACTATCGCCTGATTCGACGGAGCCCTGATGTGACAGAGCTTATGATGCGACGTCTGCTATTGTTTCTGTTCATCCTCGTCACAGCGCGACACTGCTACGCCGCCGCGGACCCTTCGGCACTGATCAACAACATTCCCAACCGCACGACAATCAGCCTGAACGGTCCATGGCACTTCATCGTGGACCCCTATGAAACCGGTTTGAAGGCTCGTTTTTATACGAATGCGAAGCCTCGCGATAAAAGTGACCTCGTCGAGTACGACTTTGACAAGTCCGATGTCCTCAACGTTCCCGGCGACTGGAACACCCAGAAAAAAGAGCTGTTTTTCTACGAAGGTCCAGTCGATTGGTGGAACTACGGAGGCCTTACCCGCGATGTCGTGTTGGTGGAGGAGCCCGAGACCTTCATTCAGAATTACGTCATCCAACTCGCCAAAGGTTCGAACCAGGAACTTTCCGGCTGGGTGCAACTAGATGGCTCCGTCTCCGCCCAGCAAGTCACGCTGGAAATCCCGGAGGCGGGAATCAAAAAGACCGTTGCCGCCGATGCAGCCGGTCGCGCCGACTTCTACGTCACCGCCCAGCTTGAACTGTGGTCGCCGGGTCACCCCAAGCTTTACGACGTCACTCTCTCTGCCGGCGCCGATAAAGTGCGCGATTCTATCGGCTTCCGAACCGTCGAAACTCGCGGTACTCAGATCCTGCTCAACGGCAAACCTATCTTCCTTCGCGGCATCTCCATGCATGAAGAAGCTCCCATGCGCGGCGGCCGAGCCTTCACTCAGCAAGACGCCGAGACCTTGCTGGGATGGGCCCGCGAACTGGGTTGCAATTTCGTCCGCCTTACGCATTACCCTCACAGCGAGAACATGACTCGCCTCGCTGACCGCATGGGCCTGCTGGTCTGGTCGGAAATCCCGGTTTATTGGGACATCGAGTGGGAAAACCCCGCCACGCTCCAAAACGCCAAGAACCAGCTTCGTGACATGGTCGCCCGCGACCACAACCGCGCCTCGGTCATCCTCTGGTCGCTGTCCAACGAGACGCCGGTCAAACCCGAGCGCACTACATTCCTACGCCAACTCGCCGACACCGCGCGCCAGCTCGACCAAACACGCCTGATCACTTCAGCACTCAACCACGTGGACGAGGCTGGCCCCGACACCCGGATTCTGAACGACCCCGTAGGCGAATATCTCGACGTGCTCGGACTAAACCAGTATCTGGGCTGGTATTGGGGACGCCCCGAAGACGCCGACCGCATGCAGTGGAAGACAGCCCAGGATAAGCCGCTCCTTATGAGCGAGTTCGGCGCGGAAAACCCATACGGCAGGCACGGCACACCAGACGAGCGCTGGACCGAGGAGTATCAAGTCAATCTCTACCAGCACCAGATCACCATGCTGAAAAAGATTCCATCATTGGCAGGTCTATCGCCCTGGGTCCTGATGGACTTCCACTCCCCGCGCCGCTTCCTGCCAGGCGTCCAAGACTACTACAACCGCAAAGGTTTGATTTCGAATCAGGGCCAGCACAAGCAGGCGTTCTACGTCTTGCAGAAATATTATCGGGAAATCGAACCGGCCAAATAGGCTGTCAAGCCTGCGTACGGTCCAGAAACTCCGCGTGCCACGCCATCTGTATGGCTTCCAGCTTCCCCTCGTTCGACTTCTTGGGATCGCCCTTGAACTCCGGCAATTCAGTCACCAGCCGGTGCAAATCCGTAAAGCGCACCGCCAGCGGGTCAGTTTCAGGATGCTTCTCAGAGAGCAGGATTCCGATATCTTCCGGATCGTCCCAAGTCAATTCTTTCGGCATGGATGCTCCTTGGTCATTCGACGTCAGTCATCGGTCGTTGGCCAAACTGACCCACGACTGCTCTAATGCTCTTCCGAAACATAATTCCGGTTCCAAGCCGGAATCTCGACTACCACTTTGCCGGGCTTCGTAATCACCGCCTGGCAGCCGAGTCGGGAGTTTAACTGTAAATCGGCGGCCATGTCCAGCCGATCAGCCTCATCGTCGTCCATCTCCGAGATATTTTCGGCTCCCTCTTTCACCCAGATATGACAGGTAGTACAGGCACAATTGCCGCCGCAGGCATGATCCAGCCGGACACCATAGTTCAGCGCCACGTCAAGCAGCGATTCCTCTTTGCCATGATCCTTGTAAGGCAGCTTGCCATGCTCGAACTGCACCGTCTTACCCTCGGGAAGAAAGGTAATCTGGACGGTATTCTCGCCCGGAGCCTCCACCGTAGCCGTTCCCGCGCCCTGATTTTTCTCTTCTGCCATCACAACTCCTAATCTCGATTCGCTCTTAACTGACAACTGAGAACAGATAACTGACAACTGTTCTATTCAAACTCCGCCTTGGCCACCGGATGCGGCGCATCTGGCCCCTCGCCCATATCAGCCTGATCCATCGTCTTACCCTTGAGCACCGTAGACACGGCACTATCCATCATCAGCTCCGCCAGACGCATCAACGCTTCTTCCAGCTTGGCAATCCGCTTCTTCTCATCGTTGGTAAGCTGCGCCCAGGCCGGACTCTTCTTGCCTTTCCCGAGCGCGGACAGAATGGTGCCTGCCTCATTGCGCGCCTCAATCACCTGCCGCTGACGAAAATCCTCTTCCGCCGAATCAAACGAGTCGAGAATCATGCTCTCGACTTGCTCGTCGGTCAGGCCATAGCTGGGCTGGACTTCGATTTCCGCTTCCTTCCCGCTGCGTTGCTCACGAGCCGAAACGTGCAGAATGCCATTCGCATCAATCAGGAACTTCACCTCCACGCGCGGTATCCCCGCCGGCATCGGCGGAATTCCTCGAAGATCAAAACGCGCCAACGACCGGCAATCTTTCGCCAGTTCCCGCTCGCCCTGCAACACGTGGATCGCAACATTCGCTTGACCATCGACTTGCGTGGTGTAGTGCTGTGTAGCCGAGGCTGGAATTGTCGAGTTGCGCAGAATAATCTTGTCGGTCACTCCACCCGCGACTTCAATACCCAGCGACAGAGGCGTGACGTCAAGCAGCAGCATGTTCTCGGTAGCTTCCGAGCCGCCGGAAAGAATATTGGCCTGCACCGCCGCGCCCAACGCCACAACTTCATCCGGATTCAGGTCCGTGTGCGGATTGCGCTGGAACATCTCTTCCACCAGGGCGCGCACTTTCGGAATTCGGGTGGACCCACCGACCAGTACCACTTCATCAAGTTGCGCCGGCTTCAAACCCGCGTCTTTCAAGGCTTGTTTGCAGGGTCCGACGGTGCGCTGCAGAATCGAAGATGCTGGATGATCGGGCGGATCGATCAGCTGCTCGAACTGCTCCCGCGTGATCTCCCGTAGATAGTGCCTGCCGCCCGGCAGCTCAACTTCCAGCTTGGTCGCGGGCTGCGAAGACAGCGCGATCTTGGCCTCAATCACCGCCTTGCGGATGGTCGCTACCGCCTCGCCATTCCGCGAAACATCCAGACCCATGTCGCCGCGAATGTCATCCAGCGCAATCGTGATCAGCAGATTGTCGATGTCGTCGCCGCCCAGATGTGTGTCGCCGTTGGTGGCAATGACTTCAAAAATCCCGTCATGCAACTTGAGAATGGAAACATCGAACGTGCCGCCGCCCAGATCGTAAACGGCGACGATGCCATTCTGTTTTTTGTCCAGCCCGTAGGCCAGGGAAGCGGCGGTCGGCTCATTCACCAGGCGCAGGACTTCCAGTCCGGCGATCCGTCCGGCGTCTTTGGTCGCCTGCCGCTGGGCGTCGTTGAAATAGGCGGGTACTGTGATCACCGCCTTGGTCACCGGCTCATTAAAGAATCGTTCCGCATTCCGCTTAAGCTGCCGCAACACAAAAGCCGAAATCTCCGGCGGCGTAAATGTCTTCTCCCCCAACCGGATACGCAGCACTTCGCCCGCCTCAAGATCCTCAGCCAACCGGAAGGGAAACAACTTCAACTCTCGCTGGATGTCCTCAATCCCGCGTCCCATCAGCCGTTTGATGGAGTAAAGCGCGCGCTCGGGAGTCTCAATCAAATACTTTCGCGCCGCATTGCCGACGATAATCTGGTCGTTCTCGTCCAACGCCACCACTGAAGGCACAAGGTTCAACCCATCTTCGCCGGGAATTACGACAGGAACATCCCCCTGCATGAAAGCCACCAGCGAGTTGGTGGTTCCGAGATCGATCCCGACGATGCGGTCGTTTGCCATACCAAAAATTGCAGACTGCAGATTTAAGATTTCAGATTTTCAATCTAAAATCTGCAATCACAAATCTGAAATCTCTTAGTTCTCCAATGCCTCATTCACATCCCTAACCAGATTCCTGATGTAGCTCCGCCGGTTCAGCAGATCGACCATGCCGTCCAGAGCCCGGCGTCGTGCAGCCTCATCCTCGCTGTCCAGCACCTGATCCCATTCGTCCCAATGCCCTTTAAGTTCCTGTGACAGCCCTTCAAACTTGTTCTCAAACGCGGCCTTGTGTCCTTCCAGGTCTTTCGCGAGCGTAGGATCATCTTCGCCCATCTTCTTGTTCATGCGCGCTTCTTCGAGCTGCATGTTCAGCTCGAACACTTCCTCCAGCAGGTCGGGAGGCACAATCTGTTTCTTGACTTCGCCTGCGGCGCGCGCCTTCTCGGTGGCGCTCTTCGACTGCTCTTCCAGTTCCACGCCTTCGAGCCCGAGCAGATATTGCGTGCGCTTGATCGGATCCTTCAGGGTGCGGTAAGCGTCGTTGAGCAGCGAACTCTGCTCCAGGCTCCACTCCTGCTCGCGTTTGTCCGCACGCGCGTTCAAATCCGGATGCAACTTCCGGCTCAATCCGTAAAACTCCTGCTCAAGGCGCGCCACGTCCACGTTCAACTTCCGCGGCATCCCAAAAAACGCGAAGTAATCCACCGGAGCTGGCGGCTGTACCTTGCCGCACGCATAGCAAAAGTGAGCCGCGCGCATATCCCCGCACGACCAGCACCTGGAAGTGACCGTTCCGGCTCCATCCGTCGAAATCGTTTTGGACGTATCAATTGTCATCGAACTCCAGCGTCATCGAACTCCAGGTGTCTAGCTTGTGTGGCGCGGGCGCCCTCGCCGCGACCGGCGCACGCAGCGCAAAAACTCTCAGGGGTTTCAATCAGCCGATCGGAGAAGCTGGACCGGAAGAAGCTCGACCGGAGCGCGGAGGGCCATGCCGCTCCAGGCTTTCGCGGGCGAGGGCGCCCGCGCCACACAACCACCCTTGCCACACCCTTACCCTGAGAACGACGTCCCACACCCGCACGACTTCGATGCATTCGGATTGGTGAAGACGAATCCCTGCTGCATCAAGGTCTCCTGATAGTCCAGAATCATGCCGTGCAGGTAGATGAACGATTTCGGATCCACAAACACCCGGACATCGCCGAACTGGAAGATGCGGTCGCGCTCCCGCGGCTGCGTGTCGAAGCGAATGTTGTAGCTTAAGCCCGAGCACCCGCCGCCCTGCACGCCCAGGCGCAGCCCACCCTGCTCAGGCGAGATGCCTTCCTTGACGATGGCCGTCCGAATCTTGGCCAAAGCCTTCTCCGTGACCTGAACACCCTTCGCAGGCGCGGTCTTCGTCGGTGTTTGTTCCGCAACAGGAGTCATAGTAGGCTTACGCGTGCCGCTAGCCGTCTGAGGCCAACGACTAACGACCAACGGCTGAATTCACCGGCGCTTCCTGCTTTTTCTTCCAGTCATGAATCGCTGCCCGGATGGCGTCTTCCGCCAGCACCGAACAGTGAATCTTCACCGGCGGCAGTGCCAGTTCCTTCACGATCTCGGTGTTCTTGATCTGCAGCGCTTCGTCCACCGTCTTGCCCTTCACCCATTCGGTGGCCAACGAAGAAGACGCGATCGCCGATCCGCAGCCAAACGTCTTGAACTTCGCATCTTCAATGATGTTGGTCTGGGGATTGACTTTGATTTGCAGCTTCATGACGTCGCCACACTCCGGCGCGCCCACCAGTCCAGTCCCCACTTCCGAACTGTTCTTGTCCATGGAACCCACATTCCGCGGGTTTGAGTAATGATCGAGAACCTTATCGCTATAAGACATGATTTAAACCTCTCCTTAGTTTCCATTTCCCGAAATTTCGTAGAGACGTAGCTCGCTACGTCTGGGATCTACTCTTCAGTGCGCTTCTCCCGCCCACTTCACACTCTTCAAGTCCACGCCCTCTTTTGCCATCTCATACAGCGGCGAAAGCTCGCGCAGACGTTCCACTGTCTCCACTACCCGGTCAGCCACGTAATCCACTTCCGCTTCGGTGTTGAAGCGCCCGATGCCAAAGCGAATGGAGCTGTGCGCCAGATCATCGCCGGTGCCTAGGGCCTTTAATACATACGATGGCTCCAGCGTCGCCGAGGTGCAAGCCGATCCGCTCGAAACCGCCACATCATTAATGCCCATCAGAAGCGACTCACCTTCCACGTACGCAAAGCTGATATTCAGATTGCCCGGCAGGCGATGCTCCATCGAGCCGTTGATGTAAACCTCATCCAGGCGGCCCATGATGTTGTCCCGCAGTCGGTTCCGCAGACCCGCCAGGCGGCAGCTCTCTTTAGCCATTTCTTCCATGCAAAGCTGGCAGGCCTTGCCCAGTCCGACAATACCCGGCACGTTCAAGGTTCCGGACCGCATGCCCCGCTCGTGCCCGCCGCCGTCAATGATGGCGGAAATCTGTACCCGAGGATTCTTGCGTCGCACATACAAAGCGCCGACGCCCTTGGGACCGTACATTTTGTGGCCTGAAATCGACATCACGTCAATGTTCATCTTGTTGACGTCGATGGGGAGTTTACCCACTGCCTGGGTCGCGTCGGTGTGGAATATCACTCCCCGCTCGCGACACAGGTTGCCGATTTCGGCGACAGGCTGCACTACGCCAATCTCGTTGTTGGCCGCCATGATCGTCACCAGGATGGTCTTGTCATTCATGACGCGCTTCAGCTCTTCCAGATCAATCAGGCCGTCTTTCTGCACCGCCATGTAGGTCACACGGTAGCCGTATTTCTCCAGGCGCTTGCAGGTATCGAGCACAGCTTTGTGCTCGGTCACGGCGGTGATGATGTGGTTGCCCTTTTCCTTGTACATCTCGGCCACGCCCTTGATGGCCAGGTTGTCGCTTTCGGTCGCGCCCGAGGTGAAAATGATTTCCTTAGTGGTAGCGCCGATCAGCTTGGCCACCCGCTCTCGCGCGGTTTCCACACCTTCCTCACCCGCCCACCCGAACGAGTGGTTGCGGCTGGCCGCATTGCCGAACTTTTCCATGAAGTAGGGCAGCATCTCCTCCAGCACCCGTGGGTCCGTGGGAGTGGTGGCGTGGTTGTCCATGTATACCGGCAGCTTGACTCCATTCGCCGTCGTCCGCTTTTCCTGCCCCGGCGCGCTCTCGTGTCCGTTTGTCCCCTGGGGGATCGTCTTAACATCCGTGCTCATAAATTGCTCTCCTCAGAACTTAGAAAACTCACGTGGAGACAACCGCCCTCGGCTGTCCGGCTGACCCAAAGGGCCACAGTCTTTCCCCTATCCAATCGTCACCAGCTCGGCCCGCCCACCCTCGGCCGCCGCATCTTCCTTCATCTCCAAGATAGTGATGCGCCGCAGCACCTCTTCGATGCTATGGCTCACCCGCCGCAGGGGCTCGCGGATATTGCAGCGATCACTCTGGTCGCATTCCCCCCTGACCGTAACGCACGATGTAATGAAAAGCGGCCCGTCAATCGCGCGGATGACTTCGAATGCCGTAATCGTTTTCGGATCGCGAGCCAGCGTGTACCCGCCGTTGGTCCCGTGCTGCGAATGCAGCAACCCGGCCTTCACCAGCCGCTGTAAAATCTTCGCCAACGCTTCCTGAGGGATGTGGTAAGAATCCGCCACGTCCTTGGCGCTGCACGCTCCCCGCTCCGCATGCTCGGCCAGATGCTTCATGGCCATCAATCCGTAATCCGCTTTCTTGGTCAGTTTGAGCATGGCCTGATAAAGCCGACCTTTTTAGTCGGATATCTCTATTCTAGGGTCCAACCTGCTCAAATGCAAGCCCTTACAGGCAATGGTTGAAAAGCACTATTAAAATGTGAATGATGGCAGTGAACCGTCTTCGGCCCAGTCGTATCCGGGCGGGCATAGGTGAGAATGCAAGAAAAAAGATCACCCGAGGGACTTGACAACCCAAACAGTGGGTCTAAAATACCGCCAATTTCCGGTGAAATTCCCCTGCACCGCTCGAACAGGGAAGTCCAGCACCCGGATTTATGACTCCGACCCCGTCGTCTCAACCTCCCGAGAAGAGCAGCAACATGGCACAATGCAAGCACCCCCGCGTGCAAATCGTGGCCCGCGAAGAAGACTCAGAATTCGTCGAGTGTTTGGAATGTCGCGAAATCTTTGAGTCCAGCGAATTCAAAGATATGGCCATCGAAGAGACCAAACTATCGAAAGAAGAGGGAGTCTGATCCAGGGCGCGTGACAAAGGTAACCCGGCTCCAGTCCTTTATCCTTGCCGCCGTCAGAACAGTTTGTTAGTGTCGGCCGGGGATAACTTTGCCTGCTAAAAGCCAAACTCCGCTAGTAGCTTTGGTTGTAGACGACTCCATGCTAATCCGACACACCGTATGCCGGTTTCTCGAAGAGCGTGGCCATTCCGTGGAGTCGGCGACCAACGGCGAGGAGGCGCTGGCCGTCGTTAAGCGGATCCGTCCTGACATCATCATCACGGACATGCAAATGCCCAGGATGAGCGGTACCGAACTCATCACCGCACTAAAGGCCCAGCCTGAGACGGCCAACATTCCGATCATCATTCTGGCCGGAAAAAACAGCGGATTCGACGCCCACGAACACCGGGCTAATTTCGCCATCTTCAAGGATATCGACATCGACGCCCAGCTCACAAAGGCCCTCGACGCCGTCCTGGGAAACCGCGCCAAAGCCGCAGCCAAGTAGATCTGACAACTCAAACCTGAGAACTGGGAACTGATTTTTCAAACAAGGCACCGGATCCGACCTAGTCTCATTCCCGCTTCCGCGGAAAAATCCTCCGCCGCAAAGTCTCCGGCAAGAAACTTGGGATACGCTGCCGCCGCGATCATGGCGGCATTGTCCGTCGCAAGCGGACGCGAGGGAAAATACACTGGCAAGCCCTCCATGGCCGCCGCCTGTTCAAACCGCCGGCGTAACTCGTTGTTCGCCGCCACGCCGCCAGTCACGAATACGGTGGCGACATCGCACGCGCGCGCCGCTGCCAGAGTCTTTGCAACGAGATCTTCCACCATCGCTCGCTGAAACGACGCCACTAGGTTCAAGGTCTTGGTGTCGCAATGCAGTAAATAATCCTCGAGCTTGGGCTTCTCTTGGTTAGCCAACATACCGGCCAGCGCTTTTCGCCGAGCTTCAATCGAAGCTTGCAGGCCGTGAATTTCCACGTACCGCAAGACCGAGGTCTTGATCCCACTGTAGGAGAAATCGAAGCGCGGTTCCGATCCGGCATCGACTTTGTCGTTCTGGTCACGACGCCGGTCCCGATGCTTGATCTGCGCCGCGGGAAACTTCACTGCCGTGGGGTCGCCGTGAGTGGACAGTCTGTCAATGATGGGACCGCCCGGATACCCCAACCCCAGCAGCTTCGCGACTTTGTCAAAAGCCTCGCCGGCCGCATCGTCGCGGGTGTGGCCAATGTTCTTGTACGACCAGCCCGCTGCCCCCTGTTCTGCCAGATAAAGATGCGTGTGTCCGCCGGAAACCACCAGCGCCAGCACCGGGAACCTGATTTCCCGATTGTCTTTCTGGCGCTCTTCGAGCAACACGGCATGGATGTGCCCTTCGAGGTGATTCACCGCGATCAGAGGCTTGTCGAGGGCAAAGGTCAGCGCCTTGGCATAGCTGATTCCAACCAGCAGGGCTCCGGCCAAGCCCGGTCCCTGCGTGACGGCCAGCGCATCAATGGATTGGTAGCTCTGCCCGGCATCGGCCAGCGCTTTGCGTACCACCGGCACAATCGCCTTCAGGTGCTCC
>WNFF01004157.1_pt1 | contig 11805 bp, 10 predicted proteins | sample 5400441 | NCBI WGS metagenome assembly WNFF01 (sample SAMN13153345, study PRJNA577476) | soil metagenome | isolation source: 120 cm saprolite under Douglas fir tree site 2 hole 3 replicate 1 | place: USA:California | collected 2015-04-18
CCTTGTCCACGGCGCGTTCCTCCGGTCGTCGCCTTGGCCGGCGACGGGTTGGTGGTTTCCCAACCGGAAGAATGCGCCATTTTCATTTTCCACATCACCCGGGACGCGACCTGTTCCACTGGATGACCGGGTCGACGGCCTGGGGAGTTGCTGCGGAGGACGAGAGCCGGGACGCGTCGCGGGGCGGCGCCACGCTGGTCGAAGGATCGCCGCACGCCGCGAAAAGAACGCCAAGGCTGATCGGTAGAGCCAGTGCGCTGTTCATCGGGACCTCGGTCGCCGGGAAGGGCGGAGTCGTGCCTGACGGCATCGGGCTCGCAGACCGGATCACTGCGCCGAATATTCCCGCGAGGAGTCGACAGGCCCCCGCCAATGCACGCGCTCGCATCGTCTGGGAATACGGCGTCTGCCCCCAAAGTCTGCCCGCTGCGATGCTGTCGCAATCCCCATCGCGTTGGTCTTGGCGCCGTCCGCGCCCGCCAGCGATCTCCGCCTGGTCGGCGGCCGGACATCCTTTGCGGCGCCGGCACCGCTTCGCGATCGCACGCCGTCAGGAGCGCGCTTGCCCTCGTCGATCTCGGACTTCGAGCAGACGCTGAGGACGCATCTGGCCGCAGCGCATTACCTGGCCCGCTGGCTCACTCGTACACAGGCGGATGCCGAGGACGCCCTGCAGGAGGCTGTCCTGCGTGCCTTCCAGTCCTTCCATCGGGTCCATCCCACCAGCCCGCGCGCGTGGCTGCTGCGGATCGTCCGCAACTGCTGCTACGATCTGCGCAAGCAATGCGAGCGTGACGCCGAGACGGTTTTCGAGGAGGACTGGCTCCCGCTCGACGTCGCGTCGCCGGTGCTCGGGGTGCCGGCGGAGGACCCGCAGACCCGGTTGCTGCGCAGGGCGGATGCACAGGTGCTGGAAGCCGCGCTGCGCGACCTTGCGCCCGGGTACCGCGAGGCGTTCTTGCTGCGGGAAATCGAGGGGCTCGCCTACAAGGAGATCGCCGGGGTGGCCGGCGTGCCGATTGGCACGGTGATGTCCCGGCTGTCCCGCGCCCGCGCACGGCTGCGCGTACTCATCGCCGCCCGCCGGAAGAAGGAGAGCGCATGACGTGCGCCGAGGGGAGCCGTCTGATCGGCCCGTGGCTGGACGACGAGCTCGACGTGCGCTCGATCGTCGACATCGAGGGCCACGTCGCGCGCTGCGCGACTTGTGGCCGGGACAGGAACGAGCTTCTCGCGTTGCAGGAGACCGCGCGAGAGCGGCTCCCCCGTTTCGATCCGCCTCCTGGTCTCGAAGAACGACTCTTGCGCGCCGTGCGCAAGACCGCGGGTCCCTGGCCGCGGGCCGCACGTCGCTGGCTGCGCGAAGCGGGGCTGATGGCCGCTGCCGCGTGCCTGGCCGCGACCGCAACGGTATCGCTCCAGCGCAGCCCCGAACCCCGCGACGAGCTCGTCGATGCCCATCTGCGCTCGCTGCAGGCGGACCACCTCACCGACGTCGTCTCCCCCGACCAGCACACGGTGAAGCCCTGGTTCCAAGGAAAGATCGACTTCGGCGTCCCGGTGAGCGATTTCGCCGCCGAGGGCTTTCCTTTGGTCGGCGGGCGCCTCGACATGGTCGCTGGGCGACCCGTAGCGGCGCTGGTGTATCGCTGGCGGCAGCACCTGATCAACGTATTCGTCGGACCCGCTGCACACCGCGACCAGCCGCTGCGTTCTCTCTCCTCGCGCGGGTACCAGATGTCGAGCTGGGCGCAGGGCGGGCTCCAGTTCCGGCTCGTCACCGACATGGCCGCGCCCGAGGTCGACCAGCTCGTCGTCCTGTTGCGGGGCATCTAGGTCGCCGGCATGTCGATCGGCGTGCGCCCGTCGCGGAAGATGCGGGCGAGCGGATTTCTTCGTGCATCCGGGAAGAAAAGCGGCCTCGTTCCAGTCCCTGCGGACCGGCAGCACCAGTCCCCTTGCCTGGAGAGCCTGATGAAACCGAGAGCGAGACTGACGCATTCCCTCCTTCCCGCGGTGCTCCTGTTCGCGTCCTCGATGGCGCGGGCCGAGCAACCGGATCCCCCGTGCCATCCGAATCCCGACGCGGCCGCCGACAGAGCCGTGGTGGGAGCGCGCGGCGACGTCGCGCCGTTGCCCCAGCCACTCAAGGAGATGCTGGTGCGGCTGGCCGACCGTCCGCACAGCGTCCTGCCCGTGCAGGCCCGCGCCGAGGCGGATTCGCCCAGCCAGCTCTTCCAGTACTACCTCCTCGACAGCACGGGCTTCGAGCCCAATGTCTTCACCAAGATCTTTCCCGGCGTGAATGATCATGCGCAGCTCACCGCCACCGGCGCCAACTGCGGCCTGCCAACGGTGGGAGCGGTGCGCGTGGTGCTCGAGCCGAAGCCCGGACTCCCGACCGATCCCAACGATCCCCGCGCCTTCAACGACGTCTTCACCGACATCTCGGGGCTCTTCGTCATCAACAACGAGAGCGGCTGGTACGAAGGCTGGATGATCCACGACGTCACCGTGCCCGCGGCGGACCCGGTCCCGCGCTCTGACGGGCATGCACGCTTCGGCGCCATCCTGCCCCGCGACGCCGCTGTCCTGAAGTCCATGGGCGCCGGCAACAACGTTCCGGGAAACACGTTCACCATCGACGGCAACAAGCCGCACTTCCCGAGCGCGTCCGATCGCTTCCCCGATGTGCAGACCAACGTCGTCTCGATCTACGTCAGCATGGGCACGTTCAACGCGCTTCAGCAGAGCGATGCGCATGCGTATTGGGAATTCAACTACCTGGGAACGAACTGGGTCCACCCGCTCTACGAGCTGCCCTTCACCGGCGGGTTTCCCGACAAGTCCGGCGCGGCGCCCGATGCGTTCGAAGACGGCGAGATCGGGAAGCTGCAGTCAATCGTGCCGGGCTCGGGACCGAGCGGAGTGAAGAACGATCCGCGGGCGGTTGGAGATGATCCCAATCTGCCGCGCGATCCGGACAAGTTCGATGGGACGGTGGACGCGCAGCGGGAATTCCGCGAGCGAGGCGTGCCCAGCGCCCTGGCCAACGAGATCTTTCTCGACGTCTACCTGCGGCGCGCTTCGTTCGAGCCACGGGTGAGGAACATGCAGCAGCGCCTCTTCGACGCAACCGCGGCCGAAGTCGCGCGCGTCGACCAGAACGGCGACGGCATCATCTCCGCGGTGGAGGGAGACATCGATACCGCGACGGACGGATTCGCCGACAACTCGCGCCTCTACTTGCCGCCCACGGTCTTCGAGCGCTTTGCCGTGACTCGGGAGCTCAACGATGGCCTCTTGGCGCCGCGCTTCTCGCCCAGCCAGCGGGGTTGGGTGCTGAGCGGCATGCGAGTGGCGGTCAGCCAGGCAGTCCCCGCCTCGGCGGGACGCGACGCGGATGATCGGTGATGTAGGCCGAGAGCCGCCGCTCCGAGGTCCGTGTGCGACCGTAGCTCCGCTCGGCTGATCGCTTCTGGAGCGCACGGACGAGTCCACCTGCGCGCCGCGGCGTACCGCTCGAAGATCGGGTCATCTGCAAGCAGCTCTACTGGCCGGACACGAACGTCCTCTTGACGCGCTTCCTCTCGCCGGACGGCGTGGGCGAGATCGAGGACTTCATGCCGGCGGGTCGCGCCGCTCGCCTCGCCGGCTGCGAGGACGAGATCGTCCGCTGGGATCTCGATCGAGTTCGCGGGCGACATCTCGCTCGGCTGGTCGGGGCTCTCACGCTCGCCGGCCGCACCGACCGGCGCCGCCTGGAGGATGCTCGGCTACGCGAATGACCTGGGTCTCTACACCGAGCAGACGGGAAGCACCGGCGAGGCGCTGGGCAACTATCCGCAGGCCTTCACCCACCTCGCGCTGATCAGCTCGGCGTTCAACCTCGATCGCACGCTGAACGAGCCTCGATGAGGGCGGGCGCCTCATTGGCACACGTCCGAAGGCGTCCGCACTCCAAGCGAGCGGGGATTGCGCGGCAGCGATCGCGCCACCACAATTGCCCTGCGCGGCCTCGCCCCGGCCACCTTCTGCGCGGGTGAAAGCGCCTCGCATTGGAGACGGACCGGCGTGCGGCCGCGCGTCTCGTCGGCGCCCGTCTTCCTGGTTGCGCCAGGTGACCCGCTCCAGGCGCGGGGCCCGGCGAGCGCGCAGCCTGTTGACTGCGTGCCCGGAACGGCGCAGCGTCGCGCTGCCCGGCCGTCGGATCGTACGTCCGACCGCGGGCATCGAGCCCATGACCAAACCACCGTACCGCAGCTGGGCCGATCTCCCTGCGCGGCCGGTGCCTGGCACGGCCGCGGGCTGGTCTGCTCCGCATCGTCCGGCAAGGAAGGGAACCGCCGGTTGCCAGAACACGCCTTATACGACCTACGATCTAGCACAGGCAAGAGGGCGACCAGCGCGATATGCTTTCTGGATGGCTCGTCGGCATGGTTTCTTGGCGAACGTGATCGGTGAGGGCGTGGCCGAGGCCGTTCTCTTCGCCGGCCCCGCGTGGCTCACCAACCACTTTCTCGGTCCATTTCATCAGCCCGATCGCATCGCGACCGGGTTCGCGATTGCCGGAGCCGTGGGCGGGCTGGCCATGTTCGTGGCGATCGGAGTCAGCCGCCACCCGGAAGCCTGGAAGGTGCGGGTCTTCGGCGCCGTCATCGCCGGCGTGTTTGTGGCCATCGGGCTCTACGCCTTCATGGCCCGCAACCACCGATAGGCAGCGCTCCGGCCGCAAGAGCCGCAGCTGCCGCAAGCTTGTGTTTAGCCTGCCAAGGCGACCCGACCGATCGACCCATCGCTCGCAGGAAAGCATCGATATCCTCGCCGCCGAGCGTCGCCGCCGCGTCGCGAAACACGCGCTCGCGGTCGTACCAGTACACGGACCAGCCGCGCGCCTCGGCTGCAGTCGCCAGCGCCTCGCGATACATGACTGAGTCGGCGACGTTCGCCGCGCGATTATCGGCGATCCGCTCTTCGGTCGTCGGCGGAAGCTTGGGGCACACGCGGATTCCGATGTTCGATATCGGCACGGGCACCGCCGCGGCCAGCGCCTCGAGGCTCTCGCGTGCGCCGCGCGCGGCGGACTCGCGCACGCGCTCGACGAGCGCGACGGCGTCGGCTAGCGAAATCGGCCGCGCCCACGAGCTGTTCAGGTAACGGCCCACCGCCCACGACCCTTCGTGGTGATACGGGTGCGTTGGCAGACCGCGGGTGAGGTCGATGCGTCGGCGATCGAGGAGCTCACCGCCGGGCGCAACAGTGACGAGCACCGCCGAGTTACCGTGCTCGGCGACCCCGACGGCCGCCTCATGCTGCACTCGCGCTTTCGCCACGTGTCCTCCGCTCGACGCCAAGCCTAGAAGCACATACACGACATCCAGTGTCCGGGTATTTTTGCTAACGTGACCTGGAGGACCTCAGGGATCAAGAGGCCATCGTCGACTGCGAGGACGCCTTCTCAGCGATCAACGCATCCGTCACGCCCCACGGGTTGCCTACTCTCGTCACCACAGGGGTCTTGCCCGAGTCGTTTCAGGTCCCTTCGCCCGAGTCGTCCGCCGGCTGCATCCCGAACTGCTTGTGACATCGGACGCAGAGGACGCCGCGTAGAACGCTACGGCGCCGCGACAGCGCTCGTCACGACGCTCTTGGCCGGACGGTTACCTCGTACCTACGTTCATGACGGGCAAGAGGAACGAGGCGACCACGTGCGTTCATCGAAGACCTAGCCTCGCGCCTCAGCAACACTGCGCGGCCGGTGCCTGGCACGGCCGCGGGCTGGTCTGCTCCGCATCGTCCGGCAAGGAAGGGAACCGCCGGTTGCCAGAACACGCCTTATACGACCTACGATCATGGCTTGTCACAGGTCGCCGCGCCAGGAGTCGCAGGGAAGGAGAACACTCCCATGCGGCCTCCGTGGGGTCGTGAGTAGTATCGCAAATGGAGATGTCGGGACATCCAGGCGGATGCCCGATGGGCCCGTCGCCGGCCTGGCGGCGGCTGAATCTCGGCGCCCCACCCGGCATCAGGGATCACGCGCGAAAAGCGCAGCGAGGAAGCGCGCATGGCGAACGACCGCAAGCCGCCGAAGGTGTGGGTTCATCACCGGCACGTCCAAAGGATTCGGCCGTGTCTGGGCCGAGGCGGCGCTGCAGCGCGGGGACAAAGTGGTGGCCACCGCGCGTGATCCGAAGTCGCTCGATGCGCTGGTGGGGAGCCATGGCAAGGCGGTCCTGCCGCTCGCGCTCGACGTGACGGACGCGTCTGCCGCCTTCGCGGCGGTGCAGCGCGGGCGAGACGAATTCGGCCGGCTCGACGTGGTGGTTAACAATGCCGGCTATGGACTCTTCGGCATGGTCGAAGAGGTCACTCCCGAGCAGGCGCGCGCCCAGATGGAGACGAACTTTTTTCGGCGCTCTCTGGTGACCAAGGCGGCGCTGCCCATATTGCGCGAGCAGCGATCGGGGCACATCATCCAGGTGTCGTCGATCGGCGGCGTTCACGCCTTTCCGATGTTCGGGTTGTACCACGCATCGAAATGGACGCTGGAAGGGTTGAGCCAGTCGCTCGCGGCAGAGGTGGAGGGCTTCGGCGTCAAGGTCACGTTGGTCGAGCCCGGCGGCTTCGACACCGAGGCCATCGCGCTACGACTGGTCGAGGTTTTCAACGGCCGCCGACTCGACCTGCTTGAAGATGTGCTTCATCCCGAGTTCCGCGGGCGCGGAATCTCAGCCTTCCCGCCGGACGGCGCCGAGGTCGGACCCGGTGCTCGGCGAAAGCTCTACGAGATGTTCTATCAAGCGATCCCCGACGCGCGAGCCGAGGTGCTCGACGTTGTCGCGGAAGGCGACAAGGTCGTACTCGTCGATCGCTTCGGTGGTACGCATCGCGGGGAGTTGTTCGGACGTCCCGGCACGGGCGATCGCATCGAGTGGATGGCGATCCACATCTACACCATTCGTGACGGCAAAGTCCTCGAAGACGCCGTCATGACGGACGCGCTTGCCATCATGCAGCAGCTCGGTCTCGTGCCAAGCCTCACGAAGGCGGCGGGGTAGGGAGGCGGCGATGGTCGGGAGTCAAACGGTGCTTTCTATCCTCGACGAAGCCGCTGCCGCAATTGGAGGCTGGACTGCTCTTCAGTCCATCAGGTGCGTACATTTGGATTCCGAGGGGCAGGATTGGGAACCGTGGCAAGCGCATGTGTTGTGCGCGCCAGTTCGTGAGCACCTGAGCTAGGCCGAAATCACTTAACTCCGCCTTCTCCGATCCAGCAGACATCGGTCGCTGGAAGGAGAAGACATGAAGCGCGGAAAAGAAGCCGGTCCTCGCCTCGCATTCCTCGGCGCGCGCGCTGGCGGCAGCGTTCGAAAGTAGTAGCGCGAGGGATCGACGACCTCGCCGCGACCCAGCGCGGCGATCGCATCGGGCGGGCCGTGGCGCAGCCCCTGAAACGTCATGTAGATCTGCGCGTGGTCGTCGGTCTCCAGAGTGATGCGCAGGTCGAGCTCCAGAACACCGTCGGTGCGCAGCAACAGCCAGTCACCTCCGCCAGGCAGAACCTTGCCGCGAAGTCGTGGGCCTTCGAAGTCGCCGCCCGCGACCGGCACGATGCTACGAGTGCCATGCGGCACGCTACCGAGCTTTTGCAGCGGAGCTGCGACGATCCTCACCGTCATCAGGGGTCGTGAGTTCATGGCGGCCTCTCTCCCGTTGGGGATTGGAAAGTGCTCATTGGCGCCGGCATCACGCGCGCAAATCATCGACACGCTTGAGCGGTCGAAGCAGTCGCAGTTCATCATCGCGACTCACTCGCCGATCTTGATGGCGTATCCCGACGCGACAATCTACTCGCTCGATGGGAGCGGGATCTCGACGGTGGCATACGAGGAAACGGAGCCCTTTCACTGCGCGGCCGGTGCCTGGCACGGCCGCGGGCTGGTCTGCTACGCATCGTCCGGCAAGGAAGAGAACCGCAGGTTGGTTGCTGCGGCCGCGATCAGGGCGGCAGCGAGGAGAGTCATGGCTCTGGCACTAACCCGGGCTGCGCTGCCCGCGTATGGGGCCAAGTGCGTATGCGCCCTGCGGCCTCACCCCGCTCGCGCGGTATGCCTCAGTCGCGATCTTCACGGCATTGCCGTTGCGCGGGCTACTGCGCTCATCGCCGCTTCAGAGAGCTGGATGGAAAGCTTTCGCGGCGCGGCTGCGTGTTCGCTAGCGGGAACCCCAGGTCCCACAAGCGGTCAGGCCGGAGGCAGCGCGCAGCCGCCGAACACGCCAATCCAAATAGTTAGGCCGCTGGCATCGCTGGCACGATCCTTCCTAAGTCCGAGGTTGCGGCGACCCCGGCCCGGTGAGCCCCGGCAGCCTGGCGGACAAGGAGTAGCGCATGCGACCCGACCACGATGATCCGGTCGCGCGCGAGTCGATGCGGGTGGTCTGGCGTCCGGGCTTGCTCGACCTCGCCGGGGCGTTGTGGCGCGACATCCGGTTCGCGCGGCGCTCGCTCCTGCGCGCCAAGGGTCTGGCCTTCACCGTGGTGGTGACGCTCGCGCTCGGCATCGGCGCCAACGCCGCGATCTTCAGCGTCGTCCGCGAGGTGCTCCTCCGCCCTCTCGTCAATCGCGACGAAGATCGCCTGATCTACATCCGCCAGAGCGCGCCGGGCCTTCGCGCCGAGAACACCACATTCTCGATGCCGGAGATCCACGACCTCCAATCGCGCGCGACCACGGTCAACGCGTTCGGCGACTTCTCCACGATCGACTTCACGATGAACGGCTTCGGCGAGCCCCGCACGATCAAGGCGGGCGTCGTCAACGGCTCGTACTTCGACGTCATGGGCCTTCGCCCCGTGCTCGGCCGCCTGCTGAGCGCGGCAGACGATGGACCCCCCGCGGCGCCCGCCGTGGTGCTGACCCACCGCTTCTGGAGCACCGCGCTCAACCGCGATCCGGCGGTCGTCGGCAAGACCGTTCGCCTCGATACGCGCATCGCAACGGTGGTCGGCGTGCTCGAGCCGTCGCTGCCGTATCCAGCCGACACCGAGATCATCGGGAACGTCGTGACCAGCCCGCATCATCTCGGGGCGACCATGGTGACCCTGCGCACTCACCGCATGACGGAGCTCTTCGGCCGCCTCGCCCCCGGCGCCACCCTGGATGCGGCGCGCGCGGAGCTGACCGCCGTACACGCCGCCATGATGCGCGGGCACCCGGAGGCGTATCCGGCGAGCGCGAACATCCGGCTGAGCGTCACGCGGTTCCGCGATCAGCTCGCCGCGCCGGCGCGGACGATCTTGCTCGTGCTGCTCGCGACCGCTGGTGTGGTGTTCGTCATAGCCTGCTCCAATGTCGCCAACCTGATCCTGGCGCGCACGGTGCGGCGCGAGGGCGAGCTGGCGGTGCGCGCCGCCCTGGGCGCAAGCAACGGCGCGCTCCGGCGGACGCTGCTCGCCGAGAGCCTGCTGCTTTGCACCGCCGGCGCCGTGCTGGGCGTGATGCTCGCCCATCCGCTCGTGGCCGCGATCGGTCGCTATGCCGCGCGCTTCTCCGTGCGCGCCCTCGACGCCACGGTGGACGCCGGCCTGCTGTGGGTTGGCGCCGGGCTGGCGATGGTCGCGGCCGTGGTGCTCGCCTACGTCCCGCGGCTGCCATCGCCACAGGCGCCGACCGGGCTCGCCCTCGCGAGCGGCGGTATGCGGATCACGCCGGGCACCAACCGCCGTCTGCGGGCGTTCGCCATCACCCAGATCGCCTTCTCGTTCGTGCTGCTCGCCGGCGCCGGCACGCTCCTCGCCTCGCTCACCGCCCTGCAGACGGCCAGAACGAGCTTCAACCTCCGGCAGGTGCTGGCGGTCGACGTCCCGACGCCCGTGGTCTCCGACGGGGCGACGGTGATCGACTTCTTCCAGGAAGTATCGCGTCGCATCGAGCAGCTGCCGGGCGTGGCGCGTGTCGCGGTCGGGAGCGTCGTGCCCTGGCGCGACGCCGGCCGGTTCGGCCCCGGCTTCCCGTTCACCGTCGAGGGCTACGCGCCCGCGAGCGGCGAAGAGTATCCCATCGCGAAGTTCAGGAACGTCTCGCCCGGCTTCTTCGCGGCGCTCGGCGTCCCGCTGCTCGCCGGTCGCGACTTCACCGACGACGATCGGCGCGGCCAGGAGCTCGTGGTGATCGTGAGCCAGAGCATCGCGCAGCGGATGTTCCCCAACGGCGATGCGGTGAACCGGCACTTCTGGTGGACCGATCCCGTCCTCGGCAGCGCCCATCGCCGCATCGTCGGCGTGGTGGCGGACGTGGACGACGAGAATGTCGTGGCCGGTCCGACGATGACGGTCTATCACTCGTTCCGGCAGATCCCCTACGGCGGCCGTCTGTTCGTGCACACGGCCGGCGACCCGTACGCGCTCGTGACGCCGGTGACGCAGATCATCCGCAAGCTCTCGCCGGACACGCCGGTAGAGCGCGCGGCGACGCTCGCCGACGTGCGCGCGGAGGTGCTGGCGCCGGAGCGGCTGAACGCATTCGTCTTCTCCGCATTCGCCGGCATCGCGCTGCTCATCGCCGTCGTGGGCGTGGCCGGCGTGCTGGCATTCTCGGTGAGCGCGCGGACGCGCGAGTTCGGCATACGGCTCGCCGTCGGCTCGACTCCCCACCAGCTGCTGACGCTCGTCCTGCGCCAAGGGGCATCCCTCGTGTCGATCGGCATCGCCGCCGGCCTGTTGGGCGGCTACGCGATTGGCCGCGTGGCCGGGAGCTATTTTGACGACCTGCGGCTGCCCGGCGTTCTGTCCGTCCTGGGCGCAGCCGCGGTACTTGGAAGCGCCGCGGTGGTGGCCTCGCTGATCCCCGCGGCCCGCGCCGCGCGCGTGGACGTGCTGCAGGCGCTCCAACAGGAATAGGGCCTGGAAAACGCAAAGCCCGTCGCCGGAGGAGGTTACGGGCCGAAAAACCTGGCGGGGTGTACGGGACTCGAATTTTCGAGAGGCGAAACTGCTAACAGGGCGGCGACGCACGCCAATTCGTCGATTCGCTCGAAGGCGCGGCAGGTTAGGAGAGGACGGACTTCGGCAGAGTTCCGCGCGAGACCCCGCAATTCCGCCGCAGTCTTGGAGACATTCTGGAGACGACTTGCACGCGCGCCAGGCAGTCGACGCGATCATCTAGGTGACGACAGTGACTGCGGAAGCGCACTCCGGTTTCCAACGAGCCGCGGAGCCCTCAACTCGGCCTGCCTTAATTGCCAAGCAGCCGGTCACCGTGCCGTCGCCACGCGATTCCGCTGGCTTCATCGGCTCGCGCGCTGCTTTGGACGCACGAGCTTTTCGGCCTCGCCCTCGCTCAGATCCTCGGTCGTCTTCTCGAGCAGAAGTGCGGCGAGCTGCATCGGCTCGACGCTCACGCCCCCATGCTCCCGGACCTTGGCCGCGATCTGCTCGAGTCGCTCGAGCGTTCGTGGTGCCAGCGGGACGAGCCGCCGCTCGGTCCAGCGGGGATCCGTCGGCCGGCCGCCGCCGGACGGCACGCGGAAGCGCTCTTCGATGTCCGCCAAGAGCTGCATCGCCCCGAAGTAGCCGCCTGACGCCCTGATCCTTCCTCCGCGTTCGGCGCCAAGGCCCTTGGCGATCTTGTCCATGTCGAGCTGCGTCTTCATCTTCTACTCCTCTGCGAAGTCGCGGATTGCGAAGTACTCGTCGCCCACCACCAGGCCGACCTCTCCCTGGCGGGCCTGGCTGCCCATCTTCCTGCAGAAGCCTCCGAGCTGGGCAAGATTGCGACCGTCCTCGATGTCGGCCGGCGTCGTGTA
>WNFF01004158.1_pt1 | contig 11805 bp, 12 predicted proteins | sample 5400441 | NCBI WGS metagenome assembly WNFF01 (sample SAMN13153345, study PRJNA577476) | soil metagenome | isolation source: 120 cm saprolite under Douglas fir tree site 2 hole 3 replicate 1 | place: USA:California | collected 2015-04-18
GAGCCTTCCAGCACATAAACAAACGCATGCGCATTGTGGCGATGGATGGGGTCCGCACTGCCCGGCGGATATTCCACGGTGATCATCAGACCCTCTTTGCCAGGAAGGTTTGTCAGGTCTTTCGACGTGAGTTCCGTCACCTTAGCCTCCTGTGCCAGCAGCGTGCCAGACATAAGACATGCCAGCGCCAAAACTGTTTTTGGGAATGTCATAAACTAACCTTTCGCTTGATTGACGCATTTCAATGCGTCGTTTGTATTGGCCGGTACTCCGCCGTTTACGCCGCCTTCGGAATTTGTGCTGCGGGCTGAGTGAGCCAGGTTTCGAAGCGGGTTTCGCCGACTCGTGAGTTATTGCCCGGCACCAGTGTTCTCTCGCTGAGTTTCGCCCCAGAGTAAAGCGCATTAGGGTCAGCGACGACTTCGCGGGGATCTTTGAGCGAGGCCAGGCGCAACCGGACTAGTTCATCCACGCGAAACTGTTCCGGACCTCCAATTTCGACGATGCTGTTTACCGGAGGGCCTACCGCGATTCTTCCCACTTCACTTGCGACATCGTCGGCGGCCATCGGCTGGAAAAGCACAGGTGGCAAATGCACTTTGCCGTCGACCATGGAAATGTCAGCGAGGCCCTTTAGAAACTCGAAAAACTGCGTCGCGTGAATGATCGTGTAGGGGATGGGAGATTCTTTGATCAGCTTTTCCTGAGCGATCTTAGCGCGGAAGTAACCGCTTTCGGACAGCCGATCGGTCCCCACCACTGACAACGCAACGTGATATCCGACGGCGGCGGCCGCTTCATAGGTGAGGAGGTTACGAGTCGATGTTGTGAAGAAATTCAGCACAGCTGCGTCGTCCCACGAGGGAGCGTTCGATACGTCAACGACTACCGAGGCGCCTTTAAGCACTTCGGCCAGCCCTTCGCCCGTCAGAGTGTTGACGCCTGTGTTGGGCGCTGCTGCTACCGCTTCGTGTCCGTGCTCACGAAGCTTGTTGACGAGTTTCGATCCAATGAGTCCGGTACCGCCGATCACGACGATTTTCATAATTGTCTCCTCTATGGCCGACCAACGCATTGTTCGAAGCTATCGGTCTTTTGTATTCGGTAAGACAAAACATCCTGGCGTTTTGTGACACCATCCTTCATTCGACCTGGATTCGTCGCTATTCATCGAACGGAGCGTTCATCAACAGGTCGACCGTTGACACAGCTTTATAGCCAGGCACGAATCGCTCGCCGAAGTCGCGCAGGAAGTTGTCGTGGCTCAGTTCAGGCTTCGCCTTAACGAGCCGACAACACGTCTCGGCAAATTGTTGCTTCATCCTCAGCCGGGGGAAAGCGCTGAGGATGCGCTCGACATCGGCCGGCGGAAGTGCCTCAACGCCGAAGCCACCGTAGTCGAGTCCGATACCCATCGTGCCTACCGCCACCTCCGGCTCCTTGTGAAGCGCCAGCGATGGCGTCGAGTTAAGCGCAACCAGGTCCCAGATCAGTTGTGCCCGGCGATCCGATAGACCCTTGCCTTTGATGAACGACAGTGTGGCATCGGCGCCATTCACTTCGAAGCGATTGGGACCCGACACACCGGCAGTCAGGCCGATGTCGTGGAGTATCGTGCCAATAGCCACGACTTCGCGGTCGTAGTCGATTCCCTTTATGCGGCCAATCGCTTCAGCGAACAGCCACGAACGCATCGCGTGATTGAATAGGTACGGTTCGGAAAGGGTTTGGGCATACTCAATCACGGACGTGATGAGCGGACTATCGGGTACGCTGACCCCTACGATCAGTCGAGTCTGCGATGCGTCCCGATTGACGAACGGCTTCGCTGGTGCAACCGTCTCCTGCTTGTAGCTGACCATTTCATTATTCATCGGAGCCTCCTGTGCTTCACGCGGCTCTCGCCGTTTTCGTTGTGAACCGCTTGACGAACTCGAGCGCCTTCTCGGCGACCTCCCGCCAGCCGGCGTCGATGGTCAGCGCGTGCCCGCGGCCCGGCATCTTGACGATTTCGGTCACGCCCTTGTTGCGCTTCTGCTTCTTGTAGGACGCGTTCGCGATCGCCCAAGGGACCGTATGGTCCGAGTCGGCCGAGACGATCAGCATCGGACCCCGCTCGGGGTTCGTCGAGTCGACCTTCGCCTCTGACCAAGGATTCACGTTCGCGGACGCCGCCTGGAAGAGCGGCTCGCCGGCGCCGGGGACGGAGTAGCCGAGATACAGTTCTTTCGCCTCGTCCTCGCCGACCGCGTTCGCGAAGCTATAGCGGAACTGCTCGTAGGTGAGCGGGACCGCGCGGTTCCAGTTGGCGGGGTTGCGCAGGGCAACGCTGGCCGCGCGCAGCGCCGAGATCGGCAGCGGGAGCACGCCACGGAAAGGAGCAGGGCTGATCGCGACCGACGCGGCGGCGAGCCCACGCCCCGCGAGAATCATGGTCAGCAGGCCGCCGAAGGAGTGGCCGATGATCACGGGCTTCCGATCCAGACGGCGGATGATCGCCTCCTCGTAATCTGCGATCTCGCGGATCCCCTTGCCCGCGAACACCTCAGGGTGTTCTCTGGCCTCGGCGACCGTCTCGGGATCGTCAGGCCAGCCCGGCGTCACCCCCACGTAGCCGGCCTCCTCGAACAGCGTGACCCAGCGGTCCCAACTCGAGGGCAGCAGCCAGAGTCCGTGAACGAAGACAACGGGTGTGGCGCTCGAGGCGTTCGCGCGCTCGACCTGCGCTGCCTCATGCTCAGTGATGGTCAATTCGGTGGTCGTGATGGTCATCTCCTCCTCCTCGTCTCTCGTGACAACAAAGCGTCAGTGGTGCTTTCGTGCTATGTAAGACCGGGTAACACGTCATGATGTGACAAGGTTTTTCTACGGTGCACACCTGTCACATTTCGACGTGTCGTTCGGTCTTCGTTGCGAGCAGTTAGCTATGGAGTTCGATGCCGATGGTGCAGTGTGCCAACTACGCCGGCCTGCTAACGAGCCTCCCGACCGTCGAAGAGGTTCTCGACGATCACGCGTCGGAGTTGGGGCACGACCTGATCGCGTATCGGAACCACGTGTACCGGGTTGTGAATCTGTGCCTAGCGATCATGGGAGACAGCCGGGTCGAGATCGAGAAGATAGCTGTCGCTGCCGTCTTCCACGACCTCGGGATCTGGACGAACCATACGTTCGACTACATCGCTCCATCAGTCGCGATCGCCCGCAAGCACCTCACGGCTCGAGGGATGGCGGACTGGATCCCCGAGATCGAGGCGATGATCGTGGATCACCATAAGGTCACGCCCTCGCGCGCTAATCCGCAGTCGCTGGTCGAATCATTTCGGCGCGCAGATTGGATCGACGTGTCGCGCGGGTTACGAAGGTTCGGCCTCCCGCGCACGTTCATTGCGACTGTCGCCACCACCTGGCCGAACGCGGGCTTCCATCGACGCCTCGTTCAGCTGACGATTGATTGCTTTTGGAAACACCCGCTCACACCCCTGCCGATGGTCAAGTGGTGACTGTCGTTAAGCCTCCGATAGAAAGTTAAGAAATATGAACACCGCTACAGCAGGATTGTTGGGACGACTGGATACAAACGCCAGTTGCGAGCGCTACTGATGCGCCGAGGTCGCAAGACGCTAGGAGGCGAGCAATTCAGTAAGTGTTTTTTGAGGCCGCCAGTCCCGGCTGTTCCGACGAAACGATGTCGCGTCCGCGTCGACAAGACCAACCAACACCTCTGTCACAATCCGGCCCCCTACTGGACCAAGACGATGACCTCCTGTACAGGCGTCGGCTTCGCGGAGAATGTAGTACCACAGAGGAGTCTCACCCCGCCAGCCCGTGGAGGAGATGCCAACCTGCTCCGCGGTGAGCGGGGCTATACCCATGTGACGGGCCACAGCCTCGCCCGACGGAAGCCCGACACCCTGACCGCGTTGCAGGTCACGGACGGCGAGAGAATGATAGTCTTCGATCTCGCACTCACCGGTGACGGCTACCGGCAACTCAATGAGTGCCCGCACCAGCTTCCCGTCGATTTTCTTTGACCGCTGCGCAGTTGTCGCACCGGGTGCGTCGAAGAACAGCGTCCAGTCGACCGTTCGCTCACGCGATACCGCGCGGAATCCCAGGAGATCAGGAAAGAGCGGCACGGGATCAGTCTGCAAGTTCAACTGATAGCGGTGGCGAATCTGAGAGTGGCCGTAGCGATAGGCTGCGTCGGCAAACTCAAGCGGTATGAATCCGCCAGGCGGGCGAAACCACTGCGGGCCTTCTCGAAGCACCTGATTTGCAAGCGGCTGTCCGACGAGCGTGGGCAGAAACTCGTTAAGAACGATCCATTGATAGTGCCAGCGTAACTGGCGCGCTGCCTCGTCGAACGCGCGGTCGTCCGCTACTCCGTTGAGCCGAGCTTTGTCAACGAACGCATTGTGGGCCTTGAGCATGGCGAGATGCAGTTGGGACATCAGCATGTGCGAATCGTTGCGCGGGTCGCCGATGACTGCGATGCCCTGTGCGTTACGTTGCACATCTGCTCCGTCTATGCCAAGCAGGAACTTCGCCGGATCGTCACGCTGGTAGAGGAATGGATGGCCGGTCGGTCCGTCGCCATACAGGCACTCAAGGTTGAGTTGCGGACTGCGGGAATTGTGCAATTCCGCCGTATTGGCATGGGACCGCAACGTGGACCGGTCGGCTGTAATATCGTGAGCTACAAATTGACCGAAGATAGGCCAACCAGCGGCAGTCTCCCCCAGCGAATCGGGAGAGTCGTCGATGTCTCCGCAATCGCAGACACCGCCTGCGCGACCAAGTGCGTGCAGGAATTGCTCATCGGCCTGAAATGACGGTAGCCCAGGAAACATCCGAGCATAACTAGCGGGGCCAAGCGGCGCATCGATTGCCAGTCTGGCTCGCGCCGGCGACAGGCAGTGACTTCGAACTGAGCTGGCGGGCTGATCCATGAGCCCTATTCTAACGTCGTTTCGTTGAGGGCCAATCGGTAGGCCCGGTTACATGACGAGGCGTTTTTCGATGCGCCGGTCCGGAATCAGCCAGATCAGCGCAGCGGCCGCAAAAATCGCCTGGGCGATCCACGAGGAACGGAGGGTAGCAACGATCGCTACGATGTACAGCACCAGTGATAGTTTGCCTTTCCAATCACGCCCGATTGCTCTTTTTAAAATTGAGTCCTGCCCTTGCGCGCGGATGATCGCCTGCTGGAGTACCAAATACGCAATCGCCGCCATGAGCAGCACCACTCCGTAGAGCGCGGTGGGTACCGCGGTGAAATGGTTTTCCCCCATCCACCCAGTGGCGAACGGAAACAACGAGAGCCAGAACAACAGGTTAAGGTTGGCCCAGAGTATTGAACCAGTCACCGCGGTACAGGCATGCAGCATGTGATGGTGGTTGTTCCAGTAGATGCCGACATAGACGAAACTGAGGACATAACTGAGAAACACCGGGAGCAGAGGAGCCAAATCTATCAGGCCGCTGCCATGCGGGACCTTCATCTCCAGCACCATGATCGTGATAATGATCGCGATCACGCCGTCACTGAATGCCTCCAACCGCCCTGTGGTCATCGATGCACATCGTAGGCGATGCCGATTGCGTCATCGGCATAGTGACGAGCTTTGTCGCTCGTCTCCCATCAGTTTTCTTTCTCAATGCTCCCGAATTCGCCTTCCACAATCACGCGGTACGTTTTGACCGACTCTGTGGCAGGGCCTCGTAGTACCGCGCCGGTGCACACGTTGAACTGACTTCCGTGCCATGGACACGTCACCGTCGATCCGTCGAGGGTGCCTTCGTTCAACGGACCTCCCCTATGTGTGCATTTAGCCTGCGTGGCACAGAAACTGCCCGCGACATTGAACACTGCCGCGTCACCGACCAACAGGCCCGAACCGGCTGGCACCGCATCGATACGAAATTGGTTATCTTTGCGGACCTCTGATTTCGCGGGTGAGCTTGCAACGTTTGCCTCAGTATTGGTCCGCATAATTTCCCTTTCCGTTCCTGGTTTAGGTGCTCCCGTCCGCCATTCGTATTCCAACAGGATTGTTACAACCCATTTCATGTTGCGACACGCCGAGCCTTAATGCTTTTCTCTGATGTGCACAATTGGGTTGTATTCATATCCTACGTTGTCCGGCGACGAAGCCCTTTTGGGTGTGCACGTTGGACACGGCGACAAGCCTCAATCGATGCTGCCGCTGCTGATCATGCTGCCGCCGGCCGCTGACTTGTGTCACAGACCCAGCTTAGGGCGCAGCCCAGACTTTTATCCTATGCAGCAACCCGACGAATTGGCCCCAGTTGTGCGACCTCGGCACATGTGTCTGCGCATTGACGGCACGCTTGAGCACACTTCCTCATGGTTTCGCCTTCGTGTTTCCCGCACTCTGCCGCACAGGCTCTGCATAGCTCGGAACAGATACTGCACACCTGGTCAGCGAATGCAGAACTACCCGTGAGTAGGGCCACGCAGGTTCGGCACAATTCAAGACATTCGTTACAAAGCCGGATACACTCCCTCATCATGATCGGATCTTGCTCCAGGGACTCAGCCCGGCACTGAGCGCACCAGCGTAAGCACTGCAAACACTCTTCTATACATCGCTCAATTGTTTGATTTGAGATCGTCATCTGATCCTCCATTCTTTATCGAAACTCTTGTGGACTCTTGGGGTTGGGGCCACTCATCTTGCTACGGCACGACATCAGGCGTTGCTCCTTGCTAGCGCGAAAGAACGCTGGCAACTCGACCCCAGGATTGTGACACCTCATCTTGTAACGCGACGTGGCGATGTGCGTGACACGGGGATGGCACCGAGCGGACCCTCACCTCGTCGTTTTCTATGACAGGGCAACCCCACCAAATGTGACAAAGAAACGTACCGAAAAAATCCGACCGGCGACCGTCACAAATCGGGGCCATGCTTGGTCTCTAGTGCATCACCTGCGATGGGAAATATTGAGAGGGACTTAGCAATGTCGATCAACATGAATAGCGACAAGAACATTCCGACTGATACAGAGGCTTACTACGAGACGGTTGCTAGTCAGGAGGAGATCTATCTGGAGGAGGTAGAAGAAGAACTACGTGCGATCTTAATTTTCAGTGACCCATCTCCATCGCGAATAGAGATGAAAAGGTCCATGACCGACCCAAAGAACAACCCTTGCTTGGCCGAGAGCCCCGACGAACAGATAAACCACGCAGCCGAGGAACTGATCACTGGCGATTCAGATGATCCTCCACTCAGCGAAGAGGTGGTGGTGGAAATGCTTAATGACTCACCTGCCCAGAGGCTCAAATCTGTAAGTTGACTTACGCGCCGCTCCAGTCACAATCCCGCCCTCAGGTCCAGCTCTGGCGACACGAGACTAAAATGACCGTGAAGTGTCGGCCGCCGGTTGCCGGTGCAGCGTTACTGGGCTCAGAATCTGGCTTAACGTGCCCTTGACACGAAATCTGCCCTCAGCATAACCTTTTCTAACATTCAAAAGGATCCCACCAAAGTTAGATTTGTTCCGAGGGGTTCGGTATGGGGGCCAGTGTAAATATCTCTGCGTTATTGGTGGGCTTGGCGGCTTTTGCTGGCTGGACGCTCTCCCGCCTTTCTGTGCCTCGGCGTAAGGGTTGGGTTCACAAGCTTGGTGGGGTAGGTATCCTCGCTCTCGTCTTCTCTATAATATCTCCCGATGATGACGCATTTCAGCAGCAATTAATCCGGCCAGCAACTCCTTCCGTCACAATATCCGCGCACACGAGACTTGCGCATCGCCGATCACTAACAGACCTGTGGATCAATGCATTTGTAGCCACAGGAGACCCCATCCTGGCTCCAGTAACGGGTCACTCCCTTGTCATGGATCAGCCTCTTGACCGCCTGACCCACTTCCAGGCTCCAATCTCGATCCATTCCCCGCCCATTGCTTCATGATGTCCTTGCGATCTCAATTCTATATCTGGTAGTGCGGTATCCTGCCTATGTTTGTTCGGGAGGAATACCGCACTGTAAATCCCAGCTCCACCATTCTGGTGTGATCACTTCCGTGAAAAGGAGATCGAATATGGCAACTGCAGAAAAACCTCTACCGCCAACTCCTCCGTCCCACAGCCATGGTGTCGAGACCGGCGAACACGACGACGGTCTTTCAGCTTTTGCCCCCGTACGTCCGCGTCTATTCGGCATCGCTTACCGCATGCTCGGGAGTGCGGCCGAAGCCGAGGACATCGTCCAGGATGTTTGGTTGCGTTGGCAGTCTACGAATAGGACCGCGGTTGAAAACCCGCCCGCATACCTTGCGACGACAACCACACGATTGTGCATCAACCTAGCCCAGTCCGCCCATACGCGCCGCGAAACCTACATCGGGACTTGGCTTCCCGAACCGGTGGACACTAGCGCTGATCCCGAAATAGGTGCGGAGCGCGGCGAAGCCCTCAAGCTTGCAGTCCTGCTGCTCCTGGAGAAACTCTCTCCCACAGAACGCGCCGCATATGTTCTGCGCGAGGCGTTCGATTACTCCTACGACCAGATCGCGTCCATCTTGCAAATGGAGGAAGCAAACGTCCGGCAACTCGTTTCCCGGGCTCGCAAACATATCGCAGATGGCCGCCGCGCGTCGGTCAGTTCGGACGAGCAGCGGCGCTTTCTCGAGGCCTTTATCGCGGCCGCGCAGAAGGCAGATATGGCCGCTCTAGAAGGCCTCTTCGCTGAGGATGTTGTTTCTTACTCAGATGGCGGTGGACTGGTGCGCGCAGCGGGAGTCCCAGTTACGGGTCGTAAGCGTGTAGCAACGTTCATTGCCGCTATCTCCGCATGGTGCTGGAAGGGCGTGACGCTTGACTGGGTCGACACCAATGGACAGGCATCTGTTCTCATATTGCGCGATGGCGTTCCCATTGGGGTTACTATTGATGCCTCCGCGCAAGGCATCAATGAGATCATGTGGTTCCTGAGACCAAGCAAGCTTGCTGCGATCTCAAAGTCAGCCCAAAGATTGGACAAGCGTGACGCGGCCTGAACTTACATTGGACTGAGCGATCATTTGCTGGCCGATGGCAGCCCGTTGGCAAGCAGACGTTAAAGCATTCGGGGAATCTGTACCCACTTGCCGACGACATCGCTCGGCAAATTCACTAGTGGTATATCTCCTGCTCCATGTCCTGCTGGTTGCTTGCTGATGCCGAAACCAACCCAGAGGCTACCAGAGACTGGTATAGAGCTTGTTCCGCGGCAAACCAGTCAATGTCGGGCGAGCCAAGTGGCCTGCCCCTCCCCTCCCAGTTTTGGTAAGCAAGTTTTGCCACGAACTCATGCCGGCTCTCTCCAGGAAAGTCGGGCGTGAGTTCGACGCATTGTTGTCCACCCATTTGTTTGGATCCGTTTGGCATTGAAAGATTGAAAAGCTACTTCTGACGTATTCACCGAACAGTCCCGTCAGCAGCGCACCTAATCACACAAACCTGCCAGCTAAGACCGGGCGCCGCATTGTTTTGTGACACGGTTTAGCGACCCTAGAAATCAGGATCGCCGTGCTGTTCACAAAAGCAGCCCGGATGGTGGTCGAATCGAGTTGAAGTGGCGGGACGGGACTCGAGCCCGCTGTGAGACTTGATCGTTTCAAGAATTCCAGCACTGCCGCAGCAAGGCAACATCACAATCGCACCCGCGTCCCTAGAACTTCCGATTACCTGCTGATACCCAACAATTCACCCTTCGAAGGGAGCAAGGACATGCAGGATGGAAGCTTAACGATTGAACGACGCAAGCGCGGACCCGCTGTTTGGAGTTTCAGGTGGCGTGAAGCTGGGCCCGACGGTCACAGGGTACACCGCCGCATAGTCCTGGGAAGTGCGGACGACCTGAAAAGCATAGCTTCTGCCCGCAAAGTGGTCGTGGGACTGAGACGCGAGATCAATGTAAACGATGTCCGGATTCGGAAGGAATCCATCACCCTAGACGACTTGTCGCGGCACTATCAGCAACGAGAACTTGTCGATCGCAATCCCCGCATCTCGTATTCAACCAAAAGAACCTATGCCGGTTACCTGCACAAGTGGATCGAGCCTCGATGGGGCTCATATCCACTCTCGGACATTCGGGCCGTGGAAGTGGAGCTATGGCTGAAGAACGTAACTCTGGCGCCAGGATCGCGGTGCAAGATACGGAACGTCATGAGTCTGCTGTTCAATCATGGTCGTCGCCACGACCTTTGCGAACGCAATCCTATTGAATGGGTGCGGCAAAGCGCGAAACGACGAGCATCTCCGGACATCCTCACGACGCACGAAGTACAGAGCTTGCTTGCGAATCTCCGCTTCAGAGAGCGTACGCTCGTCTTGCTGGCCGTAACCACGGGCCTGCGAAGAAGTGAGATTTTCGCACTGAAATGGAAGGACCTTGACTTTCAGGCGAAACAGATCCACGTCACGCGCTCAATCGTTCAAAACGTTGTTGGCCTCTGTAAGACGGAAAGCTCTCAGAAACCCGTTCCTGCTCACGATGATCTGGTTGAGGCACTGCGGCAATGGCATGGCCAGACGAGTTACAAATCGCCAGAAAATTGGGTGTTCGCTAGTCCGGTTACCAGGGGACGCTGGCCTTACATGGCCCAACAGATCATGCGGCACCATATCCTTCCTGTTGCGCGAAGGCTGCGCATCAACAAGAGAATTGGCTGGCACACGTTTCGCCATACGTATTCCACGCTGCTTCGATCTACCGGTGCTGAGTTGAAGATCATGCAGGAACTGCTGCGTCACTCGACGATCCGCGTAACACTCGACACCTACACCCAGGCGGTCACAACGGAGAAACGCAGTGCACAGGAGGCCGTCGTCGCGCTCTTGTTCCCGCAGAAAACGCCGGAATGATGAGAAATGGCCGTGGCTTCGCCCTCAACCTGTGCCTATCTTGTGCCTTTTTGTGCCCACGCGGAGTCGGAAGGCTTCCGGTAAGTCTTTGATTTGAAATGGCGGGGACGACGGGACTCGAACCCGCGGCCTCTGCCGTGACAGTAGGTATTACAACGACTTAACAGACATGCGGGGACTGCCAAACACCGCGTAAGTCGTACAAGACATCGCATTTTGTGGGTTGGGTTGTGGGTTGGAAATTTCGCGAGAAACCTGTGCCGAGCGGTGCTGTGCGCGGGCGCGGTAGGCCGCCACAATCCCTAATAGCCGTCTCTTCCGAAGACGAATCGATAGGTCTCAACCGCGCGCAACGGATCTACACCACCGCTGAGGCACGTGGTCGTCCCGAAGAGATGTCTAAGACCGAGCAGAGTTGCGATTTCCCGTGGCTGTTCCTTCAGCCATGCCGAATCCAAATGACCATAGTCTTCAATCGGCTGAATTCCAATACGATTAAACGTAATGTGAAGCACCACGCGCTTACCTTCTATTTCACGGGGGTAGTTCCCGTGCCAAAGAGAGCCTGCCCATAGCCAGACGGAGCCCTTGGGAGCAGCCAGAGCGGTCGCTCCATCGAGTGTCCGCTGGACGTCCATCGGAGGGTGGCGCCTCTGTAAATGGCTCCGAGGTACGACATAGGTGCAACCACCTTCTCTGGTGAAAGCGTCTGTCACCCAACACAAAGTGCAAGTCATTTCCCACGCAGGGAACGGTTCGGGAAACCAGCTGTTATCGACGTGCATTCCCAACGGAGGAGAATCCTTGTCGCGGACAGATCCCATGAGCTGGCTGAGGATCGCGCCGGGTCCTAACAAGTATTCAACCAGAGTCAGAGGGCCGGGCAGTGCAAGGGCCTTGCTGAAGACTGGGTCGCGGCCCAG
>WNFF01011873.1_pt1 | contig 11805 bp, 9 predicted proteins | sample 5400441 | NCBI WGS metagenome assembly WNFF01 (sample SAMN13153345, study PRJNA577476) | soil metagenome | isolation source: 120 cm saprolite under Douglas fir tree site 2 hole 3 replicate 1 | place: USA:California | collected 2015-04-18
GACCCGACCGCGACGCTGCGACAAATCGCCGAACGCATCCGCCCCGGCGGCATCGTCGCCTTCCACGAGCTGGATGGAAGAGTGACGACGGCGCCGGCGATGAATCAGCCAGTTCTTGCACGCCTGCAAGACCTCTTCGCCCGGACTTTCGAGCGCTCAGGTGCGCGGATGGAACTCGGTGCGGAACTGTACTCGCGGATGCTGGATGCGGGCCTCGATCCCGACCCCAAGCCACTCGCAGAGATCGCGGTTCATATCGGCAATGGCGAGGTCGCGTACCGTCGCTGGGCGCAATTTGCGCGAAGCCTGCTGCCGAAGATAGTCGAGTACGGCCTGGCCACGGAGAAAGATATGCTCGACATTCTAGACCAGTTGCGCGACGAGTTGGTTCCGGCTCGCGGTTTTACTCCTTTGTCGTGGCTCATGATCGCCCAGTGGGCTCGCAAGCCAGGCATCGCCGTGCAGCCCCCGCAGGAGCAATAAGAATGAACCCAGGGGGCTCATTCCAGGCGAGCGGCCCGGTGTTTGTTGGCGATGCTCAAATAGCCGGGCCGTGGTATCGGCAAATCTCCCCCGAGCAATGGCGTGCGTTCTGGGCGACCTTTCTCGGGTGGGTGGTTGATGCGTTCGACTTCAACATCCTCGCGTTCATCCTGATCGATATCCAAAAAAGCTTCTCGGTAGACCGTGCGTTAGTGGGTGCACTGGGAACCATCACTCTCGCGACGCGTGTTGTGGGTGGCATCGCTGCTGGCACAGCCGCCGATAAGATCGGTCGCAAGCTGCCCCTGATGGTTTCGATTCTTTGGTTTTCGCTCTTCGCCTTTCTTAGTGGTTTTTCGCGATCATACGCGATGCTCTTCGTTTTGCGCGCGCTGTTTGGCATCGGAATGGGCGGTGAGTGGGCGGCCGGCACGCCGCTAGCATTGGAGCACTGGCCAGCACAGTTCCGCGGGCTCGTTTCGGGAATGTTGCAGGGTGGATGGAACTGGGGCTATCTACTGGCCGCGGCCGCGTTTCAATTTATCTACCCGATTTTCAGTGCAACGCCGCAGCTAGGTTGGCGGGTAATGTTCTGGATCGCCATCCTTCCAGCGTTGCTTACGCTATGGATCCGCACGGGCGTTAGTGAGAGTCCGGTGTGGCTGGAGCGCCAGCGGTACCTGCGGACCGCACCACGAGATGAATCAAAGGTCTCCCTGGTGCGAATTTTTCAACGCGCTCTGGTGGGCACGACGATTCAGACCACCGCGGTCATCAGCGCCTTCATGTGCGCGTACTACTCAATGGGTTTCTGGTACCCGACTTTCTTGCGGGATGCCGGACGATCCACGCTCCCCTATCTCGTCGCGTACAACCTAGGGGCGATCGGGGGTGTTGCCGCGTGGGGTAGCCTGTCCGAAACTTCCCTCGGTCGCCGAGGCGCTGTCACGATTGCAGCGCTCATGGGTGTGACGTCGATCCCGTTGTACCTATATGCGACAAGCTCTGTCGCGCTGTGTCTCGGTGCGTTGACCATGGGCGCGTTTGGAGGGGGCATCTGGGGCGTGGCGCCAGCGTATGTCACCGAACGGTTCCCGACCGCGGCTCGTGGCGTGGGTCCCGGATTCAGTTACCATGCCGCCGCCGCAGTCGGTTCAGTGATGCCGATGCTGATCGGCACCATGCAGGATCGCGGCGCAGCACTCCCTAATGCTATGACCATAGCTATCGCTGCGTCGCTAATCCTCTGTGTCGTGCTGATCTGGTTGGGACCGGAAATCCGCGGCCGTAATTTCAACGAAACCTAGTGCGCCGCCTCAAGGCAGAAAGCCAGGTCAGAGATCCGCGCCAAGCGCTGCTCGGAACTGCGGCGGGCGCGTGAGGGCGAACTTTATGGCGGATAACGGAATCGGCGCCAGGCTTACACGCAAAGAAGACGACCGCCATCTCCACGGCCGCGGCAATTTCGTCGCCGATATCAAGCTTGTGGGGATGAGGGACGTTGCCTTTGTCCGAAGCCGCGTTGCACACGGCAGAATTGTTGCGCTTCGAACTCCGCCTGCGGCCGCCGGATCCGTGTTCGTCGGCGACGATCTGAAGAAAGTCAAACCAATCCGGACGATATCCAAGCTCCCCGGCTACAAGGTCTCCGACTATCCGATCCTCGCGCAGGGAAAGGTCAGGTTCGTTGGCGAGCTGGTCGCCATGTGCGTAGCAGACACCCGCGCGGAGGCCGAAGACCTCGCGCGGAATGTTTCGTTCGACTACGAGGACCTGGGCGTGGTGTCGAACATGTTCGAGGCCCAGAAGCAGGGTGCGCCTTTGCTGCACGATCAGTGGGGAGACAATGTGGTACTCGAGACTTTCACCGAGGGCGGCGACCTCGATGCGATTGCGGACCAAGCTCCGATCGTCATCGAGCGCGAGTTCCGGATGAGCCGTCAGGCGACCGCGCCGATGGAGGGTGCGGGGGTGGTCGCCTTCTGGGACAGCCGTATGGATCAGCTCACGGTATATAGTTCCACGCAATTCCCGAACATAGTGCGCACCGGCTTGGCCGATTGCCTCGGCCTCGAGCAGCGGCGTATCCGTGTAATCGCACCTGATGTTGGGGGCGGCTTCGGCTACAAATGCGTCCTCCATCCGGAGGAAGTGGCGGTTGCCTGGCTGGCGATGCAGACCCGCCGCCCCGTGCGATGGATTGAAGACCGCTTCGAGCATTTGTACGCCGGCGCAAACGCCCGCGAGCATCACTACAACATCACGGCCTATGCCGATAATCGCGGAAAGTTGCTCGGTCTCAAAGCAGAGATCACGATCGATGCCGGCGCTTATTCGTCCTATCCGTTCACTTCGTGTCTGGAAGCAGTGATGGCGGCCGGTAACCTGCCGGGTCCGTACACGGTTAAAGCCTATAGGGCGAAGACTCGCACCGTCGCGACCAATAAACCGCCAATTGTGCCGTATCGGGGTGTTGCACGACCAGGCGTCTGCTTCGCAATGGAGCTGACGGTCGACGCAATTGCGCGCGCTGTCGGTCGCGAACCGTACGAGGTCCGCCTCGACAATCTGGTCGCGCCCGGCGCCATGCCGTACACGTCGGTAACGAACAAGCACTTTGATAGCGGCGATTACCCTGAGAGCCTGCGCCGCGCTGTTTGCCTAATCGACTTCAGCGCCGTGCGCGAACGACAACGGCGTGGCGAGGCTGATGGGCGCCTAATCGGTATTGGGTTTGCCACCTTCACCGAGCAGACCGCGCACGGGACAACCGTGTTCGCCACCTGGGGCTTGCCGATTGTGCCGGGTTACGAGCAGGCGACGGTTCGCCTTGCCCCGGACGGGGGACTCGAAATAAGGGTCGGCGTTCAATCGCACGGACAAGGTCTCGAGACTACGCTGGCACAGATCGCAAACGAGGTTCTTGGGATCGATCCTTCCCGCGTGGCCGTGATTCACGGCGACACAAGCCTCACGCCGTACTCCACTGGGACCTACGCTTCGCGCAGCATCGTGATGGCCGGCGGCGCGGTCGCACGCGCGTGCCAGGTGTTGGTGGGTCGGATGAGAAAAATAGCCGCACACCTCTTCCACTGCCCCATCGATGAGGTAAGCGTGCGCCAGGGCAAGCTTTGGGGACCACACGCCAACATAGACTTTGCCGAGGCCGGACGCATTTGGTATTTGAACCCCGAAGAGTTGCCACCTGACGTAGATGTAGGTGGCGTCGAGGCGACAGTCGGCTATCGGCCCGAGCAGGACACCGGCGCCTTCTCCTACTCGACTCATGCCACAGTTGTCGCAGTCGATGCGGAATTGGGTGCGGTCGAAATTCTGGATTACGCAATCGTCGAAGATTGCGGCACCATGGTCAACCCGATGATCGTCGAAGGGCAAATCTACGGCGGCGCGGCACAGGGCATCGGCACGGCGCTCTATGAGGAGATACCGTTAGATCGGTCCGGTCAGCCGCTCGCGGTGCGACTTGGCGACTACCTGCTGCCGACGGCTCTCGAGGTGCCGACAATACTCCTCGAACACATGGAGACACCGTCGCCGCTGACCGAGTTCGGGGTTAAGGGTGTTGGCGAGAGTGGCGCGATCGCGCCGCCAGCCGCGATTACCAACGCGATCAATGACGCGTTGCTTCCGCTCGGCGCTGAAGTGACCGAGACTCCGGCGACGCCGCGGCGGATTCTGGAGGCTATAGGGCGCGCGCGGACTGAACGGCAAAACGAGGGCTCGTCGTGAAGGCCGCGAGATTCGACTACGAACGGCCCAAGAGTCTGAGTGAGGCGGTAGCTCTGCTTCAACAATCGCCGGGCTCGGCAATGGCGCTGGCGGGCGGGCAGTCGCTCGTTCCTATGATGAACCTCGGCATCATCGAGCCCGACATGATCGTAGATTTAAGCGGCCTCCGTGATCTGAGACGCGTGGAGCAAGAGCGTGATCGTCTCTTCATCGGCGCCACGGTTACGCACGCGGAGATCGAAGACGGCAGACTGCCTGATACAACGCTCGGGATGGTGAGGCACGTGGCAGCGTGCATCGGTTCGCGCGGCATCCGCAATCGCGGGACAATCGGCGGCAATTTGGCTCACGGCGATCCGGCCGCGGACTGGTCGGCAGCGCTCCTGGCTTTGGGCGCAGTTGCTCAGGTAGTCGGCACGACGGGACGGCGCACAGTGCCGGTCGCAGATTTTCTTCGCGACCCTTTTACCACGGCCCTCCGTCCCGACGAGTTGCTCGAAGGTGTCGTGGTCCCCACGCTCTCGCGACACGCGAGATGGTCCTATTACCGGGTTCGCCGGGCGGCGAACGCCTCGCCCGACGCGATTGGCGCCGTCGTCATAGATCCGGAGCGTGGCTTCTGCCGAACCGTGCTGAGTGGCCGCAGGCAGATACCGCGTGACCTGCCGGTATTAGCTGGACGACTGGCTGGTGTTGACGGTGCACCTTCCACTTCCAAATTCGATCCTGGGCTCGCGAGCGAAGTTGTTGCCCGAAGCGGCTTTGGGGGCGACCCCATCGAGGCTCAGATTTATGCCACGGTCTTGTCGCGCGCGATCAAAAGAGCCATGGAGAAATGAAGCCGCCTACGATGAAGCAGGTCGCGATGACGGTCAATGGGCGACCAGTAAACGAATCAGTCGAACCGCGCCTGAACCTTGCTGATTTTCTGAGGGAACGCCTACAGCTCACCGGAACTCATCTAGGATGCGAAAACGGAGTTTGTGGCGCGTGCACTGTGCTGGTCGATAGCGTCCCAATACGCTCATGCCTGGTCTTTGCCGTTTCGTTGAACGGCCGCGAGGTTCGGACCATCGAATGTTTCGATGATGACGAGGTAATGTGCGCGCTTCGTGCCACCTTCAGTCAGCATCACGGGCTGCAATGCGGCTTTTGCACACCGGGGATGCTGGTGACAGCGCGGGATATCGTGTTGCGCCTTCCCGACGCCACCGAGCGTGAGATTCGACAGGAGCTCAGCGGCAATCTTTGCCGCTGCACCGGCTACATGGGAATCGTCGCAGCGATTCAGCACCTGCTACGTGAGCGCAAAGCAAAGCGAGATTTCTGATCGATCCCGACTCTAATCCGTTCTCTAAGTGCTGCTTGAGAACGGCGAGTTTTTACAGTGAGCGCTTCGACATTGACCGGCGCGAGCAGCTCGCGGCCGCTGATCAGGTCGGCAGCCTTCTCGGCTATCATGATGACAGGCGCATTGATGTTGCCGCCGACCAGGTCCGGCATGACTGAGGCATCGACGACACGCAGGCCCTCGGCACCGAAGACACGAAGCTCATCATCCACCACCGCCATGTCATCGGCGGCTGAACCCATCTTGCAGGTCCCCATCGGATGATGGACGGTGACCGCGGTGCCGCGGATATACCCATCGATCTCGGCATCCGAGCGGCAAGCGGGACCCGGAGCAATCTCGGCGGCGGTAAACGGTGCAAGCGGCGCCTGAGCGCCGATCTCGCGCAGCATGCGAAAGCCGGCGCGCAGCGTGGCCCAGTCATTATCAGTGGCAAGGAAATTCTGGAAGATGCGGACGGGCGATTGCGGGTCGCGCGAGGCGAGCGTGACGCGGCCGCGGCTTTCGGGCCGCAGCAGCACAGCGCGGCAAATAAATCCATCCTCGTATGGTGGCTTGAACGGTGCGAGATAAGGTGATGCGGTCAAAAGCGCGGCGTTTAGGAAGAGCTGGATGTCGGGGAGCGGCGTCCTTCCGCTCCGCAGGAACGCCGTCATGCCGCCAAACGTGTCGGCGGCGATGCCCGCGCCGAAGAAATAGGCCTTGCCGAGTTCGCGCAAGATGCGGTCAAGGCGCAGCTTCGCATGGACTGGCCCCGGCTTCTTGCGGGCGTAAGCGACGATCACCGAGATGTGGTCCTGAAGGTTCCGTCCGACGCCCTTGAGCGCGATGGAGGTCGCGATGCCGTGCCGCTTCAGCTCCTCGGTATCGCCGATGCCCGAGAGCATCAGAAGCTGCGGCGAGTTAATGACGCCGCCTGACAGGATCACCTCGCGCTCAGCACGAACGCGGAAGCGTTCGCCGTTCTTGGCATATTCGACGCCGACGGCGCGCCTGCCTTCAAGTACGATCCGCGTCGCCAGCGCGCCGGTCTCGATAGTGAGATTCCTGCGGCGCATGGCGGGGCGCAAATACGCCACCGCCGCGCTGCAGCGACGGCCGTCGCGGATGGTCATCTGCCAGCGCCCGAAGCCTTCCTGCTGCGCGCCGTTGTAATCCTCGGTTGCTGGATATCCCGCCGCCTCTCCCGCCGCGGAGTAGGCTTCGACTAGCGGATCTTGGAAGCGCGTCAGTTGCGTCGTCAACGGACCGTCGTCGCCCCGATAAACGCTCGCGCCACCCTCCCAGGTCTCTTGGCGGCGGAAGTAGGGCAGGACGTGCGCATAGGACCAATGCCGCAAGCCCGTCGCAGCCCAGCGGTCGTAATCGGCGCGATGGCCGCGGACATAGACCAAGGCGTTGATCGAGGAGGAACCGCCGATCACCTTGCCACGCGGGTATTCGACTTGGCGTCCGTCCATCGTTGCTTCGGGTTCGGCCAAATACATCCAGTCATGCTTGCGGCGGAGCAACATCCAGCCCCAGGCTAGCGGGATGTGAATCAAGGGATCACGATCCCAACCGCCGGCCTCCAGCAGCAGCACGCGCGCGTCGTTATCGGCGCTGAGGCGGTTGGCCAAGGAGCTACCTCCGCCAGTCAGCCAAAGCAGGATTCCCTTGGCAGAATCTAGTCTAGGACTTCAGCGCGGTGCCGATCTGAGCGTCGAGGCCCATTCGACCAAGGTTTGCGTAAAGAGTTGAGGGTCCTGCACATGCATTGAATTCCCAATCGTTGGGAACGAGCGGTTGTCGACGCGTTGACCCTTAGAGCGAATGAGACTCGCAGGCGAACGCAGCCTGCAGATGGGAACGAATCGGCCTGTCGAACACCATGACATTCCCCGGCCGGGACTCGAACCCGGACTAAGGCGAAGCCCAAACCATGACCATCATCGAGGTATATCCGAGAGGTGTGGAAATAGGTTTACACACCTATTGCGGTGACCTCCCATCATCGGCCAAAACAGCCAAATATTATGTAGGTTTTTGAGGATCGCCGATTGATCCAGCTAGGGCCATTTTACCCCCATTTGTGACAGCCGCTGCCAAACTTGAGCCAAACCGCCTTGCCGTTGTCTCACCTCAAACTCAGCCTGAAATCCCTATCACTGATTTGCCTTCAAACGTTTCCCGGATTTCCTCGCGCCGGCTCACGCCGCCGCGTAACGCTGATCACATTTCGAAAGAACGTGGGCGTTCACGACTTTATCTCAGAAAATCGGCCAGAATGATCATCACGTAGAGCAGTCGAAACGATGCGGACGCCACGACGAACATGTCGATAGCCGCGATGCCTTCGGCGTGATTCCGCAGGAAGCTGCGCCAGGTCGGGGAAGGCGCACCTCGTTTTCGCACCATGTACTTGGCGACCGTAGCTTGGCTGACTTCGATGCCGAGCTTAAGCAACTCGCCGTGGATCCGAGGCGCACCCCAGAGCGGGTTGGCGCTACTCATCTGCCGAATCAGGTCACGAATCTCGCGCTCCGCTGACGGCCGCCCGGATCTCAAGCGCCAACGCCAAAACAAGCGAAATCCCTGACGGTGCCACTGGATCACCGTTGCCGGCTTGACCAAGACCATCACCTCCAGACAGCGCGGCCACGATCGGTAGAGCAAGACCCAGAGCAAGCGGTCGATCACGAAACAGCCGGGGTCGACCCGACCGCTGACGGCGAAGAATGTGCAGCTGATGGCGCAGGGCGAGGTTCTCTAGCTCCACAACTGCCCGACTACGGAATCGGCGGACAAGAACAGAAACGATGAAACGCAAGAGCGTGAGCATGCCGGCGACATACGGCTGCCCATCCCAAAACTCTAGACTTTTCGGCGTCTTCGGGGTTTTTGATAGCCACAGGTGTAAGCTTTCCGCGATTGCGCCACTTAATCCGCCACGACTTCAGTGACCCTGCGAAGCTTTCTGGAAATATTTTTTCATCGGATCCCAGTGGAGCAGATTCCAGTGAGTATTGACGCTCGCGCTCAGCGGACCGACTCCAGCGTACTGATCACGGGCGAGTCAGGCACGGGCAAGGAACTGGTCGCAAGCGCAATTCACTTCGGCTCCCGCGCACGACCAGCTCGCGTCTAAGACGCGTTTTGCGCGTAGGAGAGGCGGCGCGCGCCTTGCCGCGGCGCGTTCTGGGATCCCCGTCGCCTCTCGACCGGCGTCGTTCCCGACCAGCGTCGGAATGCGCGACTGAACGCGCTTGTCTCCGAATAGCCCAGCGAGGAGGCGATATCGGTAATTGGAATGTGCGCGGTATCGAGCAACTGGCACGCTGCCTCGAAGCGGACTTCATCCAGCAGTTGCTGGAATGTCGTACCCTCCGCTCTGAGTCGCCGGTTCAATGTCCGGTGATGCATTGACAAGAGCTGAGCGACCTCATCGCCGGACGCGGCTTTAGTCAGAAGTAAGGTGCCCAAGGTGCGGCGCAGCCGGAAAACCAAGCCGGAGTCAGCCCTTGCCTGGGCCTGCGCCTCAAGGATTCGAAACTGCTTGGGATCGGCATCCATCAATCGCCGCTCAAGCATGATGGCCGGAAAAATTAGAGCGGTCCGCTCGCATTCGAATCGGCAGGGGACTTGGAAGAAGCGGCGGTAGGGGCGGACGTCCGGCGGCTTCGCGTGCGAGAAAAGCACCCGTTCCGGCCTCCAGCGGGTGCCGCAAAGCTCCCGTATTACGCTAAGCGTTGCCGCGACATCGATATCGTAGATCTGGTCAACGTGGTCTGTACCAGTCTGATAGACGATGTTGCCTAATGTCGCCATGTCGTCTTTCTCAAGGAGAAACTTGGCCATGCCTTGACTGTCGAGGCTTTGGTACACGGCGAAAGTTTTAATCGCCGCGCCCAAGGTCGGCGAGTGCCGAAGCAGTCGGCCTAGCAACCCCATATGCGAAAGACGCGCTCGCTGGCCCAGCAGTAGCGCGAAATGGTGACAGCCGGTCTTCTCCACGCACTCGTGCAATAACCGACCCGCCGCAACATACGGGATCCGGTTCTCCAGAGTGTCGAGCGCATCCCTGTCAAGCCCGGCGCTGGTCAAGACTTCGGTCGGGTCCGCGCCGAGCTCGCGTAGGAGACTAGGAATTTCCGCTAACAGCCCGACGCGCTGGCTCGCTTCCTCGTTTTCGGTACCGCCGAACTGCTCTGAGGCAACATCGCGCCGACCCCATCGCGCGCCGGTTCTGAAAGAATCCGCTGCCACGACGCACAGGACCTCCCTGTCGTGAATTGTCAAGCCTGGCGTCGCGAATTGTCAACCCTTTCGTCGTGGGCTGTCAACCTTTTAGTCGTGAGCTGTCAGGCTTTTGGTCGTGAAGTGGCAAGCCGGCCCCCTCATTGGCGTGCGACCGTCCTTCCATTGCTCGCAGAGCGTTACTTATCTGGAGGAGTCGCAATGTCATCGAAAGCTGAGATGCTCCGTAAATTTTTGCATCGCCCCGGGATCCTGGCGATCACCATCCTATGTACGAGCGTCTGGTGGGCGTCCGTCGACACTCTAGCGCAAGAAGCCGTTCCCGCCGCGTTGAACATGACTGCGCACTCCACTTTGTGGTCACTTGAAGGGCCGGGATCCAAGACGGCTCCGTATCTGGTGATCGGTATGGCAGAGCGCGGGGAACCTCCATCTTACGGTTTACTTCGGCTCCCTCGAGACGAAGCGGCGAATCCCTCTCCGCGGGATACGATATCGCGGCCAGGCGGCCCAGTTACCTCCGTGAATCGCGCCGAAAAAGGCGAATCCGGTCCGCTATTATTATCGAGTCTTTTTGCGCCGACCGCGGGCGCCGGTGGTCCGACGGATTTTCCCGCAGAAGGGACAATCCGGCGCCAGACTATTCAAAGCTCGCCTCACCAGGCAGGCCCAAAAGTCTACAGCCTGCTACTAGACGACGGGCCAGCGCTTGGAGCGTTTCTGTACGGATATCGGTTGAACTACCTTCCGCCGAAACAATGGTTGGTGCATAACGAATCCTTTACGAACGAGGTCGAAGAAGCACCTCGCCCCCTCTTGCAATTTGAGCTCGGCGGCTGGCGCTTTCCAGTAATGCTCTCTGGAGCCGCGGTTTCACGGTAGCTTGCCAAACTCCCTTGGTGACCGGCAATGCAACGAATCGGTGTCTTACTACTGCATGTCGCTGCAATAGCGCTAGCACTACTGCTTCAGTGCGCTAATTCGAGTTGGGCTGCTGCCTCGATAGAAGAGATATGCGACGTCAATGCAGACTTTGTTCTTGGGCTCGAGGATTATCCAGCAGCGATAGCGCTGCATCGTGAAGTGTTGCGCGCGCACAACAACAATGCACTTGCGCATTATCATCTTGGTTTTGCGTACGGCATGACCGGACGGACCACAGAAGAGATCAGCGAATACCTTGAAGCCGCAAGGCTCGGCCTCCGTAAATGGGATTTGTTTTTGAACCTGGGCCTCGCGTACCTGGGTCAGAACGACGGGCCGAAGGCGATCAAAACGCTACGAACTGCTGTCTTGCTCGGACCGAATCATCCCGAAGCGCATTTCAATCTCGCGATTGCTTATGATAAGGATAGCAGATTACGCGAGGCACTACAGGAAATAATCGTTTCGCTGCACTTGGCGCCGGAAGATCCTGATGAACGGAATACGAAAGGGATCATCTGCGCTGAACTGGGGGATCTCGTCTGCGCGCGCGATGAATGGGCCCACTTGGTCCAAGTCGCGCCCGGCTATACACCTGCTCGAGTCAATCTGGGGATCCTGAACAGCTCACATATGCCATTGGCGGTTTCGACTTCTGGCGCGCTCAACCGCAACGGGTTCGCGCTTGCGCGCTGAAATGGTGTCAAGATCCGAAGACAAGCCGAACCGAGCATAACCCCCAGCGCGCCGTCGCCCACCGCCACCACCGGCGCGGCCAGCCCGCGCCGCTTGAGCTCGCGCAGCAGCGCCTTCCAGCTCTCGGCGCTCTCCCGGTAGCCGTCCTCGACCGCGAGCAACTCCTTCTCGCCGTCGGGCCGCGCGCCGATCATCACCAGGGTGCAGAGCCGGTCGTCTGCGAGCCGGATGTTGAAGTGCACCCCATCGACCCACACGTAAACGTACTCGCGGCCGGTGAGGTCGCGCCGGCCAAACGCCGTGTATTCTTTCTCCCAGCAGGTGGTAAGCCGTGTGATGTTGGTCGGCGACAGCCCAGCCGCGTC
>WNFF01015611.1_pt1 | contig 11805 bp, 10 predicted proteins | sample 5400441 | NCBI WGS metagenome assembly WNFF01 (sample SAMN13153345, study PRJNA577476) | soil metagenome | isolation source: 120 cm saprolite under Douglas fir tree site 2 hole 3 replicate 1 | place: USA:California | collected 2015-04-18
GTCGGCGCGCTGGTCTCCGCCGTTCCCTCCCTCCAGCCACACACTGTCCTGATCTGTGTCGCTATTCTCGTCGTCATCACCATTCTCAATCTGCGCGGCATCCGCGATGCTGGAGTGGCTTTCATGGTGCCGACGTATCTCTTCGTCGGAACGCTCCTCATTACCATTGTTGGCGGGCTAGTGCGTGTCGCCCTCAGCGGTGGACATCCCGTCCCCGTCACGCCTCTGCCGCCCCCGCCGGCCATCACCGAAGCCGTAACGTTCTGGCTCTTGCTGAAAGTTTTCTCTAGCGGTTGCACTGCATTAACCGGCGTCGAAGCCGTCAGCAATGGCGTAAAGGCTTTCCGCGAACCTGCCGTGAAAAATGCGCGGCGCACGCTAACGGTCATCATTGTTCTTTTGGCGATATTACTGGCGGGAATTTCCTATCTCGTCAAGGTCTACGCCATCGCGGCCACCGATCCGGGCCACCCCGGCTACCAGAGCCTTCTCTCCATGCTGATCGCCGCCGTTTTCGGCAAAGGTGTTTTTTACTACGTCACGATCGCCGCAATTCTTTTCGTTCTGTCGCTTTCCGCGAATACCGCGTTCGCCGATTTCCCGCGCCTCTGCCGCGCCATTTCCCAGAACAATTACCTGCCGCATGCCTTCGGCTACCGCGGACGCCGCTTGGTTTACAGCTACGGCATCGTGGTTCTTGCGCTGCTCACCTGTCTCTTGCTGATCCTCTTCGATGGCGTCACGGACAAGCTCATTCCGCTTTACGCCGTGGGAGCTTTCCTGGCTTTCACCCTCTCGCAATTCGGCATGGTCGTGCACTGGCGGAAAAACCGCGGTCTCCATTGGATGAAAAGCGCTTTCGTCAATGGACTCGGCGGATTTGTCACCGCCGTCACCGTCATCGTGGTTCTGGTCGCGAAGTTTGCCGAAGGCGCCTGGATTACCGTCATTTTTATTCCGTTGCTTATCTTTCTTTTCCGCCTCGTACGCCGCCACTACCACATGGTCAGCGTCCGGACGGGCTGCCCCGGGCCGGTCGCGCTTGCCGTCGAAGCCAGTCCGCCCATTGTCGTTATGCCCATCGAACACTGGAGCCAGATTTCCAAGCAAGCGCTCGAATTTGCCGCCCGCCTGTCCCCGGAAATCATCGCCGTCCATGTCGAGCCGGGCGATCATTCGGAGTTTCTGCACATGGATTGGGAGCGTTACGTGGATCAACCCTTTCGCGCCGCCGGCGTCGAGCCGCCCAAGCTCATCACGCTACCGTCGCCCTACCGCTTCGTTGTTGTTCCCATCGTGCAATTCGTTCTGGAACTTTCAGAAAAGCATCCCGACCGGCGCATCGTCGTGGTCATTCCCGAACTTGTCGAAGACCATTGGTACGAATACTTTCTCCACAACCAGCGCGCCCGGCTGCTCGAGTGGACACTGCTCGTGCGCGGCAATGAGCGTATTTTCACCGCTAACTCCCCCTACTACATCGCAGAGGGCGCCGCCAAGTGAGTAGAGAAGGCAGCAGCCCATTGCCATCTTTGGGAAGGGAATCGGGTAAAGGGAAGTTCATTCGCGCCGTTCCGGCCATTACGGGCTCCTTTTGAGCCCGTATCTTACTGTAAATAAAAGGTTAATATCGCCTCTCGGGACGATTACAATATCAGACTTGGCTGTCAGATTGCTCCCATGGGAGGCAAGTCCAGGAGAGAACCTTGAGAAAGCTATTCCTGTTGGCCTGTTTGATAGTTCTTCTAGTCCCATTTGGTGCTTCTGCCCACCCCAAAAAGCACCACATTCGGGCCGACCAAATAGCTGGAATGGGGCTTGGCGCGGCCGCCTTGGTTGGCGTGGCCGGCTACCTCCTGCTTCGCCGCCGCCACTCGGCTTAACTCGCGACTTTCAGTGTGGCTGAAGTTGGTTAGAGTACCGTCGGAGGTTCTCTAGCGATAGTGTCTCCGGCGAACACACCAGACTCGAAATTTCTTCGACAAGGATATTTTCTCCGAGGGAGCTCTGCCGCGCCCCGATTTCTTTTGCTGGCCCTCACCCTCACATTGTTGGCGGTTTCGGGCGATCAGTTTGCCGCCCCCATTCTCCACAGCAGTTCTCCGCTTTGGGCCACCACCACCTGTTTGCTGCTCGTTTGGAGACGCGGCGCACTTAACCCCTCGGCCCTCCATTCGCCGCTCGGGCTCTCGCTTCCGATCTGGCGTCTGACGGCCTTCCTCGCCGCGCATGGCGGGCTTATTCTTGCAGCGCGCTTGCTGGGTGGCACGTATCAGGGTGCTTCCGGAGCGATGACTCTTCAAGGAACGCTTGTAGCAGCTTCGAAACTGTGTGTTCTAGCACCGACGATTCTTCTTTTTCCGCTCGCGGCGTGGAGAAGAATTGCGAGCATTTATTTCCCCGAAGCGATCGCCAGCCTGGTCGTCCTGTTTACATTTTTTCCGAGCCGCGCGCTGGGATCGTCCTGGCCATGGTACGGACAATTGCTGGGCCGGTTTGTTCACACGCTCGCGGGCATTTTCGTGCCAGGCCTCGCCTACCTCGCCAATTCGAATCCAACTCTGAGCGGTCCCCAACTGGACGTCACCATCGCTCAAGAATGTTCCGGAATCAACGGGCTGGAACTATTCGACTATCTTTTTGGCATTGTCATGCTTCTAGATTGGAATCGGCTCAGAAAGGACCGGGCCCTGATGGCCTACTTCGTTGGCCTTGTTGCGATGCTGCTAGGCAACGCCATTCGAATCATTTCCTTTGTCGTGCTGGGGAACCATGGCTTCGCGGAAAGCATCTCACGTTTCCATATTTCCGCTGGATGGATTTTCTTTTCTGCCGTCTTTCTCGCCTATCTTTCCCTGACGTATAGCTGGATGCTCAACAGGCCAGATGCCGCCGCGCAAACCGGAGAAGGGCAGCTAGCACCACCGTGATTCGCTGAACATCCAGTTGATGCTGCGCCTCTCGCGGTTCGACGGGCGAATCCACTCCTTCGAGGCCAGCCTTTCCATAAGATCCTCTAAATTTAGCAATGTTACCTCCTGCAACTTAGGCGGGTGAGCGACAGCCAGTCCCATTTCCAGCACCAGACCTTCTACTGAGAAACATTCCAGAAAACTTTGAGGTGGCTTTGCTCCCTGAACTTCGTCTTTCTCTTTAGTCCGGATAAAGGTTTTACCGTTCTTCGGGCAGCTTCCGGTTGACGGCCATCAGGAAGCTGGCTCCCGGAACGGTCTGTGGTGAGTTACAGGTCCGGGCGGGAGATAAAGATGTACTCCGCCTCTCGGGGCATTCGGGCCGTCAGTTTCCTTCTTGTGTCTTGCCTTTCCGGAACCGTCGCGTTCTCCCAGGGCGTGAATTTCATCCGTCACGTGGCGGACCCTCTGCCGCTTGCCAACCTGCATGTGAGCCGGACACGTTGCACGGCAGATTCGGCACTCTCCAGTCCCAACGCTGCAACTCCGGCAACAGGCGACTCAAACTCCCCCTGCGATACAGCGCCGGTGAGTGCCCTCCCGGTGAACCCGTGCGATTCGGCAAGCCTGGCGCGAGCTGGATGCAATCCGCCCCGGGATCTTATTCGAGGAGACCTGGCGGCCAAGGGCAAACAAGGGCAAAAAATTCTGCGCGCGCGCGACAGAGTTCTCGAAATCCTGCAAACCGAAAATGCGTGTTCGGCGTGGTTCCGGGAAAAGGACTCGAATCCAGCCGCCACGTTTCGAACGCTCAACTTTGAGATCGACCGCAACGGAGAGGATAGAGTCAGGGAGTCGAAAGTCTCCGGTGGCATGACCGTTTTTCGGAGTCCGTATGTCGCCAGGGTCATGCAGGCGGACGGAAGCTATGGGACGATCACCATCAATACAAAAGGCGCATTTTTCTCGCCGATGGCGATGCTCTTTGAAGTTCAGTGGGAGGGCGGACCTTTGATGTCACGCGGGGCACGGTCAATCGCCGTGGGACCCTATGAAGGAGACACGTTCCATGCCCAGACACTTGCTCTCCTACATGAATTTGGACACATCGTTGATCTACTGCCGGCGGACGAAGGTGATCGGGACGGAAAGTCTGTGCAAAATACGGGCGAAGTGCTCCGTTTCTGCCGTGCCGAAGTGGAATCCAAAGGCAAGCGGGCAACGCTCTCTGCCACGCGCTGAGGGACAAGTTGCAGCAGGGTTTGGCTTCGTCGTCCACGTCTGGCGAACGAATCGAAAAGTTTGACGCACTTTTTTCCGGTTGACCTTCTCCGAGGGGCGCATCATCCTCCTCGGGATGGCATCCGCGGCGTGGCCCCTGCATGATCTGACGCTGAAAGCGCTCTACCTGTCTTCACTGACGGTGTTCTACGAGGAATTTGGCTTTCAGCTCACAACTCATAGCCAGGACGCAGTGGTTCTCACAGCCGGTGACAACTCCCGCCTTACCCTGAAACAGTTGGTCGATGGCAGGCCGCGTCCGCCGAAGACGGCCGGTCTTTTTCACTTTGCTTTACTCCTCCCGGATCGAGCGTCGCTTGGAGCTTTCCTTCGGGTTGCCGCCCGAAAGTCATTTCGTTTCGTGGGCGCTGCCGACCATCTCGTCAGCGAATCACTCTATTTTTCAGACTCCGAGGGCAATGGCATTGAGGTGTCTGCGGATCGCGCGCGCCAACTTTGGGAATGGGAAGGAAATACAGTAAAGATGGCCACCATCGCGCTCGACCTGGATGAATTGGCGCGCATCCCGGGTCCGGAATGGAGGGGATTCCCGCCCGGCACGCGTTTCGGCCACATGCATCTCACCGTTCGAGACCTCGATCGCTCCGCGGAATTCTACAAGGCGCTGGGGCTGAGCATGACTTTGGACTGGGGCAATTTCAGGTTTTTTTCCTGGGACGGCTACCACCATCATCTGGCGCTTAATCTCGTCGAAGGCCGGAACGCCGCGCCCGTCGCTCCGGAAATCGCTGGACTGGAATCGTTCTCCATTGATCGCGATACAGTTTCTCAGAAAGTGCTAGATCCCAACGGGATTCGGCTGCTGCGCCGGACACTGTAGAACACGCCACAAGCGGGTTTTATGCCCTCCTCGAATCAATCGAGAGCCCCCCCCAAAAAAAAGAGCCTTGGCATGAAACGATCTGGCGTCTCCCGGCACTAATTCGATAGCCAAGCCCAATCGGAACAAGCGACCGCATCCAACGACATTGTGCCTTGCGGTTGTTTGTTCCCATTGGCTGGTGATTGATAGGTAGGGGGCACTCTTGGGAGAGTTGTGCTCCCCGCCTGTCGTTTTTCTTCAACTCGACGCTGATTCCGTCCGACCCTCGAATTCCGCCCTCACAAACCTGCTGAAGCTGCAATCCAGGTCCTGGAAAGGAACGATAACCCTTCAGGTACGCGTACCATTGCCGCGACGCGGGATTTTCTCCTAAGGTGGTTATCGAGCATCTAGAAAAGGATCCCGTGAGCCACAGCGAGACACCGCCCATCGTTGTGAACCTTTTNGCCCATCGTTGTGAACCTTTTCCTGACAATTATGTTTGTGATTGCGTGCCGATGGATCAAGCGCAATCCCTCAGGCTTCCTGCGATATGCCCTCTTTCCTTTTGGCGGATTGAATGTAGAGCGCTGGCCCCGCTTCATGCTGGTCATGGTCCGCGTCTGTGCAGGATTTGGGTTCTTTTTCTTCTTTCTAGCGTTTGTTGACTTGCTGGCTCCGGGTACCGTCGAGCATCCCGCGCCAGTAGTGTTGTACTCGAAGTTTGCGTTTTGCGTCGTGGTTTCGTTTTTTGCGCTGAGGGGCACCGGCGAACCGGCAGAAGAGTACGAAACTCCCGGGTTTGGGACGCTTTCCGCGAAGCCGACTGCGGCACCCGCGATTGCTCCGGCAGCAACCGAGAGCCAACCAGTCGAGATGGCCAAGAGCGCGGCATTGGTACGTCCGGCAACGACAAATCCGGCGCCGAGAACTTCCGGGCCGGCGGCTTCCGCGCCGCCATCCAACTCCGCACCAAGCGGTTTGTCGGACGCGGAGGCGCCGCCGGTGCCGAATCGTTCGAATCCGCTGTGCGCGCCGCCGCCGGGCGTAGTGAAGGAGAGACTGGCAACCGTTGGTTCGACGTTCATCATGGGTGCGATTTTCATCGGGTTCTTTTATCTCTTGGGTATCGCCTGGCTGGAGTACGCATTTCTGGTTTTCTTCGGCCTTGCCATTCCGATTTTGTTTTTCGGAAGGAACGCCCGCGTGGGAGCCTGTCCGTACTGCGGCGGATTGATTCAGCGTTACAACAGGTTGCGTCCGGAGCCGGTCGGTTGCGAGCAATGTGGGGAAATTTCGAAGTTTGAGAACGAAAGATTCAGCCCTTACGATCCAGGTCGAGTGAGTGAGACACCGATCTTTCGGTCGCCGCTGTATGAAGGTGCCGTCTGGCCGAATGGCTGCGTGCAATGCGGCGCGCCGCCAACTCGATTCGATGTCGCCCAGGCCGTTCGGTACCAGGCGCGTCGCCTGGCCACGCCGCTCGTCAGTTCGATTTATCTCCCGCACCCGGCGGCCAGGGCCACTGCCGTTCCCTATTGCGCGCAACATCGCGACGCCATTCAGGTGATTCCGCCGAAGGAGATGTTCGGATGGACTCCCTGGAAATACTTGCCAGGTTTTGAAGAGAGAATGGAAGCACGGCGGAGGGCATTTCTAATGTGGCGTTCGCTGCCGATGATGAGGCGTTACCTCGAAGCCAACCGGCGCGCGAGGAGCGTCCTGTCCACAGGCTATCGCGAGCCGAACCTCCTCGCAAAGACGGTCTCAGAAGCGTTCGCAAAGCCCCAAACAGAAGGGCCGAGTGGGCCTCGGCCACGCACTTATCCTGCCAAGCCTGGGGCCTGATCGCGGAGTACGAGCTATCTGGAACGGCGCCGGTCCAGAAAGAAAGCTGCGAGCGAAAAGATAGCGAAATAAAAAGCAGCATTCGCAAGGATGGCGATGCGCAGGAACCAGCCGAACGTCCAGGCGAAGGACCTGCCGGTTGCCGGAGTGACGACTTCGGCCAGCTTAAGGCCGGGTGAGAAAACAGCGATGACCAGCGGGATAACTTGTGGCTCGATGGGGACGGCAATGGCAAGCGCCAGGAATCCAGCGGCCAGTCCGAGGCCAGCCATCAGGAGAAAACGCAACGGCTTGCTCTGGGGCATCAATGCCGAGTCTAACAGAGGATTCCGCGGCGCTGGTCTACCTTCCTATGGGAAAATAGTCCGGCTTTCCAGGAATCAAGGGGCCCTATGAATTACCGGCAAAACATCACCTTTTTCTCAGTCCTATGCGCTGCCATTTTTGGTGCACTCATCGTCTGGCCGCGGGCGGCGATGACCGAGCAGGATCCGGCACCGCAAAAGCAGCCGACGCCGACGATCGATGAGTATCAGCCGAAGTCCACGCTTGTTACCAAGGAACACAAGATCGAGCGGGCGAAATTTCCGTTCGTTGACATTCACAGCCATCACTGGAATCCCACGCGGGAAGAAGTGGACCGACTGGTCCGGGAGATGGACACCATCAATTTGCGGGTGATGGTGAATCTGAGCGGAGGGACAGGCGGACAACTGAAGAATACGGTGGCGGCGATGAAAGGGCGCTATCCCGACCGTTTTGTGATATTCGCGAACATGAGTTACGACGATTTGAATACACCGGGATTCGGGAAGCGCGTGGCGGCGCGGCTGGAGGCGGACGTCAAAAACGGCGCCGAAGGCCTGAAAATCTTCAAGAATTTCGGGATGGATTTGAAATATGCGAATGGCGAGCGCGTTCACGTGGACGATCCGGAGTTTGACGCCGTGTTTGAAAAATGCGCGGAGCTGAAGATCCCCGTTTTGATTCACGTGGCGGAGCCTTCGGCGTTTTTCGATCCATGGGATTATCACAACGAGCGCTGGGAGGAATTGAAGGAGTTTCCGGGGCGCGCGCGGCCGCCGGCCAAGTATCCGCCGTTTGAGACGCTGATGGCGGAGCGCAATCACCTGTTTGCAAAGCATCCGAAAACGAATTTCATCGCCGCACATCTGGGATTTCACGGAAACGATCTGGCGCGGCTCGGAAAACTATTTGATGAAAATCCCAATGTGTACGTGGACATTGCCGCGGTGCTGGCGGAATTGGGACGGCAACCGTATTCGGCGCACGATTTTCTGGTCAAGTATCAGGACCGCGTGCTCATGGGGAAAGACATTTACGACGTGAATGAATACAAATGGTATTTCCGGGCGCTGGAGACGCGGGACGAATACTTCGAGTACTACCGCAAGCGGCACGCGTTTTGGCGGATCTACGGCTTCGAAGTGCCGGATGAAGTGTTGAAAAAAGTGTACTACAAGAATGCTTTGAAGCTGGTGCCGGGGATTGACGCGAAAGCCTTTCCGGAATGAAGCGGGTAAGCAGTCATTTGGGCGCACCGCAACGCGCACTCCCTCTCCCGGGGAGCTTGGCGTCTCAAACGTGAACTGAAACAAGAGCTCCTACTCTTCGTGATCGAGCGGTTTGCCGTCAGGGCCTACCTGGACTTCCGATTTCTTTCCATTCGTATCAACCTTGGCCTCGTAGGCAACGAGTTTGTCTTTCTTGGTGAGGGATTCGACTTTGAGGATTTTTCCCTTGCCGGCTTTGGCCTGCAACCCGGCTTTGACCTCAGGCGAGAGGGAATCGAGCGCAACTTGTTCTTCGATTTCAACGATGGAGCCATCAGCGGTCATAGAAATATCCTTGCTGTGGCCGTTGACCGTCATTTCCACTTCGTAGAGGGTTTGGTCCTTTTCTTTCTCCGTCGAGAATCCGCGAATGGTGGCTCCCGCACTCTGCGCTGCTACTGTCTTCTCGACAGCAGGCGGCAGGTCGGAGCGCTTGATCTTCTTTTCCTGGGCTAAGGCGACGCTTGCGAACAGCAAACAGCTGACCGCGACCGCTACCAAGTAATTTCTTCTCATGATTTCTCCTCGAAGTGGGGAATGAATTCCACGCCAACGCAAATCTACGACTGCCTACATAAACGCAAGATGAACGAGAGCCGGTCAGGCATTCGATATCAGGAGAGGTAAGGGTTTTCGATCCGACTACAGTTGGGCCAAAACCACGCGGTGGCCCGGTAGCGCGATACGTGTCGTCGAAATGCGCTTCAAGGACGCGGGCTTCAGCGCGGGCTCGGGTGATCTGCAGGATCAACACAGGCATAACAAGCAAGAGCAAGCGAGGGCGTTCGAAGAAGAGAAATAGTACTGAGAAAACGAGGGTGCCAAAGGCGTAGATGTGATTGTGATTGCGCGAATAGATGCCGTCGGTGACCAGCTGAGTCGCGCCGGGGTCCGAACGAAAGGCAGAGTGCAGCGATATTACGAGAGTTACCTACGCGTTAATACTAACAACATGTGGGCTTGACAAGAGAGAACACCCCCTCTAGGGTTATCCGCAAGTACAATGTTAAAATCGCAACTCCCGGACGAATTCCATGCTGAAGGAATTGAGTGTCTGATGAAATCGGGCCACTCGGTTGAAGTCCCCTCTCGCCAGGAGCGTTCATTCTTGACAGGAGGCACCTCGTGCTCGCCAGTTCAGGCTCTCGCTTTTGTCTGGCATTGATCCGCGTATTTCGGCGATTCTTTGCAATGGCCTTCGCGGTACTCGCGGGAATAACGTGTGCGAGCCTTGCGGCGCTCCCGACAGAGGCGTCTCCGGTGCTGGTGCAGCACGCCAGTAAAGACGCGGGAACGACGCTGTCTGCGTCTCTGGCGTTTCCTTCGAATAACACAGCGGGCAACTGGATTGGCGTGGTCATTCGAGCTGGGCACTCCAGCCAAGTCCTCACGGTTAGCGATACGCGCGGGAACACCTACAAACAAGCCGTGCTGTTCAATCAGACCTTGGATGCCCCGAACGGAGAAACCTTGGCGATTTATTACGCCGAGAATATCGCCGGCGGCGCAAACACAGTTACGGTATCTGAATCGTTGGCGAACAATACTTTACGCTTTGCAATCCTTGAATACTCCGGCCTGGCTATATCCAATTCCATTGACGTGACTTCGGCGGGTGAGGGTTCAGGCTCCACGTTGAACAGTGGAACCGCCACGACTACGGTGGGTGGAGATCTGATTCTAGGCGAGGTAGCCGCTGCCGCCGGCGTGACTTTTACCGCGGCGAGTGGGTACACCGTCGAAGAGCTCGTGCCTGCAGCTCCCAACACGAAAATGATCGCGGAAGACGCGGTTCAGGTGACTGCTGGACCAGTCTCCGTAGGCGCCGCACTGTCCCCTTCCGGGAATGGCGGGGCCTTGCTGGCAGCCTTCAAGGCTGCCGCGGGTGGAAGCCTGCCGCCGAGCATCACTTCCTTGAATCCAACATCTGGCCCAGTAGGTGCTTCGGTCATTATTGCGGGCGCGAACTTCGGCGCCTCGCAAGGCGCCAGCACGGTCACGTTCAACGGAGTTGTGGCAACGCCGACGATTTGGAACGCTACCAGCATCACAGTTCCGGTCCCAACCGGTGCCGCGACAGGAAACCTCGTCGTTACCGTCGGCGGTCAATCCTCCAACGTTGTGAGTTTCACGGTTTTAATACCTCCCGTTATTACCAGTTTGAACCCGGTTTCTGGACCGATAGGAATGCCGGTAACGATCACCGGGGCAAACTTTGGGTCGACCTTGGGAACGGTCACTTTCAACGGAGTGGCAGTGACTCAGGGGATTTCATGGACCCCGACGAGCATCTCCCTCTCTGTTCCCGCCGGAGCCTCGACTGGAAATGTGGTGGTAAATGCCGGCGGATTGGCGAGCAACGGAGTGACATTCATGGTCACGAGCACGCCGGTCACAACCAGCCTCAATCCAACATCAGGGGCAGTGGGCACCTTCGTGTGGATCGTGGGCGCAGGCTTTGGCGCCTCGCAAGGCGCGAGCACCGTTTCGTTCAATGGGATTCTGGCAACGCCTACATTTTGGGCCCAGACAGCCATCTCTGTGCCGGTTCCAGTGGGTGCGACAACCGGCAATGTCGTGGTTACCGTTGGAGGTCAATCGAGCAACGGCACGAACTTTACCGTGACTGTCATCTCGGTCAGTGTGACGCCCTCAACGGCCAGCGTTTCGACCGGTACTAATACAGCTTTCATGGCGACCGTCCAGAATGACGTTCAAGGCAAGAGTGTGACTTGGAGTTTGTCAGGTGCTGGTTGCAGTGGTGCCGCTTGTGGCACCGTATTCTCCGCGACTGGGCCCGCGCAGGGGATTTACACTGCACCATCCACAGTGCCAAACCCTCCGATAGTAACAGTCACGGCGACATCGGTTGCAGACCCCACGAAATCGGCATCCGCGACTATCACCGTGACCCAAGCGGTTCCGACCATAACAAGTCTGAGTCCAACATCGGCAACTGTCGGCACAACGGTGACTATCTCTGGCGCGAACTTTGGGCCATCGCAGGGGGCGAGTACCGTGACGTTCAACGGCACTATGGCGACTCCGACAAGCTGGAGCCCAGCGAGCATTGTGGCTCCCGTACCAGTGGGCTCAAGCACAGGAAATGTAGTGGTCACCGTAGGAGGAGCAGCCAGCAGCGGCACGCCTTTCACGGTGTTACCCAGCATCTCAAGCTTCAGCCCAACTTCTGGGCCTGTTGGAACATTGGTGACCATCACGGGTAATGGATTCCGGTCGACGCAGGGGACCAGCACCGTGACCTTTGGCGGGACACCCACTACGCCAACGAGTTGGAGTACGACGAGCATCGTCGCTCCAGTCCCCCCTGGCGCAACCACGGGATTCGTTGCGCTCACAGTCGGCG
>WNFF01004159.1_pt1 | contig 11803 bp, 9 predicted proteins | sample 5400441 | NCBI WGS metagenome assembly WNFF01 (sample SAMN13153345, study PRJNA577476) | soil metagenome | isolation source: 120 cm saprolite under Douglas fir tree site 2 hole 3 replicate 1 | place: USA:California | collected 2015-04-18
GCAATTGACACGCCGGACCTCGGCGTCATGGCCAAGCTGCTGAGCAAGCGCTTCGGCTGCAGAGGTTTTCAGCCGAATCCCGTGGCGCGATCGATCGTACATCGAATCGTGACGCTGGCTCAGCTCACCGCCTCTTGGTGCAATTCACAGCCATGGCAGGTTGTGATAACCGAAGGCGCGGGGACGGAGCGATTTCGCCGGGCATTGTTCGATCATGCAACGGCTCAGCCTGTCTCGGCTCCCGCGCATTTCGATTTCCCGGGTCCGCAATACTCCGGCGCTTATTTGCAGCGGCGGCGCGAAGTCGGATGGCAGCTGTACCAGAGCGTGGGGGTGGCTCGTGGGGATCGAGCAGGCGCCGCCCGTCAAGCGCTGGAGAATTTTCGACTCTTTGGTGCGCCGCATGTTGCCATCATTTCCACGGATCGGGACTTGGGCGCGTATGGGGCCATCGATTGCGGCGCCTATGTCAGTAACTTCGTCCTGCTCGCGCAAAGTCTGGGCGTTGCCTCGATCCCACAGGCGGCACTGGCGCATTATTCTCCCTTCGTGCGGCAATATTTCAACCTTGGGCAGGACCGCCAGATCGTGTGCGGTATTTCCTTCGGTTACGAAGATGCCGGCCATGCGGCCAATCAATTTCGGGCGGGGCGAGCAGACCCGGACGAGGCCGTAACCTGGGTTGTCGATTAGCAAACTGATGAGGCGCAGGTCTCATGCGCATTTCGTGTCTCCCGCTCACACTGCACCGAAGCGCTGCAAGAGTCCGGCGATTCGTAGCTCGATCAAACGCTGGCCTGTGAATGAATTGGCGCCCTTGACGAACTCACGGGTCCAGCCTTCCTCGAAATTGCGCGCGGAGGTGGCCACCAGGGTGGTGCCTTTCAGGAAATTCACGAGCATGGCGAGGCGCACGCGTCGCTCGGCTACGGGAACGCCACCCGCGGCGCGATAGAGGCGCATGAACTCTTCCCATTGCATGAATTCCTCGGCATAGACGCGCACGAGCCCCAAGTCCACCGCCGGATCCCCGAGGTGCAAGAATTCCCAGTCGAGCACGGCGGTGAGATGATCGCCCTCGACCAACAGGTTGTACGGCCCAGCATCGCCGTGCACGGCCGCCACGGTGCCCGCACCCTCGACGCATTCGCCTCGGGCCCAGGCGTAGGCATAATCGATGAGCGGGGAGGCGGTGGTGGCATTCTCGCGCCACTTGGCTTGATAGGTCTCGATCAGCTGCAACAGACTATCCGCAGGAGCAGCTCCAGCCGAAAGGCCCAGCTCACCCGGCGGCACGCGATGAAGTTGGGCGAGCAGACGGGCGAGCTCGGCAAAGGCGCCCGGGCAGGGCGTGCGCATCCCGAAATATGAACCTGGCGGTGTTCCGCGCAGCCGTTCGACCAAGATGAAGGGCGGCCCGAGCTCGGAGTCCTCGGCTTCGAGCAACAGCGGGCGCGGTACCGCGAGGCCGAGTGCGGCGAGCTTCACGAGCGGGGTGTACTCATCCCGGACCTTGGTCCCTTCATAGCGCAGCGCATAATCCTGGCGCATCACGACCTCCGTCGGCAGCGTGGCCGAGCCGGTAAGGGAGATGAAAAAGGTCTTCTTGGAGCGCCCCCCGGGAATTGGCACTACCGCGCTCGCCGCGAGGTGCGGGGCGCCGGGAAAGCGGCGGCGCAGGTACCGGGTAACCAACGCTGGGTCCAGCTGCGGTGCCGATGCATCCTGCCTGCTGGCAGGTCCAGCCGAAGTACCGGAAGAGACGTTTTTTTGCTGCCGCGCCGCGTCGTAACGGGTAAGCCACTGATGATCCAGGGCGCCGAGCCTGCCGAGCGTCTGCGTGATGGCGGCATCAGCTGCTGGACCGCCTCCATGATTGCCCGCGAGGTCCGTCGCGCGGCGCACGAGGGCCGCCGCGATGGTGCGCAGCGCCCTGACCTCGCGTTCCCGCGCCGCTCCGTATTCAATCGGGATGCCGGCGAGATCGGCGCGCCAACTCTGTAATTGCTCGGCGAAGAGAGCAGGCGGCAAAGTCTGAAGGACCTCCTCGAGAGCTGCGCGAAACGCCGGTATCCACTGTGCCGCGACCACCGTCAGCACATCGATGTCCGCCGCCAAATGATCGAGGACGAGGCAGGCGAGAGCCGCCCGTTCGCGTGCATCCGCCGAGCTCAGCTCGGGCATTAAACGCTGCGCGAGCTCCTCGGCAATCGCGCGCAACAGTCGGGCGCTGCTTTCCTCGGCCATGGACAAAACACTCCTAGGGGATCGCTAGCATATGGCCAGTAAGCGTATAATATACGACATACATTTATCGGAAATCTCGTCACATGAGTGAAGGCAAATCCCGCGTGCGCCTGTGTGGAGTCGATGACATCGAGACCGGCTCGATGCTTCAGGTGTCGCCGCCGGGGCTGCCGGCCCTCGCCGTGTACCGGACCGCGGACGGAGAATTCTATTGTACTCAGGATCTGTGCACGCACGGCAGCTCGTCCTTGAGCGACGAGGGCGACCTTCAGGGCTACATCGTGGAGTGCAGCTGGCACGAGGGTAAGTTCGATATTCGAAGCGGCCAGCCTTGTGCGCTGCCCTGCACGGAGGCACTCAGAACCTTCCCTGTCACCATCGCCAACGGCGAGGTGTTCATCGAGGTTTAGTCCAACTCAAAGGCCGGTAGATCAACCATCATCCGGCGTGGTTCGGGAGCACGGGCATGCAAAGCGGCGTTCGCGCATTCAGTTTCAATGAGGGTGTGGCGTTCGTCGCGGGAGGCAGTGGCGGAATTGGCGCCGCGATCACGCAGGCTTTTGCCGCCGCCGGCAGCGATGTATTGTTTACCTATTACCGCAATTTCGACGCAGCGACGCGCGTGCGAGAAGCCGCGGGCCGTGATGGGCGGCGCGTCGAGTGCGTACAACTGGCGCTCGAGGATTCCGCCTCCGTGGCGCACACACTCGCGGACGCGCAGAGTCGATTCGGCAAGATCCATAGCGTCATCTATGCGGCAGGCCCTTCGGTGCCCATCAACTTCTTGGGACAGATCCGGGAAGAGGATTGGATCAAGACTTTCGCCATGGACACGCATGCGTGCTTCAACCTCGTGCACGCGGCGCTGCCGATCTTGAAGGGTCAGGGCGGCGGCAGCCTCACGGCGGTCACCACGACCCAATTCGCCCGGCACGTTCCGATGAGCGTGCTCTCGTCGGCGCCGAAGGCCGCGATTGAAAGCATGATGCAGGTCGTGGCCAAAGAATACGGCCGATACGGCGTGCGGGCCAATTGTGTGAGATCCGGATGGCTCGCCGGCGGCAAGCTCGCTGACGGCATCGGTGGGCAGGTTCAGGAGAAGGCGATGCAGGCCATCGTGGCGCAGATTCCGATGGGCGCGCTCGGCGACCCGGCCGACGTCGCAGCCGCAGTGACGTTCCTCTCGTCGCAGGCGGCCCGCTACATCACCGGGGATGCGCTCACCGTTGATGGCGGCTGGCGGCTATGACAGCGATGTGCGGTGCAGAGGCATCTCATAGGGATGCGATTTTGATCTTTTACGAGGATGTCCTCCTGAAGGGGCGGATGGACTTGCTGCACCGGCTCGTGGCGAGATCCTACGTCCCGCACGTTCCGCGCTTTGCGAGAGGTCTTGCGCCGGCAGCAGGATGCGAAGCGTTGCTTCAGCGCCTGCGCGCGTCGGGGCCGTTGCCTAACGAGGTCAAGCGCATCATCTGCGACGGCGATTTCGTGTTCACCCATGTCAAGTATCCCGGGCCCGTGCCCGTTGCCGGGAGCGATGTGTTCCGGTTCGATGAAGAGGGCCGTGTCTGCGCCCACTGGAACGTGCGCCAACCGCTTGGCCGCACCGCCGGAGATATCGATGAATGGTTCACCGCAGCACCGCCCGCGCCCGCGCCGGCGCCGACGCCGGTGACGCTCGATCGTGGGCAGCTCAAGGCGCGCGTTCGCGAAATGCTGGACGAGTTGTGGGCGAAGGGCGATTCGTCGCTGGTCGCAAAGTATTACGCGGAAAGCTACGTTCAACATAATCCCGACGTGCCCGGCGGCTTCGCACGAATCAAGGAAGTACTCGACAACGATATTCGCGGGCATATTCAGGCGACCGGCGCTCCGTTTCCCATCGAAATACATCACCTCGGAGCAGAGGGTGATCTCGTGTTCCTGCATTTGAGCCTCTTCATGGCGGGAATAAACCGCAATGCCGGCGAGAGGTCGACGAACGTCGACATTTTTCGCGTGGACCAATCAGGTCTCATGATCGAGCATTGGGACGTCTTGCAGATACAAGGCGAAGCGCTGCCTAACTCGCTGACGATATTCTAGGGAATCGGGAACGGAACCATGAGCGGCATCAGGCCTTTTCGAATTGAAGCAACGGAGACCGAACTCGAGGATCTCAGGCGGCGTCTGCTCGCCACGCGATGGCCGGAGCCGGAAACGGTCGATGATTGGTCGCAAGGCGTGCCGTTGAGCTATCTGAAGGATGTCATCGACTATTGGGCACGAGATTACGACTGGCGTTCGCGCGAGGCGCAGCTCAATCGCTTCCCGCAATACAAGACGCGTCTTGCCGATATCGACATCCACTTCATACATGTGCGCTCGGCTCATGAGCATGCGCTGCCCCTATTGATGACTCATGGGTGGCCGGGTTCGGTCGTCGAGTTTCAAAAGGTCCTAGAGCCGTTGACGGACCCCGGAGCGCACGGCGGCCACGAGATGGACGCATTTCACGTCGTCTGCCCGTCGCTGCCGGGGTATGGCTTCTCGGACAAACCACCGGCCCGCGGCTATGGCGTGGAAAAAATCGCCGAATTGTGGGACGAGCTCATGGCGCGGCTCGGCTACCCGCAGTACGTCGCGCAGGGTGGGGATTGGGGGGCTGCCGTCACGACGCAAATCGGCATGCAAAACCGCGGCCGCTGTCGCGGGATCCATCTCAACATGCCATTGGCAATCCCGCGGCGGGATGCGGCGAAGAACCCGACTCCCCCCGAGGCGAAGGCGTTGGCGCTGAGAAAACACTACAGCGAAACGGAATCCGGCTACTCCATTCTTCAGTCCACCAGGCCTCAAACGCTCGGATACAGCCTGGTTGACTCTCCCGTCGGGCAAGCGGCATGGATCTTGGAGAAATTCCGGTCCTGGACGGATTGCAACGGCCATCCCGAAAATGTCTTGAGCCGCGACGAACTGCTCGACAACGTCATGTTGTATTGGCTGCCTGCCAATGGGGCATCTTCAGCGCGGCTGTATTGGGAGAGTTTTCGCAGAGCTTTTGCGGCAAACTCCGAGCCAGTATGCATCCCGACCGGCTGCAGCCTTTTCGCGAAAGAGCTTTCGCAGCCGCCGCGCGAATGGGTCGAGCGGCGCTACTCGAAGGTGATCTATTGGAACGAGCTGCCTCGAGGCGGCCACTTCGCCGCCTTCGAGCAGCCGGAGCTCTTCATTGAGGAAGTCCGCAGGTGCTTCCGGCTGATTCGTGCGGCGTTAAAGGGCGCGGACTCAGTACCGGCGGCTTGACATCGACGGCGTGGCGACCAGGGTCGCTTTACACTTGGAGCGCTAATGAAATCATCCGAAATACGTATGCAATCCGACGCGCAGGTTGACGGCGCACGTGTCGGTTCGGTGTTCACTGCGGAGCACGAGATTTTCCGGGAAACCTGCCGGCGATTTTACGAAAAAGAGCTCGAACCGCACTATCTACGCTGGGAAAAGGAGGGCAAGGGAACGGACAAGGAGTTCTGGAGAAAGGCCGCACATGCGGGTCTCGTCGGAATGGCAATTCCCGAGGAATACGGCGGTCCGGGCGGCGATTTTCTCTATAACCTCATCCAGAACGAGGAAATGGGCCGCTTCGTAGGCGGGGCAAGCGTCGGGGCGGCGATTGCGACCGACGTAATGACGACCGTGCTGGTCGCGCACGGTACCCACGAACAGAAACAACGTTGGTGTCCGGGAATTCTCTGCGGCGACGTCGTGCAGGCTCTGGGCTTGACCGAACCCGGAAGCGGCAGCGATGTGAGCGGCCTGCAGTCGCGCGCGCGTAAGCAAGGCGGGGATTACTTGCTCGGCGGCAATAAATGCTACATGAGCAGCGGCGATAAGGCTGATCTGCTCTACGTGGTTGCCAAGACTGACCGAGATATCGAGCAGGGGCGGGGTGCCATGACGATGTTTTTGGTCGATAGTAAATTACCGGGAGTAGTCGCCAAGCGGATGGACACGCTGGGTATGCGCGCCTCCAGCGTCGGCGAGTGTTTTTTCGACGACGTACGCGTACCCGCCGATTGCATTCTCGGCACCGAGGGCGAGGCCCTGAAGACCGTGCTCAAGGGAACCTTCATCGCGGATCGCACGATCATCGCGGCACGCGCGCTGGCCGTCGCCGAGCTCGCTTTCGGCCTGACGCTCGAATACGTAAAGAACCGCAAAGTGTTTGGGCAGCGCGTGTTCGATTTCCAAAACACTCAGTTCAAGCTCGCCGAGATGAAGACAGAAATCGCGGTGGGCAAAGGTTTTCTGGACAGCGTGCTGCGCAAAATAGTTGCGGGGGAACTCGATCCGACGACGGCGACGATAGCGAAGCTGTGGCTCACGGAGATGGAATACCGGGTTGCGGACACTTGCCTGCAGCTCCACGGCGGTTATGGTTACATGACCGAAAGTGCAATCTCCCGCATTTACTCCTATGCGCGTGTGGAGCCGATCTATGGCGGAACGTCGGAGATTCAAAAGGTCAACATCGCCAAGTCGCTGCGTTAGGGGTAAATACCGTTGAACGATCGGTCTCTCGAACGCAACGCGCTGCTCCTCCTGTGGAGCACGCTGCGAAACACTCTGCAGCCGGAGCTCGCGAGCGCACTTGCAAAGGATCGGGCCAAACGATCCGATGCCGCCCTGCTGCGGCTGGTCGCGGGGTACGTTCAACTGCCCATACTGCGCGCTGCATTTTCCGAGCAGTACGCCGGCTTACTCGTCGAGGCTCGTCGACTGGCGCAGCGTGGCGGGGTCGCCGAGCTTCCTGCGAACTTCGCGTCGCTCGATGACAATCCCATCTTCGTCGGCATCCCGGAAGTCGCGGGGACTCTCGAGGGATTGCTGGTTGCGCTGGCCCGAGCGAAAGAAGGTGAAGCGGCCGATGCAAGCTTCGACTCGTTGCTGGCGCAGGTGGTGGGCGCAGAGGCAGCCATGCGCGACGCTTACGAATCTGCGGTAGCGGCCGTCAAGCCGGTGGGAATGTGGTCGGTGCAGGCGGTGACAGCAGCGGCGCTGGAGCGATATCTTCAGACGCATCCGCGAAGTTCGCGCGAAGTACGGGTGAAATCGGTCGTCGATATTCCGGGGGGACGATCGAAGCGCACTATTCTGGTGGAACTCGAGCGGCCGGCTCACCTTCCTCCCGCCTTGGTGCTTCGGATGGATACCGGCCGGGGCGTGGGAACGAGTGTCAGCGATGAATTCCCGCTGCTAGATCGCGTCGCGAGGCGCGGGCTGCCGGTCCCCGAACCCCTGTGGCTGGAAACGAATGTCGATGTGTTCGGATTTCCGTTCATTGTCTTTCGCCGCATGCCGGGAGAGACGGCCGGCGATCTGATTGACGGTGCGTTCAAGAAAGTCCCGGCAACCGGTCACGCACTCGCTCGGGCGCTAGCCGCCGTCCACGCCGCGGGTGCGGAGATGATCGAGGACCCGTCGATGCGCGGATCCGCCGTTCCGCACACCGAACAGCTGCTTGAGCACTACTACGATTGGTGGACCGCAAAAAAGCCGTTTCCGTCCATCATCATCGAGGCCGCCTTCATCTGGCTACGGCGCAACATCGATGCCGGACTCGGGCAGGCGACCGTGGTTCACGCCGACACCGCATTTCACAACCTACTCCTCGATGAGCGCGGCAACGCATGCCTCCTGGATTGGGAGTTCGCCCACCTCGGCGATGCTGCCGAAGATCTCGCATCGTGCCGGCCGGCGGTGGAACGGTTCATGCCCTGGGCGGATTTTCTGGCGGAATACTATTCTCACGGAGGACAGCGCGTCACGGATTTCCAGCTAGACTACTTTGAGGTCTGGCGGCCATTGCGAAACGCCGTTCTTTGCGGCACGGTGCTGCACTCGCTCATCCACGGAGAGGCGGATGACATCGATCCCGTGACCATCGCGCTCAGCACTTTCGCGCGGCTGCAAGCGGATCTGGCCAAAAGTCTGTCGCGAATTACGCTGCGCGCTTGACCGGCGCGGCCGTAGCCGACGAGACCCGAGTCGACGAGACCCGAGTCTCCACGCTCGCACTTCGGTCAGCGAGCCGCCGCCTTCTTCAGGTTGAAAGCGGGATCCTTGAGCGTCTCGGCCTCGACCGGCACCCGCGCCTCGATGAGTCGCTGCGCGAACTTCATGTCGCGCGGCTCGTTGATGCTCGTCGCGCCGACGATTTTTCCGTCGGCCAGGTGAAACATCAGGAATTTGTTGGCCTCGAGTGCGCCTCGCAGCACGGAGTCCGGCGTATCGGCCACGCCGGCTACCTGAATTTTGAGGTCGTATTGATCGGACCACATGTGGGATACCTGGCGATAGGGTTCTCGCGAGCCCAATAAGTTCTTCGCGACGACCAGCGATTGGTTTTGGGCGTGCATCCAGTTTTCGGCGCGAATTCGACGGCCGAAAAATTCGTCCGGATAGCGCACTGCATCGCCGGAGGCATACACATCCGGCGCGCTGGTTGAGCCGAACTCGTCCACGAGGATGCCATCGTCGCACTCGATGCCCGCGCCCCGCGCGAGCTCCGTGTTGGGAGTCACGCCAATGCCGATGACGATGAGGTCCGCGGTAATGACGGTCCCGTCCTTGAGTTTGAGGCCCCGATTCGGATCCGATGCCTGCCCGACGGCATGCGCATCGAGCTCGAGCTTGACGCCTTTCGCGCGGTGATATGCGGCCACGTGCTCCGCGATCGAGGGGCAGAGCGCACGCGCCATGATGCGCGGCGCGAGCTCGACGACGGTCACGTCGCAGTCGCGCAGCGCTGCGCTCGCGGCGACTTCCATTCCGATGACGCCTCCGCCGAGTAGTACGATCTTGCTGCCTGGTTGGAGCCGATGCCTTATCTCGAGTGCATCCTGCAATGTGCGTAAATACTTGTGATTCGCAGGTCCCGATTCCAAGGCCGGCAGACGGCGTGGGCTCGAGCCCAGCGCGAGCAGAACGCGGTCATAGGTGACGCGCTGGTCGCCGTCGAGTTCGACCGCATGGGCGGCGACATCGAGGCGCGTGGCCCGCCGCCCGAGCATGAGCTCAATCTGATGATCCGAGTACCATTTCCTCGGACGCAAGGCGATCCCCTCGGGCGAACGGAGCGCGATGTCAGTGGGAAGATGGGCGGCGACGAGCGGTTCCAGGTTGTCGTGCACCAGTACGCTTTTCGACAGCGGAGGGCGGTCATACGGCAGTTCGGGCTCCTCGCCGATCAGTACGATTCGTCCGGCGAAGCCCGACTCGCGCACGGTGCCCGCCGCAGTCACGCCGGCAAGTCCGGAACCGACGATCACTACGGTGTCTGGGGATGTCATTGTACGCTGGCCTCATGCCGATACTACTGTGCCCTCATACGGATCCGCGACGGCTCGACATCGCTCCCCACAGTAAATTAGTACGTATTAGACTTATATGCAAGCGGTATAGTTTACGGCGGGTGCAATTCCGGTGCGGCTAATGCCTGCCCGGCGTTCCGCGCACGGTGAAGGGCGGCTTAGCGAGCCAGATCCACGGTATCAGGAAAATGAACATGATGGAGAACACGTGGTACAGGTCGTTGAAGCTCAGCGTCATCGCCTGGGCAGTGATCGTCCGATCGGCATATTGCAGGGCGGCGTTGCCCGAAATTCCCAGGGATTGCAAATTCGTTTGGGTATTCGTCCACGCTTGAGACGAATTTCGGATGTGTTCGGACAAAACGGCGTGATGAAAGTCCGTTCGCCGATTCCACAGCCAGATGGTCACCGCCGTTGAAATGCTGCCTGAAATCGTGCGCATGAAGGTGCTCAGGCCGGTGGCGGATGCGAGCTCATCCTGAGCGACGGCGGAGAGAGTGATTTGATTCAGGCAGAGAAAGAAGAACGATACCCCGAGACCTTGCCAGAAGCGCGGGCTCGCCAATTGCATCAGCGTCGCGGTCTCATTCAGGTGCGAAGTCCAATACATGGTGAACACGAATACCGAGAACGCGAAGGTCAGCGCCCAGCGCAAATTCACGCGATGAATGTTGCGGCCGAGAATCGGTGAAATGAACAGCGAGAGGATACCGACGGGTGCTACCGCGACGCCTGCCCATGTGGCGGTAAAACCCGCCGTGGTCTGCAGCCAAATTGGAAAGATTACGTTGGCTCCCATGAAGGCGAAATACGCGAAGGAAACGCATAGCGTTCCGATCAGGAAATTGCGCCTTCCAAAAAAATGCAAATCGATGACGGGATGCCGGTCGGTGAGCTCCCAAGGGATCAGGAACGTCAAGCTGATGAGCGCGACAATCGAGCTCGTGATGATGGCCGGCGAGCTGAACCAGTCCAACTCGTTGCCGTTGTCGAGGGTGTATTGCAGGCTGCCCACCCCGGCCACGAGCAGGATCAGACCGACCAGGTCGATCGGCAGTTTGACGCGCGTGGATTCCCGATTGCTCAGGAGACTTGAAACCAAGAACCACGAGAGCATCCCGACAGGAACATTAATATAGAACAGCCAAGGCCAAGAGAGATTGTCGGTGATGTAGCCGCCGAGGATCGGGCCGAAAATCGGCGCCGTGATTATCACCATGCCCCAAAGGCCCAAAGCCAACCCGCGCTTATCGGACGGGTAATTGCGCAGCAGCAGCGCCTGTCCCAAGGCCAGCAAGGGTCCGGACACCAATCCCTGCAGCATGCGGCAAACCACCAGCATCGGCATGCTGATCGCGAGTCCGCACAGGGCCGAGAAAACCACAAACAGCATGATCGACGTGGTGAACGTGCGAACCTCGCCGAAGCGCCTGCCGAGCCACCCTGTCAACGGCTGCATGACCGCGGAGGCCAGCATGTAAGAGCTGATAGTCCAGGTTCCCTCCGAAACGCTGACCCCGAGACTGCCCGAGATGGAAGGGATCGACACGTTGACGATAGTCATGTCGAGCAATTCCATTACGGTGGCGAGCGCGATCGCCACGGTCAACAGAAAAAGCTGCGATCCGCGCAGGGGAGGCAATGCCGCGGGGGGCGCGGCTTGGGGCATGTCGCTCATAGAACGCAGCACTCTAGCAGTGAGCTATTCCCTATGAAAACAATTTGTCTCCGTCCATGGGCATTTGGCCGGCGGGCGAGAGCGGAGTCAGCCGCGATGGACGCCGACGATGCCCACGGTGCGTCCGAAGAGCGTGATATACAAGCGTACCTTATGCAAGATAATTAAATTGGGCTAGACGCAAAAGCGCGCTACAATCGGGCACATGTTCAAGCGTGTGCTGCTTTGCTATGACGGATCCGAGGCGGGGCGTCGGGCGCTCAAGCGTGGGGCGGAACTCGCAATCCTTCTCGGCGCACACGTGCATGTGCTGTCGATCATACCAAGCGGTCTCGCCGATGCAGCGGTCATTGCGGGCGCGACCGGGCACGCGTGCCTGGTGGACGATTCGCGCGGCTATCGAAAGCTGCTGGATGAGTCGCTCGAGTGGCTGAAAGGGCGTGGGGTGGTGGCCGAGGGGTATTTGGCGACCGGCAACACGCTCGACCAGATCGCGGCCTGCGCGAAGCGACTGGCGATCGAT
>WNFF01014864.1_pt1 | contig 11801 bp, 5 predicted proteins | sample 5400441 | NCBI WGS metagenome assembly WNFF01 (sample SAMN13153345, study PRJNA577476) | soil metagenome | isolation source: 120 cm saprolite under Douglas fir tree site 2 hole 3 replicate 1 | place: USA:California | collected 2015-04-18
GCGAGGGTCGAGACACCGGTCGCCATGTCCAACGGCGTCACCTCATAGCCGCCCAGCGTCAGGCTCAGCGAGTAGTTCTCGTCGGGCTGCGTCAGATGGGTCACGCCCATCCGGCGAGCGACGCTGAGCACGTTCGGGAGGCCGACCCGCAACTCCGTCTTGACCGCCGGGATGTTGAGCGAGTTGCCCATCGCCATCTTCAGTGGCAGCACTCCGTGGTATCTGAGGTCGTAGTTCAGCGGGATGTACTGCTCGAAGCCGCTGGCGCCGCCCCAGGTCGGAAAGACCAGGGGCGCGTCGAGGATGGGCGTGATCATGTTGAATTTGCGGCTCTCGATCGCGGCCGTGTAGGTGTAGATCTTGAAGGTCGACCCGGGCTGCCGCGGCGTATCCGCCATGTTGATCCAGCCGCCCGGACGGTTGTAGTCGTTGCCTCCGACCATGGCGAGGATTTCGCCCGTCTTTGGGTCCATGCTGACCAGCGCGGCGTCGTGGAAGTTGTAATAGTCGCCCTTCTGCGCGATCTGCTCCCGGACCACCTGCTCCGCCATCAGCTGCAGGTTGAGATCGAGCGAGGTGTAGACGCGATAGCCGCGCCGGTCTCCCGGCGCGATGTGGTACTGGTTCCGCAACGTCTGCAGCACGTAGTCGACGAAATATGGAGCCTGGAAGTGATTGGCAGGCGGGTAGATTTGCAGTTTTGTGGCGTAGGCGGCGTCGGCCTCCTTCTGGCTGATGAAATGGTTTTCGACCATTGCCGCCAGCACCTGGAGCTGGCGCTGCTTTGCCGCCGCCAGGTTGACGAGCGGGTTGTACTGCGTCGGCGCCTGCGGCAATCCGGCGAGCATGCTCGCCTGCGCCAGCGTCAGGTCGTGCGCGTTGGTCTGAAAGTAGCTATGCGCGGCAGCCTCGATGCCATAGGTCTGGCTGCCATAGAAGATGGTGTTCAGGTACATCTCGAGAATCTGCTTCTTCGAGTAGTTGCGATTGAGCTCGAGCGCCAGTGCCGCCTCTTTCGCTTTGCGATGGAGCGAGTTGTCCGGATTTGGGCCGATGAAAAGCTGCTTGACGAGCTGCTGGCTGATCGTGCTGCCACCCTGCTTGATGCCGCGGTGTGAGTAGTCGGCGAGCGCCGCCCGCACGACGGCACCGACGTCGACGCCGTTGTTCGAAAAGAAGCTATGGTCCTCGACGGCGATGGTGGCGTTGATCACGTTGGCCGATATGTAGCTGAGCGGCACAACGACGCGATGGTCGCCCTGGTCGCCCACGTCGGCGAGGAGGGCGCCATGCCGGTCGAAGATCAGCATGTCCTGCGGCAGGCTGGTGGACGAAAGCCCGGACACCGCCGGGATATCGCCGACCGTCTGCGCGGCGATCGCCGGGACGGTCAGCAGCGGCAGCGTCAACATCGCGATCATGCCGACAATCACATTCCGCTGCAGCGTGGCGCGGCGTCGACGGTGCCACTGGCGCAGGTGGTAGTCCGTGTGCCGGTACGAGTGGCGCCGCCCGTAGCAGCGCCTCACGGGTTCACCAGGCCGTAGACCCCAGCCGCCACCAGCCAGCCGAGGACCAGGAAGAAGACACTCCAGGCGCCAAAGTTCGCCACCCAAAGGGCGGCTGCCCGGAACTTTCGGCGCCGGCTACGACGCTCGAATCGATGGCCGTGTCCGACGGCCGAACGGTGCGCCCCCGCGATCGCCATTGCTGCCTTCCCTGCCCTGACGTGGATTGCGTTGGTCTCTGCGTTACAAGATTGTCACGCAGAGTTGGGCATGTCAAGAGACAAGTTTAGTTATAGTCGGGCAGTACCCTCCGGAGGATCGTCAGGTGTCGGCGGCGGCGCGGTCGACGATGAAGCGGAGCTCGCCGTCGACCGGCTGGACGTGACTCGCCGGGACCGCCGGATCCCGGCGCCGCACCCGCGCCAGCGCCTCGCGCTTGGAGGCTCCCTGCACCATGAAGAGCACCGCTCGCGCCGCGTTGATCACCGGTAACGTCAGCGTCAGCCGATCGGGCGGTGGCTTGGGGGCGTTATGGACGGCGGCGACCAGCGCCTGCGCCTCTTGCAGGGCCGGGCTGCCGGGAAATAGCGAGGCCGTGTGACCGTCCTCCCCGAGACCCAGATGGATCACATCGAACCGCGGGCGCCCGCCGACATCCGGGGGAACTGCGCGCAGTGCGGGCGTCGGGTCCCCGACCAGGGGAAATACCTGCTCCGGCGGGATCGGCACGTGGTCGAACAGTGCCGCCTTCGCCATCGCATAGTTGCTGGCCGGATCATCGAGTGGCACCTGCCGCTCATCCGACCAGTAGACGAAGACCGATGCCCACGGGAGGCTATCCCGGTAGGGCGGCCCGGCCAACCGCTTATAGCAGCCGCGGGGCGTCTCGCCGCCGGCCAGCGCCAGGTAACAGGCCCGCCGCCCCGCAACGGCTGCCGTGATGCGCTCGGCGGTCCACGACGCCGCCGCCTCGGCGAGCTCCGCCGGTCCCGGCACGACGACCGAGATGACCGGCGCGGTCATCGACCTTTCTTCTTTGTGCGGCCTTTTGCCCTGACCGTCACTGCAGCGCTGCGGCGAGCGCCTGCTCGAAGAGCACGTCGTGGCCCGGCAGGGTCAGCTCGATGCCCAGCAGTTCCTCGGTTGCCCGCGATTCCAAACGCACGGTCCGCTCGGCAAGGTCCTGGTCGCCAAGCCGGATCTGCGTGGAGAGCCGGCCGCCCCGATGCCGGCTCATGCTGAAACGCGCCGGCCCCTCATCGCCGCCGGTGTAGATCAGGAATTGGCGGACACCGTGCTCAAGCGAATCGTCCGCTCGAAACTCCAGCGGTACGTCGATCCCGACGGTCGCCATCCGGCTGCGGATCCAGCCCCCCAGCAGTCGCGCCTGGGCCTTCGACCCGTCGCTGCCGTGAAAGATCGACACACCATGAATGTGGGCCAGACGGGCGAGCATGCCTGGCATGTCGAAGAACTGCGCCGCGACGTGGCGCCAGGCGATCAGTCGTGCCCAGTTGAGGTCCCCAATGGACGCCCGCGCCTTCTGCCGGCGGGCGACCTGCAGGAGGCGGGTAAGGTCCACATCGTCGAAGCCCTCGTCGGTATCGACCACGAGCCGGTCGGCCAGCTCGCAGAGGTCATCGAACAATGGGTTGTCGAACTGGGGGCGCCCCGGCCACCAGAGGATAACGGGAAGATCTGGAATCAGTAGCGGCGCCGCCAGGCTGGCCAGGTGACGGGCCGGCTCGCCGTGTGCATGCAGGATCACGCGCTCGGTGCTAACCCGGTGACCGCTCTCGGTCCGCTCCTGCGCGGACACCTCCGCCTCCAGCTTGTCGGCCTCGCGGGTGTGCTGGGCGAGCAGGATCAGCGTCCGCGAGGGGTTCGTCACCGAGAGACGGTCGAGCACGCTGGTGACGGCGCCCAGCTCGGGCTCATTGCTCACCACGGTGATCAGGTTGCAGACGCTGGCGCGGGCCTCGGCCGCGGCGTGTTCAGCCGCCTCGCCTCTCTCACCGTCCGCATGCATACCCCAGCGGACCTGGTCCAGCTCTTCCTGGATCGCGTGGACGTCGACGACGGAGCGGGTGCTGAGTTCGGTGTGCTGGTTGCTCATGGCCGCCTCCAGCGCCGCCCTTCGTGTTCGATCAGCGCGTCGACCTCGGGTGGCCCCCAGGTGCCGGCGGCATAGTTGGGGAAAGCGGGCGGCGGCTGCGACGCCCATCCGGCCTCGATCCGGTCGACCAGCGCCCAGGCTCGCTCTACCTCATCCTCTCGTGCAAAGAGGGTCGCGTCCCCCAGCAAGCAGTCGAGCACCAGGCGCTCGTACGCGTCGGGAGACTCGACCATGAAGGAGGAGCCGTAGAAAAAATCCATGTTGACGGTGCGCAATCGCATCACCGGGCCGGGAATCTTGGCGGCGATCTTCAGCGACGCCCCTTCATGCGGCTGGATGCGCATCACGAGCACGTTTGGCGTCAGTTCCTGGACGGCGGTCTTGGCAAACGGCAGGTGCGGTGGGTTCTTGAACTGGATCGCAATCTCGGACGCGCGGCTCGGCAAGCGCTTGCCGGTGCGCAGGTAAAACGGCGTGTCGGCCCAGCGCCAGTTGTCGATCTTGAGGCGGACCGCGACGAACGTCTCTGTGTTCGACGTCGGTGGCACATTCATCTCCTGCCGGTAGCCGGGCACCTGCTGGCCACCGACCCAGCCAGGTCCGTACTGGCCGCGGACCACGTCGTTGCTGACGTCGATCGGATGGATCGACTTGAGGACCTTGACTTTCTCGTCGCGCACGCTGTCGGCGTCGAAGTTCGGGGGCGCCTCCATGGCGGCGATGCTGAGCAGCTGCATGAGGTGGTTCTGGAAGATGTCACGCAGGGCACCGGAGCTTTCGTAGTACTTGCCACGCCGCTCGATGCCGATGTCTTCCGCCACGGTGATCTGCACGTGGTCGACGTAGCGCCGGTTCCAGATGGGCTCGAAGATCCCGTTGGCAAATCGGAAGACCAACACGTTTTGCACGGTTTCTTTGCCCAGGTAGTGATCGATGCGATAGATCTGCTGTTCGGTGAACACGGTGTGGACCGCGTGGTTCAGCGCCTGGGCGCTCTTCAAGTCGTTCCCGAACGGCTTTTCGATCACGACCCGTTTCCAGCCCTCGCCGGCCTTGGCGATGCCAGAAGCGCCGAGCCGGTCGATGATCACGGAAAAGAACTGGGGGGCGGTCGCCAGGTAGAAGACGCGGTTGCCGGCGGTTCCGCGCTCGCGATCCAGCCGCTCGAGCTCGGCGGCCAGCCGGCCGTACCCCTCCTCGTCGTCGAATGGCATCCGGACATAGGAGATCCCTTCGGCGAGGCTCTGCCAGACCGCGCGATCGACCGGCTGGCTCCGGGAGAACTTCTGCACCGCCTGCTCCACGCGCGCGCGAAACTCGTCCTCCGTTATCGCGGTGTCGGCGACGCCGATCACACTGAACCCGGACGGAAGGTAGCGGTTGAGGGCGAGGTTGTAGAGCGCGGGCATCAATTTGCGCGCCGTCAGGTCCCCCGAGGCACCGAAGATCACCATCGCCGCCGGATCGGGTGTGCGCGGCAGGATCAGCCCGTCCCGCAGGACGTTCTGGGTCAGCGGTGCGGTCGCGGCCTGGGCCATGGCTATTCAGACCTCACGGGGTGCCCCCCGAATTCATTGCGCAGCGCCGCCAGCACCTTGGCGCTGAACGAATCATCCTGGCGCGACCGGTATCGCATGAAGAGGCTCATCGCCAGTGCGGGTGCGGGCACGGCATGCTCGAGCGCCTCCTCCAGCGTCCATCGCCCCTCGCCCGAGTCTTCGACATAGCCCTTGATGTGGGCCAGGCCGGGATCGCGCTCGAAGGCGGCCTGGGCGAGCTCGAGCAGCCATGAGCGGATCACGCTGCCGTGGTTCCACAGCCGCGCGAGCTGCACAAGGTCGAAACCGAAGGGCGCCGCTTTCAGAATTTCGAATCCCTCCGCGTAACTCTGCAGCATCGAGTATTCGATCCCGTTGTGCACCATCTTGGCGTAGTGGCCGGCGCCCGACGGGCCGACGTACGCGTAACCATCGGTCGGCGCGAGTGTCTGAAAGATGGGCTCGACCTGTTTGAAAACCGCCTGGTTACCGCCCACCATCAGGTTGAACCCCACCTTGAGGCCCCAGACGCCTCCGCTGACGCCGCAATCCAGGAATTCCACCTGCTGCGAACGCAGCGCCTCGGCCCGACGGATCGAGTCTTTGTAGTTTGAGTTGCCACCGTCGATGATGACGTCGCCCGGTGAGACGACGCCGGACAACCGCTGGATGGTGTCGTCCACTGGAGCGCCGGCGGGGATCATCAACCAGAAGATGCGCGGTGGCTTGAGCTTCTGCCCGAGATCTTCCAGGCTGCTGGCACCAACCGCGCCGTCGCCGGCGACCGCCGCAACCGTCTCGGGCGAGCGGTCGTAGACGACCAACTGGTGACCTCCTTGCATCAATCGCCGGGTCATACCTGATCCCATCCGCCCAAGCCCGATGAGTCCAACTTGCATCAGAAACGGCTCTAACGCTCGCCTGGCACTGAAGCGCCGCTCGCGTGGGCCGGCAGGCCCGTTACGTTCCCGATCTTCACCAGGCCCTGTGCCACGTCGCGGGCCTGAATGCGAAGCACGCGCCGCCCATGGTTGCGCAACGCCTGGAAATCGCCGAGAGCCTGCGCCTGCTTGAGGACGCCGAACGAGAACGTCTCACCCGGAATCGGCAGATCGACGGGATCGTCGCCCACCAGCTGGAGGAAGACGCCCGTGTTGGGACCACCCTTGTGCAGCTGTCCTGTCGAGTGCAGGTAACGCGGCCCATAGCCCACGGTGGTGGCGACCCGGTACTTGTCCCGAATCGCGAGCCGGATGGCGTTGAGCGCGCGGTCATGCTCGGCACTGGGCGCGATGAAGGCCAGCAGGAACCTGGCCGAGCAGCGTCTGGATCGCCGCCTCCAGGGTCGCTCCCTGCTGGCCGGCCCATCGGATTCCCTCGCCGACGGTCGGCGGATTGCCCTCGCTGAGGACTTTCCTGGTGAGGTCCTTTGCCTCCTGCACGTTCGGCTGGTCGAAGACGTTGATGCCGAGGATCGCGCCGGCGACCGCGATCGCGTACTCCCACCGGAAGAACTCCGCCCCGATCGCGAGCGGATCGCTGAGCTTGAGCGTCACGACGGGATGGCCTGCTTTGCTCAGCGCCGCCAGAGCGCTGGGCTCGTCGTCGTCACCCGGCAGCGCCAGCCGGACAAACAGTCGGTCGTCGCCATAGACCTCGGGTGCACCCAGCGCCTCGTCCGCGACGGGCACCAGGCCCTTGCCCTCCTTGCCGGTGCTCTCCGCGATCAACTGCTCGGCCCACACGCCGAAGCTCTGTAGCGAGGAGGGCGCGACGACCGTGATCTTGTCCCGCCCAACCTTCGATGCCTCGGCGAAAACCGCGCCCAGCCAGGCTCCGGGGTTCTCACCAATCGGGACGGACGGCGAACATGCCTGCGTCATCGTTGCCGCGCGGTCGAGCAGGCCGGAAAGGTCCACCCCGCCGAGCCCGGCCGGCACGAGCCCGAAGTACGACAGGGCCGAGTACCGTCCGCCGATGTCCGGCGGGTTGAGGAAGCTGCGCCGGAATCCTCGCCGGGTTGCCTCCTCGGCGAGCGGCGTTCCGGGATCGGTAATCGCGATGAACTGGCCGCCCTTCTGGCCCGCTTGCTGCCAGAAGTGGCGGTAGTGGGAGAGCGTCTCCAGCGTCGTCCCCGATTTGGAGGCGACGATGAAGACCGTCTTGCGAATATCGATCGCCTTCTCCAGGGCGATGATCGCGGCGGGATCCGTGGTGTCGAGGACGTGCACGTCGAGCGCACCGCTTGAGGCGCCGAAGGTTTGCCGGAAGACTTCCGGGGCGAGGCTGCTGCCGCCCATTCCCATCAGGACCGCGTCTGTGAACCCCTCGCCGACCAGCTCCTTGCGGAGCGCTTCGAGCTCGGGGACCCGCTCCTCCATCCGGTCGCCGACCTGGAGCCAGCCCAACCGCTCGCGGATCTCGGTTTGCGCGCTCCCGTTCGACTTCCACAGCCCGGCATCTTTCTCGGCGATCCGGCGCACCACCGCCGCCTGTTCCAGTTGGTCCAGGCGCTTGTTGACGGCGCCTTCGATTGCTCCCAGCTGCGCCTCATGTGCGCCCACCGATCCCTGCTTGAGCTGCCGCTTCTTGTTCGCGATCCCCTCCAGCAGCTTGTCGATCGAATCGGCGAACAGTTTGACGCCATCGACGCGAAGGTCGTTGGTGACCTTGTCCATGTCGATGCCGATCGCCGCAAGATCGGTTAGGACCTTGCGGGCGCCCTCGACGTTTTCGAGCAGGCTGGGACGAACTTCGCCGTGTTCCTTGAACGCCATCATGGTTTGTTGCGGCATGGTGTTGACCGTCTCCGGGCCGACCAACTCCTCGACGTACATCACGTCGCTGTAGTTGGGATTCTTGGTTCCCGTGCTGGCCCAGAGGCAGCGTTGCACCGATGCGCCCGCCGCCCGCAGCTCGGCGAATTCGGGCCCATTGAAGATCCGCAGGAACGCCTGGTAGGCCATCTTCGCATTGGCAACGGCGGCCTTGCCCATCAACTGCTGCAGGCGCGCGCGCTCCGCCGGGTCCTTGGCGGCGGCGATCTTTTGTTCGAGCAGCTTGTCGACCGCCGTATCAACCCGGCTGACGAAGAAGCTGGCCACCGAGGCGACGTCGACCGGGTGTCCTTGCTTCATGCGCCGCTGCAAACCGCGGATGAAGGCGCGGGCGACGTCCTCATAGACCTTGACCGAGAACATCAGTGTGATGTTGATGTTCAGGCCGTCGGCGATGCATTGCTCGATCGCAGGCAGTCCGGCATCGGTCGCCGGGATCTTGACAAAGATATTCGGGCGCCCGACGCGGTCGAAGAGGTCATGGGCCATGGCGACCGTACCCTGGGTGTCGTCGGCCACGCGCGGCAAGACCTCGATGCTGACGTAACCGTCTTTGTGCTTGGTCTGGTCGTAGACGGGCTTGAGCACATCGGCCGCCAACTGGATGTCCTCGACGATGAGGCTCAGCATGATCTCTTCGTCTGGGATGCCGGCGTCGACAAGGGATCGGAGGGCGGCGTCGTAGTCGCTGCTGCCGCCGATCGCCTTCTCGAAAATCGTCGGGTTGGAGGTCATGCCGACCACGGCGTCCTCCTCGATCATTCGCTTGAGCTCGCCGGACGTCATCAGGCTCCGGCGGATGTAGTCGAGCCAGACGCTGGTGCCTGCCTCGTAAAGCTCGAACAAGGGATTCTTCGCCATCGCTCCTCCTATGGCCCGAGCGCTGTGGGGCCTGTCATTAGACTCTCACACCGCGCGGCTGCAGGTTTCCCTCGACTCTGGGGGAGGGCAGGGTGGCGGCGCTGTTAGGTCCCGACGCCGTTCAGGGTGATCCGCTGGATACCGGCATTGTCGATGATCGTGACGATGCCGGAGCGGGCGCCGGTGCCTTGCGGGAGGAAGGTCACGCTGATCGTGCAGCTCGCCCCGGATGCCAGCGTGCTGCCGCAGTTCGTACTCATGGTGAAGTCACCGCCGCTCAGGCTGATGCTGCCGATCGACAGCGTGCCATTGCCCGCATTGAACAGGACCACATTCTGCGGAACGGTCGGATTGCCCACGCTTGCGCCGCCAAAGTTCAGGTATCCGGTGCTGAGCAATGCCCTGGCCGCGTTCCCGGTCCCACGCAGGCTCACGGTCTGCGTGCCGCCCGGCCCATCGTCGTAGAGCGTCAGGGCGGCGGCGCGAAGGCCGTAGCCGTGTGGCGCGAAGCTCACGGTGATGGAGCATGACGCGCCGGGTGCGATCGCCCGCAGGCAGTTGTTCGACTGCGCGTAGTCGCCGGCGGCGACCCCGCTGATCCCGATCGCGCGGATGGTGAGCGGCCCGTCGCCCGTGTTGGTGACCGTCACAATCTGCGGCGCCGCCGTGCCGCCCAGGTTCGCGCCGGGAGCGAGAAGCGCCGTGCTCAAGGTCGCCACTGGCTGGTAGGCGACGCCCGTGAGCCGTACAGTGTCGTTGGAGCCGGGAGCGGCGTTGCCGTCATTGGGCACTACCAGACTGCCGCTGCGAGTCCCCGACGCCCGCGGGGTAAAGGTCACGTCGATCGCGCACGACAGACCGGGCAACAACACCGGCGGGCAGTGCGGGGTTGCCTTGAAGTCACCGGTTGCCGCGATTCCCCCAATGCTGAGCGGACCGTCGCCGCGATTCGTCAACGTCACGGTTTGCGGCGCACTGCTGCCGCCCACGTTCTGGCTGAAGTTGAGGCGGTCGGGCCCGAGGTGGGCCAGCGCCATGGTCGCCACACCCAACACCTGGATCCGCTGCGGGCTGTCGGCGGAGTCGTCCGCGATGACGATGTATCCGTCGCGTTCCCCGAGCGTGCTCGGAGTGAAGGTGATCGTGATGTTGCAACTGGCGCCGGGCGCGAGCACCGGCGGGCAGTTGTTGCTCTGCGAGAAGTCACCGTCTTCGCGAATCGCGCTCAGGTGGAGCGGTGCCTGCCCGCTGTTGACGAGCTTGATGGTTTCTGACCCACTGCTGCTGCCCAGGTTCTGAGCGAAGATCAGCGACTGGCTGCTGAAGATCGCCGCCGGTTGCGCCAGGCTTCCCGTGAGCGGTACCGATTGCGACGCACCGCCCGAGGATCCGTTACCACCGGCATCGTCCTTGACGGTGAGCGTGCCGCTCCGCGTCTTCTTGTCGTCGGCACCGATCTGGCTGAGCGTAATGGTGATCTGGCAGCTGCCGTGGCCCGCTAGCACACTCGGACAGTTGTTGCTCTGGCCGAAATCCGGGTCGGTGCCCTTGTCGAGCGAAATCGAGGTGATGCGCAGCAGGCCGTCGCCGTTATTCGTGAGGGTCACCACGGCGGGCGGCGCCGGCGCGTTGAGTGGTTGATTGATGACAACCGCAGGCGGACTGAGCGTGACGAGGGCGGCCGTGGCCTCACCCTTCAGGGTAATCAGTTGCTGACCCCCGACCGCATCGTTGGGAATCACGACGCTACCGGTGTGGGGGCCAAGGGTCGCACGCGGCTGGAAGGCCACCTCGAAGGAGCAGCTCGTCCCCGGCTCGAGCTTCGCCTGGGCGCAGGTGTTCTTGAGGGGATCAAGGTAGAAGTTGTTCCGGTCGATACCCAGATCGACCGCCCCCATGATCAGCAGGCCGCTGCCCGTGCTCGTCACGGTTACGCTCTGCGGCTGGCTGCGCCCTGCCAGGTTGGTCGGGTCGAAGTTGACCTGGGTCCGCTGAATCCCAGCCTGGGTGACCCCGAGCCATCGGATCCGGCTGTTGAAGCTGTCGGCCACCAGCATCGCGCCCGAATCTCCGAGCATGCTGAGACCGCGTGGCCCATCGACTTCGGCCAAATCAGCCGGGCCGGCGTCGCCTTTGAGTCCGGAAGTACCGAGGCCGCTCACGGTCGTCACCGCCTGGCCGGCGAGGTCGACGCGGCGGACGCGGTGGTTCAGGTAATCCGCGACATAGACGTTGCCCTGGTCGACCGTTGCGCTCCAGGGGCGGTTGAAGTGGGCTTGCGCCACCGGGCCGTCGCCAGAGGCAGGCGCCCCATCCCCGGCGATGGTCTGGATGATGTTGGGCGCCTTCGGATTCGTGCTGACCGCAGCCACGCGCCGAATCCGGTGGTTGAAGCTATCAGTGACGTAGAGGTTCGGCGTCGCGGCAGCGTCGAGCGCGACACCGTACGGGAAGTAGAGATCGGCCTGGCGCGCGTCGCCGTTCTCGCCACTGAACCCGAGCCGGCCCGTGCCGGCCACCGTGAAGATCGCCCCCACCGACGACGCATTGCCGTTTTGGTCGAAGTGCAGGCCGCCGAGGACTTCACGGACGCGACTGTTGTAGGTATCGGCGATGAAGAGGTTGCCCGCCGCATCGACCGCCAGTCCCGTCGGATAACTGAGCGCCGCCTGCGTCGCCGGTTTGCCCTCATCGGTGCTTGCATAGCCTGCCGTTCCCGTGCCGGCGACGGTCGCCATCGTCTGGTGCGTCAGGTCGATCGCGCGGACGACATTGTTGAACGTATCGGCGACATAGAGCACATTGCGCGCGGCGTCGAGTGCCCCGCCCATCGGATAGGCCAAGCGGGTCTGGGTGGGATGGCTCGAGGAGATCCCCGGACCGCGCGCCCCACCGATTCCGGCCAGCGTGCTGACGTCGTCCTCGTCCTGGTCACCGGTGG
>WNFF01006023.1_pt1 | contig 11800 bp, 7 predicted proteins | sample 5400441 | NCBI WGS metagenome assembly WNFF01 (sample SAMN13153345, study PRJNA577476) | soil metagenome | isolation source: 120 cm saprolite under Douglas fir tree site 2 hole 3 replicate 1 | place: USA:California | collected 2015-04-18
AGGCCGATCCTGATTCATATCGCGTACACCAGCTAATGGGGGACCTGGAAGCGGCGAAGGGTGACGACGCGAAAGGCATCGAAGAATATCGCGCCGCGGTGGCTTTAAAACCATCGGCGCCAAATCTTCATTACAGTCTGGGACATTTGCTTTGGAAGGATCTTAAAGTACCAGAGGCGCGCGTTGAGCTCCGGGCTGAACTCGCGGTGAACCCGCGTCATGCGGGAGCTTTGAACGACCTGGGGAACACCTATCTCTTCGAGCACCAGCCCAACACGGCGTTGCCGTATCTCGTGAAAGCGTTGGAGGCAAATCCGGGAAACGTCGATATCCATCGCGACCTGGGAACTGCATACTCTGAACTGGGCGATTATCACAAGGCGGAAGAGCACTTCAAGATCGCCGTGGCCAACGATCACGAGGGAGCGGTTCACTACAAACTGGCGAGGGTGTACCAGGCGTTGGGCGAAAAAGAGAAAGCCGCGCACGAATTCGCGATATCCACGACGCTGAATCGTGAATCGCACGAAAAACTGGAAAAACAGACGGAACGCCTGGGCGTAATTACCAGATCCGCCCAAGATCCATAGCATGAATTATTTTCTGATTCTTATTCTCTGGTTCTATCCGTGGGCCGGCGCAGCGTGCACAACCTGCCGGCGTCTGGTTGAGGTTGGACAGCCTCAACAGGATGATTCGTTCCAGAGGGGGCTGACGGCGCTAAAAGAAAATCGGCTGGAGGACGCGCTTGCGGAGTTCACGGCCGCGGAACGTGAGTATCCGCAGAATGCGCGCATCCGCAATTTTCGCGGAATATTGCTCGTCCAGACGGGGAAGAATGCAGAGGCAGCCGCAGAGTATCAGGAAGCCATTCGCATCGATCCTCTGCTGGAGGATGCCTACCGCAATCTTGGCTTTCTTCGCTGGACTGAACGCCAACTGGGGCAGGCTCGCGAGGCGCTGCAGCATGCGGTGGAACTTTCCCCGGACGACTCATTTGCCCACTACTATCTCGGAAGAGTAGAGCTGGATGCTCAGCAATACGAACGGGCGTTTCATGAACTGGAAGTTTCTCGACAGCCGCCGCCTGCAGAGGCAAGTTTCCTGATCGAAGCAGCGACAGGATATGTCGCCGTGGGGCGCAAGGAAGATGCTCGCAAGTCCCTTGGGCAACTGATGAGCTTGCCGTTGAGCGACGCGCAATCCGTCGGCGTGGCTTCCCTGCTCTTGTCCATCAATGAAAACGATTCAGCGATAAAAATATTGACGACCTTAAGGAAGGACCGTGGCTTGGCTCAGGCGTCCTGGGCGCAGTTTGATCTGGCGCTGGCCTACTTGCTGACGGGGAGTTACGACAAGGCCGCCGAGGAAGGGCTTGTCTGCGCGGGTGCTACGACTCAGGAAGGCTCAGAATCATTGAAATCGGCGCAAGCATGGTCTCTGGTTGGAATCGCCGATGCGCACCTGAACCAGGGAGGCCAATCGGTCGACGCATTACGTCGAGCCGCAGCCTCTGCTCCGCACGAAGAGGAACACTGGCTGAATCTGACGCGCGAGTTGATGGAGCTGAGCCGCTTTCCTGAAGCGGTTGTCGAAGCGCACAACGGACTTGCGGTGAATCCCAAATCATACGCTTTGCGTTTGCGCCTGGGCGCAGCGTACCTCGCGGCCGGCCGCTATGCTGAAGCGGAAAGTACATTTCGCGATCTAGTGGCGGCGGGCGATCCGCTGCCGTTGGGGTACGTTGGATTGGCGCAGGTGTTGCTCCGAACCGGGCGGGCCGAGGAAGCTGCTACAGAGCTTGCCGAGGCGGAGAAAAAGCTGGGCGAGAAATTTCTCCTAAGTTATTTTCAAGGCCTGGCGCTGGCCCGAGCGGCCAAACCCGCGGAGGCGCTGGTCGCGTTTCAGCAGGCGGTTCGGTTGGATCCGAAGAACACTGAGGCTCACCTGAACCTGGGAAAGACACAACTCACCCTGGGCCATGCGAAGGAAGCGATTCCGAAACTTCAGGAAGCGCTTCGCCTGGACCCGGGCAACACGCAGGCCAAGCGACTGCTGAGCCAGGCGTATCGCCGGACTGGGGACGCGAAGAATGCGGCGAAATATGCGGACTCATCTGCGGAAGCTCCTGCAGAGCCAGAGAAGGACCTGATCGGGGATTTTTTTGTTCCGGAGTGGCAGCTTCCGCCCGACAGCATGGGAAAAAAGGTGCGATGATACCATCTATGTTTTTGGCTCGGAGCGTATGTTTGCGAACAATGGATTGCCACGGCTCAAATAATAGGGGGGAGTGATTCCACTTGCGCGAGGTGAAAGCTTGAAGGACGTTAAGCCGTGGACTCAGCGTGCGCTCCTTCGGAACACGATGCTCTGGGCGGCTGTAGTTAGCCTGCTGCTTGGCAGTCCACTGCCTTCGCAGAACGTAGCGCAGAAAACTGGAGACAATTCGAACATCGCGAATTTCGTGGATATCGCAGAGAAAGCCGGGCTGACGGCGGTGAATGTTTTTGGCGGAGTGGACACGAAGAAATACATCATCGAGACGACCGGGACGGGCGTGGCTATTTTTGATTATGACAATGATGGATGGCCGGATATTTTTATCGTGAACGGAACGACCCTCGAAGGGTTTACCGCTGATAAAGCTCCTACGAACCATCTTTATCACAACAATCATGACGGCACGTTCACCGATGTGACCGCGAAAGCCGGCCTGACTGCGACGGGATGGGGCCAGGGCGTTTGTGTGGGGGATTACGATAACGACGGGTGGGAAGATCTGTACGTCACGTATTACGGGAAAAATCAGCTTTATCACAACGACCACGGGGTGTTCACGGATGTTGCCGAAAAGGCAGGCGTTGCCGGAACAGGAAAAGCCTGGGGAACCGGATGTGCCTTCGTCGATTACAACCGAGACGGCCGGCTGGACTTGATCGTCGCAAATTACGTGGATTTCAATTTGTCCACTACGCCCGTGCCCGGCCAGGGAAATTCGTGCGTGTGGAAGGGCGTTCCGGTGATGTGCGGGCCGAGAGGTTTGCCAGGCTCGAAGAATATTTTGTATGAAAACCTTGGGAATGGAAGTTTTGCCGACGTCACCACCAAGGCGCACATTGACCGGACCAACGGCCATTACGCTTTCAGCGTATCCACGTTTGATTTTGACGATGATGGCTGGCCGGATATTTATATTGCCTGCGACAGCGCTCCCAGCATTCTCTACCACAACAATCACGATGGCACGTTCACCGATGTTGCGGTGATGGCGGGAGTGTCGTTCAACGAGGACGGGCGCGAGCAGGCGGGAATGGGCACGACCATCGCGGATTACAACGGCGACGGGCGGCTGGATATTTTTAAGACCAATTTCTCCGACGACACTCCGACGCTTTACCGCAACGACGGGGAGGGAATTTTTTCGGACGTCACGTTTGCGGCAGGACTCGGCCTGCATACGCAATACCTGGGCTGGGGCACGATGTTTTTCGACTTTGACAACGATAGCTGGCCGGACCTGATTCTCGCCAACGGCCACGTCTATCCTGAGGTGGATAAATTTCACCTGGGCAGCGGCTACCTGGAACCGCGCGTGCTTTATCACAACAACGGCAACGCCACGTTTAGTGACATTTCGGACAAGGCAGGTCCCGGGATCACGACGCCGACCTCGGCGCGCGGATTGGCAGTGGGTGATCTGTGGAACGACGGGCAGCTTTCCGTGGTGATCAATAATGTTTACTCGAAGCCGAGCCTGCTGGTGAATATGGTGCGTTCCGCAAATCATTGGGTAGCGTTCAAAACGGCGGGCACACGTTCGAATCGTGACGGAATCGGCGCGAAAATCACCCTAAAGCTCGGGAAAAGAACGCTGGTGGACGAAGTGCGCAGTGGCTCGAGTTACATTTCACAAAACGATTTGCGCGTACATTTCGGCCTGGGTGCCGCCGACAAACTCGACGCAGTGCAAGTGCGGTGGCCCAGCGGGCTGGTGGAACACTTCGATCATTTGGCCGTGGATGCGATTCATACATTGAAAGAAGGAACTGGCATTGCGATCGCGCTGGCACAGAAAAAATCCTGACCCCGGAAAGCGATTCATCCTCAAGGCGCGACTGATTATCACTTGGGCTGATTTTTCCCGGTAGCGTCGGCCTGAGGTTCTTGAATCTGCAGGATTTGATCCGCGCGAATGTCTTTCAGCGTTTGGCGAATGCCGCTCGGCCAACGAATTTCGATTGTTCGGGCATTCGACTCGGATCCCAGGCCGAAATGCACGCGTTTGTCGCCTGAAGAGAGATAACTGCCCGCGGTCGTCACGGTTGCCCATTGGGCGCCGCTGGCGGTGACCAATTTAACTTCCGCCCCGATCGCATCGCGATTGCTTCGGCGCCCGACGAGTTCGAGGGTCAGCCAGTGGTTTTGATTTTGCGTTGCGTTATGCAGGACATGCAGGGCGCCATCATTCGTGGTGACGACCGCGTCCAATCGACCGTCATTATCGATGTCACCGATGGCCAGCCCGCGCCCCACCCATGACTTTTGGAAAACGTCTCCAGCGTGCGGCGACATGTCCATAAAACCCTTGCCGGTATTTCTTGCCAGCAGCATTGGTTCCTTGTAACGAAGATCCGGAAACGTAAGCTGGATTGTGTCCAAATCGTGTCCCTGGGTGATTAGGAGATCCTTCCATCCATCGTTGTCGAAATCCAGGAAGCGGACGCCCCAGCCGGAGTGCTTCATGGTGATCAGCCCGATGCCGGAGGGATAGCTTTCGTAGTTGAACGTGCCGTCGCCATTGTTTCGATAGAGCGCATAAATTTGGCTGGCCAGATCCGTGACGACAATGTCCGGCAGGCCATCGTTGTTGTAATCCGCGAAATCCACTCCCATGCCAGCATAGGAGTGGCCCTCGCTATCCACGGCCACGCCCGATTGCAGCGCTACTTCTTCAAACACGCCGTTTCCCTTGTTGTGATAGAGGAATTCGGGCATGGAATCGTTGGCGAAAAAGAGATCAAGGCGGCCGTCCCGGTCGTAGTCCGCGAGCGCGATTCCCAGTCCTTTGCCGGGAAGGGCAAGACCTGCTTTCTGCGTGATTTCCGTGAAGTGTCCTTTGCCATCGTTGTGATAGACGAGAGGCGCGATCGGGCGGAAAGAGTCGGGATGGCAATACGAGCGGTAGCCTTCTCTCCGCTCGCCACAATAGATATCGTCGAAGTCCCATTGCAGGTAGCGAAGCACGACGAGATCGAGCAATCCGTCGCCATCAAGATCGACCCAGGCGGCGCTGGTGGACCAGCCGCTGCCGGTCACGCCGGCTCGCTCCGTGACGTCGGTAAAAGTACCGTCGCCGTTGTTGTGATAGAGCTTGTTTCCGCCATACGCGGTTACGTACAAATCTTCAAATCCGTCATTGTCGTAATCTCCGACGGCGACTCCCATTCCGTAACCCGTTCCCTGCAGGCCAGCCTTCTCCGTTACATCTTCGAAGGTGCCGTCTTTTTTTTGGTGGAAAAGCCGGTTCCAATCCTTCGGGCCCGTTTTTTGCGGAATGGTCCCCTTGGGTGTGGGATCGCTGAGCGGAGCGCCGTTGACCACAAAAATATCCAGGCGCCCATCGTTGTCATAGTCAAACAACGCAACGCCTGAGCCCATTGTTTCGATCAGGTATTTTCTGGAGGTGTGCGACGCGACGTATTCGAAATTTATATGCAGCGCTGAGGTTACGTCCGTGTACATCGCCAGATCGGATGACGGCTTCGCGGATTCAATCGGAGCAGCCCCGGCGTTGAGCGATTTTGGCACCGTCTGGGCAGGGGCAGAAGTAGCGAGCGCGATCAACAGCGCCACACAAAAAATGTGCCGGCTTCCCAATCGACCACCACTCACATTTGTTTTCGCCGCTCTGTTCATGAGTCAAAGAGAGCGTACACCAGGACACTCCTGCCGGCATTGAACTTCTTCGAGAAGCCTCAACCCCGCAACTTAATGACGATAGGTCAAGCGCGCGGATGTTTATTCCCTTTTCGAGTTGTCAGCTAGATGCCGATGGCTCGCAGAACGATGCCGGCCAAACCGGCTCCAAAGAGTGGACCAAGCACCGGCACTATGGCGTAGCCCCAATCCGAAGAGCCCTTTCCCGCAATCGGAAGCGCGGCATGAGCGAGCCGCGGCCCAAGATCGCGGGCGGGATTGATTGCGTAGCCAGTGGTTCCGCCGAGCGAAAGTCCGATGCCCCAGACGAGAGCGGCGACGAGGTAAGGACCAAGACCCGCCGCCGGTCCTGAGGCAGCCACCGCCTTCGAGAAGATGGCGCCGACCACGAATACGAGGACGAAAGTTCCGATAATCTCGCTGATGAGATTTGCGCCGAATCTGCGGATTGCCGGAGCAGTGCAGAAAACAGCGAGTTTCAGGCCTTGGTCAGGTGTCTCTTTCCAATGCGGCAGGAAGTGAAGCCAGACGAGCACGGCTCCCACGAACGCGCCCGCCATTTGCGCAACAATGTAAGGGACCAGCTTCGCGAATTGGCCGGACGATACGGCAAAACCCATGGTCACCGCCGGGTTCAGGTACGCATCGCTGCTGCCGCAGGCGATTGAGGTGAATACGCCCGCCATCACGGCGAACGCCCAACCGCTGGTGATCACCATCCATCCGGCGCCCTCGGCTTTCGAGCGCTTGAGAAGGACGCCTGCGACCACACCGTCGCCCAACAAGATCATCACGAGCGTACCCATGAACTCGCCAAAACATTTCGCAAGCATCCAGTGTCTCCCGTACTAAGCTCAGCTGACCCAGTCGAATGAGCGGGTAACCGCCCGCTTCCAAAGGTTGTACATCTCCTCGCGCTTCGCGTGGTTCAGGTTCGGCTTCCACGTGTGGTCCACCGCCCAGTTCGCGCGCAGATCTTTCAGATCTTTGAAGTAGCCGACGGCCAAACCGGCGGCGTAGGCCGCGCCCAACGCGGTGGTCGCGTCCTTCGTTACCGGACGAACTACCGGCCTGTCGAGAATGTCCGCCTGGAACTGCATCAGCAATTCGTCGTTTACCATGCCGCCGTCCGTCCGGAGCACGTCGAGGTTGATGCCTGAATCTTTTTCCATCGCTTCCAGCACGTCCCGGGTTTGAAACGCCGTCGCCTCCAGCGCGGCGCGGGCAATATGTCCCTTGTTGGCATAGCGGGTGAGGCCGGTAATCACGCCGCGGGCACTGTCTTTCCAATAAGGAGCGTATAAGCCCGAGAAAGCGGGGACGAAATATACGCCGCCGTTGTCGTCCACGGTTCTTGCGAGTTTTTCGATGTCAGAACTTTTTTCAATCAGGCCGAGGTTGTCGCGGACCCATTGCACCAGAGCTCCGGTGATGGCGATGCTTCCCTCTAAGGCGTAGTGAGCCGGCTGGTCGCCAAACTTATAGGCCATGGTTGTCAGCAGACCGGACTTGGAATCCACTTTTCGGGTGCCGGTGTTCATGAGCAAAAAGCAGCCGGTGCCGTAGGTGTTCTTCGCTTCGCCCGCCTCGAAGCAGGTCTGGCCCACCAACGCAGCTTGCTGGTCGCCCAGGATCCCGGCGATAGCCACATCTCTTACCGAGGGCTCCTTCGCAAGCCCGTAATTCTCGCTGCTGGAGCGAATTTTCGGCAACATCGCGGCTGGAATTCCAAATGCATCGAGGAGCTCCTTGTCCCACGACAATGTCTCCAGATTCATCAGCTGCGTGCGGCTGGCGTTAGTGACATCTGTGAGGTGAACGCCACCCTGGGGGCCGCCGGTCAGGTGCCAGACAAGAAAGGTGTCAATGTTCCCGAAGATCGCGTCGCCGGACCGGGCCAGCTCGCGCAGGCCTTTTACATTTTCGAGAATCCATCGGATTTTCAGGCCGCTGAAATACGTTGTAAGCGGCAGCCCGGTCTTGGCGCGAAAACGGTCCTGCCCGCCGGTTTTCGCAAGTTCGCTGACGTAGTCCGCGACGCGCGTGTCCTGCCACACGAGTGCGTTGGCAAGCGGCTTGCCGGTTTTGCGGTTCCAGACAACGGTGGTCTCCCGCTGGTTGGTGATACCAATCGCGGCCAGGTCTTGCGGCTGGAGCTTGCCATTCGACATCGCTTCCGCCATCACTTCGCGCGTGCGCTGCCAGATTTCTTCCGCGTTGTGCTCAACCCATCCCGGTTTGGGATAAATCTGCTCGTGTTCTTTCTGGGCGACCGAGATGACGCGGCCCGAGCGGTCAAACACGATGAACCGAGTGCTGGTTGTCCCCTGATCAATTGCGCCGATGTAGTTGGCCAAGGTACTCCTCCTGAAATTCTCTCGTGCTGAAGGTGTTCAGTGGGCGGCGGAACCGGTACCCGAGCTCATGCCTGGGGCGCCTGCTGTTGTCGAAGGCCGCTTGAGGGACAATCCCGCTGAATCCAACAAGTGATTGATCTTTTCCACGTAGCGGACGACAGCTTCATCTGTGAACGAGCCGGGCCAGTGCAGCTCCGCAGCCAGCAGGGCGCCAACGACCGGGGCGGCGTCAATCGCGTCGCGCCAGGAGTGAAGCTGAAGCCCAACTCGCCGCGCAAGAACGTCTTCGATGGTGGCGGCCATCTCAGAGCGAACCGAATAGACCACTTCCGCCTGGATCGCGGGAAAGCCGGCCAAAATCGGCTCAGAAAGTGCGGCATTTTCACTTGCCAATGCGAGAACTTTTTCCGCAGCGGTACCGAATTTGGATGTCAGATGACGTGCCGTCGCGTCCGAGAGCCCGTGCTTGCGGCTGAGCTTTTCAGAATAGTCGTCCGTGAAACCCTCGCCGCCGTAGAGAACATGATTGCGGGTCAGGGACTCCGTGGGGGACACGCCCAAAGCTTGCTGGACACGGGTAATTGTATCCTCCGCCATGGCGCGGTGCGTGGTCCACTTACCGCCCATGATGCTGATGAGACCGCTGGCAAGGTCCACTTCGATCACGTCGTCGCGCGCCAGTTTTTTGGTATCGCCTTCGCCTTCCGAGCCGACAAGCGGCCGCGCACCGGCGAAGCCGCTGACGATCTCGTCAGGCGTGACAGGGCGCGCCAGATACTGATTAAGCTGCCGCAGCATGTACTCCACATCCGCCTTGGTGACGAGCAATTCGGCGTCCGGCGATACCTCTTCATCGGTGGTTCCGACCAGCAGCCTCCCATTCCAGGGGACAGCAAAGAGGACGCGGCCATCCTCCGTTTTGGGAACCAGCAGCGCGTCATTCGTAGGGAAAACATCGAGCGGCAAGAGGATGTGCGCCCCTTTACTGGGCCTCATGCGCTTTCCCACCGTAGGGGTGGCCATTTGGCGAATGGAGTCCGACACCGGCCCCGTCGCGTTGACGATGACTTTGGCGTCCACGGTGAACATGTGACCGGTGAATTGATCCTTGACCACAACGCCTGAAAGTTTTCCATTCGCTGCACGCTGGAAATCCGCGACCCTGGCATGATTCAGCGCGCTTCCACCCGACATGGTGAAGGATTGGACCAGCGTAATGTTGTATCGAGCGTCGTCAAACTGGCCATCGGCATACGCCACGCCGCCGATCAATCCCTTCTGATTCAGCCCAGGCATGCGTTTCAGGGTTTCTTCCAACGAAAGAAACTTGCTGGGAGAAATGCGGCCGGGTCCCGCCAGCCAATCGTAAATCTTCAGGCCGATATCGAGGTAGGCGACGCCGATCCAATGGTAACTGGGCACGAGGAACTCCAAGACCCGCGTGAGGTGCGGTGCGTTCTCCAGCATTCGAACGCGTTCATGCAAGGCCCGCACCAGCACGTGATATTCCTGAAGGTCCGCACCCTTAATGGCTTCTTCCAGGTAACGAACGCCGCCGTGAATGATCTTCGTCGCCGCGCTGGAGGTTGCCCCGGCAAAGTCGCCGGCCTCCACAAGCACGGTTCGGATCCCCCGCAACCGGAAGCGGCACCCGTGGCCCCGCCTCCAATTACGCAAAGATCGAACTGCTGTCCGGCAATATTTTTCAGTTCTTCGGTTCTGGCCTTCATGGCGCACCCACCAATTTAAAAATTTACTTTGGTACGGAATCCGAAAACAGGTGCATTCGGCAAAGCGGCGTTGGCGCCCACGTCGACATAGTACTGAAACACGGGTTGCACCAACCAGTATGGCGTCACCTGCAGAGAATAGTTCAACTCGACTGCTTTTTCAGAGCCTAGCGGCGGGCCGCCCAGCAATGCTCCAAAATTTGAGAATGAGTCGCTGATTTTGCTGTACACCAGCGCGAACCCCACGCGGTCATTTTTGCGCCCCGCGAATGGAGCGTTGAAACGCCCTCCCACCGTGAGCTGAAAGTTTTCGCGGCTGACGTCGCCCGGGCTATAGTCAAAACCAACTGTGGCGTCCAGTCCCCGGTTCGAACCTGCGTCCGTGCGGAACAGGGCCTGGCTCGCCATGCCGTAGATGAGATAGTTGCCGCTGCTCATGCGCCCCGCGGGGTCGGGAAATTTGCCGCCATTGTAAATTCCACCGAATTTGTAACTGCCGGGATAAGTTTTAGTGGCGGCGGAGCCGGCGGAACCTGCGGCGCCGTCATCAGGAGGATGCAGCAGATAGCCTGCTTCAAATAGAAAATTCGGGGAATTTCTGATTTCGAAATTGGTGCCGGTGGGATCCTGGTGGTACGGATCGCGGTTGCCGGACATGACCGCCGACTTAACGTAGAAGCTCCGCTTCGGAGCAAAACGCACTTCGGCGCCGGGCGTTCCCGCGGGATTGAACGACTCAAAGATCGAACTGAAGAGGTTGCCGAACGCGTAGCCCATGGGTTCTATCAGCCACGAGCCGCCATAATCCTGATTTCCATAAAAATCCAAACCGGCCATCTGCCCCACTCTGATCCTCAACTTATTGTTCAGGAACAATTGCTGAACCCAGAAAGAGTCGAGGCGCGTAGTGTGCGCGCTTACGAGATCGCTTGGATTGGCAAGGGTTCCAATCTTGGCGCCCAGGTTGGCTCCGGACTGCCAGAGTCCTGTGGCGTGAAAACTAAGTCCCTGCCATTGGATAAGCCGGTCAAAATTGATGTCGACGGTTCCGCGAAGTCTTTCCCATCCAGTCTGCGCCTGATGAAGACCGCCGGTCGGATTGGCTTCCAGATCGGTGATGTAGAAGAAGTCGAAGGTAATGCCTTTTTCCGCCAGGCCTGTTCGCTCGCCTCCCCAATCTCCGAAAAGATGCTGGCGCGGTGGAAGGCCAGGGAGCGAAGCACTTTGTTCCTGGGCGGGAGCATTCTGCGCCCAAACCGGCGCCAAAAGGATCAGTGCCAGAAAAAGCATCGCAGGCACTCCTCGTACCCGCGGGCGGAACTCGGCGCAACTCCGAAGGAAAGTAGAGTGAGCCCAGAGAAAACGCATGGTTGTGCCGGTGAAATGAGCGTTGAAGCCGCGAAAATCAGTTTTGTGTCGCAAAGTGGCCCCGAGTGAAGCACGAGCCCCGCCAAACGGCGCGCTTCGTACAGCACACGGTTCGATGCAGCTCAGCACTTCGTGGTTCAAATAAACTTTCGGTTAGTTGAGGGAACAGGCATGCGCTTTCCGATTTTCGCCTATCCAAATCAACGAAGGAAGGTAAAGGGAACGGGGATTCGCTCGCGCCGGGCGGTTCTGCATAGCCGAAAAACAAAGTGAGGTCCTTTGGGGTGGGCCGTCTGCGCCCCATAGGACCTCAATCTCCTGACTGAAATTCAGGCTTCTGCTCAGTGCTCGAACATCAGCAGCGCCGGATACGAATCGGTCGTCGAGACCAGCACAAACTTGCTGGGA
>WNFF01012581.1_pt1 | contig 11800 bp, 9 predicted proteins | sample 5400441 | NCBI WGS metagenome assembly WNFF01 (sample SAMN13153345, study PRJNA577476) | soil metagenome | isolation source: 120 cm saprolite under Douglas fir tree site 2 hole 3 replicate 1 | place: USA:California | collected 2015-04-18
AGCGCCCCGCTGCTTTCAGGCAGAGCCAGCTCGAGGTGATAGGCGTCGGCCGGGTTGCCCATCAGGCCGCGCGCCAGAAAGGCCCCCCGGAGGATGGCCCGAGCGCAGCAGGTGTCACTGGAACCCCGTCCGGCAGGCAGGGTCAGATGCAATCGATAGCTGGGCCGCTTCTCGGTCGCGCCCTTGCGCACCGTTTCCACTCGGCCGCCGGCAACTTTAGCCAGGTGTACGACCTTTCGCGCGACCGCGTTCCGAGGGATCCGCAGCGTGACCGGTGTGCCGTCGCTCGTTCCGACCAGCGCCTCGGCCATGGCGGTGAGCTCGGCTTCCTGACAGCAGGGACGTGCCGGCTGGACATTGGCGAGCTCCGCCTTGACCTCATCGGTGAAGGACGCGCGGACCGCCATGCGCTCAGATTACCCTCGGGAATCCCGCAACCCGACCTCGTAAACTGGGACAGTGCTGATCAAGATCGGAATCGATCCCGTACTGGTCACGATCGGGGGTCTCAAGATCCACTGGTACGGGATCATGATCGCGATCGGCCTCTACGTCGGCATCCAGGTCGGCCTGCGCGAAGCGGCGCGCCGGGGCATGAGCCGGGACCAGCTGATGAACGTCGCCCTGTTGGCCGCCGTCCTGGGCATCATCGGCGGACGCCTCTACTACGTCGTCCAGAACAACCCGAGCTTTTACGTGCACCACCCGGCCGAGATCATCGCCGTCTGGCAGGGTGGCATGGCCTTCTTCGGGGCGATGGCCGGTGGAGCGCTGGCGGTGGCGATTTCCTCCTGGCGCTGGCACATCCCCTTCTGGAGCCTGCTCGACGTCGGAGCCATCGGGATGACGATCGGCCAGGCGATCGGCCGCATCGGCAACATCATCAACGGCGACATCGTCGGCTACAAGACCAATGGCTGGGGGTTCGAATACACCAACCCCAATACCTTCGGGCCCATCAACGTCCCGGTCCAACCGGCCAGCCTCTATGAGCTCCTGATCAGCCTGGCGCTGTTCGTGCTGCTCTGGAACCTGCGCAGCCGGGTCCATCCCGCGGGGATGCTGGCCATGATCTATATCGTCCTCTACTCCGTCAGCCAGTTCTTCATCTTCTTCCTGCGCGACAACATCGTCATCCTCGGCGGCCTCAAGCAGGCGCAAGTGACATCGCTTGTGGTGATCGCGCTTGCGCTCCCGGTGATTGCCTACCTGCTGCGCGTGGACCGTCTTGCCGGCGATCGCGAGGTGCAACCGGCGGGATCACGACCGACCGTGGAGGAAGTCCCGGGCTAAGCGGCGCGCTTGCGCCGTTCGCCGCGCTTCAACAGGAGTTCCAGGAAGCGTTCGGGCTGGAATTCCGCCTTCTCGACGATCGACTCGACTTTGCCCTCGAGCCGCTGGCGGTCCTCGGGCGTCAGGGTCTTGGCGGTGTGAACCAGGATCGGCACCCGGCTCATGTCCTTGTCGCGGCGCAGGGCGGCGATCACCTCGAAGCCGTCGACCCCCGGCATCACGAGGTCGAGGATGACGAGGTCAGGCTTGTTGCGTAGCGCTTGCTCGATCCCGGCCCGGGCGTTATCGACCGAGCTGACCCGGACGTTGTAGGGCTTGAGGATGGCTTTGACCAGGCTGACTGCCTGGGCATCGTCGTCGATTACCAGCAGGTTGGCGGGCATCTTCTTGGCCAGCTTGCCATCGGCCATCAAATCGAACCGCACCATCAGTTGGACGAGCTGCTGGCGATCGACCGGCTTGACCAGGACCTCGCAGTCCGCGACGGCTACCGCGGGCGCGCCGGGGGCCACCAGCAGCACGAGTGGGATCTCGCGGGTTCGCGGATCCTTTCGTAGCTCGCGAACAAGGGCGGGGGCGCCACTTGGCGGCAGGTGGCCGTCGATCAGAATGGCCAGCGGCTGGAGGTGCGAGGCCTTCTCGAGTGCGCGCGGGCCGTTGTCCACATAGATCACCTCGTAGCCGGCCCGCTTCAGGAACGGTTCGATCCGCTGACGCGACGCGGCGTCGTTGTCCGCTACCAGGATGTCGGGCGGCCGGCGTTCGCTGGCGACCACCGAGGCCGCGTCGACCGGGGCACGGTTGCCCGTCAAAGCACGAACCGCCTCGGTCAGCTTGAGGGCGCTGTCGTGCATGTATTTGAGGTACTCGCGCCGCTCCTCGACGCCAAGCGGATGCGCGCGCTCGTCGAGCAGAACGCTGGAGAAGCCAACCAGCGCGTTCAGCCGCGAATTGATGAAATGGCTCTGTTCGGCGCTGGGCACCCCCGCGAGCGCGGGCGCCTGCGGCAGGCTGACGACGCGGCGCTCGCGCTCCTGGCCCTCCTCTAGCAATTTGCGAACCTGTTCCATCTCTTCGTTCTGGGCATGGATCTCGGCCGCCAGCGCGGTCCGACGGGTCACCCAGTCCGTCGCCAGCTTGTTCGACTGCTCGGTGAGCTGGGCATGGCGCTCGACGAGCGCCTGGTACTCAGCCCGCTGCGCCGCAAAGTCCCGCTCGACCTCGGCCACGCGCTCCTTCACGCGCGTCTGCTCGGCGAGCATTTTTTCGCGGTCCAGGCCCCACTGGATCTGGTCGGCCTGGAGTGCATCGCGATCCTTCGCTACGACAGCGAGCTGCTCGCGCAGGCTGGCCAAATCGGCCGTGACGCCAGCGACCTCGGCCTGGCGCCGGGTGGCCTCCTGCTCAGCGGCCGCCAGCCGGTCACGAGTACCGCCCAGCTCTCGCTCGGCCGCCCCGACCGCTTGCCGCGCCTGGTCACGGTCGGCGGTAACCTGGTCGCGCTCCTGCTCGACGCGATGCACTGTCTTGCGGACGTCCGCCAGGCTCGCGTTCAGGGCCTCGACCTGGGCGCGAAGCTTGTCCGCTTCGGCGTTGATCGCCTGCCGTTCGCCGGTCCAGCGGCGGGCCGCCTCTTCGTGGCGGGCCAATTCGGCCGATAGCGTCTCGGCGAGCGATTCGACGCGCGCGAGGAACTGGCGCCCGTGATCGACGGTTTCGCCGAGCGCGCTGGAGAGGTTCGGCGAGTCCGGCACGCCCCTATAACGGTGGGTTGCCACCCGGCTGGCACCTTGGCCATTTTTGGCTCAGGGCGCCGGTTCGGGCTAGCCGGAGGTGACTTCCGTCACGATGAGGGGGCCCCGCTCCGGATCGCGCGGCCCCGGTGTGGAAAGGCCCCGCGGTTGCTCGTCATGGCCCAGGATCTCGTTACAAAGGGCGACGCACAGGTTGCAGATATAGACCTCGCTGGGGCCGGCCACCAGCCGCACCTCACCCTGCTTTTTGCCACAAAACGAGCAACGAGGGACCGGCCGATCCACGGTCCGGATTATCGCAGAGCTTCCCTCGGCCGCGCCATCAGACCATCTCCTTGATGGCGACCGCCACCGGGCGAGTTATCCCTTTCACCGCCATCAGCTCCTCAACGGTGGCGCTTCGGATGTTGTCGATGCTGCCGAACTGGCGGAGTAGCGCCCGGCGCCGGACCGGGCCGAGGCCGGTGATGCCATCCAGGACCGAGACAAAGGCATCCTTCTTCCGGACCACGCGGTGGAACGTGATCGCGAACCGATGCGCCTCGTCGCGGACGCGCTGGACCAGGAAGAGCGCCTCCGAGTCGAGGGGCAGGCGGATCGGCTCGCTCTGGCCGGGCCGGAAGAGCTCCTCCTGCTCCTTGGCCAGACCGAAGGTCGATACCGAGCCAAGGCCCATGGCTTCCATCACCTCACGGGCGGCGGACAGCTGGCCCTTGCCGCCGTCGATCAGCACCAGGTCGGGCAGGCGGCTGAAGCTGGGTTCCTCCGGGATCCCCTCCTCGGAGCGGGCGTGCCGGCTGAAGCGGCGGCGGAGCACCTCCTGCAGCATGGCAAAGTCGTTCGCGCCCTGGACCGTCTTGATCCTGAAATGCCGGTAGTGGGCGGGTTTGGGTCGGCCGTCCTCGAAGACGACCATCGAGCCGACCGGGTACTTGCCCTGGATGTTCGAGATGTCGTAGCACTCGATCCGGACCGGCAGCGCCGGCAACGCCAGCCGGGCCTGCAGGTCGTTGAGCAGGGAGGCCGTCCGGTCGGCATCGTAGTCCAGCTTGATACGCAGCTGGCGCATCGTCTCCTCGGCATTGGTGGCGGCCTGCTGCAACAGTTCCCGTTGCTTGCCTCGCTGCGGGACCCGGACGGTGACGTTGCTCCCACGGCGCTCCGTCAGCCACTGCTCGATCAACTCCCGGTCGGGAAGCGCCGCCGGGACGAAGACCTCTTTTGGGATGTGGGTCGCGTTCACGTAGTACTGACTGACAAAGGCGTTCAGGATGTCGGCGTCTGTCTGGTCCTTGTCGAGCCCGACGAGATCGAAGTTCTCGGAGCCGGAGAGTCTCCCCTCGCGAACGCTGAAGACCCGGACCGATCCCTGGCCGTCGGCGCGCGCCAGCCCGAAGAGATCCTGGTCGTAGCGGCCCATCGCCAGCACCTTCTGGCGCTCCGCCATCCGCTCCATCGCGTCGAGGCGGTCCCGGTAGCGCGCCGCGGCCTCGTACTCCAGCTTGTCGGCCGCCGCCTGCATCTGCTCCTTGAGCCGCTTGGCGACGTGGTCGGAGCGTCCATCGAGGAAGCTCGCTACCTGGTTCAGCTGCTCGTGGTAGTCCTCGCGGTTGATGAAGCCCGCGCACGGCGCTGAGCAGAGATTGAGGTGATAGTAAAAGCAGGGCCGGCCGAGCGCGAACTCCGAGTCTTTGCAGCTGCGATAGGGGATGACCCGCCGGACCGTTTTCAAGGTCGTTCGCAGCGCGATTGCGTGCGTGTACGGTCCCCAGTATCGGGCGCCGTCGTTCGCGGGCCGGCGGACCAAGGTAATGCGGGGGAAATCCTCGTACAGCGGCAGCTTGATGTAGAGGTAGTTCTTGTCGTCGCGTAGCCGGATGTTGAAGCGGGGTCGATGCCGCTTGATCATCGTCTGCTCGAGCACCAGGGCCTCTTTCTCGGTCGCCGTGGTGATCACTTCGAACTCGTAGACGCGCGCGACCATGGCGGCGATGTGCTCGGGCAGGACACTTCCGGGTTGGAAATAGTTCGGCACGCGGTTGCGCAGGCTGAGCGCCTTGCCGGCGTAAATCACCCGGCCCTGGGCATCGCGCATCAAGTAGACGCCCGGGGTCTCCGGCAGCGCCTTCAGTCGTTCTCGAAGATATTCCGGCCGCTCCGTGATCGGAGCCGCCTTCTGGGCCGCGGTCACCACGTCCTTAGGCTATCGCGAGCTCCGGGTCCAGGACACGCTTGAGGTACTGACCGGTGTAGGAGCGGGGATTGCGCACGATCTCCTCGGGGGTACCGACGGCGACGACTTCGCCACCTTTGTCGCCGCCTTCCGGGCCGAGGTCGATGATATGGTCAGCCGTCTTGAGTACGTCGAGGTTGTGCTCGATGACGACCACCGTGTTGCCGGCATCGACGAGACGGTGCAGGACGTTGAGCAAGCGCTCGATGTCGGCGAAGTGGAGGCCGGTGGTCGGCTCGTCGAGGATATAGAAGGTCTTCCCGGTGTCCCGCCGGCTGAGCTCTTCCGTCAGCTTGACCCGCTGCGCCTCTCCACCGGACAACTGCGTCGCCGGTTGCCCGAGACGGATATAGCCGAGGCCAACCTCGCAGAGGGTCTGCAGCTTGCGCTTGATCTTCGGAATGCGATCGAAGAACTCGGTTGCCTCCTCGACGCTCATGTCGAGCACGTCGGCGATCGTCTTGCCGCGATAGGTGACCTCGAGCGCCTCCTGGTTGTATCGCTTGCCCTTGCAGACTTCGCAGGGCACGTAGACGTCCGGCAGGAAGTGCATCTCGATCTTGATGATGCCGTCGCCCTCGCAGTTCTCGCAGCGGCCGCCCTTGACGTTGAAGCTGAACCGCCCCGGCTTGTAGCCGCGCACCCGCGCCTCCGGCATCTCGGAGAACAGCTCCCGGATGTAGGTGAATACGCCCGTGTAGGTCGCCGGGTTCGAGCGCGGCGTCCGCCCGATCGGCGACTGGTCGACGTTGATCACCTTGTCGATGAAGCCGAGTCCCGAAACCTCGCGGGCGGTCCCCGGGCGATCTTTGGCGCGGTAGAAGTGCTGCGCCAAGCGTCGATACAGGATGTCGCTCACCAGCGTGCTCTTGCCCGAGCCGCTAACGCCGGACACGCAGATCAATTTGCCCAGAGGGAAATAGACGTCGATGTTCTTCAGGTTGTTCTCGGTCGCGCCGCGGACGACGAGCATCTGCCCGTTGCCCTTGCGGCGCCGCGTCGGCAATGGGATCGATCGCTCGCCGCGGAGGAACGCGCCCGTGATCGACTCGGGTGATTTCAGGATGTCGTCGAAGGTGCCCGTAGCCACGATCCTCCCCCCGTGCTCGCCGGCGCCGGGCCCGATGTCGACGATGAAGTCCGCCGTCCGCATCGTCTCTTCGTCGTGCTCGATGACGACGACCGTGTTGCCGATGTCTCGCAGCGTCAGCAGCGTGCTGATTAGCTTTCGATTATCGCGCTGGTGCAGCCCGATCGACGGCTCATCCAGGATGTAGAGCACGCCCATCAGCTTGGAACCGATCTGGGTAGCGAGCCGGATCCGCTGCGCCTCCCCGCCTGACAGCGAGTCGGCGGCGCGAGCCAGGCTCAGGTAATCGAGGCCAACGTCGACGAGGAACTGAAGCCGCTCGCGGATCTCCTTCAGGATGGCGCGGGCGATCAAGAGCTCACGTTCCGAGAGCTGAAGCTTGGCAAACCACTTCTGCGCGGCCGTGATCGAGAGGTCGCAGACGTCCATGATCGAGCGATCGGCCACCGTCACGGCGAGGAATTCCGGCTTGAGCCGCTTCCCCTTGCAGACGGGGCAGGGCCGCGGCGTCATCAGCCGCTCGATCTCCGCGCGGATGAACTCGGATTCGGTCTCGCGGTGACGCCGCTCGAGGTTGGGAATGATGCCCTCGTACGATGTTTCGTACCAGCGCCGCTGGCCTTCGCTCGTCTGATACTTCACGCGACCAGATCGTTATAGAAATAGGAGGAGCGGCCCAGAGAACGGATTGCCCCCTCGCTGAGTGGCCGATTCTTGTCCGGGATGACCAGGTCGGGATCGATCTCGAGCTTGCTGCCCAGCCCTGTACACGAAGGACACGCGCCGTGCGGGTTGTTGAACGAAAAGTTGCGCGGCGCGGGCTCTTCCATCGAGAAGCCGTCGTATGGACAGGCGAAATTCTGGCTGAAGAGCAGCTCCTGCCCCTTGCCATCCGTCGGTACGACCAGCACGAGGCCGGACGCCATCTTGGCCGCCGTCTCGACGGATTCGCGCAGCCGGCTGATGCCCTGCTTGTCGATTACCAACCGGTCAACCACGATCTCGACGTTGTGCTTCTTGTTCTTGTCGAGCGTGATCCGCTCGGTCAGCTCATAGAGATTGCCGTCGACGCGGGCCCGGACGAAGCCGGACTTGCGCGCCTCAGAGAGCACGTCGTGGTGCTCGCCCTTGCGATCGCGGACGACCGGCGCCAGGATCATCACCCGGCTCCCCTCTGGCAGCTCCATGACCTTGTCGGCGATCTGCTCCGTCGTCTGGCGGGTGATCTCGTGGCCGCTGATTGGACAGTGCGGATGACCGATGCGGGCCCACATCAGTCGCATGTAGTCGTAGATCTCGGTGACCGTACCGACCGTCGACCGCGGGTTATGGCTGGTCCCCTTCTGATCGATCGAAATCGCCGGCGATAGCCCATCGATCTGGTCGACGTCCGGCTTATCCATCTGGCCAAGGAACTGGCGCGCGTACGACGAAAGAGACTCGACGTAGCGGCGCTGCCCTTCGGCATAGATGGTGTCGAAGGCAAGCGACGACTTTCCCGACCCGGAAAGCCCGGTGAAGACGACGAGCTTATCCCGGGGAATCGTCAGATCAATATCTTTCAGGTTGTGCTCGCGTGCACCCCGAATGACGATGTCGGTGTGCTGCGCGACTGGCTTCTTTGACTTACCCACGAACCCTCGCCCTCATGCGACTGGTCTTCGGCTTGTGCCACTGGCCCGACTCCGCGGCGGCCGCCGGCGGCAGCGAATCACGATATTCCATTGCATCGCGGCGCAACGCCACCAGCCGGTCGCGCAGCTCGGCCGCGCGTTCGAACTGCAGGTCGCGGGCCGCCTTCTTCATTTGGCGCTCGAGATCCTTGATTAGCCGCTCGATCTCGTCCGGCGGTAACCCGGACGCGAGCGTCGCGATCGTGTCTTCGATGGCTCGCGCTTGCTGCCGCTCGAGGTTGTAGACGGCTTTGACGATGGTCGCTGGCGTGATGCCGTGCTCCTCGTTATAGGCGATCTGGATATTGCGGCGGCGCTCGGTCTCGTCCATGGCTCGCTGCATCGAGCCGCTGACGCCGTCGGCGTAGAGGATGACGTGCCCTTCGACGTTGCGAGCCGCCCGCCCGATCGTCTGGATCAGGGACCGCGCGTCACGCATGTAGCTCTCTTTGTCGGCGTCGAGGATCGCGATCAACGCGACTTCTGGCAGGTCGAGGCCTTCCCGGAGCAGGTTGATGCCCACCAGTACGTCGTACACGCCCAGCCGAAGGTCGCGCAGAATCTCGACCCGCTCGAGGGTATCGACGTCGGAGTGAAGGTAGTTCACCTTGATGCCCATCTCACGCAAGTAATCCGTCATGTCTTCCGCCATCTTTTTCGTCAGCACCGTGATCAACGTGCGCTGCTTCTTGTCGACCCGCTTGTGGATCTCCCCGAGCAGGTCGTCGATCTGACCGGTGGTCTTGCGCACCTCGACCGTAGGATCGACGAGACCGGTCGGCCGGATGATGACCTCGACGGTTTGTTGGGAGCGCTCTTGCTCGTACGGGCCGGGCGTGGCGGTGACGTAGACCACCTGTTGTACCTTGCGTTCCCATTCCGCAAACGTCAGCGGTCGGTTGTCAAGCGCCGACGGCAGCCGGAAACCATAGTCGACCAGCGGGATCTTGCGCGACCGGTCGCCACCGTACATGCCACCAATCTGAGGGACCCCGACATGGGACTCGTCGACCACGATCAGGGTGTCCTTGGGGAGAAAGTCCATCAACGTGTAGGGCTCCTGCCCGGGCCGCCGGCCGGTGAGGTGCCGGGAGTAGTTCTCGATCCCGGCGCAGCTGCCGGTCTCTCGCATCATCTCGAGGTCGAACATTGTCCGCTGCCTGAGCCGCTGGGCTTCGAGCAGCTTGCCCTGGCTCTCGAACCAGGCGACGCGCTCCTCGAGTTCGTCGCTGATGGCGTCGAGCGCCCGCAGCAATTTCTCCCGCGGCGTCACGTAGTGGGTGGCCGGGAAGACCTGGAACGACTCGACGTCGCCGATGACCTCGCCCGTCAGCGGATCGAGCTGGACGATCCGCTCCACCTCGTCGCCGTTGAACTGGATCCGGGTCGCGATCTGGTCGTACGACGGCTGGACGTCGACGGTGTCGCCGCGCACCCGAAAGCGCGACCGGCCGAAGTCGACATCATTGCGCTGGTACTGCAGGTTGGTCAGCTTGCGAAGGAAGATGTCGCGACGAAAACCCTCGCCAGCATGGATCTCAACCGACTCGCCCAGGTAGTCCTCGGGCGAACCGACGCCGTAGATGCACGACACGCTCGCCACGACGATGACATCGGGTCGGGTCAGCAGCGCCCTCGTGGCGGACTGGCGCAGCCGGTCGATCTCGTCATTTCGGGATGAGTCCTTCTCGATGTAGGTGTCGCTCCGGGGGATGTACGCCTCCGGCTGGTAGTAGTCGTAGTAGCTGACGAAGTACTCGACGGCGTTCTGCGGGAAGAACGCCCGGAACTCGCTGCACAGCTGGGCGGCCAGCGTCTTGTTCGGCGACATGACAAGGGTGGGCCGCTGGATCTCCTGGATCATCTGGGCGACGACCATCGTCTTGCCGGAGCCGGTCACGCCCTGCAGGACCTGGTGTTTTTGGCCCTGATCGACCCCTTCGGCAAGCTTCCTAATAGCCTCCGGCTGGCCGCCCGCCGGGGAAAAGCCAGCCGTAAACGAGAACTTTGGCACCTCTTAATTGTATGTAGTCGAGTTCGCCCTTAAACCCGCCAACTGAGATCGTTTACGAGCGGCAGCCCGGATCGTCTCCAAAGAAAGGCGGTCCAAGCTTTGAAATCAGACTCACTGTCCGACACAACGTACGACGGCCGAAACTTCCGCCCTCAACGAGCCGTTTCCCCAACGGGATGAGACGCCTCAAGTGGGGCGGAGTGATCATCGTGGTGACCGCCGTTATTACCCGGGCTGGCGCTTCACGCGAACCCAGATCGACGCCCGGGGAAATAGCCTCGGGACCTTTCCGTTTCGCCAGGTCGCCATGACAGCCGGGGGCGCGCCCGTATTCGCCAAGCCAATGCCCGACAGCATGCGGCATGCGACGCCGTATTCCGGCCCCGTTCCCTGCGCTATGACCGTCTACCTCGTGGTTGGACCGGACGACTACCTTGCGTACGGGATCAGCGGCGGGCCTTAGTCCTCGACGAGAGCGTGGCCGGGGTTCACGAGGCGCTTGCGCTCCAGGTAGGCGATCAGACCAAAGAGCAGCGTCAGACCCAGGAGAAATCCCCCGACGGCGTCGGAGAACCAGTGCCAGCCGAGGTAGACGACGGCGTAGCCGACGAAGAAGACCACCAGTACTAGTATCGGGCTGAGGCGCGAGCTATCGCGGCCGAACAGTTCCCAGCGCTCAGCGAGATAAAGAATAAGACCGTAAGCGATCGTCGCCCGCAGCACGTGGCCGCTTGGAAACGAGTACGTCCCCACGTGGTGGCCAAGCGAGGGCAGAATGTCGGGAAAACGCTGGAACGCCCTTCCGGGCGCCACGCTGGGGATGACGAGCTTGCCGAGCAATTCGAGGCCGGAGGCGAACAGAATCACCGCCACCGGCAGCACGGCCAGTAGGCGCAAGCCACGAAAGAGAGCCAGTCCGATCAGGGCGGCGATCACCAGCGTCAGCTCGATGCTGCCCAGGTAGGCGAAGATGCCGAGCCCGAGGTCCTGGGCGAAGCTGCCGCGCCCCTGCATGTAGTGGGTCAGGCGCAAATTTGGCGTGCCGAAGGCGCCGACGCTCACGAGAACCGTGATCACGAGAAACACGGCACCGAAGACGCCTGCTGTGATCATCAGGCGGCGGCTGAGAGCCGGCCAGCGGGGCCTCCCTAGCGTTGGCATTTGCGGCAGTAGACGGTGCCGCGGCCGGCCAGGCGGGTGCCCTGCAATGGCGTCCCGCATGTTACGCAGGGCTCGCCGCTTCGTCCGTAGACGAGCAGCTTCTCCTGGTTGCCCCCGCGGACGCCAAAGGCGTCGACGTAATTGATGATCGACGAGCCTCGTGCCGCAATGCTGTTTTCCAGTACCTCCTGGATCGCCGAGTAGAGCGCCCGGCGTTCACGCGCGGTGAGCCGATGCGTCCACCGGCTAGGACGGATTCCGGCCCGAAAACATGCCTCGTCGGCGTAGATGTTGCCGACGCCCGCCAGGAACGATTGATCGAGCAAGGCCGATTTGATCGGCCGCCGGCGGGACTTGACGATCCTGTCGAATTCGGCTTCTGTCAGATTGCCATGGATCGGCTCGGGACCGAGCTTCGCCGGGAAGGCACGGGCGGCGACCAGCTCCTCCTGGGTGCCGAGCAGCAGCCGCCCGAACTGGCGCGGGTCGTCGTAACGCAGCTCCAGCCCGCTATCGAGCAAGGCCCGGAGGTGTGTGTGCTTGACTGGCGCTTCTTCCGGTTCCCACACTCGGAGATGCCCG
>WNFF01031671.1_pt1 | contig 11798 bp, 6 predicted proteins | sample 5400441 | NCBI WGS metagenome assembly WNFF01 (sample SAMN13153345, study PRJNA577476) | soil metagenome | isolation source: 120 cm saprolite under Douglas fir tree site 2 hole 3 replicate 1 | place: USA:California | collected 2015-04-18
CGAGCGGCAGAGGGCCGCGGTGCGTTCGGAGGTGGGGACGCCCCGGATCTTGAGCTTGCGGCGGGCGAGCGCCTCGAGCGCAGCCGCCGCGGCACGGCCGGTCCCGTAGCCGAGCGTCATCCCGTCCCGCACCAGCGCGGCGGCGGCCTCGCCCGCTGCGCGCCTCTGTCCGTCGACGTTCACAGTCCCACCATCCGTAAGGAGAGGCGCGCGACGCCGCCGATCAGCAGCATCAGCGCCGGGTTGAGGGGAAAGCGCGAAAGCGTCAGGGCCACCGCGACCGCGATGCCGATCTCCGACTCGCCGGCGAGCTGGTCGCCCAGCGCGATGGCGGCCGCCGCCATCAGCCCCAGCACGGCGGGAGTGAGGCCGCGCAATCCGGCGCGGACGAAGCGACGCGAGCGCAGCCGGTCCAGCGTGCTGCCCGCGAGCACCACCAGGAGGAACGGTGCGGCGAAGATCGAGGCGGTGGCCACGACGGCCCCCAGGAGGCGATGCCGGAGGTAGCCGATGAAGGTGCCCAGGAGCAGCACGGGTCCGGGGGTCAGCTTGCCGATGGCGACCGCGTCGGCGAACTGCCGATCGGTCAGCCAGCCGCGCGTGTCGATGACCGACTCAGCTTGCCGATGGCGACCGCGTCGGCGAACTGCCGATCGGTCAGCCAGCCGCGCGTGTCGATGACCGACTTGAGGTGCGGGACGATGGCGAAGCCGCCGCCGTACGCTCCCAGGCCGGTGCGGAAGAAGGTCAGTCCCATCTGCAGCAGGTCCCCGTCGACTCCAGTGAGCCGCGCGGCCGCGAGGACGGAGAACACCGCGGCCGGCCAGGGCGAGGAGAGCGGCTCCGGCGGCTTTGGGGACGTCTCCGGGGGCTTGGGAGACGTCTCCAGGGGCTGGCCTTCTTCGGGCAGCGCGACGGGCGGCTCCTGGTCGCTCTTGCGCCGGCGGCGGACGCTGGCGAGGCGCGCCCGCTTGGTCCCCAGGTCGACCGCGAGCCCCGCCGCGATGGCGACCAGCACGATCTCGCCGGGGGGCGCGTTCCCCACGGCGCTGAAGAGCAGCGCCAGCGCGGCGACGCCCATCTGCCAGAGGCGGCTCACGCTGGTGCGCACCATCTTGAGCGTGATGCTGGCGATGATCCCGACCACTGCGGCGTTGAAGCCGCCCAGCACCGTGGCCAGGTCCGGCGTGGTGCCGAAGCGCACGTACGCCCACGCGAGCGCCAGCACGCAGGCGAATCCGGGCAGCACGAACCCGACGTAGGCGGCCAGGGCGCCGCGCCCGCCGCCGAAGCGCAGGCCGATGTAGGCGAGCGAATTGGCGGACGCGCCGCCGGGGAGCATCTGCGCCACCGTCACGGTGTTGGTGAGCTCGCGGTCGGTCAGCCAGCGCTTCCGGGTCACCACGTAGGCCTGGATGTTGGCCAGGACGCTCAGGCCCCCGCCGAATCCGATTGCGCCGAGGTAGAGCCCGGCGCGGAGGAGGTCCGTGACGCGCGGGCGAGAGCGGGCGACCGGCGGGTTGGCCGCGAGCTGCGGAGTCGCCACGTGGCCGTCCATCCGCGGCCAGTATAGAAGACTCCGCCTGTGGCGCACTTCCGGCCGGGAATGAAGGTCCTCCACCACGCGCAGCCGGGATGGGGCGTGGGACACGTGACGGCGGTGTCGGAGGACGCGCCGCGCCTGTCGGCGGAGTTCCCCGGCCGCGGCGAGGTGATCCTCTCCTCGCGGGATCCGCAGCTGGTGCGCTTCCGCTTCGCTCCCGGCAGCCCCGTCCTGCTCGCGGACGGCAGCGCGGCGCGCGTGCTCCGGCCTCTGCCCGGGGGCGCGGGCGATTTCCACCGGTACACGGTGGAGACCGAGGGCAAGAAGCCGCAGGTGCGCAGCGAGGCAGACCTGCGCGCCGTGCCGCCGCGGGCCGGGCCCGCGGAGCAGCTCGCGTCGGGACGCTGGGGCGCGCCGGAGGACTTCGAGCTGCGCGCGGAGGCGGTGCGGCTCGATCTGGAACGGCGCGCGGACGCGCTGGGCGCGCTCTTCGCCAGCCGCGTGTACGTGAAGCCCCACCAGGTGTCGGTGGCGCACCACGTGCTCTCCGCCGCGCAGCCGCGGTTCGTCCTCGCCGACGAGGTGGGGCTGGGGAAGACGATCGAGGCGGGCCTGGTCCTCTCGGCGCTGCTGCACGCCGGCCTGGTGCGGCGCTGCCTGGTGGTGGCGCCCTCGCACCTGACGGTGCAGTGGCTGGCGGAGCTGTTCCACAAGTTCAACCTGCTGTTCACGCTGATGGACCCCGACCGGGCCCGCGACGCGCGCCAGGAGGAGCCCGATCCGGACGCGCCCGGCTCCCCCTGGGCGCGGCACAACCTGGTGGTCACCTCCCTGGAGTGGCTCTCGCGCGCCGGCAAGGAAGCGGAGGAGGCGGCGGAAGCCGGCTGGGACCTGGTGGTGTTCGACGAGGCGCACCACCTGCGCGGCGCGCGCGCGTACGAGGTGGCCAACGCGCTGTCGCGCAGCTCCTGGGGCCTCTTGCTGCTCACTGCGACGCCGCTGCAGCTCGATCCCGGCGAGTACCACGCGCTCCTCCGCCTGGTGGATCCGGCGCCTCCGGCCAGCGAGGAGGAGCTGCGGACGCGCCTCGCCCGCCAGGGCGACCTCGCCGCCGAGGTGCGCGCGCTCCTGGCCGGCGACTCGACCGCGGCGCGGCGGATCGCGGCGCTGTTCCCGGACGACCCGGAGCTGAAGTCGCTGAAGGGGACCGAGCTGCTCGGGCACCTCGGAGGCAGCTACGGCCTGTCGTCGCGGCTGCTGCGCAACCGGCGCGCGGTGGTCGGCGGGTTCACTCCGCGCCTGCTCACCAAGGTCGCGGTTGCGCAGTCCCCGGCGGAGCGCCAGCTGGAGCGGGACGTGCGCGCGGCGCTCGCGGAGGCGCATGCGCGCGGCCGGCTGCCCGGCGGCGCCGTCCTCTCCGGGCTCTTGAGGCACCTGGGAAGCTCGCCCCCGGCGCTCTCGGCGGCGCTCGCCGCGTCGGCGGACAAGGCGCTCCGGTCGCTCGCGCCGCGCGCTTCGGCGCTGGCGGCGGAGAACGACAGCAAGCTGCAGGCGTTCCGCGAGCTGCTCGAGGGCGAGGTGGCCGGCGAGAAAGTGCTGGTGTTCGCCGAGGCGCGCGAGACCATCGACTACCTGCGGCTCCAGCTCGCGAAGCCGCAGGGAAAGCGCAAGGGCATCGAGGCGCTGGCGTACGCCGGCGATCTCTCGCCGGCCGAGCGCGACAAGCTGGTGGCCCGCTTCCGCGATCCCGACGGGCCGCGCGTGCTGCTCTGCACCGAGCTGGGCGGCGAGGGGCGCAACTTCCAGCACTGCCACGTGCTGGTGAATTACGATCTCGCCTGGAGCCCGGCGGCCATCGAGCAGCGCATCGGCCGCATCGACCGCATCGGGCAGTCGCGCGAGGTCCGCATCTTCGCCTTCCGGCCGGAGGGGACCCTCGCGGCGCGCGTCCTCGACCTGCTCGACGAGGCGGTGGGCGTGTTCCGCGAGCCGGTGGGCGGCCTCGATTACGTGCTCGAGTCGGTCGAGTCGGAGCTGACCGCTCTCGGGGCGCGTGCCGCCGACGACGAGAAGCTCTGGGAGCGCACCCTGGGCGCGCTCGCCGAACGCGTCGCGGCGGCGCGGGCCGAGGTGGTGCGCGCGGTGGACCCGCTGCTCGATCGGCGCAGCTGCGACCTGGACGCCGTCGGCGGACTCGCCCGGCGCGGGGCGGGCCGGCTGGGAGTGACGCTGGCGCCGGGGAACGAGCCCGCCGTGGCGCTGGCCGCGGTCGCGGACCATCTGGAGCGCCGCCTCGAGGTGGTCACCATCGAGGCGGCCAGGCGGGTGGGGCTCGCGGTGGACGTGGAGGTCGACGTCCTGCCCGGCGAGGTCTCCTTCCACGTCGGCCCCGAGCTGAAGGTGGACGCGCTGGCGGGATTCGACCTGTCGCGCGACCGCGTCGTCCTCGGCTCGTTCCGGCGCGCGGTCGCCGTCGCCCACGAGGAGCCGCGGCCCGGCACCTCGACGACGCGCTCATCCGCGTGGTCGCGCGGCTGGACGGCGGCGGGGCGCAGGTGTCCGACGAGCTGGCCGCGCAGCTCGATTCGGCGCGCAGGATCGAACCCGTGCCCGCGCCCGAAGGGGGGCCGCCGGCGCCGTTCGTGGAAGCGGTGGAGCAGGGCCTCGAGGAGGCGGAGGCGGAGGCGCGCCGCCGGCTGGCGAGGCTGGTCGCTCAGGCCAAGGACCGCGCCTCGGCGGAGCGCGACGCCTCGCTCAAGCGGCTTTCGCGCTGGCTGGCCCAGACCAAGGCGAAGCCCGCGCAGCGCGAGAAGGTCCTGCAGGAAGAGTCGCGCATCCACGACGCCGCCATCGCCGCCCTCGACGGCGCCCGCCTCGATCTCGACCAATCCGCCCTCGTGCAGTTGCTCTGACGGAGGAGGACCAAAAGAGTTTCAGGGGAGGGCGGGAGGAGCGGGAGGGTGGGAGTTGTTTTTCACAAAAAAAATTCTCCCGTTCTCCCGTGTCTCCCGCCCTCCCCTGAAACGAAGTAGTCCCTCTAGAGGCGGGTCAGCGCATGTTGTACGCGACGCCGATCAGGGTTTGCAGGCCGAACTGGGCGTTCGAGCCGGTGTGGTCGAGAGAGATCTCCGGCCCCATGCGGACGCGCGCGGTCACCATGAGGTTCCGGTCGACCATGTACTCGCCGCCCACGCCGAAGAGAGGTCCGAAGACGACGCCGAAGGGATTGGTGAAGGAGAGCAGGACCGGGATCTCGGCGCCCGCGTCCAGCGTCACGGAGTCGCTCACGCGGGTGCCCACGACGATGCCGAGCGGGCCGCCCACGCCGAACAGCGTCGAGCCGTGGTTCGAGTACAGCGTGAGCCCCGGCGAAGCCTGCAGCACCACGTTGATGCCGCCGCTCGGGTCGTCGGTCATGCGGTACCGGTAGGGGACCTGCAGGTCCACGCCGGTGAGGCTGGTGGTGGTGTTCATGAACCCGTAGTTGAAGTTGATGCGCGCGCCGACGTCGGTCCGCTCGTTCGCGCCGTGCACGTAGGTGAAGCTGATGCCCGGCCATCCCGCCTCGGCTTGCACCACGCTGTTGCCCGAGCCGGCGGTGCGCCCCGCGGTGGCGCTCCAGGCCGTGTCTCCGATGGGGATGATAGTGCCCGCCGTCCCCGGATACTGTTCGACCTGCGCGCGCGCCGCTCCCGCTTCGAGGAGCAGCACGGCTGCCGCCCACCACAGAATCTTCCGCATCGACACTCCTCCGATCCTCGGGAAGGGTACGCAGCCACCCGTCCCGCGGCAATGGGGTGCGGCGCCGCCCGCCACTCGTCCGCTGCGTCCCGAGTCCCTTGATCTTCCGGCCCCGTCTTGTAGGGTGCCCGCACCATGCAGGTCCTCGCCGGAGACGTCGGCGGCACCAAGACGCTCCTCGCGATCGCGGAGGTCGGCGAGGCTGCGGGACCCGCGGGCAGGCCCTCGATCGAGCTGCTGGAGAGCCGCCGATTCGACAGCCGCCAGTACCCTGGCCTGGGGGCCATGGGCCGCGCTTTCGCGCAGGAATTGGGACGGCCCCTTCCGCGGCACGCCGCGTTCGGGGTCGCGGGGCCCGTGTCTGGCGGCCGCTCGCACACCACCAACCTTCCCTGGATCCTCGACGAGCGCGAGCTGGCCGGAATCTGGGGAATCGAGTCGGTGCGGCTTGCGAACGACTTCCACGCGCTGGCGCTCGGGCTCCCGGCGGTGAAGCAGGCCGACCTGGTGACGCTCAACGAGGGGGTGCCGGATCCGAGCGGGCCCTGGGCGCTGATCGGCGCAGGGACGGGACTGGGCGAGGCGATCGCGGTGCTCGATGCCTGCGGCCGGCGGGAGGTGCTCGCCACCGAAGGCGGCCACAGCTCCTTCGCGCCGCGCGACGAGATGGAGATTGGCATCCTCCGGTTCCTCTTGCGCCGCTACGAGCACGTCTCCTGGGAGCGGGTCGTGTCGGGAGACGGGCTGGTCAACATCGCGGAGGCGCTCGCGCACGAAAGCGGAGCGCCGCTCCCCCCGCACGTGGCGCAAGCGGCGCTCTACGCGCGTGGCGACGCGCCGGCCGCGATCACCGAGGCGGCGCGCGGCGGCGCTCCCCTCTGCCGGCGCGCCGTGGAGACGTTCTGCACCCTGTACGGAGCGGAGGCGGGCAACCTGGCGCTCAAGGCGCTGTCCACCGGGGGAGTGTACGTGGCGGGCGGCATCGCGCCGAAGATCCTGCCCGAGTTGCGGGACGGCCGGTTCCGCGCCGCCTTCCTCGCCAAGGGGCGCATGCGGCCGGTGCTCGAGGCGATCCCCGTGCAGGTGGTGCTCGACCCGAACACCACGGTGCTGGGCGCCGCCGCGCTCGCCGCGGACGAAGCAACCCTTCTGCCCCAGACGCGTCACACACCTGCGACCATTCCCTAGGGAACACATGCCCATCCTGAAGCCCGAGCTGGAGAAGAAGGCCATCGACACCATCCGCTTCCTCGCGGTGGACGCCGTGGAGAACGCCAACAGCGGCCATCCCGGCATGCCGATGGGCGCGGCCCCCATGGCCCACGTGCTGTGGACCCGGCACCTGCGCTTCAATCCCAAGGTTCCCCGCTGGCCCAACCGCGACCGGTTCGTCCTCAGCGCGGGCCACGGCTCGATGCTGATCTACGCGCTGCTGCACCTGTCCGGGTTCGACGTGGCGATCGAAGATCTCAGGAAGTTCAGGCAGCTGCACTCGAAGACGCCTGGCCATCCCGAGTTCCGCGACACCCCCGGCGTCGAGGCGACCACCGGACCGCTCGGGCAGGGCATCGCCAACGCCGCGGGCATGGCGCTCTCGCAGAAGATGCTCGCCGCGCGCGTCGGCGCGGGGCTGATCGACAACTACGTCTACGGCATCTGCTCCGACGGCGACCTGATGGAAGGCGTCTCGGCGGAAGCTTCGTCCCTGGCGGGTTTCCTGAGACTCGGCAACCTGATCTTCCTCTACGACGACAACCGCGTCTCGCTCGCCGGCCATACCGACGTGACGTTCACCGAGGACCGGCTCGAGCGGTACGAGGCGTACGGCTGGCACACCCAGCAGGTCGAGGACGGCAACGACACGGAGGCGATCGACCGCGCGATCCGCGCGGCGAAGGAAGAGAAGGATCGTCCCAGCCTGATCGCGGTGCGCACGGTGATCGGCTACGGCTCGCCCAACAAGGCAGACACGCACGAGGCGCACGGCTCGCCCCTGGGGAAGGACGAGGTCAGGCTGACCAAGCAGAGGCTGGGATGGCCCCAGGAGCCGACCTTCCTGGTCCCCGACGAGGTGCGCGCCCTGTGGGCCGCGCGCGTCGAGGAGCTGAAGAAGGGCTACGACGCCTGGCAGCAGAAGCTCGCGCAATGGCGCAAGGACCCGGCCCACGCGCGGCTGTGGGACCAGTACGCCAATCGCGAGGTGCCGCGCGATCTCCCCGAGCAGCTCGCCAAGGTCGTCGCGAGCACGGCCGCGCCGGAGGCGACCCGCAAGGTGTCGCAGGCGGTCATCCAGAAGGTGGCGGAGCTGGTGCCCAACCTGGTGGGCGGCTCCGCCGATCTCGACCCCTCGACGTTCACGTACCTCAAGGACGGCGGCGACGTGAGGCCGGGCGAGTACGGCGCCCGCAACATCCACTTCGGGGTCCGCGAGCACGGCATGGGCGCGATGGTGAACGGCTTCGCCTACGACGGGTTCTTCATCCCGTTCGGCGCGACGTTCCTCCTCTTCAGCGACTACATGCGGCCCCCCATCCGGCTGGCGGCGCTGTCGAGGCTGCAGAGCCTGTTCGTCTACACGCACGACTCGATCTTCCTCGGGGAGGACGGGCCCACCCACCAGCCCATCGAGCAGCTCGCCTCGCTGCGCGCCATCCCGCACCTCCAGGTCTGGAGGCCCGGCGATCCGCTGGAGGTGGCCGCCTCCTGGGCCGCGGCGCTGCAGCGCAAGGAGGGGCCGACCGCGCTGGTGCTCACCCGGCAGAAGCTGCCGCCGCTGCAGCGCGCGACCGCGGGCGACGTGCAGAAGATCCTGCGAGGCGCCTACACCCTGGTGGAGGCGCAGGGCGAGCCCGAGCTGGTGATCGTGGCCACCGGGTCGGAGCTGCCGGCCTCGCAGCAGGCCCTCCAGTTCCTCGACGCCGGGCTGCGCGCGCGCACGCGCCTGGTCTCGATGCCCTGCGTGGAGCGCTTCCTCGAGTGGCCCGGGCGGGCTCGACTGGTACCGCCTGATCGGCGACGGCCTGGTGGTCGGCATCGACCGGTTCGGCGCCAGCGCGCCGGAGAAGGCGCTGGCGGAAGCGTACGGGATGACGCCGCAGAAGATCGCCGCGCGCATCGGCAATTGGGTCTCCGAAGGCGCGCGCACGAACACGAAGGGGTAGACCATGAAACCCTCCCAGATGCTGAACGAGGTCGGCCAGAGCCCGTGGCTGGACCTGATCGGACGCAAGCTGATCCACTCGGGCGAGCTGCTCCGGTTCGTCGACGAGGACGGCATCCGCGGCGTGACCGCGAATCCGGCGATCTTCGAGAAGGCGATCGTCGAGACGGACGAGTACGACGACGAGCTGTCGCGCCTGATCGAGGCGGGCCGTACGCCGATGGAGATCTACGAGACGCTGGCGATCGGCGACGTCCGCGCGGGCTGCGACGTGCTGCGGCCGCTCTTCGACCGCCTGGGCGGGAAAGACGGGTTCGTCTCCCTCGAGGTGTCGCCGTTCATCGCCCGCGACACGCGCGCGACCGTCGAGGAGGCGAAGCGCTTCTGGAAGGCGGTCGACCGCGCCAACCTGTTCATCAAGATCCCTGCGAACCCGGAAGGCATCCCGGCCATCCGCGAGGCGACCGCCGCGGGGATCAGCGTCAACATCACCCTGATCTTCTCCAACCGCGTCTACCAGCAGGTCATCGACGCGTACATCGCGGGCCTGGAGGACCGGGTAGCGAAGGGGCTGCCGGTCGCGCAGATCCATAGCGTCGCCTCGTTCTTCGTCAGCCGGGTCGATACCGCGGTCGACAAGCTGCTCGAGCAGAAGGGCGAGAAATCGCTGCTGGGAAAGATCGCCGTGGCGAACGCGAAGGAGGCGTATCAGGTCTATCTCAAGTCCATCGCCACCCCGCGGTGGAAGGCGCTGGAGGCGAAGGGCGCCACCCGGCAGCGGCCGCTGTGGGCGTCGACCGGCACCAAGAACAAGGCCTACAGCGACGTCCTCTACGTCGAGCCGCTCATCGGGCGCGACACCGTCAACACCATGCCGCTCGCCACCCTGCTGGCGTTCAACGACCACGGCAAGGTCGTGCCGGATTCGGTGCTGCAGGGTGTCGGCGAGGCCCGCGCGCAGCTCGCGCGGCTCGCGCAGATCGGCATCGACCTCGAGGAGGTCTGCCGCAAGCTGACCGAGGACGGCCTGGAGCTGTTCAGCACGGCGCTGAAGAACCTCCTGCACGCGATCGGCGCGCGTTCCGAGGCGCAGCGCTTCCGCAGGGCGCGCAAGGTGGACGAGCGCCTCGGGCGGCGCAAGGACGCGGCGGAGCAGGGGCTGAAGATCGCCGCGGACAAGAAGGCCGGCGCGCGCCTCTGGGCGAAGGATCCGTCGCTGTGGAGCTCGGATCCCAAGCACCAGGAGGTGGCGAAGAACCGCCTCGGGTGGCTCGAGGTGACGCAGAGGATGCGGAACGACGCGCCCGGGCTGGCGAGCTTCGCCAAGGAGGCCGCGCAGCGCTTCCGCCATTGCGTGCTCCTGGGGATGGGCGGCTCGAGCCTCTGCCCGGACGTCCTGGCGCGCGTGTTCGGCAAGCAGCCGGGCGGCCTCGACCTGCGCGTCCTCGATTCCACCGCTCCAAACGCGGTCCGGAAGGCCGTCGAGGGCTTCGATCTCGCGCGCACCCTCTTCCTGGTCTCGTCGAAGAGCGGCACCACCACCGAGGTGAGCTCGTTCTACCGGCACTTCCGCTCGGTGCTGGAGGGCGTTTCCACGGGTAGGGCGGGCGGGCATTTCGTGGCCATCACCGATCCCGGCTCGCCCCTGCACCAGCTGGCGCAGAAGGAAGGGTTCTGGCGCACCTGGACGAACCCGCCGGACATCGGCGGCCGCTACTCGGCGCTGTCGTTCTTCGGGCTCGTGCCCGCGGCGCTCCTGGGGCTCTCGGTGGACAAGCTGCTCGACGAGGCGGATCGGGTCGCGCTCGCCTCGCACGCCCGCGTGCCGCTCAAGGAGAACCTGGCGGTGCGCCTGGGGGCGATCGCCGGCGGCTGCGCGCGCGCGAGGTGCGACAAGCTCACGCTGCTGCTCAGCCCCCGGCTGCGGCCGTTCGGCGCGTGGGTGGAGCAGCTCGTCGCCGAGAGCACCGGCAAGAACGGCCGCGGCATCCTGCCGGTGGACGGCGAGCCGGTCGGTCCGCCCGAGGCGTACGGCAACGACCGCCTGTTCGTCGCGCTGTGGCTTTCGGGCGAGCACGCGCCGGAGCACGAGCGCGCGGTGCAGGCGCTCGCGGAGGCCGGTCACCCGGTGATCCGCTGGGAGGTGGCGGGCGAGTACGGGCTGGGAGGCGAGTTCCTGCGCTGGGAGATCGCCACCGCGGTGATGGGCGCCGTCCTGGAGATCGATCCCTTCGACGAGCCAGACGTGGCGGTCGCGAAAGAGAAGACCAAGGAGCTGCTCTCGGGCGGGAAGCTGCCGCCGGCCGAGCCGGCCCTGCGCGCCGGAGGGCTGGCGCTCTTCTGCAGCCCGGAGCACGCGGCGATCCTGCGCAAGGCGGCGGGCACCCTCGGAGGGCAGAGCGGGTCCAGCCCGGTGCACTGGATCGCGGCGCACCTGGCGCTCGGAGACGAGGGCGACTACGTCGCGCAGCTCGGGTACGTGGTGCCGGACGACCGGCTCCACGCGGAGCTCTCCAGGCTGCAAGGCGAGGTGCGCGACGCGACCAGACTGGCCGTTACTTTCGGCTTTGGCCCGCGCTACCTGCACTCGACCGGGCAGCTCCACAAGGGCGGGCCGAATACGGGCGTGTTCGTGCAGACCACGGTCGATGGAGGAGCGGACCTCCCCATCCCCGGGCAGCCGTACGGGTTCGCCACGCTGTTCGCGGCCCAGGCGCGCGGCGATCTGGAGGTGCTGCAGGCGCGCGGGCGGCGCGCCCTGCGCGTGCACGTCGAGGACGGCGACCCGCGGAAATTCCTGCAGGCGGTGCGCGAGGCGTTGGAGCTCATCCGCGGATAGGCCGCGAAAAAGCGCAGCGCCGCCGAATGCGGCGGCTGGGAGATGTCCATGCAGATCGCGATGCTCGGCCTGGGCAGGATGGGCGCCAACATGGCGCAGCGGCTCTTGCGCGGGGGGCACAAGGTCGTGGTGTACGACGTCGACCCGCGCCGGGCGGCGGAGCTGGCCACCCACGGGGCGACGCCGGCCACCACCTTGGACGAGGTGGTCGCCGCGCTTCAACCGCCGCGCGTCGTCTGGACGATGGTCCCGGCCGGCCGGATCACCGAGGAGGTGATCGTCTCGCTCGCCGCCAAGCTGTCGCGCGGCGATCTGATCATCGACGGCGGCAACTCCAACTTCAAGGAATCGATGCGCCGCGCCCAGGAGCTGCAGCAGCGCGGCCTGCTCTTCATGGACGCCGGGACCAGCGGCGGCGTGTGGGGCCTCAAGAACGGCTACTGCCTGATGGTGGGCGGATCGCCCGAGGCGTTCCGCCTGGCGCGCCCCGCGCTGGAGACGCTCGCTCCCGAGAA
>WNFF01015920.1_pt1 | contig 11791 bp, 11 predicted proteins | sample 5400441 | NCBI WGS metagenome assembly WNFF01 (sample SAMN13153345, study PRJNA577476) | soil metagenome | isolation source: 120 cm saprolite under Douglas fir tree site 2 hole 3 replicate 1 | place: USA:California | collected 2015-04-18
GTCTGGGGGACAGGTATCCTACGCACTGTCCATCGTTTCGCTCGGACTCGCTGATGTGTCCGGCGTATTTAGTAAAAGTCCATTATAGGCAGGCGACCTGATCAAACCGCCGCTGGGAAGAAGGCAGGCTCCAATGCCAGTTGTCCAGCCGCCGAAGCTTGTTGCTGGGATATCTCACTTTGCAGAGGACCAGTTGACGTCGTTTGATGCGTCTCCAGGTAGTGGATTGCTGCTACCACTTGTGTGTCCCCACTACTGAGAATCTGCTGCTCTGTCAGGTGCCCTGCATTTTCGTCATTGGGTTCGATGGGAAGGACATTTGCTTTCAAGGTGACGGTCATGTTGGGAGTGATGCCCAGGTTGCGAATAAAGTGACCATCGGGGGTAAGCCATTCGCGGGTGCCAAGCAGGAGGGCTGAACCGTCGGAAAGCGGAAACTCCTCTAGCACTGTGCCGGTACCGAAGGTTTTCATGCCTATGATGATAGCGCGGTTATTATCCTGTAAAGCACCCGATACGATCTCTGCGGCACTGGCCGTATTATTGTTGACCAACACCACAATGGGGGTGGTTGTGTCGACAGCGTTCCCGTTTACCATATAGGAGGTTCGTACACCTTTACTGTCCTGTTCCTGCAGGACAGTGCCACTGGCCATAAACTCACTTGCGGTGCCAATCGCCTCTTGGAGATACCCGCCGGGATCATCACGCAGATCAAGAATAATGCTTGTGGCTCCCATTTTTTTCGCCTGGTTTAGTACAGTTTTGAGTTGATCAGAGACGCCGGTAGCGAACTGGACGATTTGAATATGGGCGATACGATCCTGGGGAATGTAATGCCAGATGACGTTGGGCACGTTAATCGCAGCGCGCACCACGGTAATCGTGAGATTTTGTTGCGTTGAAGGACGTTTCACGGTGATGGATACGCTGGTGCCAGCTTTTCCCTGAATGATCGTGCTGACAGTGTTTACATCTTTACCAACGATACTGACGCCATTGACGGCCAATAGGATATCGCCACGTTTAAAGCCAGCCTTCTCTGCTGGCGAGCCGGGAATAGTGGCAGTGATGATGAGTTGTTTGGTTGTCTGATCCTGACGTAAATAGACACCAATACCGGTGAAGGTGCCGCTTAACTGCTGATTTTCAGCCTGCACATCGGCTGGTGTAAGAAAGCGAGTATGGCCTGTATCGTGCAGCACATCCAGCATAGCGCGAATAGATTGATACGACATTTGCTTATAATCAACGGCTTTACGGTCAACGTAGTTCTGATCTACGTCATTCCATGCCTGCTGAAAAAGGCCCGAATAGGTTTGTGATTGGCTTCTAGGAATGAAAGGGTAGGCGAAACTCTGATGAGTAAACCATCCAGCGAAGAAGGCGATAACCAGCAGTATGATTGGCATCATGATCTGCCGAAACGTACTCCTGGGGCGGCGATAGCGGCCGGAGTAGAATGGAGGACTTGACGTCTGACGTGGCATACGTGGCATGTGGGTACTGTTATTGGGTTCAGGCCATGGAGCTGGCGAAACGAAGTTGTCAGGAGGTGATGGCTGGGGTTGTGGTTGGTTGGTGTTGCTTTGTCCGGGATATTCATACCAGCTTGGATCGTCATAACTGCTCACTGATGGCCTGCCTTTCAAAACGTCCTGGAATGTAATCGTTTGCGATGAACAGAACCCCCTTGCGGGGAGCCGTTTTGAATGGGAACGGCCAAACCCACACCGGTTTCCCGGGTAATGTGGGCCTTGACGATGTTATCAGCTAGTTCTCGAAGCCTCAAGACGTTTGCTAGTGACAGTGGAAGGAGATGCCTGCTTTTTTGGCGACTCCGTGCCGGGGACGCGAGAAACGAACATGGACATGATCCGACCTTCCATCATAGGCGTGCGCTCAATGATAGCCGATCCCTTCAATGCCTCTGCGATCCCTTCCAACAATTTACGACCAATCTCTGGGTGACGCATCTCCGCTCCACGGAACTGGACACTGACCTTCACTTTATCGCCTTCCGCCAGAAACTCTTGAATCTTGCGCGTCATCCATCCGATATCGTGCTCGTCTGTACGTGGATGGAGACGGATTTCTTTCAGTGTCGTCGTCTTCTGATTCTTACGAGCCTCATTCTCTTTTTTAGCTTGCTCGTACTTAAACTTACCGTAGTCCATCAACTTGCAAACCGGAGGTACTGCGTTAGGCGATACCTCGACCAGATCAAGGTTCCGTTCATGGGCAATATCAAGCGCACGCAGTGGGGGCATGACTCCAATCATTTCCCCGTTCTCATCGATTAAGCGCACCTCACGAGCACGAATGCGCTCGTTCACCCGTGTCTCACGCGAACGGTCGTTCCCCCGAAAATCCCTGTTAATAGGCTAAACCTCCTCTTTTGTTCAACTGAATATGACATAAACTGCTAGATGTGTAGGGGCGTGAGCTTGCCTCCGCCCTGGGACCACACAGTGGGCAAACTGTGTGCACACTTTTCTCCCTGCATAACTATAGCATATCATCGGAAGCAGGGCAAGGGGAATGTAGATTTTTCAACATCCTCGTCAACCTGGCTACGATGTCATAGCGTCCGTAGGACGGCATGAGGTAGACGCCCTGTACCAGACTGCGCGCCTGTGTTAGCAGTTCCTGAGCCAGTCTCAAGCCTTCCTCGTGGCCACGCTCACCGGCGGCACGCATGCTGGCACGCACGTCATCAGGAATGGTTATGCCGGGGACCTCGTTATGTAAAAATTCGGCATGGCGCGAACTGTGTAGGGGAATGCAGCCGAGAATGAGAGGAATAGGTGGTTTCCCGACAAGTTCCAGGAAACGTGTCAGGGGTGCCAATTCGTAAATTGGCTGGGTCATGATGAAATGTGCCCCAGCGTCGATTTTCTGCCGATACTTTTCGATCTCTTTCTCCGTCTGTTCGACGGTCATGTTCAAGTTGAGCGCTGCACCGATATGGAATGATGCCTGTGCACCTATCGATGATCCTGCTGCATCATGTCCTTCATTCATGCCGCGTATGACGCGGATCAGGCCCACAGAATCAACGTCCCATACACCTGTGGTGTTCGGATAATCACCCACACGTAGTGGGTCACCCGTCAGCGCCAGGATGTTGCGTATCCCCAGGGCATGAGCACCCAGGAGTTCGGACTGCAAGGCCATCAGGTTGCGGTCTCGCGAGGTAAAATGGATGATGGTTTCCATGCCGAGATGATCCTGGATCAGGCGTGCGAGTCCCATGCAACTCATGCGCACGCGGGCCATAGGACTGTCAGCGATGTTGATACAGTCAGTGCCTGCTTCCTGCATCATCGTCGCGCCTGCGAGAATTTTGGCCGGGTTCAAGCCTTTGGGTGGGTCAAGCTCTACGCTCACGACGAACTCGCCGACCGCCAATTTCTCTTGCAGGCGTGTCGTTGAACCTTGTCGAGGTAGAATAACCTCTTCCTCAATTGGCCTGACAAGGATTACATGCCCATTAGTGACATCTGTAGACTTTGGCTGAGGCCTGGTTTGAGCGATCTCCTGAGAGACGTTTGTGCTAGGCTGGGTAGATGTACCATATTGCTCATCGAGTGCTTTGCGCATGGCGGCGATATGGTGCGGTGTAGTGCCGCAGCAGCCGCCGATAAGCTGCACACCGGCTCGTGCGAAACGCAGCGCGTAGTCTGCGAAGTAATCAGGAGTAGCGACATAGAAGAAGCGGTTCCCGATACGGGTTGGCAGTCCAGCGTTGGGTTGTGCGGAGAACAGTTGCGGCCTGGCTTCTGTGATGCCTTGACGTCGTTTGATCTCGGTGATCATCTCTTGGAGTGCATCCAATGTAGCGGCTGGCCCTACGCTACAGTTGGCTCCCATGACATCGACGCCTAAATCGCTCAGGACGGCTGCTACTCGTGCAGCGGATTGCCCGGCGAGGGTGTGAACATCTTCGTAGAAGCTCATCTGAGCGATGATGGGGAGTCCGCCGACCTCTTGTGCGTTCGCTGAGCCGATGCTCGTCGGGTGCTTGCAGTGGTCGTCCGCTAGGACCAACGGCTCCGGCGATAAAGACGGGTTGGCCTGTTATCTCGCGTGCCTCGCGTGCCAGGCGTACCGCACCCTTGTTGATTTCGCGTACTCGCTCGTCCAAATTATAGGCTTCGAGTTTAGTGCGATTTGCGCCGAAGGTGTTGGTTTCGATAATCTGGGCACCGGCACTGATGTACTCACGATGAATGCTTTGAATAAACTCTGGCTGTGTCAGGTTGAGTGCGTCAAAGCATTGTTCATAGGGTATTCCACGTGCATACAGCAGGGAACCCATGGCTCCATCACAGAGCAATGGGCGTTTTTGCAGTTGTTCAAGTAGCGAGTCGTTCATGCTTCTCCTAATCTATTTTTGGGCGTAGGGTTAGCCTGAGCGGGGCTTGCCCCCCGCCAGATTCCCTACAATCTCTACCCTTGTATTATACTCTCCTGGGGCAGTAAAGAGATTTTAGATAATGGAATAGATGATTATTTACGGAGGAAGGGACTATGGCTTAGAGATATCGTTCTCTGCTATACTTGTCTATATATTGTTCCTTTGTCAAAGAGCAGAAGGATGGGCTTTCTTTTCGCAGGGCGGGGGCTAGCCCCCGCCAGGTACCCACGTCTGGAGAACGGCGTGCCTATGACGAATTCTCAACAACCTCTGATCGTGGCGGTCTGTGGTGATAGCGGATCGGGGAAAACGACGCTGACCGATGGCATGGTGCGGGTCTTCGGGCAAGAGCGTATCACACATATCTGCCTGGATGATTATCATTTGCTTGATCGAGCAGCCCGTATGCGAGCTGGTATCACGCCATTACATCCCGATGCGAATAACTTTGCACTGATGACGGAGCATATCCGTTGTCTTGCCTCTGGTCAGATGGTGGTGAAGCCGGTCTATAATCATAAGACGGGTACCTTTGCCCCTGAAGAAGAAGTGAGCCCTGCTGAGATCATCATTGTACATGGTCTGCATCCATTGTATACGGAGCAATTACGCGAACTGGCCCATGTGCGTATCTACCTCGACCCTGAGCCGATGCTGCGCTACCAGTGGAAGATCATTCGTGATAGTACGTCCCGTGGCTACACTGTTGAGCAAGTGCAGCAGGAAATCGTGGCACGTGAGCGGGACAGTTATCTCTATATTCATCCACAGAAACAGTTTGCAGATATAATTATACGCTTCTCACGGCCCAGCGCCCATTGCCGCACAGGAGATCCAGCGCACCTGGATGTGCGTTTGATCGAAGGGAAACACACACCCAAAATTGATCTCACCGATGTGCTGGAAGTCTCCACGAATAGACAGAATGGCCTGAAACCGGCCCTGCGTTTCTCTGAAGAGGAGTATGAAGGAACGCGTCTCGATGTGCTGGAGATAGATGGTGATATCAGCCATGAGAAGGCGTGTGAACTCGAGGATCGCATCTGGGCACATATGGAAAATGTCAGCCATCTGCGTCCAGATAGCCTGGACTATCTGGGTCGCTTCCACGTCGGCAATGAGTTGCGCCAAAGCGATCCACTTGCCCTTACCCAACTGATTATGTTATATCACGTTGTGAGTGCGCGTGACCGCATGGAAAGCTAGATAGCGAGTCCCATCCGTTCACAGTCCCATCCGTTCACGTTTACACACCATCTTCATCGCGCCTGATCTCGTTGCTCTGCTTTTCCCACCAGGGTCAGGAGTCTTGCTGGCGTGACTACTTCGTACTCACTGCCAAGTTGTTGAACTATGTGTTTGAGGTCCGAAGGCGTCATGCGCCATGCTAGCACATAGACATTGAGAAAATAGGGCCGTTGCTGGTTGGCCGAGGTAGCCCGTTTGATCATGGCCAGCGTTCCATCGATACTGCTTGCGATACCCAGATTCTGATAGACTGGAATATCAGAGATGATTACCCAACTGGCTTTCTCTTGCCCAGCACCAGTTAAGAGACCATGTATGCCAAAAATGGACAGGGTCTCGGCAAAGCGCTCCTGGAGGTCGCGCTTAATCAAAGCCATGCCTGTCCCTGCGAATATATCTCGCAGCATAAGACTTAGATTCTGCCAGAAGTTCGAGTCCAGGACTTCCAGGACCTTCAGGTTCATCTGTTGCATCCACTGGCCTGTACGCTGCAGGAAGGCTGGCAGGTGCTCACCAGGCCAGCGAGAAGGGTACATATAGCCAGCGCCACTGGGTCCTGCCACGAACTCATCTTGCTCGGTCGCAGTGCGAGCATAGTAGGCAGCCATGGCCGGGGCGGCTTGCAGCAAAGCGGGCGAAGTCGTCCAACCCAGCGGAAGCGAGCCACGAGCAGAGTCCTGCCAGAGGCGCAGCATGCGCTCCTGGATATACTGCCAATTGTCCCCTTCACTGAAGGTAAAGGATAGATAGATTGAAGGATTTGTAGGGGCAAGGGTGGTGGAGTGGAGTGAGGTGGGCCCTTGCGGAACCCTGTCTGGGGGACAGGTAAGCCCTGGGGGCTGGAAGCTCGTCCACACCTCCAGGTTCGAGAAAAGATCACTGGCGAAGACGGGCAAAGCTGCTTCTGACGTCATGCTGACTCCCGAACCCTCGTGGATAAACCAGCCGAGATGTGCTACACCGGGTGAGAAACTGTGCAAAAGCTGTTTAAGCAGGCCGCGCTCAGATAGCCATCCGACGGATGGATTGGGAAGTACATTGAGTGGGTTAAGCCAGTAGATGAAGGTACGTGTAGCAACTAAAAACGGTCGTATTCCGAGTGCGATCTGGGGATCCAGACCGGCAATAAGCTGTGATGAGGCATGGTCGAGGAGATTCTGTTGCGCCCAGCGATAGGCCTCTAATCGACTGCCCCATCCGTAGGTGCGCAGGTCAGCCAGCACTGGTAGGGCGTAAGGGGGCTGCTGGAGTTCAGATGCCTGGGCAGGTGAGACTATAATCCCATCCTGTTGCCCCGCCAGCATGGTGGCAATATTAATACTGTCGCTGAAATCGGGGTCATAGATAATGATGCCCTGTACCCTATCACGATAGGAGGCGAGCAGAGCAATGAGGATCTCGTTGGCGGCGAGGGGAGAAATGTCATACGGGATGGAGGCAAAGATCTCTTGCAGCCAGAATGCATCATTGTTTCTACTGATCAGGTAGACCTGGGGACGTGGGCGATTGATGAGTCCGACCAGCATTGCCACGCTGAGTTGTACTTCACGCGAGGCCGTTCGGAGGTCGAACACATCAAGATGCTCTGGTGCTTGAAATGCGGGTAGAATCCGATCCGCCGACCAGTCAAGACCGGGTCCTTCAGAGTTGTTAACCATTCTGCTATTCTAACACCACGCCTCCAAAAAGTACCAGTTACTCCCAAACGCTACATAGCTTGTCACCTTGTATGCTACACTACCATGAGACGCTTTCTTTGGTTCTTCAATCTCAAGGAAGAGTGATTGTTCGTGAGTAGGAAATACTGGTACCTGTCTGGTTTGCTGGGAATGGTGCTTTTGGCAGCATGTCAATCAGAGCAGGCGAATCGGTCTGTACCAGAACAGCCGATGACCGGTGAAGTGATTAATATACAACAATCATCACCTACGCCCGTACTCGTGATCCCCGCGCAGGTCGCAACGCCCGCGTCAGCTGGTCAGCCGATTCCTCCAGGCCCTCAGCCACCATCGACGGTACCTGGCACGAGTACGGGTGCCGCTCCCTATGGCCCACCTCCACTTGTGACGGCGGAAGAGCTAGACCTGACGCAGAGGTTATTTGAATTGGTCAATCAAGACCGTGCCGCGCGATCCCTCTATCCATTCGAGTGGAATGATACTTTAGCAGGTGGTGCACGTTTGCATGCCTGGAATATGTATCATTGTGGATTAAACCATTATTGTCCGGATGGTCGTTCTCCATGCCAACGTATCGCCGATGAAGGCATTAGCTATACCGACTGTGGTGAGAATATCTCGTATGCAGGGCCATACCCAAATGCATGGGCGGGCGTGTATACCATACAGGAGGGCATGATCAACGAGTCGCCAACAGGCTGGCATCACATCCATTTGGCGAGTACGACGCTTCATCGCATCGGCATTGGCGTCTATGTCGATCCCACAGGCTACATCTGGTTTGTCGAGGATATGGCAAGCTGAGGGAGCTCCTTATTGGACCCAAAGTCGGAATCGAGCATTTCCAATTAAGGTTGCTCTCTTTGCAATTAAAACTGTTCGTTTGTTGCAATTATTGTGTTTTTCATGTAATATCTACTTTGGATAGGAAAATGTACCTGCAAGCATGTTGTCATTTTGTGCTTCCCTTGTAGTGTCTGCATTCTAGATCGATCAAACCCGCTAAAGAGAAAACTACCACGTTCAAGAGACAAGAAGGATCACATGGCTCAAGTTCAGTTTTGCACAGTCGAGATCCCTGAGGGCCTGCACATCCGCACACAACCCAACACCAACGCTGAGGTCGTCTGGAAAGCCGATCCCGGCACCACCCTCAATTACTTCGAGGTCGTGCCGGGAGAGAACGTAGGGGGGAATCCCAATTGGGGTCATTCAGTGGAGAACCACTACTACTGGATGGGCGGGACTGACCAGAAAAATGGATGAGGAGCGCAGCTTTACATCCCAATGTTTGCCGCGACGGGGCTCCTGAGGCAGGTAGGCACACGTCCACATCAGGGTTGTATCGACCACCAGGCAATGGTGAGGGAGGCAGTTGCCTCCTTGGCGCTGCTTGCCTTTTTTGAGGGCATCATAAACTGGAATCGAGGAATGTACGATGATCCCCCATGATGATTTCACCACACATGGCTACCTCGATAACCCCTATCATTCCTGGAAACTCAATCCTAGCGGCGTTCTGCGTTCACTGCCACCGCTTGGCATGGGCTGGCACGTTCCCAACCTCGGCAGCTACGTCCGCAACCAGTTTCAATACACCGCCCACCTCAACCTCGGCCTCAAACTCGGCAAAACACTCCTCATCAGCCCCGAAGACTTCAAGCACCACAACTGCGCCATCGCCAGTCACCTGCACACCAAAAATCGCTTCGAATATACCTGCATCGTCCCCCAATACGATCTCACTCTCACCGCCCGCTATTTTCTCGTCCAGGAACACGCCCTCGGCTGCATCCTCACCCTCTCGACCTCTGCCAAAAACCCCCTGCCCATAACCTGCTACCTCATCCACCAGCATACCCACAATCCCCATACCAGCCGCCTCTGGGAACACGGCCTCTACGCCATCCAGAGTCCTCAGAAGGACATGGTCATGCTCGGCATCGCCAGTGAAGGCGACGTCTTTACCCATGGTGCCCGCTCAGCCGACGGTGGTGAACTCACCTTTGACGACATGGGCTTTGTTCTCACCCTGGAAGAGGCAGTAGCCTGGGCGCATGGCATTGCTGTGCCACGTCCGAATATCACCGCCCATCAGGAGGGCACCGGCTGGCAACCTCGCATTGCCATCCTGCCCTGTTCGCTCACCCTCGCCGCCGACAGCGCCGGCACCTCGGAGCGCATCATCAACCTGGTATTGGCTCGTGGGGTCTCGCTAGATGCATCCTACCAGCACTGGTCAGATAGTATAGAACAGATTGCTCGCATCGAAGCAGCGCACCGCACCGACGACGAACAGTTCTGGCAGCGGGCGCCACAACTCTCCGGCGACTGGCCTGAGAGCTGGCGTCGTGGCCTCGTCTACGACCTGGAAACCCTGCGTATGGTCACACGCCCTTCGGTAGGCGTGATCCCCCATCCCTGGGATGGCATGCAAATACAAGCTCCCCGTACCGTGCTGGCTGAGGCTGCCATGGATACGCTTTTCCTCAGTTACGCCGATCCCGAACTGGCCGCCGAAGTCATCCTGGGGCATTTCGAGTCCGCACCGCACCCACATCTCCCCTGCATGCGCGAGGACGGCAGCTATAATATGGTCGCCGACGATGGCCAGATCTGTGGCACCGCGCCCGAGTGGGGTTTTCCAATTTGGTGCTGTGACCAAATATTTCGTAAGACAGGCGATCTGCACTGGCTGCGTCGCCTCTATCCGAAAGCCGCGGCCTATTTGCGCTGGTGGTTGGACCATCGCCGCGATGCCGAAGGCTGGTTAGTCTACGCCGTTTCCTGGGAGAGCGGGCAGGATGTTTCTAGTCGCTTCGGACCGCAGCAGACTGGTGGCACGATCATTCAGCACGTGCGCCCCGTCGATTTACAGGCCAGCATGGCACAGGGCGCAGCACTACTGGCTCGTTGGGCCGTCACCTTAAGCCAGGCTGACGCAATAGATGCTCCTGATGACTTCTTCGCTAAGGAAGCGGCATGGTGGCAGGATATCGCCAGCGAATTCACGGCAAAAACACGCCAGATGTGGCAGAATGGTTGGTTCCGCGATTATGACTCCTCGACAAACGAGTGGTCAACCCAACAAGATACCATGCACCTGGCTCCCGTGTTCTGTGGTGTAGCAGGCTGGGGACATATTGAGCAACTGCGTCCGTTCCTGGCGCAGCCGCCCAGGCATAGTTCGGGTTGGGCACCACTCTCCTGGCCACCTGTCGTCATGGCGCTGATAGGTGCTGCCGCTCACGCACAAATGGCGCTTGATGCCGCTGAATTGGCCTACCGCTTCATCGATGCTTCCTATCGTAGTACCGATAGCCGGGAGTTGGACGAGCATGGTGGGCTGCCTGGCGTGACCCGCGAGTATCGACAGGCAGTGACAGTTGGCAAATGGGGTGCAGTCGATTATGTGAACGCCGGCATTGAGGGATACGGTTGGGGGGCATTAAGCATTCTTCTGCTCATTCGTTACCTGCTGGGATTCCGTGAGGAAGAGGCAGGCGTAATCAAGGTTGCTCCTGTCTTGCCGCAAGTGATGCGACGAGTTGGTGCTACGTATCGTGCGGGGCCGGTGCCATGGGGGAAATACCTGTTGCACGTCGAGTGCGTCGTGCGGGATGTCCAGAGCTACATCATGCGTGTGCGCTGTTCTATGCAAGCTGTTCCTGATACTGTTCAAGAGATAGCAGAGCAGCAATGGGAGTGGGAAGGAGCATGGGGAGATGAGCGAATTCTTCAGCTCTCTTAGCTCCTCTTGCCCGATTCTTTGACGTCTGGTGAGCAGCTTTTGTTCGCTCAGTGTTTCTCTTGCCCGTAGACAACATGTTTACCTCGCAGTAACGATGCTGCCGCCCCTATGAGGCACATTGCCGCTGAGATATAGAAAACCGCGTGCAAGCTATCCATGAATGGTGTAGAGATCAAGTTCGGGAAAAACGTCTTGCCGAGCAGTATCGCCCGATGTGTGGGTGAGATGGCTTGCAGCACCGATGGCGGTATAAGCTCTCCAATCGGGTTATACCCCAGAAACGCACCAAAGAGCGCAGCCGTTGGGGGCAGATGCGCGATGGTAGTAGCCGCTTGCCTGGGCACACCATTGAAGATCGCGGGAAACGCGATGAGCACAATGCTGGCGTCAATGGTCGCCATCAACGAGCCCAGCGTGGTGTTGGTGAGCGCCACCCATTTGTAATGGGGCCCCACTGGGAGTCGGCGGCGATCGTGCGTGCGTTGTGCTTGTTCCTGTGTGAGTGTATCTGTCATGTTCGTCCCATCTAGCGGCGGAGACAGCTACATGCATACTATGGCGTCTGTCTTCCCAACATGGCTCGCCTTAGAGCACCTGAGCCAGGCGTTCCAGGAGCGGAAGTGCTGCGATCAGCACCCGTTGCTCTTCGGCAGTGAAGTGATCGGCAAGGGCGTGAGCAAGTCGCTCTTCCCG
>WNFF01004167.1_pt1 | contig 11790 bp, 11 predicted proteins | sample 5400441 | NCBI WGS metagenome assembly WNFF01 (sample SAMN13153345, study PRJNA577476) | soil metagenome | isolation source: 120 cm saprolite under Douglas fir tree site 2 hole 3 replicate 1 | place: USA:California | collected 2015-04-18
CAGCTGCAGCGGATCGTCGCAGCCGTCGAGGATGTTCCTCAGGATCACGTGCGCGAGCTGCTCGATGAACAGCGGCGGCACGTCGACCGTGCCCTTGAAGAGATTCATGTAGCAGCCCTCGACCGTGCCGGCATCGAGAAGCCTGCCCCGGAACCGAAGCAGGACGCGGTAGTTGTCCCTCGCGTCTTCGTCGCCGATCAATGCCAATCGGCTTTCAGGAATCTCAATTCTTGGTTCCTCCATCAGAGAAGCATGGAGGCGGCGCTCCTCATCGCCTGATTCCTCGACCGGATGGATCTCCGGCCGCAGGTAATAGGCGCGCAGGAAATCGTCGGTGATCCGCAGGCGTCCTGCGACGTCCCGTTCCAGCAGGTGAAAGCCGCTATTGCGCCAGAAATCAGGCAGGTGCGAGAACCAACCGCGAATGCGACGCCAGGTGCTGCTTCAGGAACTCCATCTGGTCGGCGAGAATGCGGCGGTTGGTGAGGATCAGGTACTCGGCCTTGTTCGGAACGTAAGGCGCGTAGAGCAGCTCCAGGCCGGACTCCTCCGGCAGGCGGTTGCGCTTGTTCCCGTTGCAGTGCCGGCAGGCGGTGACGACGTTCATCCAGGTGTCGCGTCCGCCGCGCGACAGCGGCGTGATGTGGTCGCGCGTCAGCCGGAAGTAGCTGAACTCGCCGCCGCAGTACGCGCACATGTGCCGGTCGCGCCGGAACAGCTCGCGGTTGTTCAGCGGCGGCACGTGGTGGAAGCCTTTCGCTGCCAGCGCCTTGCCCTTGATGGCGACGATGGAGTGGGCGGTGATGCTCGAGCGCTCGCCGGTCAGCCGGCTGATGCCGCCGTAATAAGTGAAGGTCTCGTCGCCCAGCGTCCACGCGACCAGGTTCTTCGCGTAGTAGAAGCACGCCTGCTGCCAGCTGATCCAGCGGTGCGGCACGCCGTGGCTGTCGAGCGAGAGGATGAGCGGCTTGTCCATGTGGCAGGAATTGTGCTTCGCGGATTCTGCCAAGCCTTCCCGTGCTTTGCAATGCCCAAAAAAACAAGGGGCTGCGAATCGCAGCCCCCGCAGGCGTCAAGGAAGCTTACTTGTCGACGGCTTCTTTGAAGCCCTGCCCCGCGGCGAAGGCCGGGATGGTCTTGGCGGGAATCTTGATCTCCTTGCCGCTGGAGGGGCTGCGCCCGGCCCGCGCCTTTCTTTTTCGCGGCAGAAATGTGCCGAAGCCGACGACGGTGACGCGCTTGCCGCTCGCGACGTTGGCGACGATCGCTTCGAACACCGCGTTGACCGCCTCGCCCGCCGCCGATTTGCTGAGATTGCTGGCCTTCGCCGCAACCTGGACCAGATCAGACTTGGTGACCACGTGTGGCATGTGCTCTCCCTCTTTCCGCCCGCTCTGCGGCAGGCGAGCGAGCGGGCATCGTATCCAAATCGCGCGCCGAACACAACGCATCGGCGCGACATTGCGCACGCTATACGACAAACAATTATGATTGCGGCTCCAAGGAGGAGCAACGTCATGATCATCTTGCGTAAGCTTGCGCTTACCGCGCTTGCCGGTTGCGCGTTCGCGGCGCCCGCGCGCGCGCAAACCACGCTGACAATGTCGTCGTGGGTATCGCCGCAGCATCACCTCACCAGCGTGGTGCTGCAAGGCTTCGGCGACGAAGTCGACAAGGCGAGCGGCGGGCGCCTGAAGTTCCAGATGCTGCCCAAGCACCCGGCCGCGCCGCCGGGAACCTTCGACGCGGTGCGCGACGGCCTCGTCGACGTTTCCTACGTCACCGCGAGCTACACGCCGGCGCGGCATATCCTGCCGCTGGTGGCGGAGCTGCCGGGCGCCGGCGAAACTGCGGAAATCAACTCGGTCGCCTATAACCGCATCCATTGGAAATATCTGGAGAAGGCAAACGAATACAAGGGCGTGCACCTGCTCGGGGTGTTTACGCACGGGCCGGGCCAGATGTTCAACACCAAGCGGCCGATCAAGACCTTGACCGACCTGCAGGGCATGAAGATCCGCACCGGCGGCGGCATCGCCGAGGCGATGGCGCGGGCGCTCGGCGCTTCGGCGTTCGTCAAGCCCGCGCCCGAGTCCTACGAGCTGCTCAGCTCGGGGATCGCCGACGGCGTGTTCTTCCCGCAGGAATCGATCGTCTCGTTCAAGCTCGACAGCCTGGTCAAGTACGCGACTCTTTTCCCGGGCGGCTTCTACAGCTCTTCGTTCGGCTTCTTCATCAATGAAGACAAGTGGAACAAGCTCGCCAAGGCCGACCAGGACCTGATCAGCAAATTCGGCGGCGAGTATCTCGCGCGGCGTGCCGGAAAATCCTGGGACAACGTCGACCGCCTCGGCAACGAGGGCATGAAGAAGGCGGGCGTGCAGATCGACCAGGCGAACCCGGCGCTGGTCAAGGAAATCCACAGCAAGGCGCAGCCGGTGATCCAGGCCTGGGTCAAGGACGCGAAGGAGAAGCGCAACATCGACGGCGCCATGGTGCTGAAGGAGTTCCACGAGGAACTGAAGCGCGTTGCCGCCGGAAAATAAGCGCAAACTGTGGGAGGAACGGCTCGACGCCGCGCTCGGCGTCGCGGCCTCGGCGATCCTGTTTGCGCTGATGCTGATCACGTTCGCCGACGTGGTGTCGCGCTACCTGCTCAACTGGCCGCTGCGCGGCGCGTTCGAGGCCACGGAGCTGATGCTGCTGGTCCTGATCTTCGCCGGCCTGCCGCTCGTGTCGCACGCCGACGAGCACGTCACCATGGACTTCATCGACCGCATGCTCACGCCGCGCGCGACCGCGGCGCTGGTGCGCGTGGTGCACGCCCTCTGCGCCGCAGTGATGTTCTTCCTGGCGTGGCAGGTCTGGATCAAGGCCACGCGCATCGCCGGCTACGGCGACACCACCGACGTGCTGCGCGTTCCGGTCGGCCCGTTCGTGTATTTCATGGCGCTGATGATCGGACTGACGGGCCTGGTTCACGTGCTGCGAGTCTTCGTGCCCGGTACCCTGCGCGCCTCCCAGGCAACCCCCTGAGAATCTCGTGGCCGAAGCGCTGACCGGCTTGCTGGCCATGATGGTCCTCGCCTTCCTGCGGATTCCGATCGCGATTTCGATGGGAATCGTCGGCATCGTCGGCTACGCCTACATGCGGGACTGGAACTGGGCGGTGGCCTTCGCCACCGCGCAGACCAAGATCTACGAGACCGGCCGCAATTACACGCTGTCGGTCATCCCGCTGTTCATTCTGATGGGCAACCTCGTCACCCGCGCCGGCATGTCGCAGGAGCTGTTCCGCACGGCATACGCGTTCATCGGCCACCTGCGCGGGGGTCTCGCGATGGCGACCATCCTAGGCTGCGCGGGGTTCGGCGCGATCTGCGGCTCCTCGATCGCCACCGCGGCGACCTTCGCCAAGGTGGCGTATCCGTCGATGAAGAAGTTCGGCTATGCCGATTACCTGGCCACCGGCGCGATCGCGGCAGGCGGCACGCTCGGCATCCTGATCCCGCCCTCCACCATCATGGTGATCTACGGCATCATGACCGAGACCAACATCGGCAAGCTGTTCGCGGCGGGCATCCTGCCGGGCATTCTCGCCACCGTCCTTCTATGCCTGACGGTGCAATACGTCACCTGGCGCGACCCCAAGGCCGGACCGCCTGGCGAGCGGATGGGCTGGCGCGAGCGCTTTGCCACCCTGGAGGGGCTGTGGGCGTTTGCGGCCGTCGGCGTGGTCGTCATCGGCGTTGCGAAGCTCGGCTGGCTCGACGCAGATGACGCGGCGGTGATCGGCGCATTCATCGTGTTCGGCCTGGCGCTGGTCTACAAGGGCGTGACCAGCGTCATCGCGCTGTTCACGCTGGTGATGGGCGGCATTTACGGCGGCGTATTCACGGCCATCGAAGGCGCCGCGATCGGCGCCTTCGGCGCCATGATCTTCGCGATCGCGCGCCGCACGCTCAACTGGAAGACGCTCTACGCGTCGTTGGTGGAAAGCGCGCGCACCACCTCCATGCTGTTCCTGATCCTGATCGGCGCTCTGATGTTCGCGGAGTTCGTCAACATCACGACCATGCCGGGCGAGCTGCGCGACCTGGTGAAGCGTTTTGAATTGCATCCGATCCTGGTGGTTGCTGCCATCATGACGATCTACGTAATCCTGGGCACGGCGATGGAGGAGCTGTCGATGATCCTGCTCACAGTACCGGTGTTCTTCCCGCTCGTGGTGCACCTCGGCCTCGATCCGGTATGGTTCGGCATTCTGATCGTGGTGGTGGTCGAGATCGGGCTGATCAGCCCGCCGGTCGGCATGAACCTGTTCGTGCTCAACACGCTGCTGCCGCAGGTGCCGACGCGCACCATCTTCCGCGGCGTGCTGCCGTTCATGGCCGCCGACTGCGTTCGGCTCGCGATCCTGGTCGCCTTTCCCGTCATCTCGACCTTCCTGCCGGGCATGATGAAATGAAAGCGCGAAGCGCGGCCAGCGCGCGATCGATGCCGGCCGCGTCGACGTCGAGGTGCGCGACGAGGCGCAGCGGCGCGCCCGGCAGCACCAGGATCCCCCGGCTCCTCATGTAGTCGGCGAGTTCCTGGGCTTTTTCCGGTGGGATGCGGACCAGCACCATGTTGGTGTTGTGCTGGACTTCGAGCTCGAGCTCACGCAGCCCACGCGCGAGCGTGCTGGCGTTTTCATGATCGATGCGCAACCGCTCGACGTTGTTCTCGAGCGCGTACAGGCCGGCGGCGGCGATCACCCCCGCCTGGCGCATCGCGCCGCCGAGGATTTTCCTCGCCCGCCTGGCGCGTTGAATGAAATCCGTGCTGCCCAGCAGGACCGTTCCGGCCGGTGCGCCCAGGCCCTTTGACAGGCAGGCGGACACCGAATCGAATCCGGCGCAGAGGTTTTTCACCTTCATGTCTTGAGCCACGGCGGCGTTGAAGATGCGGGCGCCGTCGAGGTGCGTCGAAAGACCTTTCCTCTTCGCCAAGCCGACCGCCTGCTGCAGATAGGTCCTTGGCAAGACCCGTCCCGTGATCGTGTTCTCGAGGGCGAGCAGCCGCGTTCTCGCGAAATGCGGATCGTCCGGCTTGATGGCGGCCTCGACCTCGCCGAGGTCGAGCGTACCGTCAGGGCGGTTGGCGATTGCCTGCGGGTGGATCGAACCGAGCACCGAGAGGCCGCCCGCTTCATAGCGGTAGCTGTGCGACTCCGCGCCGAGGATCACTTCGTCTCCGCGCTGGCAGTGGCTCATCAGCGCGGCGAGGTTGGATTGCGTCCCGGACGGGAAAAGCAGAGCCGCCTCGAAGCCGAAGATCTCGGCCGCGCGCTCCTGCAGCCGGTTCACCGTCGGATCGTCGCCGAACACGTCGTCGCCGAGCTCCGCCTCGAGCATCGCCTTGCGCATCGCGGCCGAGGGGCGCGTCACGGTGTCGGAGCGCAGATCGACGACGTCGGACATCGGCAAAGCTTAAGCCTTCTTGGCTCCGCTGTGCGTGACCGCGCCCAGGTTGGCGGGGCCGACGAGCGCCGCGTATTTTTCGAGGACGCCCGAGAGCGACTGTTTGGGAGACTTTGGTTTTCTTTTCGCCAGTTCCGCTTTTGCCACCATGAGGGTCAGGCTGGCTGACGAGGCATCGATGCGGATGCGGTCTCCATTCTTCACCAGAGCGAGCAGCCCGCCGGCCGCGGCTTCCGGCGAGACGTAGCCGATCATCATGCCGCGCGTCGCGCCCGAGAAGCGCCCGTCGGTGAGGAGCGCGACCTTCTCCCCCATGCCCTGACCGTAGAGGAGAGCGGTGATGCCGAGCATCTCGCGCATGCCCGGTCCGCCTTTCGGCCCCTCGTAGCGGATCACCAATACTTCGCCCGCCTTGTAAGCGCGCTTCTTCACCACCTCGGCGCAGGCTTCCTCCGAATCGAAAACCCGCGCCGGGCCTTCGAACACCAGCGACTTCAGCCCCGCGACCTTGATGAGCGCGCCGTCGGGGGCGAGGTTGCCTTTGAGGACCGCGATCCCGCCGCTGGGAGAAAGCGGAGAATGCTTGACCACCTCGCCGTCGGCGCCCGGGTGGTCCTTCAATTCCTCTTCCAGCGTCCTGCCCGAGAGCGTCAGGCAATCGCCGTGCAGGGCACCGCGCTCGAGCAGCGCTTTCAGCACGGCGTAAACGCCGCCCGCCGCGTGCAGATCTTTCGCGAGGAAACGCCCGCCCGGCTTCATGTCGGCGATGAGCGGCGTGCGCTTCGCCACGCGCGCGAAATCGTCGAGCGAGAAGCGGATCCCCGCCTCGTGCGCGATCGCCGGAATATGCAGCCCGGCGTTGGTCGAGCCGCCGGTCGCAGCGACCGCGGCGCAGGCGTTCTCCAGGCTTTTTTTCGTCACCAGCTCTCTCGGTAGCGGACCGTCTTTCAAGAGATTCATCACGACTTGACCCGCCTTGCGGGCAACATCGCTTCGTTCTGGAGAAACGGCAGGCAAAGTAGCCGAGCCGGCAAGCGCAAGGCCGAGCGTCTCTGCCACCATCGCCATCGTGTTGGCGGTGAACTGTCCCGGGCACGAGCCCAGCGTGGGCAGGCAGACATGCTCAAGCGCTCTTAAGTCATCTTCTTTCATATCTCCAGCGAGCACTGCCCCGACCGCTTCATAGGCATCGAGCACGGTGACGTCGCGCCCTCGCCATCTGCCGGGCAGCGCAGCGCCGCCGTAGACGAACACCGAAGGGAGGTTCAGCCGCACCATCGCCATCATCATGCCGGGCAGCGTCTTGTCGCAGCCGGCGAAGGTGACGAGCGCGTCGTAGGCATGGCCGCGCGCCACCGCCTCGACGCCGTCGGCAATGATTTCGCGCGACAGCAGTGAGTAGCGCATGCCGCCGTGGTTCATCGACATCGAGTCGGCGACCGAGATCGATGCGAAATCGAACGGCACACCCCCCGCGCCGCGGATGGCGGCGCAGGCTTCGCGCGCGAACCCGCCGAGCAGCGCATTGCACGGCGTCACGCGCCCGTCGGTCGAGGCGACGCCGACGAACGGCTTGCCGAGATCGGCATCCGACAAGCCGAGCGCGCGCAGGAACGCCCGATGGGGGGCGCGATCCAGCCCCTCAACCGTGATGCGCGAGGGCAGTTTTGGTATTCTCATGGTCCGCGATCATTCTAAGCGGCAAAGACAAGGAGGACGGATGCTTCGCACTGTGCTGGCGCTGCTGCTGCTGTTCGTCAACGGCGCTGCGTGGTCGCAGGCCTATCCTGCGCGAGCGGTGCGCATCGTCGTGCCGTTCGCCACCGGCGGCCCGGCCGACATCTACGCGCGCTTTGTTGGCGCCAAGCTTCAGGAGGCGCTCGGCCAGCCTTTCGTCGTCGAGGATCGCCCCGGCGGCGGCTCGATCGTCGGCACCGACGTCGTCGCGAAGTCGCCACCCGACGGCTATACGCTGCTTATGATGTCGAACACGCACACCGTCAATGAGACGCTGATCCCGAAAAAACCGTTCGACCTGATGCGCGACCTGGCGCCGATCAGCGGCGTCAATTACTCGGATCTGCTGATGGTGATCCACCCTTCCGTTCCGGCGAACAACCTGAAGGAGTTCATCGAGCTCGCCAAATCCAAACCCGGGGCGCTGAATTACGCGTCTTCCGGGCCGGGAACGCCGTACCACATGGCGGGCGAGCTCTTCAAGGCCATGGCCGGCGTCGACATCGTCCACGTGCCTCACAAGGGCAGCGACCAGGCGCGCACCGCGATCCTCGGCAAGCAGGTCGACATGATGTTCGACGCCATCACCACTATGGCCGCCAACGCGCGCGCCGGCAGGGTGAAGGCGCTGGCGAGCTCGGGCCGGATGCGCTCGCCGGTGACGCCCGACGTACCGACGGTCTCCGAAGCCGGCGTGCCGGGCTACGAGGCGACCATCTGGCTCGGGCTCATGGCGCCGGCGGGAACGCCGCGGCCGATCCTGGAGAAATTGAATGCTGAAATCAACAAGGTCGTGAACGCGCCGGAGATGAAGGAGGCTTGGGCAAAGCAAGGCGCGGTGCCGATGGCCATGACGCTAGAGCAGTTCGACAAGTTCCTGCGCGAAGACATCGTCAAGTGGGCGAAAGTGGTGAAGCTCTCGGGCGCCAAAGTGGACTGATGACGAGGAGGATGGATGCGTTTCGCTTTTGCAGTCATCACGAGTCTTTTGTCGGGTGCAGTGGCGGCGCAGGCCTGTCCCGAAAAGAACCTGCTTTACTGGCAGGCCTTCCCGGCGGGGGGCGAGTCCGATCTCTCGGCGCGCCACCAGCAGCTGGTGCTGAAGAAGAAATGCCCGGCGATCGAGACCATCATCCAGTACAAGCCGGGTGCCGGCGGCGGCCTGATGTGGATGCAGCTGAACCAGTTGCCCGGCGATGGGCTGAACATCGTCGGCATCAACCTGCCGCATATCGTGCTGCAGCCGATGGAAGGCACGGTGCAGTACAAGACCGACGACATCACGCCGGTGTACTGGTTTCACTACACGCCCGACGCGCTGGTCGTCGCCGAGTCGAGCCCGCTCAGGAGTTTCCAGGATTTCGTGAAGGCGGCGAAGGAGCAGCCCGAGCGCATCACGCTCGGCGGCTCGGGCCTCAACTCGGCCAACCACGCCGCGCACGAGCGACTCGACGCCACCTTCGGCATCAGGACGACCTACGTGCCCTTCAAGGGTACCGGCGACATGACGACCGCGGTGATCGGCGGCCATGTCGCCGGCGCCATGTCGTACACCGCCTTTGCGGTCAACAACAAGGGCAAGGTGCGGGCGCTGGTCGTGGCGATGGAGCAGCGCCATCCCCTGCTGCCCGACGTCCCGACCTTCCGCGAGCTCGGCATCGACTGGGTGGACGGCGCCTTCCGGGGCATCGGCATGCCGAAATCGACGCCGGCCGAGGCGCGCCGGCGCATGTCGGAACTCTGGGCGGCCCTCAACGCCGACCCGGAGATGAAGGAGCTGGCGGCGAAAAGCGGCTTCGAGCTGGTCAACGTCGGCGTCGACAGGATGGAGAGCTTCATGAAGGAGCGCGTGCGCGCCTACACCGAGGCAGGTCAACGCATGGGGTTGGGCAAATAGGCAACCTCCTGTTCGCCCTCTTCCTCCTCGTCGCCCTAGCAGGACTGGTCGGCATTTTTCTTTATGGCTGGAGGCGCCGCAAGGACAAGCCGCCCAAGGTGGCGCCCCTTCCCAAGGACGACGACTGGGATTGATAATCGATCCGGGGAGGTTCGGTATGTCAGTGTCCTACATCAGGAGTGAAAGCCGCCGCCAGTTCCTGAAGTTCCTGTCCGGCAGTCCGCTGCTGGCCTATTCCGGCCTCGGCACGAGCGCCGCCGACGGCCCCACGGCGCCGCCACGGCTTTCCGATCCGATCCTCTGGGCGCCGTTGCGAACCGAGGACCTCATCAAGTCGCCGGCCGAGGCGATCAACGTGTTCGATTTCGAGCCGGTGGCGCGCAAGACCGTGCCCGCGGCGCATTTCGGCTACATGGCCTCGGGCATCGACGACGAGGTCACGCTGCGCGCCAATCGCGAGGGCTTCCTGAAGTTCCAGCTGCGCCCGCGTCGCCTCAACGACGTCTCCAAGGTCGACATGAGCTGCGAGCTCTTCGGCAGCCGGTGGAACACGCCGATCGTCATTGCGCCGACGGGAGGCAACAAGTTCTTCCATCCCGAGGGCGAGCTCGCCGTCGCCCGCGCGGCGAAAGCCGGCAACCACCTGCAGATTCTTTCGACTTCGGCCTCCACGTCGGTCGAGGACACCACCAAGGCGCGCGGCGCGCCGATCTGGTTTCAGCTCTACGCCTCGCCCAGCTGGGACGTCGCCCGCGCGCTGATCAAGCGTGCCGAAGCCGCCGGCTGCCCGGTGCTGGTCGTGACCGTGGACCGCGTGGCGGGCCGCAACCAGGAAACGCTGTTCCGGCTGCGCCGCGAGGACACCAGGAATTGCCAGGACTGCCACCAGCCCGGAATCGTGGCGCGGGCACGGCGCCGGCCGAACTACGACGGCATCGACCTCTCGCGCATGACCAGCATGGAATCGGCGAACATGACCTGGGATTTCTTCAAGCGGGTGCGCGACATCACGCGCATGAAGATCCTCGTCAAGGGCATCCTGGCGCACGAGGACGCGACGCTGTGCGTGGAAAGCGGCCTCGACGGCCTGATCGTCTCCAACCACGGCGCGCGCGGCGAGGACAGCGGCCGCTCCACCATCGACGCCTTGCCCGAGATCGTCGAAGCCGTGCGCGGCCGCATCCCGGTACTGGTCGACAGCGGATTCCGGCGCGGCACCGACCTCGTCAAGGGCCTGGCCCTCGGCGCGAGCGCGGTGTGCGTCGGCCGGCCTTACCTCTGGGGCCTGGGCGCCTTCGGCCAGTCCGGCGTCGAGCGCGTGCTCGAGCTCCTGCGCATCGAACTGCAGGCGGCGATGCAGCAATGCGGCGTGCGCTCGCTCAGGGAGCTCACGCCGGCGTTCGTGCGTCGGACGACCTGAGCGCGGAGCGTCCTTACTTCGCGGGCGAAGCGACCGGCTTGCCTTTCTCGACGATGTAGGTGACGAGCACCTTCGCCGCGCCGCTACCGACGTTTCTCCCGTCGTGCACCTTGCCGGCTTCGACGAAGAACGCATCGCCCGCCTTCAGCGTCCTGGGCGGCTGGCCGTCGACTTCGAGCACCAGCGTGCCCTCGAGGAGATAGCCGACCTCCTCGCCGGGATGCGTGTGCCTGCCCGCCGCACCACCGGGGACGAATTCCGCCAGCGCCTGCACTGCATGGCGCTCCGGCACGCTCAGGTTCTGGTCCTGCAGCACCTTGCGCGTAAACCCCGACTGCTGCGCATACCCCACCAGCACGGCGACACTGCCGATGACTACGGCGCCTGCGACAGCGATTCTCTTCAGCTTCACGATCCCTCCCCTGTAAAGGAGGGGCCATCATACGCTGCTAGACTGAAGGCTCTTCTCGGGAGGTCGTGATGCGCCCTGCCATCGTTCTGCTTCTAGTAGTCGCTGCCGCGTCCTGCGCAACAGAGCGCCGGGATTCGTCGTATGGAATGAGCGTAACGTACTCCGCGGCGGGCAGGCCGGCGCCGCTGGATCCGGCGCGCACAATCGCCGAGCAGGATTGCGCCAAGCCGGTCGTGCTCGATCGCGGGAATCTTCGCTGCAGGTGAGGGCTTACCGCGCGAGCGGATCGGGGCGCAGCTGCAGCTTGTAGACCTTGGGCTTGTTGTCGGTGCCGCCTTCATTGTGGAAGTTGGTGCGCGTGCCTGACGTCGTCCACATCGCGCGGCCTTTCCAGCCGGCCTGCGGATCGTCGATGCGCCCGTCGACGTTCTTGGTGAAGAAGCCGAGCGGATACGGAACGCGGATGTCGATGATCTTGCCGTCGACCACCGCCATCAGCGATTCGCTGCCGTTGGTCTGCGCGATCGGCACGTTGGCGCCGAGGCCGAAGGTGTTGTAGCGATCGACCCAGAGGTAGTAGGCATGGTTGGCGCTGCCGGAGGCGTCGAGGCCTTTGAACTGCGGCCCGGTCATGCGGTAGAGCGTCCAGCCTTCGGGGCAGAGCTTGCCGCTCGCCGCCTCGGGGCCATTGAGCGGACCCTTGGACTTGCGCCGGTCGAAGCTCGCGATGTGCCCGCTCGCGAGGGGCGTCCACACCACCCCGTCGGTGCCCATGTCGATGCCGCGCGGGCTGTAGGCGCCTTCCGGCGGAACATAGACCTCGGTCAGCGCCGTTTCAGCGGGATTGGGTCCGGGCGCGATG
>WNFF01004168.1_pt1 | contig 11790 bp, 12 predicted proteins | sample 5400441 | NCBI WGS metagenome assembly WNFF01 (sample SAMN13153345, study PRJNA577476) | soil metagenome | isolation source: 120 cm saprolite under Douglas fir tree site 2 hole 3 replicate 1 | place: USA:California | collected 2015-04-18
CCCGCGCGATGGCGTTCGTCGCGTTCGACGCAGCCACCAACGAAATAGTCGGCGTGGTGCGGATTCACTCAGATTCGATCTATGAGACCGGCGAATACGCGATTCTGCTGAGATCCGATCTAAAGGGCAGGGGGCTGGGCTGGGCGTTGATGCAGCTGATTATCGAATACGCGAAGTCCGAAGGACTCAAAGCTATCTCGGGGGACGTTCTGCTGGAAAACACCGTGATGCTGGAAATGTGCCGGGAACTTGGTTTCGAGGTGAGAACAGATCCCGTCGAACACGGTGTTTGCAACGTAAAACTCACGCTTTGAATCGATGGAAGCGCACGAAACCCGGGGCTTAATAAGTGTTCCCATTGGAGAGGAATAAACATCTTGGCGACCGCACCCCTGTTAACGGCCACGCCATCCGGCGACGTGCTTGAGTTGCGCCCAGGCGGCTCCTGGACCGCGACCAATGTAACGACCCTGGAAGCACTGTCTGAGGCCGTCACTGAGCAGCTTGATCGGTCGAAGAGCGTAAAGGTGGATATGGCCGGGGTGCGCGAGCTCGACACGCTGGGGGCCTGGCTGCTCGAGAAAATATCGCGGCGTGCAACATCAGCCGGTCATCGCGCCGATGTGGTTGGCGTTGCCGACAACTATGCCGGTCTGATCGAGGAGGTTCGTCAGGTCAATCGTCACAATCCCGCGTCGGCGCCGACGCGAAATCCTGTTGTGGTCACGGTGAACGACATCGGCCGCTCCGCAGTCGGTGCCACGGAAGACCTGACCGTGTTCCTGCAGATGCTGGGCTCGCTATTTGTGGCCCTCTTCGGCGTGCTGCGCAGGCCGCGATCGTTGCGGCTGACGTCTCTGGTGTATCAGGTCTATAGAGTCGGCTGGCAGGCGATTCCGATCATTGTGCTGATCACATTCCTGATCGGCGCGATTATCGCGCAGCAAGGCATCTTCCATTTCCGCAAATTCGGCGCCGATTCCTATGTGGTCGACATGGTTGGCATTCTGGTGTTGCGCGAACTGGGCGTGCTGATCGTCGCGATCATGGTCGCCGGCCGTTCTGGCAGCGCCTATACGGCCGAGCTTGGCTCGATGAAAATGCGCGAGGAGATCGACGCTTTATCGACGATGGGCCTTGACCCGGTCGAAGTCCTGATCCTGCCCCGCGTCGTCGCGCTGGTCTGCGCGCTGCCGATCCTGAGCTTCATCGGGTCGATGGCCGCGCTTTACGGCGGTGGTCTGGTGGCATGGTTTTATGGTGGCATGGGACCGGCAATTTTCATCACGCGGCTGCATGACGCCGTATCCGTTACCCATTTTGAAGTCGGACTTATCAAGGCGCCGTTTATGGCGCTGGTGATCGGCATCGTTGCTTGCAGCGAAGGCTTGCGCGTGAAGGGAAGTGCAGAGTCGCTTGGCAAGCAGACGACGACATCGGTGGTGAAGTCGATCTTCCTGGTGATCGTGCTCGACGGGTTGTTTGCGGTCTTTTTTGCATCGATCGGAATGTAGCGATGCAGGAATCCGCGCCGCAGTTTGCAATCCGGGTGAGCGACCTTGTGGTCGGCTTCGGCCGGCATGTCGTGATCGACCATCTGTCGCTGGATGTGCGCAGAGGCGAGATCCTCGGCCTGGTCGGCGCTTCCGGTGGCGGCAAGTCGGTGTTGATGCGAACCATCATTGGGCTAATTCCGCGGCGGAGCGGAAAGATCGAGGTCATGGGCGCAGCGATCGGCGGCAGCCATGACCGGAGCACCCAGAGCGCCGCGGGGAGATGGGGCATCCTGTTTCAGCAGGGTGCGCTGTTTTCATCACTCACCGTGCGGCAGAACATCCAGTTTCCCTTGCGCGAAAATCTAGTGCTGTCGGACGCGCTGATGGACGAGATCGCCACCGCCAAGATCGAAATGGTCGGGTTGCTGCCGGAGGATGGCGACAAGTTTCCTTCCGAATTGTCGGGCGGCATGACGAAGCGCGTGGCGCTGGCCCGCGCGCTCGCGCTCGATCCCGCGATCGTGTTTCTCGACGAGCCGACCTCTGGCCTCGATCCGATTGCCGCAGGCGATTTCGACGCCCTGATCAAGACATTGCAGAAAACCCTGGGGTTGACGGTGTTCATGGTCACCCATGACCTTGCCAGCCTCAATACCGTCTGCGATCGCGTCGCGGCGCTCGCCGACGGCAAGATCGTCGCCATCGGACCGATGCGCGACCTGCTTCAATCCGAGCATCCCTGGGTGCGAGCCTATTTTCACGGCAAGCGCTCCCAGATGCTGCAACCCAAAGCGAGCTAAGAGATGGAAACCCGCGCTCCCTTCGTTGTTGTCGGCGCCTTCGTTTTGGCGGCCATCGCCGCCGTGTTCGGCTTCGTGTACTGGCTCCACAATACCGGTGGCCTCGGTCCGCGCGCGACCTATCACGTTCAGTTCGACGGCTCGGTGCCTGGGCTCTTGGTCGGCGCCGCCGTGCTGTTCAATGGAATCCGCGTAGGCGAGGTGACCGATCTAGGCCTCGCGCCGGATAGCCCGCGCCGCGTCAATGCAACTATCTCGGTCTCCTCGACGACCCCGGTGCGATCGGACACGAAGGTCGGTCTGGAATTCCAGGGCCTGACCGGCGTTCCCGTGATCGCGCTGGAAGGCCGCATGCTACTGGCGAATTCCGGTGAGGTGCCGACACTGATCGCCGAACCCGGGGCTGGCCAAGGCATGACGCAGGCTGCCCGCGATGCATTGCGGCGAGTGGATTCGGTGTTGGCAGAGAATTCCGAGCCACTGAAGAACACCATTGCCAATCTGCAGGTTTTCTCGGAAGGGCTGGCTCGCAACACCGGGAAACTCGACGGCATCGTAGCAGGCCTCGAAAAGATGACCGGCGGCGCGCCCGCGCAAAAGATCACGTACGATCTGCGCGCCCCGCAAAACCTGGGATCGGCGAGCAAGTCTATCAAGGGACAATTGGCCATTCCGGAGCCTACCGCGGTTGCAATGCTCGAGACGCAGCGAATGCTGTTCTCACAGCCAAAGGACTATCCCGACTTTGCGGACTTTGTCTGGGCCGATAGCATTCCAAAGCTGGTCCAGGCCAGGTTGATCGAGAGCTTCGAGAATTACGATATCGCTCACGCTCCGCTACGCGTAGCGGATATCGGACAGACGGACTTCCAGCTTCTGATCGATGTCAGGCGGTTCCGGATTGCGACGGATTCAGAGCCGGCGGCCGAGATCGGATTGTCGGCGAGGATTGTCGACAAGAATGGAAAAGTAATCGCATCGCGCTTGTTCGAGGATAGCCAGAAATTCGACAACGTCGAGCCGCCGGCAGCCATCGCCGCCTTCGACGACGCTTTCGGTCGAATTGCGAAAGAAATGATCGCCTGGACCGTGCAGGCGCTGCAGTAGCGGCAGGATCGCGCAGCCAACGTTATTCGAGGGTCTTCAAATAGGACAGCAGGTCATTGATCTGGTCAGGATCGAGCTGGAACGCCGGCATTGTCGGATGGCCTGTCTCGATGCCTTCGGCGAGAGCCTCGCCGAGGGTTTCGACAGGGTAGCGCAGATGCAGGGTTCGGAATGGCGGCGCGATCTTGAGCGGACTTTGAGTCACTCGATCGATGGAGTGGCACCGCGCGCAATTGGTTAGCGCAAATGTCTTGCCGCGCTGCTCGGCAGGCGAGGCGGCCAGAGCCGGTGTCATCAGCAGCGCAACGAGGGTTTGGCACAGGGCAAGTCGCAGCATTTTGGACCGGTCTCTTCAATTGTGGCTGTAGCGCCAGGATAGTGCGATCAAGTGAAACGTGCTTGATCTGCATCAACGGGTATGCGGGCCAACTTGAACGCGACGGGGTGTTAACATCACGCCGGAAGCGTCTGCCTGCGGGAGCCGGCGCGCCGAGCCCTGGCCGCGGCCTCGTTCAGGGACGCTCCCGCAATTTGATCCGTATCAATGATCGTCATCCCGTATCGAGGATATTGCCTCCAGTTCAAGAGGAGGACGTTATGCCTTTGGATTCGATGCTGGTGAGCGCGGCGGTGATATCTATGTTTGCAGTGTTTGCGGGCGTGCTCATCTGGGGTGATTTTCAAACGCGGCCGCCGCGGCAGCGGGTCGTTGTGCATCCTCAAAGGCGCCGAGGCTTTTGAGGCAGCGGCCGACGTGGCAGGTTAGCTGCTGACACGCCAGGTCGTCGTACGCATTGCCTCGAGACCGGGTCGGTTACGGATGCCGACCCGCGCCACCGAATGCCTCATCGAATACATTGCCAAGCCGCAAGCGAGAGGGCAATCATGCCTGAAAGGATTGCGGCCGCCACTATCCGGGAACGCCATCCAATTCACAGGGGAGAAATTGGATGCGCGTGCTTCATTGGCTCGCTCTGGCGCTTGCGGTTCTTGCCGGTTCCCCGGCGACGGCGCAAACGGCTTATCCCGACCGGCCTATCAAGATGGTCGTTCCGCTGGCCGCGGCGAGCGCTGTCGACGTCGCCGCGCGGATCGTGACGCAGAAAATGGCCGACAATATGGGCCAGCAATTCGTGATCATGAACCAGCCGGGCGCGTCCGGGCTGATCGGCGCGGAGCAGGTCGCGAGAGCCGAGCCGGACGGCTACACAATCGGTGGCTTCAACGACAGCATCATGACCATGGTGCCCAACCTGCAGTCCAAAATGCGTTGGGACATCCTCAAGGATTTCGAGCCGGTGTCGCTCGTTGCGACGGTGGAGTGGGGACTGATCGCCAACAACCAGACCCCTTACAAAACCGCGGCAGACCTGATCGCCGCTGCCAAGGCGGCACCCGGAAAGATCGACTATGGCTCCGGCGGTCCGGGCAGCCCGCAGCATCTGGCGATGGCGATGTTCGCCTCCGCCGCCGGCATATCGCTGACCCACGTGCCCTACAAAGGCGCCACGCAGGCTGCGACCGACATCGCCGCCGGGCAGATCCCGGTCGGCTTTCAGGGTCTCGGGACCGTCGCGGCGCTGGTGCGCGGTGGTCAGCTCAGACTGATCGGGGTGACCACCCAGAGCCGATTACCGCAATTTCCGGATGTGCCCACCGTTTCGGAATCCGGTCTGCCCGGGTTCTTCTTCAATTCCTGGTTTACGATCATGGCGCCGGCCGGGACGCCGAAGGACATCATCGCCAGGCTGAATACCGAAGTCGTGAAGGCGGTCGGTGATCCCGAGATTCGCCGCAAGCTCGAGGACCTGGGTTTTGCGGTGCGCGGCAGCTCGGCCGAAGAGCTGCGCGTCATGACACGCGATCAGCTCGCCAAATATGCCCGGGTGATTAAGGAGATGGGTATCGCCAACGAATGAAAGCGCCGGCGAACGGCGGACCGCTTCGCAAGTCCTCAGTAGCAGTAATACCGGCGGCCGTCGCGGCCACGATAGGACTCCGCGCCCTGCGCGCAGGGATTGGCGCTCCGGGCAAACGCGCCGCGCAGCTCGCTCCTGAGCTGATAATCGCCGGTATAGGGATTGTTTGGTCCCTTATTCTGGCAGTTGGCATTTGGATAGAACTGAGCGCAGTAGCCGGGGTTGTAGATAACCTCCTGCGCCGTCACCGGGGTTGCGGCCATTGCAGACACGAGAGCCAAAGCTCCCAAGAGGGCGAATTTCGTCACGGGTGTTCTCCTTGATTGGAAAGAAATCGGCGTACAGGTCGAACGCTCCGAGCCCTCGCGCAGTTTGGTGTTCAATGGCCGAAACTCGTGCAGTTAGTGCATTTATTGTATGAAAAGGTTCACCATAAATTTCAGCCGAGGTGGCTTGAGCCATCATCCGGCGGGGATCCTTCATGAGCAACCAATTGAAAGGCCTGAGGTCCCGGGCCTTTCTTGCTGTGCGCGTCGAGCCGGCGTATAATTGAGCAGTGTGGCGGACGGTCGCTCTCGGCCAGCCTTGCAGGCAGCGCGATCCGTCGATGATGGGCAACGTGAAACTGTTGGACGATCGGGTGCCCGAAGATAATAAAGCTGTACCTCGGCCGTTTGCGAGCAGCAAACTGGCTGTACTGCGCAAACATCCATATTTTTGCGATCTCGATCCTGAGGCCTTCGACCAGCTCTGCCGCTACGCCAAACACTCCACGCTGAAGCGGGGAGCCACGATCGTTTCCAGGGGAGATCCCGGCAACAGCCTGATCGCGGTGATCAGCGGCACGGTGAAGATCAGTGTCTCCTCCGCGGATGGCCGCAGCGCAATTTTGAATCTTATCGGTCCGGGAGAGATTTTCGGGGAAGTCGCGGTGCTCGATGGGCTGGCGCGGACAGCCGACGCCACCGCAAATACCAATTGCGAGATATTTGTCATCGACCGCCGCGAGTTTATTCCCTTCGTGCGAAGCCAGCCGGCGCTTGCGATGAAGTTCATCGAGCTGCTTTGCACGCGGCTGCGCTGGACGAGTGACCAGGTGGAAGAGGTTATCCTTCAGAATTTGCCCGGCCGGCTCGCCAGCGCACTGCTTCGTTTAACCGAAAAACACAAGCCGGGAGGCCGAACGATCGCCATCACCCAGCAGGAAATCAGCGAAATGGTCGGCATGAGCCGGGAAAGCATCAACAAGCAGTTGCGGGCCTGGGCAGCGCGCAGTTGGGTTCGCCTCGAGCACGGGGCGATCGTTGTACTCAACGCCGGAATGCTTCGAGAGCTGGCCGAAGCGGGGTCCGATGAAGGCGATTAGCACGACCAACAACGAGTTCGACAGCGCCGCCCGGCTTTGACCCGACACATCTCACAAATCTTTGATCCCGGAAAATGTGAAAGCCTTCACATGGGCTTGGCGCGCATTGAGCTAGTCACCCTGGTGCATATCCGCACAGTGGAGGCATCCATGCAGGGCTTGTTCGACAAACCGGGCGAAACTATCAAGCGTATCTATCAGCGCTGGGGCATTGGAGTTTTTGCCTTACCCGTGCTGCTCGTGATCGCTCTGGTTGGGCTGGCGATGACGACTGGGGCCGCGTCGAACTGGATATCACAGGCGACCGAGGCTGAGTTTGCAGGCGCCAATTACAGGCCAGCGGCCGCTCCGGCGCAACCTGCGAAGCCGGCCATCGAAATTCGAACCGTGAAGGCCAATTGACGCGAGGCGACGGCTTTGTAGCGGAGCAGGCATTTTGCGACGATGCCCTGCGTCCTCACCGCGGCACCTGCGGTGGCAGCCACAGCGACACTTCCGGAATATAGGTGACAAACATCAACACCGGAGGCGATTGACGGCGGCTATTTTCGGCTGCTGAGGAAGCCGGCGCGCTCACGCAATTCGCGCTGATCGACGCCGATTAACAGATCGATCAGACCCTCGGCTTGTCGGGCATTAGCGGCCCGCGTGGTCACGGCCGCCGTATACATGGTCGAGAGTTCACATCCCGGCGGAAGGGGTCCGGACAGGACCACGCCCGGAGTGCTGATGATCTCGGTGGATTGCGTGCAGCCGATCGGCCGCAACGCATCGGTTTCAGCAAGACTGCGCATCGCGGTCGCGCCATTCGGAAAGATTTTGAGGCGGTCGGTCACGTCGTCGGCAATGCCTAGTCGTTGCAGAATCCTTGCGACGTGAATGCCGGCGGTTGACGCTCTTAGATCGGGAACAAAGATGGCATCGGCCGCGAGCAACGCGTCGCGCAGCGTCGCGGCATCGGCGATCGCGACCAGCGGATCGCCGGCGCGCACCGCAATCGCTGTTTCGACCCGGCCGATATCTGCGATCGAAGTGGGAACGACCCGGTTTTCTTCCGCCAGCTTGGCGATGATTGCCGCGGTCAGGACAACAATGTCGGCCGGTGTGCCGCTACGCAATTTGTCAGCCATGACGCCAACCGCGCCGAACTCTCCCTCGATATCGAAGCCGGTCTTTACCTTGAATTTTGGCGCGAGACTCGCAACCAATCCTTGGGCCGCGCCGCCGCTGAGAATGTGCAGCGCGGTCACGACGCCAACTCCATCGCCGCGATCAGGCTGTCGCGGGTGATCGGCAGGTTGCGAACCCGCACGCCAAGCGCATCGAACACGGCGTTGGCAATCGCGGCGGTGACGGGGCCGTGGGCAGCCTCGCCGGCGCCGAGCGGCTCGCTGTCGGGCCGTGGGATAAGCTCTACCTGCACCTCCGGCACCTCGCTAAAGCGAAGGATCGGATACGATGACCAGCTGTTGCTGGTGATGCGCTGCCGGTCAAAGCGAACCCGCTCTTTCAACACCCAGCTTGTGGCCTGGATCGCGCCGCCTTCGATCTGATTGATCACGCCGTCCGGGTTGATGGCTTCGCCGACATCGACCGCGATCGTCAGCCGCTTGACGCTGACGTCTTCGGCGCCCTCGACCTCGGCGACAACAGCACAATAGGCGCCGGTGTTCTTGTAGCGCGCAAAGCCGACGCCGTAACCGCGGCCGCTTTGTTTGTCCGGTTTCCAGTTCGCGCGTCTCGCGACTGAGAGGATTACTTCTTGCGCCCGCGAATCCGACAAATGACGCAGCCGGAAGGCGACCGGATCTTCGCCGCGCTCGCTTGCCAGTTCGTCGATAAAGGATTCAATCGCAAAAACGTTGCCCTGCCCGCCAAGCGTCCGTAGCGCAGAAGTGCGTATCGGCATGGTGAGCAGGCGATGGCATTCGATTTGCCACGACGGAAAATCGTAGAGCGGTATCGAGTTGCGATCGGCGCCGCCGCCATTGGCCTGCGGCGGATTGGTGGAGATGTAGCGCGGGAACGGATTTGCGAACTCGGTCGCCGCGAGCAAAGCAGGCTGAGCCGCGCGTCCCGGCCGCGCCGTGTGGCCATTGCTCCAGATGCTGTGGCGCCAATCGATGATCTCGCCCTGCGCGTCAAGATCGGCCTCGATTTCGATCGCCATCGCCGCCCCGAACGGCGCATGTGACATCTCGTCCTCGCGCGACCATTGCACGCGGACCGGCCGGTCGCCGGCGGTTTTCGCAAGCAGAACGGCGTCGAGTGCCACGTCATCGGCGGCGTTATGCCCGTAGCAGCCGGCGCCCTCCATGTGCTCGACGATAATGTTTTCGAGCGGCAATTTGAGCACCAGCGCGAGATCGGCGCGGAGAAAATAAACCCCCTGGCTGTGAGTCCAGACGTGGACGCGGTCGCCGGTCCACTGCGCCATGGCACAGGACGGCGCAATCGAAGCATGCGCGAGATAAGGGCGAGTATATTGCCGCTGGATCGTGCGGACCTTTGCACGTTTTCCTGAAGCCGTTTTCGTATTAATGACCGTCGGCTCGGACGGCTGAGCTTTCAGCCATTCCGCCAACCTGTCTTCATCGGGTAGTGTTTCGCCCGATGACCATGTCGCGCCCCTGCGCAGGGCGCGGACCGCAGCCTCTGCGCCATCTTCGGTCTCGCTGACGACGCCGGCGAAATTGCCATCGCGGACGATGGCGACAAGGCCGGCAACGGCATGCGCGTGATCCTCAGACAGAGTGACGAGTCTTGCAGCGGAGAGTTCGGATCGCAGCACGCGGCCATGCAACATCCCGGGCAGAGCGAAATCGTGGATGAAACGGGGATGCGCGAAAACCTTATCGGGAATATCCACTCGCTGAACCGATTTTCCGGCAAGGGTGCGCTGCGTCGATGATTTAGGCGTCGCGCCTGGCGTAGCGTCACGGTCCAGTGAGACCTCCGCGGCGAGTTCCCAGTAGCTCGTGCTTACATTGCCGGGTCCGGAGATGGTGCCGTCTTTGACGTCTAGCGCGTCGATTCCGACGCCCAGGCGATCTGAAGCGGCATCAAGAAAGATTTGCCGGATTTCGGCGCAGGCGTGGCGAATGGCGCGTCCCGACTGCTGCACAGAAAGACTGCCTGACGTGACGCCCTCATTGGGGCTAGTAGCCGTTGACGGGCGGACCATCTGCACGCGGCCGATATCGACATCGAGTTCATCGGCGGCGATCTGAGCCAGCGCCGTGACGATGCCTTGCCCGATCTCCACCTTTCCCGGAGAGATCATCACCTGCCCCTCCGACGAGAACCGGACCCATGACGACAGGACAGGGTTTGCCGCGAGGCTGACCGGCAATTTTGGCGCGGAAGAGGGCGGGGGCTTGGTCATCGGGCTTGCATCTCGGCCGCTGCGCGCAGCACCGCCCGCACCATGCGGTTATGCGAACCGCAACGGCAAAGATTGCGGTCGAGCGCGGCCCTCACGTCTTCGCCGGTCGGATTGGGGTTTTGCATCAATAGCGCGGCGGCGCTCATCAAGACGCCGGAAACGCAATAGCCGCACTGCAACGCCTGCTCGGCGATAAAGGCGCGCTGCAGCGGATGCGGCCTTTGCGGGCTTCCCAGCCCTTCGATGGTGGTGATGTTCTTGTCCGCGACCGACCACAGCGGCGTGTCGCATGCGGCCACCGCGTAATTGTCGACAATGACGTTGCAGGCGCCGCATTCATTGGCCCCACAGCCGAAATGCGGGCCGGTGATGCCGAGTTGCCCGCGCAGGATATCGAGCAACGATCGATCGGGATCGGCGTCGACTGTGGTCTCGGCGCCATTGAGGCGGAATCGAATACGCGGCATCGAGAGCGGGACCTTGATTCTGGTTGGTGACTTACGGCTTGTCGCCGAATTTCTTGACGACCTCGGCCCATTTCACAATGTCGCGGCGCAGATATTTGTCGAACTCCTCAGGGGTCATCGACATCGGAACCACGCCCTGTTCGGTCCAGAGTTTTATGATTTCCGGCCGCTTGATTGCGGCGTTCACAGCCGCATTCAACTTGTCGACAACAGGCTTCGGCGTTCCCGCGGGCGCCATCAATCCGAGCCAGATGGTTGCCTCATATCCGGGGACTCCGGCTTCGCCCGCCGTCGGGATGTTCGGCAGCACGGTTGAACGCGTCTTGCCGGTTGTGGCGAGTGCTCGCACCTGATTTTCGCTGATATTGGGTGCCATCGCCGGAAGCGCGTCGATCATCATCTGCACCTGACCGCCGATGACGCCGCTCCGCGCTTCCCCGCTGTTGCGGTAGGGCACGTGCACGAGGTCGATCCCGGCCATGGTTTTGAACAGCTCGCCAGCCATGTGATAGGGCGTGCCCTGGCCGGACGACGCGTAGTTCAGCTTTCCCGGTTGCGATTTGGCGAGCGCGATGAATTCCTGCAGCGTCTTTGCCGGGACCTGCGGATGCACGACGATCACAAGGTCGGAGTAGTTGACCGGCGCGATTGGCGCCAGATCGCGCATCAATTCGTATTTGCGCTGCGGCACCAGCGATTCATTCGCGGTCTGGGTATTCGACATCATCAACAGCGTATAACCGTCAGGCGGCGATTTGGCGGCCTCGAGCGTGCCGATCACGCCGCCGGCGCCGGTCCGGTTCTCGACCACGAAGGGCTGCCCAAAATTCTCCTGCAAGACGTTGCCGATCAGCCGGGCCGTCACATCGGCCGGGCCCCCGGCGCCGAAGGGAACGATGATCTTGATCGGCCGTGTCGGATAATCCTGCGCCAGACATTGCGTCCCAAGAAGGGTTGGCGTCGCAAGAAGAGTTGTCGCCAACGCAAGTGCAAACCTTGGGCCGGTCATTGCAATCTCCCGAATCCTGGTCTTGTTATATTAGACTGGTTGTTGCCAAATCCAGTTATCAAGTCTAGCTGCAGGGGCAACGCGCTGTCGACGAAAGACTCGCTGTGAACAGTAGGAATAAAAGATAACTTCTGGTGTACCAAGTCTCGCCGGAACAAGGGATGGAATGCGCCAATGAAAAATCCCAAGATATCGCGCCGCACCGTGCTCAAGGGGTCAACTGCGTTGCTTGCGGGTGCTG
>WNFF01009901.1_pt1 | contig 11787 bp, 12 predicted proteins | sample 5400441 | NCBI WGS metagenome assembly WNFF01 (sample SAMN13153345, study PRJNA577476) | soil metagenome | isolation source: 120 cm saprolite under Douglas fir tree site 2 hole 3 replicate 1 | place: USA:California | collected 2015-04-18
GCCAGCGAGCACGTCGGCAGAAACCCGGCGCGGCGTCCCCGCGCGCGGCTCCGGGAGCGCGCCGAGCGGCGTAGCGACGATCCGTGGGATCACGGCTCGTACCGCGTCATTCGCCGAATACCTCCGCCTGAAAGGTCAGGACCTCCGTACCGGGGTCGCGCCAGGCGGCGACACCCAGTCCCGCCTTGCGGCAGGTCGCTTCCAAGAACGTCAGCGGGTTCCACCCCCATTCGCGAGCCACCTGCGGCAACAGCAGCCCGTGCCGGGTCCCGCGTCGCACGATCAGCCCATCGCGGCCGATCACGATGGCCGCGGGATCCGCGGGCGTGAGCGCCACGGGCGGACTCAGCACGGAAACCTCGACGCGCAGCGCCGCCAACTCCGTCGCCCGCAGCGGCTCGAAGCGCGGGTCCTCGAGCGCCGCCGCGAGCGCCATCGCCGGCACGAGCTCGGCCAGCGGCTGAGTCGTCTCGACCCGCCCAATGCAGCCGCGCAGCTCGCCGCCGCACTCGAGCGTGACGAACGCGCCGCGCCGCTCGGCGGTCGCGAGCGTCGCCGCGCCCTGGGCCGCCGGCCGCGCGCCCAGACGCGCCTCGATGGCACCTCGGGCTGCGGCGAGCAGCGCGCGCCGGTCGGCGTCGCTCAGCTCAGGTGCCCCGATGGTACGGCTCTCCGCGCCGGATGGTGTGGGCGCGATACAGCTGCTCGTACACGATGACCCGCGCCAGCTCGTGCGGCAGCGTGAGCGGCGACAGACTCCACACCCGTTCGGCCCGCGCCAGCACGTCCGCCGGCAGCGCGTCGGCGCCGCCGATGGCGAGGGTCACGTCCCGCGCCTCCAGCTCCCAGCGCGCCGTCTGCTCGGCGAGCGCGGTCGAACTCCAGCCCTCGCCGCGGCGTGAGAGTGCCACGAGGCGCGAGCCGTCGGGAATCGCCCCGAGGACCCGCGCCTCGTCCTTGACCTCCAGCTCCTCGATCTTCGCGTAATGCCGCAACCGGTCGAGGTACTCGTCACACGCCGCGCGGAGCGCCGCGTCCTTCACGCGGCCCACCACGACGACCCGATAGCGCATCAGGCATACATCCCGCGGAGCCGGTGCATCGCGGCCACGCGGTCGACCGCGACGATATAGGACGCAATGCGCGTGTTCACCTTGTACTTCTCCGCCTTCGCGATCACTTCCTGGAACGACCGCACCATGATCGTCTCGAGGCGCCGGTTCACCGTCTCCTCGTCCCAGAAGTAGCCGCCGCGGTCCTGCACCCATTCGAAGTAGCTGACGGTGACGCCGCCGGCGTTGGCCAAGATGTCCGGAATCACGAAGATCCCTTTGTCCTCGAGAATCTTGTCGGCGTTGGCGGTGGTGGGACCGTTCGCACCCTCGCAGATGATCTTCGCCTTGATCTTCGGCGCGTTCTTGCTGGTGATCACGTTCTCCATCGCCGCCGGCACCAGCACGTCGCAGTCGCAGGTGAGCAGCTGCTCGTTGGTGATCGCGTCCGCCCCCGGGAAACCCGTCAGCTGGCGGTGGTCCTTGGCCCAGGCCATCGCGGCGCCGACGTCGATCCCCTTCGCGTTGTACAGGGCGCCGCTCTTGTCGCCCAGGCCCACGATCTTCGCGCCGTTCTTGGACAGCAAGTCCGCGGTCACCGAGCCGACGTTGCCGAATCCCTGGACCGCCACGCGCGCGCCCTCGACGCGCATCCCCAGCTTGGCCAGGGCCTCGCGCGTGACGAAGCCGCAGCCCCGGCCCGTGGCCTCGCGCCGCCCCAGCGACCCGCCCATCTCCACCGGCTTGCCCGTGACGACGGCCGTGACGGTGTGGCGGTGGTGCATGGAATAGGTGTCCATGATCCACGCCATCACGCGCTCGTTGGTATTCACATCGGGCGCCGGCACGTCGGAGTCGGGCCCCAGGGTTTCGATGATGCTCGACGTGTAGCGCCGCGTCAGGCGCTCCAGCTCGCCCATGGACATCACCGACGGATCGCAGACCACGCCGCCCTTGGCGCCGCCGAAGGGGATGTTGACCAACGCGCACTTCCACGTCATCCAGGCCGCGAGCGCTTTGACCTCCTCCAGCGTCACCCGGAGGTCGAAGCGGATACCGCCCTTGGCGGGCCCGCGCGACGTGTTGTAGAGGACGCGATACCCGGTGTAGACCTCTACCTCGCCGTTGTCGCGCAGCACGGGCACGGACGTGATGATCTGCTTCTCGGGACTGCGGAGGACTTTGTACAGGCCCCGGTCCAGGTTCAGCAGCTTGGCCGCGTGATCGAAGCGCTCCATCATCGCTTCGAACGGATTCTCCTCGGCCAGGACAATGTCCTTGTCGCGGCCGATGATGGGCTTCTGCACGTCGTCGTGTTTGGTGGCGGTGTCGGTCATAAGAGAGTGTCCAGAGCCCGCACCACGGCGGCCTCGTTGCGTTCCCAGTGGACGTCCAGCTCGGCGACGAGCGGCTCCGGCGCATCGGCGGGCCAGCGCGCCCGGAGCTTCACCGCGTCCTTTTCGGTGACCACAACATAATCCACCCCCGCCGCCGCCCGCACCAGCCGCGCCACGTCGCGCGCGTCGTAGGCGTGATGGTCTTGGTATGCCGCAAGTTGCACGCTTGCCCCAGACGAGCGCACCTGCACGGCGTAGCTCTCGGGGTCGGCGATGCCGCTGACGGCGAGCACCGCGTGGCCGGTGAGCGACTGGATCGGCCGATCGCGGCCGGAGACCATGCCCCGCAGGCGCGCCAGCTTGAGGTGCGCCACCGCGACCGGTGTGTCGGGCCAGCGGTGCGCCAGCTGGTCGGCCACGGCCGCCGCCGCCGCCGCCGGCGCGCGCTTGCGCGTCACCACGATCAGGTCGGCGCGCGCGAGCGTCGCCGCCGGCTCGCGCCAGGGACCCGCCGGCAACAGCCAGGGCGCGCGACGATGCTGCTCCGTGCTCGCCACCAGGATGTTGAGATCGCGCGCCACGGCGAGCAGCTGAAACGCATCGTCGAGCACCAACAGCTGCGCACCCTCGGCCTGGGCCCGCGCAGCGCCCGCCACGCGATCCGGGTCGGCCACCACCACGGCCTGAGGCACGAGGCGCCGGTGCACCTCGGGCTCGTCTCCCCCATACCCCCGCAGCAGGATGCCCGGCCGTTTACCACGCGCCAGATAATGACGCGCGACCCACGCCGCGAGCGGCGTCTTGCCGGTCCCGCCCACCGAGCGGTTGCCGATCGACACCGTCGGCAGCGGGAGCCGCCCGGTCCGGAGCCAGCCGCGGCGATACGCCGCGGCGCGCAGACGGACGATGACGCCGTACCCGAAGGCGAGGGGCAGCAACGCGACGCGCGCAGCGCGCGCCGCAAGCGCGGGCCGCTGCCATAGCCAGTGGACGATCCAATATTGCACGCTGCTGCTCATCGGCCGTGCGTGACCTCCTCGAGCCCCCGCTGCAACGACGCGACGCCCGCGCGGACGCCTTCCTTCCCCGCACCCACGGTGATCGGCGCCGCATACGCGACGTCGACTCGCGCGAACGGCTTGGGAATCACGAACCCGTCCCACGACTTGAGCCGCCACGCCGCCGAGGCGCGCGCCCCGATACAGAGGATCGGCACGGCCGCGAGCTGGGCCGCGGCCACCGCTCCGGGCTTGACCTCTTCGGCCGGTCCGCGCGGGCCGTCGGGCGTGATCCCCACGACCGCCCCGCCCTGCAGCGCGTGCACCACGCCCAGTAACCCGATGTCCCCGCCCCGTTGCGACGACCCGCGCACCGAGCGGTAGCCCCAGCCGTGCGCCAGGTCCGCGAGATAGCCGCCATCGCGGTGGCGCGAGATCAACAGGACGATGTTCTCCGCCCGGTGCAGGAACAGCAACGGCAAGATGCGGCTGTGCCACAGCGCGTACACATACGGACGCCCGCGCAGCCCGTCGAGATGCTCGCGCCCGTGCTCGCGGTAGCGCCACGTAGCGGCCAGCAGGCGTACCAGCACCGCCGCCACCCGGGTCAATATCGGATCGGCCCAGCGCAGCTTCACCCGAGCAACCCCGCGGCCAGCTCGGCCACCCGTGCGGCCGCGCCTGGCGGCCCCAGGCGTTCGCGCACCAGCGCGAGGCCCTCGCGCTGCCGCCGCGCCTCCGGCGTACGGGCATCGAGCAAGGGCAGGACCCGATCCGCGAGCGCGCGCGGCGTCGCCCTGCCCTGCAGCAGCTCGGGCGCCACCTCGCGCTCCGCGACCAGGTTCACGAGGCCCACCCACGGCACACGCAGCAATCGTTGCGCGATGAAGAACGACAAGGCGTTCATGCGGTAGGCGATCACCATGGGCACGTCGGCGATCGCCGCCTCCAGTGTGGTCGTGCCGGACTTGCACAGGCCGGCGTCGGCGGCCGCGAACACGAGCTCGGGGCTGCCTGTGGTCACGCGCAGCGGGCCGGCGTCGGGGTAGGTGCCGCGCTCGGTGCCTGCCACCAGCACCTGCACCTCGGGCCGCGCCGCCAGCACGCGCCGCGCCGCATCCCGAAAGATCGGCCAGATGCGCTGCACTTCCTGGCCACGGCTCCCGGGAAACACCCCCAGCACGGGCCGGTCCGTGACCACGCCGAGGGCGCGACGGGCGTCGGCCCGCGCCGGCAGCGGCGGCCGGTCTTTCAGCGGGTGCCCAACGAACGTCACCGGCACGCCGCGGTCGCGAAAGAATTTCTCTTCGAACGGCAGGATCACCGCCAGGCGGCGCACGGCGGCGGCCAGGCGCTTCACCCGCCCTTCGCCCCACGCCCACAACTGCGGCGCGATGTAGTAGAGAACCGGCACGCCCGCCGCCGCCGCGGTGGTCGCGAGGCGCAGGTGGTAGCCGGGGTAGTCGACGAGGATCACGAGATCGTAGCGGTGCGCCCGCAGCGCGTCGCGCACGCGCCCGTGGAGGCGGTAGTGCGCGGGAATCTTGGCGAGCGCCTCCACGAACCCCACCACCGAGAAGCGTTCCATGCGGTCGAGCACGCGAACGCCCGCGGCCTCGAGCCGCGGACCGCCGAACGCCTCGAGCGTGGCCTGCGGCAGCCGGCGCCGCAACGCCGCCGCGACCGCGGACGCGTGCGCATCTCCCGACGGCTCGCCCGCCGAGAGGTAAATCGTGGGCGACCGGGTCACGGACGCGAAAGCGCGGCGAGCGGCGAGGCCTGGATGGCGTCGGCCACCCGGTAGGCCAGCTGCAGCGCCTGCAGGCCCGCGGCACCGGAGACCACGACGTCGCCGGCGCCGCGCGCGGCCTGCAGGAAACTCTCGAGCTCGAGCTTCAGCGGCTCGGCCTCCGGCGCTTCGAGCCGCAAGGGCTCCACGATCTCTTCGATCTTCTTGGCGCCGAGCGCTTGCCAGTTTTCTTTGAGGCGATAGAAGTGGCCGCCGCCCGCGGCGAGATCGAGCGAGAAGTAGCCCGTCGGCTGGAAGATGCGGAGCTTGCGCGTCCGGTCCCGCGAGATGCGGCTCGCCGTGACCAGCGCGACCGCCCCGTTCTCGAACTCCACGCGCGCATTGGCGATGTCCACGTGCGGCGTGAGCACGGCGACGCCGGTCGCACGCACCTCGTGCACCGCGCCGCCCACCAGCTCGAGCACAAGGTCGAGGTCATGAATCATGAGGTCGAGGATGACGGCGACGTCGGTGCCGCGCGGCTGAAACGGGGCGAGGCGCTCCGTCTGGAGAAAGCGCGGCTCGTCGAGGTAGGGCGCGGCGGCCCGCACGGCGCGGTTGAAGCGCTCCACGTGCCCGACCTGCAACATGGCGCCCGTCTCGGCCGCCTTGCGCACCAGCGCCTCGGCGCCCGCCACGGTATCGGAGAGGGGTTTCTCGATCAGCGCCGCGAGGCCCCGCGACAGGACGGCGAGCCCGACCTCGGTGTGCACCGACGTCGGCACCACCACGGTCACGGCATCCACCCGCTCGAGCAGCGCCTCGAGCGACGGGTGCGCCACCGTTTCGAGCTCCCGGGCCACGTGCGCCGCGCGCTCGGGGTTCTTCTCGTAGATCCCGGCGAATTCGGCGCCGGGCATCCGCCGCAGCAGGCGCGCGTGGTGGTAGCCCAGCGCGCCCGTGCCGATCACCCCCACGCGCACGGGGGCCACGCTCACACCATGACCCCGCGCTGCGACGCCTCGATGAACTTCAGGAAGATCTCCACCTCCGGCGCCTGCGGCAGCTCGGCGCGCGCCCGCGCGATCCCCTGGCTCACGGTCAGGTCGGAGTTGAACAGCAGGCGATAGGCGCGCTTCAGGGCGAGCTTCACGTCCGCCGAGAAGCCGGCGCGCTGCAGGCCGACCGAGTTCAACCCGTAGAGGTGCACGGGATTCCCCACGGCCTTCGTGAAGGGCGGCACGTCCTGGTTCACGCGCGAGCCGCCGCCCACGAACGCGAACGTGCCGATGCGCACGAATTGGTGGATCGGCGTGAGCCCCGAGATGATCGCCCGGTCGTCCACCGATACGTGGCCGGCCATCTGGACGGCGTTCGCCATGATCACGTCGTTGCCGATCACGCAGTCGTGCGCGATGTGCACGTAGGACATCAGGAAGCAGCGCTGGCCGATGGTGGTGTGGCCCGTCGCCGTGGTGCCGCGGTTGACCGTGCAGTACTCGCGCAGGATCGTGCCGTCGCCCACCTCGACCCAGGTCTCTTCGCCTTTGTACTTGAGGTCCTGCGGATCGCCGCCGATGACGGTGCCGATGCCTACCTTCACGCCGACACCGAGCCGGACATTGCGCTCGAGCACGGCGTGCGCCGCGATGCTCGAGCGGTCGCCCACCGACACGCTCGGCCCGATGATCGCGTAGGGCCCCACCGAGACATCCTGACCAAGGCGCGCGGTCGGGTCCACCAGCGCCGTGCGGTGAATCAACGATCCACCACCATCGCCATCATGTCCGCTTCGGCCACGATCTGGCCGTCGACGTAGCCCGCCCCCTTCATCTTGCAGGTCTTGCCGCGGAACTGCACCATGTCGAGCTCGAAGCGGATCTGATCTCCCGGCACGACGGGGCGGCGGAATTTCACGTTGTCGAGCGACATGAAGTAAACGACCTTGTCGTCCACGTTCTGTCCCTCGAAGTGGCTCATCAGCAGCATGCCGCCCACCTGCGCCATCGCCTCGATGATCAGCACGCCCGGCATGATGGGGTGGCCCGGAAAGTGGCCCTGGAAGAACGGCTCGTTGATCGTGACGTTCTTGATGCCCACGATCCGCTTGTCGCCCTCGATCTCGATGATGCGGTCCACCAGCAGGAACGGATAGCGGTGCGGCAACGTGTCGAGGATGCGCCCGATGTTCATCGCCACGGCGCCGGTGCGCTTGCCGGCCTGGAGCAGGGCCCGGGCCAGGGCGATGTTGCCGCCGTGCGACGGCCGCGTCGCCACGATCTGCGCGCGGATGCGCGCGCCGGTGAGGGCCAGATCGCCGAGGATGTCCGCCGCCTTGTGCCGCACGAACTCGTCGGGCCAGCGCAGCTGCCCCCCATTGGCGAGCCCGCGCTCGTCGAGCACGATGGCGTTCGCCGCCGACGCGCCCTTGATCAGGCCCTTGGCCTGCAGCGCCGCCACCTCGCTCGTGAACCCGAACGTGCGCGCCGACGCCAGCTCCCTGCCAAACGCCTCGGCGGTCACGTCGTAGGTCCCCGCCTGGCGGCCGATGAGCGGATGCGGCCATTCGATCGTGACCGTCAGCGTGAGGCGCTTGGCGGGCGCCACGACGTAGCTCGCATCGCCCTCGGTTACCGTGAACGGCGCTTGGATGGTGAGCACGGTCGGCTCGCCGCCGATCTCGACGGGCTGCGCCGTGGCGAGCGCGGCGAAGTACGGCGCGATGCTGCCGTCGCCGATCGGGCGGCGAGGAGATGCTCGACCGTGTGGATCGTCGCTTCGCCCTTGCCGATGGCGGTGCGGCGCTCCACGGCCTCCACCTCGGTGAGACGCGCCGGGATTTCCGGGTGTCCCTTCAGGTCCATGCGCCGGAACACCACACCCTGCCCCGCCGGCGCGGGGAGAAACACCGCTTCCGTGGTGGCGCCGGTGTGGAGGCCCGTGCCCTTCACCGACACGCGCTCCTTGATGGACCGTCTAGCGCTCTGCGCCATGGGCCTCGTGCACCAGGGTTTCCAACTCGCGTACGATCTTCGCGAGCCGGTACAGCGCCGCCTGCGCCCGCATGAAGTCTTTGTGGTCGCGCGCCGGCATGCCCGTCACCATCACGCCGTCGGGCAGGTTGCCGATCACGCCGCCCTGTACCGTCACCCTCACGCCGCTGCCGATGGTGACGTGATCCGCGATGCCGACCTGGCCGCCCAGAAACACCTCGTCGCCCACGTGCGTGCTGCCGGCGATCCCCGCCATCGCCGCGATGAGGCAGCGCTCGCCCACGTGCACGTTATGGGCGATCTGGACCAGGTTGTCGATCTTGGTGCCAGCCCCGATCACCGTGTCGTCCACGCTGCCGCGGTCGACCGTGGTGTTGGCGCCGATCTCCACGTCGTCCCCGACGAGGCAGCGTCCCACCTGCGGGATCTTGCGGTGCGCCCGGCCATGGCCGCCCGGCACGTAGCCGAAGCCGTCGGAGCCGAGGCGCGCACCCGCGTGGGCGATCACGCGATCGCCCAGGACGGTGCCGCTGTAGCAGGTGACCTGGGGGAAGAGCTGCACGTCGTCGCCTACCACCACCCCGTCGCCCAGCACGCACCCCGCGCCGATCCGCACGTTTTTGCCGAGCCGCACGTCCTGACCCAGCACGACGTGCGGCCCGATCGCCACCGGATCGCTCCACGTGGCGCCGCGCCCGATCACCGCGGTGGGATGGATGCCCGGCATCCAGGCCGCCTCCGGGTACAGCACGGGCAAAAGCGCCAGCAGGGCTTCGTGCGGCTGGGCCACCACGATCCGCGTGGGGGGACCCGGGGCTTCGGCGAACTCCGCGGTGCAGAGGACCACGCCGGCGCGGCTCTGGGCGAGTGCGTCCTTGTACTTGGCGGTGGCCACGAACGACAGCTCATCGGGGCGCGCCCGCTCGAGCGGCGCGATCGCCGTGATGCGCGCGCCGTCGGGCCCGAGGAGGCGGCCGCCGGTGAGCGCGGCCACTTCCGTCGCGCTCAGCTGTCGCGGACCGTGGCCCTCCCCGCCCACCGGCGCCGCCCGCTCAGTTGGTGCCGGTGTGCGTGAGGCGCTGGATGACCTTCGCCGTGATGTTCAGGGACGGGTCCCAGGCCACGACGCTGCTGCCGGGTGCCGCGACGTCGAACACCAGCGCGAAATTGTCCTCGGCGCGGATGCCTTCGATCACGGCGCGAATGCGGTCTTGGATCGGCTGCAACAGCTCCTGCTGGCGCTGTTGCGCCCGCTGCTGCAACTCTTCTTGGCGCTGCGTGATACGTTGTTGCTGCTGTTGCAGGTCCCGTTGCTTCGCCTGCTTGGCAGCCGGGGAGAGCGCGATGGATTGCTGATCGAGCGCCGCCACGGCCGAGTCGAGCTGCTGCTGCAGGCGCTGCAGCTCGTCGCGGAAGCCCTGTACTTCCTTCGTGAACGTGGACTCCGCCGCGGCGTAACCCGGCGTCGCCTGCAGGATCTCCTGCGAGCTGATGTAGGCCACCTTGAAGCCGCGCGGCTGGCTGGGGGCGGGCTGTGCGGCCGCTCCCGTGCTCGGGCGAACGGGCGGCGGGTTCTGCGCCAGCACCGGAGTCGCGGCCAGGGCCAAGCACACGAGTAACGCACGCTGCATGGAGTGCTCCGAGAAAAAGGGCATCAGAAGAAGTTGCCGATCTTGAAGTGAAGTTTCCAGCCCGGCTTGGGCCGGCCCAGCAGATCCGTCTTATCGAAGCCGTAGGCGTAGTCGATTCCCAGGGGTCCCAGCGGTGAAATCACCGATACGCCGACGCCCGCGCCCCGGAACAGGCGCGTGGGATTGTATTCGCCCGCGCGGGACCAGACGTTGCCGGCGTCGTAGAACGTCGAGACGTAGAACATCTGCGACAGGCGCAGGCCCACCTCGCCGGTGAGGGTGAAGAACGCCTTGCCGAACGCGTTGGGGCTCGCCTGACCGCCACCCGCGGCGTTGGGATCATAGCCCTGCGGCGTGACGGAGAATTCGTCGTAGCCGCGCAGCGGAATGCCGAACTGCGTGCCGCCCAGCGTGAACAGCTGATCGAAGAACGGCGCATTACCGAACACGAAGCCCGAGCGCGTGGACAAGCCCATCACGAACTTGAGCGGCGAGCCGCCGCCCTTGCCGCCGAGTTCGCCCAGGGGCGCGTACCAGCGCCCCTCGAGGTCGAGGCGCTCGAAGTTGCCGGTGCCGCCGAGCGGTCCGCCCGACTGCGACAGGCCGACCGATGTGTACGTGCCGGCGGTGGCGAACGGCAGGTCGATGCGGGTGTCGCGCGTGAGGCTCACGCCGAGCGTGGAGCGGAGGCAGTTTTGGCAGCTGAACGCCGCATTGAACCGCGTGTTGGTCGCCGCGCCTGAGAACGACTGGTCGTCCAAGCCGTAGGAGACGAACAGGCGCGTGTAGCGGTCGTGGAACGCCGGGAAGCCGAGCTGCAGGCTGCCGCCGCGACGGCGCAACTGCCCCAGATCGGAAATGGTGTAGCGCAGGCGCGTGTTGTGCAGGTCGAGCTGCGCGGAAATACGCGACTCGCGCACCGCCGGGTCGTACAACGAGACGTCGAAGTCGTTGATGTTCTTACCGAACTGCCACTGGAAGTGGCCGCGCTTGCCGCGCCCGAACAGATTCGGCTCGTCCAGCCCGAGGAAACCGCCCAGTCCCGTCCCCTGCCCCACCGACGCCCCGAAGTTCACGTTGCCCGTGCGCTTCTCGGTGACGCGGAAGATGACGTCGACGTCGCCCTGATCGTTGGCGGGCTTGGTATCGGGGAACGGCATCGGCTGCTGGAAGAAGCCGAGGTTGCCGATGTTCTGGTAGGACCGCAGCACCATGTCCTGGCGGTACACGTCGCCGGGCAACAACACGATCGCGTCGCGGATCACGCGCTCGTGCGTGACGTCGTTGCCCGCGATTTCGATCTTGTTGACGATGGCGGGCTGGCCCTCCGTGATCACCCAGCGCAAGTCCACCATCGGCTTGCCGTCGGGGCCGGTGCGGCGCGTGACGTCGGCGCGCACGTTCGAATAGATGTAGCCGTTATTCCAGTACAGCGTGCGCAGCTTGTTGGTGGCGTCGTCCCACTTGTCCTGGTTGAACACGGCCACCTTGGCGCCGCCCAGCGTGGGGAACGGGTTGAAGTGCTGCACGTCTTCGGTCGAGAAGCGGCGGTTCCCCACGATCTCCACACCGCCGATCTTGTAGGGTTCGCCCTCGCTCACCCGCACCACCAGCGTCGCCTTGCCGGTGGTGTCGTTGACGATCAGCGTGTCGTCGAGGACCTGGAAGTCGACGTACCCGCGTTCGCCGTAGAACTTCGGCAGGCGCTCGGTGAGATCGGTGCGCAGCTTGTCGTCGTCGTAGGAGCCGCCGCGGAACCACCAGAATCCTTCCGGCCGGGTCTTCATCTCACCGGCCAGCGTCTTGGCGCGGAAGTGGGCATTGCCCTCGAAGCGGAGGCGCGCGATCGCCACGCGCCGGCCCTCGTCCACGTCGAACACCACCCGCACCTGCGTCGAATCGTTGGCGTACGCCCGCAGCGCCCGCACCTGCGCCAGATAGAACCCCGCGGCGCGATACACCGAATCGATCCGCCCGCGCGCGCGCTCCACCGCGGCCGGATCCATCGGCCGGCCTTCGGCGAGCTCCACCTTGTCCTTGACCGTGT
>WNFF01009585.1_pt1 | contig 11785 bp, 9 predicted proteins | sample 5400441 | NCBI WGS metagenome assembly WNFF01 (sample SAMN13153345, study PRJNA577476) | soil metagenome | isolation source: 120 cm saprolite under Douglas fir tree site 2 hole 3 replicate 1 | place: USA:California | collected 2015-04-18
CTGCAGCAGGCGGTGCCGATCACCTTCGGCTACAAGATGGCGACCATCCTGGCCGCGTTCGAGCGCCACAAGGAGCGCCTCAAGGAGCTGCGCGCGCGCGTGCTGGTGTTCGAGTTCGGCGGCGCCGCTGGCACGCTGTCGTCGCTCGGCAAGGACGGGCTCAAGGTCCAGGTCGAGCTCGCCAAAGAGCTCAAGCTCGCGCAGCCCGAGATCGCCTGGCACACGGTGCGCGACCGCATCGCCGAAGTGGGCTGCTTCCTCGGCCTCGTCACCGGCACCTGCGGCAAGATTGCGTTGGACGTGAAGCTGATGATGCAGACCGAGGTCGAGGAGGTTTTTGAGCCCTTCCACGAGGGCCGCGGCTCCTCGAGCACGATGCCGCAGAAGCGCAACCCGATCTCCTCGGTCTACATCACGGCGCTCGTCTCGGTGGTGCGCCAGCACGTGGCGGCCTTGCTCGACGCCATGGTGGAGGACCACGAGCGCGCGACCGGCCCGTGGGAGATCGAATGGATCGTGCTGCCGGAAATCTTTTCGCTCGCGGCCGGCGCGCTGGCGCAGACGCGCTTCCTCATGGAAGGACTCCAGGTCGACGAGAAGAGGATGCGCGCCAATCTCAACATCACGCGCGGGCTGATCGTCTCGGAGGCCGTGATGATGGGACTCGGCCCGCATCTCGGCCGGCAATACGCCCACGATCTCGTCTACGACATCTGCCGCAAGGTGGTCGCCACCGGCCGCCCGCTGCTCGATCTTCTGGCCGAGGACAAGGAGATCGCCAAGCACATGAGCCGCGCCGAGCTCGCCAAGCTGGTCGATCCGACGAACTATCTCGGCGTCGCCGGCGAGATGGTGGATCGCGTGCTGGCGATGCGAAGCAAGCAGTGAGTCTGCGCTTCCTTTCCGCGCACTGACTCTCACACCCTCCCCCGCGTGCGGGGAGGGTGGGGAGGGGGCGCCGCTTGCGCGTGCGCGTGTGGCTTCGCCCTCCCTACCCTCCCCCGCAAGCGGGGGAGGGGCGGAGACTCAGTGCGAGGCGTCGCCTGCTTTCGCTCGCAATGACGAGATAACTCACGCGGTCTTGCGCGCGGGCTTCGCTTCCGTGGCGCAGAACGCCTCGAGGCTCGCGACCTCGTCGCTCGCCTTGCGCGGCTGCGGCTCGACCTCGGCGATGCGTTCGTAGAATCGCGCGATCGCCTCGTAGGCGTTGCGGCCGCCCGCCACGCCGTCGAGGAATGCGCCGATCTCCTCCATCTCGGCCACCCAGCGATAGGCCTTCGGCGGCATCTTTGGCAGCTGGCGGCCGAGCCAGGCGAGAAGTTGCGGCTGGCTGTCGCTCAGCTCCTTGTGCAGCGTGTCGGCGCAGCCGGCGCGCGTCGCGCCCAGCATCATCATGGCGGCGACCGCGGTGAATCCCTTGGTGATCCCCGCATACGACATCTTGAGCGCCGAGGCGGCGCCGATCGGCCCGTCGAGGAAGCGCACGTCGAGCCCATAGGCGTTGAGCCGCACCACGTCCTTGGCGCGCGCGCCCGACACGTAGAGCCGCGCGCCCGGCGTGGTCGGCGTCGGCGGCGCGCCGATGATGCCGCCATCGACGTAGTCGCCGCCGCTGCCCGCGAGGATCGCGCCGATCTCTTCCGCGGTCGGCGGCGCCACCGCGTTGCAGTCCACATAGATCGGCTTCTTCGTGGCGCGCGCGATCGCGGGCTTGAGCCGTTTCGCGAGTCCGGCCGCGTCCTTGGGCGGCACGACCGACAGGATGATGTCCGCCTTGGCGATTTCGTCGTCGTCCGCGACCGCGACCATGCCGGCGCGCTCGGCGCGCTTGCCGCTCGCGGCGCTGCGGCCCTCGAGCGAGGTGAGCACGCGTGCACCGCGCTCGCGCAGGCGCTGGCCGATGGCCGCGCCCATCTCGCCCGGCGCAATGACGGCGATGACATCCGACATGGGTCTACTCCGGTGATGGTCGATCCGTGCCGCAAATGTCGCAGAACCGGCGCGCCGATGCCACCGTCTTTTCGGTCCGTCGCTCTCACGATGCGTTGCCGCGCAGGTGCGGCCGGGCTAGCCTTCGCACGGGAGGAGACGATGGGACGCTGGACATTCGTGGCCGCGATGGCGCTGTTCGTCGTCCATCCGGCGAGCGCGCAAAACACCGGGCAGGACCGCGCCGCGAGCCGGCCGGAGCTGCGGACGGTGCACCTCGCGGTCGGCGGCCGCGCCGCGCTGTTCTATCTCCCGCTCACCGTGACCGAGCGCCTCGGCTATTTCCGCGACGCCGGCCTCGAGGTCGAGATCTCCGATTTCCAGGGCGGCGCGCGCGCCTTGCAGGCGCTCATGGGCGGCAGCGCCGACGTCGTCACCGGCAGCTTCGATCATACCATCCAGATGCAGGCGAAGGGCCAGCCGATCGTGGCGCTCGTGCAGCTCGGCCGCTTTCCCGGTTTCGCGCTCGGCCTCATCGCGTCGAAGGCTGCGGCCTGGCGCGGTCCGCAGGACCTCAAAGGCATGAAGATCGGCGTCACCGCGCCGGGATCGAGCACCCATTTCATGGCGGCCTATATGATGGTGCGCAGCGGGCTCAAAGCGGACGATGCCTCCTTCGTCGGCGTCGGCGTGAGCTCGACCGCGGTCGCGGCGGCGCGCCGCGCCGAGATCGACGCGCTCGTGAGCTCCGATCCGATGGTCAGCCTGATGCAGGACGAAGGCCTGATCAGGATCGTGGCCGACACGCGCACGGCGGAAGGGACCCAGACCGTCTACGGCGGGCCGTATCCGGCCGGGGTGCTTTATGCGACGCCGGCCTTTTTGGAAAAGAATCCGCGCACCGCGCAGGCGATGGTCGGCGCATTCTTGCGCGGCCTCAAATGGATCGCGACCCACTCGGCCGAGGACATCGCCAAGCTGATGCCGGAGGATTACACGCTCGGCAACGCGGCGGTCTATGTGCGCGCCATCGCGGCCAGCAAGGCGATGTATTCGCCCGACGGCCGCTTCTCGCGCGACGGCGCCGAGACCGCGCTGCGCGTGCTGCAGACGTTCGATCCGGCCGTCAAGGCCGCCAGCATCGATCTTGCCAAGACTTACACCGAAACCTTCGTCGCGAAAGCGGGCGCGGGAAATTGATCGATTGCGGGCGCGGATCGTCTATCCCGCGCCCAGCCGCTCCGCCATCCAGTCCGCCGTCTGCAGCCGCCAGCGGTAGCCGCGGTTGTTGGCGACGTGACTGCCGTCCTCGATGATCAGGAGCTCGCACGGGCCTTTCACGTCGCGCGCGAGGCGCTCGGCGTCCTGCCACGGCACCACGCGGTCGAGCTTGCCGGTGACGATGAAGATCGGGCACGCGATGCGGCTCGCCACGCCCTTGAGCGACAGGGCGGCGGCGTTGCGCTTCGCCTCAGCCTGCGTGGCGCAATGGCTGCGCACGCGAAAGGCTTCGCGCGTGAGATCGGGCAGGCCGTCCCACGCCTCGGCGAAATCGTAAGGACCCGAGAGCGCGATGCAGGCTTTCACCCGCGGCTCGAAGGCCGCGGCGCGCGGCGCGTAGTAGCCGCCGAGGCTCACGCCCCACAGGCCGATGCGGGACGCATCGACGTCGCGGCGCGTCTCGACGAAGTCGAACACCGCCTTCACGGCGGTCTCGTAATTGCCGCGGATCGGAAGGTCGTATTCGGCCTCGCCCTGGCCCGGGCCGTCGAACACGAGCGTCGCGATGCCGCGCGCCAGGAACGGCGCCTCGTAGGCGTCGGTCTCCTCCTTGCAGGAGTCGAGCCCGCAGACCATCACCATGACGGGCGGCTTCGCGGCGCCCGCAGGCTTGCGCAGGATGCCGTAGAGCGTCCTGCCCTCGAACGGGATCGCGACGCGCTCGCCGGGCGGTGCGATGTGCGCCAGCGCGAGCTTGCGGTTATTGTTGGCGAGCGCCGCGCGGCCCATCTGTTCGTGCATGGCGGCGCGCGCCGACCAGGCGCGGCACCAGTCCTGCCACGAGGCGATCGAGGCCGTGACCTCCTCGAAATCGGTCAGCGCGACGCCGTTGGCGACGAAGCGCGGCCCCCAATGGGCGATGGCGGATTTTACGAGAGGGTCGGTCATGCGCTGAACCGTCATTGCGAGCGACCCGGCCTTCGCTTGCTTCGCAAGCTACGGCGGGTTTGAGTCCGCCGAAGCGCAGAGCGCGTAGGCGGAAACGAAGCAATCTCCGCCAATACGTCGTGTGGCCGAGATTGCTTCGTCGCCTTCGGCTCCTCGCAATGACGTCCGTCGGATGGATTACTCCGCCGCCTGCGACGGCGTTGCCTTCTTGCGCGCCCAGTAATCGGGATCGCTCTTCGAGCGCTCGAGCTCCTCTTCGGTCTTGAAGCCGGGCGCCATCGAGGCGTCGGTGCCGGCGAGGATCTGGTGGTGCTCGATGTCGAGGGTGCGCAGCCAGCGCTGCTGGCCCATGGTCAGCGCGACGAAATAGCCGATCTCCACCAATTCGGGCTCGCTGAAGTGCTTGTGCAGGCGCGCCCAGAACTTGTCGTCGGTGGGCAGGTCCCAGGTGATCGCCTCGGCGTAGGAGAGCGCCGCCTTCTGTTTGTCGTTGTAGCGGGTCGATGTCTCGAAATTGATCAGGTCGCCGTAGTCGTCCTCCACGATGCCGGCCTTGGCGGCCTTCATCGAGCGCTGGTTGCCGCAGAACTCGCACAGCACCGAACGCGACACGTAGATGCGGCACAGCTCCTTGATCGAATGGTCCGCGACGCCGTTCTTGAACACGTCGCGCCACGAATTGGCGAACGACCAGAATACCGCCGGAACATGCGCGCGCACCGCCTGGCTCTCGGGCCGCGGCGTCCCCTCGCGCGCGCAGCGGTCGAACTCGACCAGCATGGCGGGATCCTTGATGGTCGCCGGGTCGACGTAGCTGATGCGGGGCTTCTTCATGGGCGTTTCTCCGAATGCTTTCTGGCGCGGCCGCCTGATCGCCGCCGGCCCTCTGGTTAATGGGATGTTGCGGCTGCATCAATAGCCAATCGACGCGACCTTCCGGCGCGCATGCGCGGGCCGGGGAACGCGTGCGCGTGCGACAGGCGCCTCCGACGCGCGCGGCGGCTGACCGGTGAGCGGTCGGCGCGCATGACTCGCACCGCTATGGTGAATCCCTTTCAAGGTTACGTGCAAGTTTAGATGTCGGCTGCACCCTTCATAAACAATACCGATTCAGCCAAATTTCAGCATAGAACCAGAACACATTGATCGTTCACCGATTCAATACTGTCCCCCTACCTATAGTGACCCCGACGAACCCGCTGAAATAGCGGATGGAACATCGGGGAAAGTCGCAGTGCGTGGCAGTACCATCATCATGATCGCGGTGGCCGCAGTGTTCGGCCTGCTCGCGGTCTTCATCGCGCAGTCCTGGCTCAACTCGCAGCAGGAAGCGCGGCTGAGGAGCCTGCAGGCGCAGAAGCCGCAGCAGGCCGCTTCGCAGACGCTCGTGGTGGCGAGCCGTCAGCTGCGCTTCGGCATGGAGCTCTCGCCCATGGTGCTGCGCGAGATTCCCTGGCCGCTCGAGGCGATGCCGCCCGGTGCCTTCAAATCGATCCAGCAGCTTATGTCGGAAGGCAAGCGCGTGGTGCTCACCGCGATCGAGTCGAACGAGCCCATTCTCGCATCCAAGATCACCGGGCATGGCCAGCGCGCCACGCTCTCCGCCGTCATCGGCGAAGGGCGCAAGGCCGTCACCATCCGCGTCAACGACGTCGATGGCGTCGCCGGCTTCGTGCTGCCCGGCGATCGCGTCGACGTGATGCTGAGCCGTCAGATCGAGAAGAACCAGGCCATGAACGACGTCGTGCTCAAGGGCGCGCGCGTGCTCGCGGTCGACCAGCTCGCCGACGACCGCACGGAAAAACCCTCGGTCGCCAAGGCGGTCACGCTCGAGGTCGACATCTCCGGCGCGCAGAAGCTCGCGCTCGCCGGCCAGATCGGCACGCTCGCGCTGGCGCTGCGCAAGGCGGGCGACACCGAAGCGACCGCGTCGCGCCCGATCACGCTCGCCGATCTCATCGGCTCGAAGTCCGGCGCGGAGGGTGACTCCAACTACTCGACCATCGGCGTCACCCGCGCCTCGACCAGGACGGTCTACAGCGTGCCGAGGGCGGACATCAATTCACGCGCGAATGCATCTGTGGGGCAGGGGCACACGCGCTGATGCAATCATCCGGCCATCTGGGGATGCGCCGGGGCAATGCAAACGGATCACAGGGGCGGGGAGGCCGATGTGAAAAAGCAAGAACATGATCGCGCCGGGGCGTCGAGCGCCCGGCACATGGACAGGACCGTGCGGCATCGCAAGCGCATCGACTGGCGCTCGGTGGTGCTCTCCTTCGTCGCCGCCGTGGCGCTCTCGGCCGTGCCCGGCCTGGCAGGCTTCGCCGGCGAGGCCAAGGCGCAGCGGCTGCTGCAGATCGGCGCGAGCAAGCGCACCATCTCGGTGCAGGTGCCGGTCGGCAAGTCGCAGGACGTGCGCACCGACACGAGCTTCGTCGACATCCTGGTGAGCGATCCGGAGATCGCCGACGTCAATCCGCTGACCGACAAGACCATCTCGATCCTCGGCAAGAAGATCGGCACCACGCGGGTGTCGATGTACGGCGAGGGCAAGCAGCTGATCGGCATCTTCGACGTCGAGGTTTCCTACGACGTCTCCGCGCTCGCCGGTGAGCTGACGCGCCGGTTTCCCACCGCCAAGTTCCGCGTGTCGTCGGTCAACGGCCGCATCCTGCTGTCGGGCTGGGCGCCCGACGGCATCGTGCTCGATCGCGCGCTGACGGTGGCGAAGCAGTTCGGACCCGACGTGATCAACTCGGTCACGGTTGCGCAGCCGCAGCAGGTCATGCTCGAGGTGCGCTTCGTCGAGGCGGCGCGGCAGGCCGGGCGCGAGCTCGGCGTGCAGTGGAACGTGCTGCCGCGGCCGGGCCACCAGGGACGCTTCATTGCCAATATCGGCGCGGGGCGCGATGCCGCGACGCTGCCGGTGACGGCGGGCGCCGATACCGGCGACCTGCGGTCGCTGGCCGGCGCCGCCGCCGTCGCGGGCGTGATCGGCACCTCGACCGCGCCGTTCGGCTTCCTGGTCGGCAATCTCGTGCACAAGGGGCTGCAGGTCGACGTGATGCTCAATGCGCTCGAGGAGCGCGGCGTCGCCCGCCGGCTCGCCGAGCCGAACCTGGTCGCGCTGTCCGGCGACACCGCGAACTTCCTCGCCGGCGGCGAATATCCGATCCCGGTTCCCGGCGCGTTCGGCCAGATCTCGGTCGAATACAAGAAATACGGCGTCAGCCTCGCGTTCACGCCGACCGTGCTCAACGACAGCCTGATCAATCTCAAGATCGAGCCGGAGGTGAGCCAGCTCGATCCGAGCCACAGCGTCGCGGTCGGCACCGGCATTTCGGTGCCGGCGCTGACGGTGCGGCGCGCGTCCTCGACGCTCGAACTGCGCGACGGCCAGAGCTTCGTGCTCGCCGGCCTGCTGCAGAACGATCTCGCGACGGCGCAGCAGCAGCTGCCGTGGCTCGGCGACATTCCGGTGCTGGGCGCGCTGTTCTCGAGCAAGTCGTACCAGAAGAACGAGACCGATCTCATCATCATCGTGACGCCGCGCATCGTGCAGCCGACCCGTCCGGGCGACACCATCACGACGCCGCTCGAGAACAGCCTGCCGGCGAATGACATGGATTTCTTCATCAAGAACAAGCCGGAGGTGCTGCGCACCGAAGTCCGCGGCGGCGCCGCCCGCGTCGAGCGGGGACCGATCGGCCACATCCTCGAACTGCCCAAGGGAGACGCCCATGCCGCGCTCGAGTGACAAGACGCGAGTCGTCGCGACCGCCGTGCTGCTTGGCGCGGCGCTCGCCGGCTGCTCGGACATCTACTACGACCGTCGCGAGACCGTGACGTTCGCGGCCGCCAACGCGATCGCCGCCGCGCAGGCGACGCAGACCGTCGATCCATGGCCGCCAGCGAGCGCCAATCGCAACATTCCGGGCCACGGCGTGCGCGTTGCCGGCGCGATCGAGCGCTATCGCACCGGACAGATCATTCAGCCGAAGGGCACCGGCACGAGCTCGGTCAACTATGCGCCGCAGCAGACGCAGCAGGGTGGCGGAGGAACATCGGTCGGAGGCGGCGGCGCGCCGCCGCCCAAGTAACGAACAGCGGCGGGCGGACAACGCCCGCCGGACATATCAGGGAAGCAAGTCGTCATGCGTAACAATCGATCGAAAGCGACGTCAAACAAGACTCGCGTGCTGGTGCTGACGGCCGACGCCGAGTTCGAGCAGTCGGTGCAGGCCACCTTCACGGCGGCTGCGCAGATCGAGCTTGCCGTCATGTCGGGCACGCTCGCCGCCAACGAGGACAAGATCGCGGTCGAGGAGGCGACCGTGATCGTGATCGATCTCGACGCGTCGCGCGAGGAGGAGTTGAGCGCGCTCGCCCACCTGATGGGCCGCATCAGCGCCTGGCCGCCCGTGATCGTGGTCACGCAGTCCTTCGACAAGGAAGTGGCGCGGCAGCTCCTGCAGATGCGGGTTGCGGATTTCCTGGTGAAGCCGGTGCAGCCGGTCGAGTTGGTGCGCACCTGCGCGCGCGTCGTACAGGCGCCGACCGGATCCGAGCAGACCGAGGCGCAGATCTTCACCTATCTGCCGGCGGTCGGCGGCGCGGGCGTGACGACGCTTGCGATCCAGACCGCGCTATTGCTGCTCAACAGCCAGGGCCAGAAGGCGCGTCCCGCCACCTGCCTGGTCGATCTCGACTTCCAGCACGGCGCCTGCGCGGACTATCTCGATCTCGAGCCCCGGCTCGATCTCAAGGAGATCGAGCCCCGGCCCGAGCGTCTCGACCGCCAGCTGCTCGAGGTGATGACCGCATATCACACGTCCGGGCTCGCCGTGATCGCGGCGCCCAATCGTCCGGCAGAAATGCGCTCGTTCGATCCCGACATGGTGACGCGGCTCCTCGACCTCGTGTCGTCGCATTTCAACTACGTCGTGATCGACATGCCGCGCACCTGGTTCTCGTGGACCGACAGCGTGCTGCTCGGCTCGAACCGGCTGTTCATCGTCAGCGAGATGACGGTGCCCGGCCTCAAGCACGCCAAGGGGCTCGTCGCCGCCATCAGCGAACGTCTCGGCGAGAGCGAGCGGCCGAAGGTCATCATCAACCGCTTCGAGCAGCGCCTCTTTGGCGCCGGCCTGCGCAAGAGCGACATCGAGCAGGCGCTCGGCCAGGACTTCGCGGCGGCGATCCCCAACAACTACCGGCTGGTGCGCGAGGCGATCGACCGCGGCGTTCCGCTCGACGAGGTCAAGCCGGGCAACAAGATCACGGTGCAGCTCAAGAAACTGCTCGCGCCGGCGCAGCCCGACAAGGCCGCCGCCGGGCAGGGAGCGCCCCAACGCAAGCTCTCGCTGTCCTGGGCGCGGTCCTAGCAGCGGCTGTCATGGGCATCATGGACGCGAGCTAACAGGATGGCTGGTCGCTTCAGCTCTCGCCGCGCCGCGCCGGAGTTTTCTCCGGCCGAGGAGGCCGTGCCGGCACCCGCCGAAGGGCTGGTGTGGACGGTATTTCCCGAGGCGTCGCCCCCTCCGCTTCCGGTGGCCGTGCCGGCCCCGGCGCCCGCACCGCCGCCGCCGGCCTTCAGCGGGAGTCCGCCGTCGGCGGCGTCGTCGAATCCGCTGCTGAGCGACAAGCTGCTCGATGCCAAGGTGCGGCTGCATCGGCGGCTGATCGAGGAGATCAACCTTTCGGCGCTGGAAAAGCTGCCGGAGGAGGAGATTCGCAAGCACGTCCAGCAGCTCGTCTCGCAATACATCCTGGTCGAGCGGCTGGCGCTCAACGCCCAGGAGCTCGCGGAGTTCGTCACCGAGATCCTCGACGAGATGACGGGTCTCGGCCCGATCGAGCCGCTGCTCAAGGATCCGAGCGTCAACGACATCCTGATCAACGGTCACGAATGCGTCTATGTCGAGCGCGGCGGCATTCTCGAGCCCACCGCGGTGCGCTTCAAGGACGAGTCGCATCTCCTGCGCATCGTCAACAAGATCGTCTCCGGCGTCGGCCGGCGCGTCGATGAATCCCATCCGCTGTGCGACGCGCGCCTCCTGGACGGCTCGCGCGTCAACGTCGCGGTCCGCCCGGTCGCGGTCGACGGTCCGCTCGTCTCGATCCGCAAGTTCTCCAAGAAGCCGTTCAACCTCAACAAGCTCATCGAAATCGGCGCGATCCGCCCGCAGATGGGCGAGCTGCTTGCCGCCGCCGTCAAGGCGCGCGTCACCACCATCATCTCGGGCGGCACCGGCTCGGGCAAGACGACGATGCTCAACGCGCTGTCGGCGTTCATCTCGGACAAGGAACGCCTCGTCACCATCGAGGACGCGGCCGAATTGCAGCTCCAGCAGCCGCACGTGGGCCGCATGGAGACGCGCCCGCCCAGCATCGAGGGCAAGGGCGAAATCCGCCAGCGCGATCTCGTCAAGAACGCGCTGCGCATGCGCCCCGACCGCGTGATCCTCGGCGAGTGCCGCGGCGAGGAAGCCTTCGACATGCTGCAGGCCATGAACACCGGTCACGAAGGATCCATGGCGACCATTCATGCCAACACGCCGCGCGACGCCATCTCGCGTCTCGAGCAGATGATCGGCATGGCCGGAATGCCGATGACGATCGCCAGCGTCCGCGGCCAGATCGCCGCCGCCATCCGCATCATCGTGCAGCTGTCGCGCCTCTCGGACGGCAAGCGGCGCGTGATGAGCATCGCCGAGATCACCGGTCTCGAGGGCGACATCATCCAGATGCAGGAAATCTACAAATACACCCGCACCGCCACTCTCGAGGACGGCACCGTGCAGGGCCATTTCCAGGCCACCGGCATCCGGCCCCGCTTTCTCACCGATCTCGCCGCCAAGGGCATCAAGATCCCGGCGAGCTACTTCGACCCAAGTCAGCCGCTCTGACCGCCATGTCGTTCGATCTCGACCCAACATACGTGATCTACGGCTTCGCCATCGTGTCGGCGGTTCTGTTCGGCGAGGGCGCGTATCTCCTGTTCTTCTCGGCGGCGTCCTATCGCAACCGCATCAACCGCCGTCTCGCGCTGCTCAACGACACGGTCGACCGGCAGAGCATCCTGGTGCAGATCCGCCGGGAGCGCGGCCTCACCACCGGCGGCGATTTCCGGCTCCCCGTCATCTCGTTGAACAAGCTGATCCTGCAGTCCGGGCTTTCGATCGGCCTCTCACGCATCGTCGTCTTCGCGGGCATCGGCACGGTGGTGATCTTCGCCGTTCTCGTCGCGGTCCGCGGCAGCATCTTGGAGGCGCTGCTTGCGGCGGTCGTGAGCGGCCTGGTCCTGCCCTATGCGATCCTGCGCATGATTCGCGCGCGGCGCCAGAAGAAGTTCGGCGCGCAGTTTCCCGATGCGATCGACATCATCGTGCGCAGCCTGCGCGCCGGGCATCCGGTCCCGGTCGCCGTCGCCATGGTGGCGCGCGAGCTGCCCGATCCGATCGGCAGCGAGTTCGGCATCGTCGCCGACGAGGTGACGTATGGCGTCGACCTCGAGACCGGCATGCGCAACCTGTTTTCCCGCGTGGGCCAGGACGACCTGCCGCTGTTCGTCACCGCGGTGTCGATCCAGGCTTCGACCGGCGGCAATCTCGCCGAGATCCTCATGAACCTGTCGTCGGTGATCCGCCAGCGTTTCAAGATGCGCCGCAAGGTCAGGGCGCTC
>WNFF01017379.1_pt1 | contig 11780 bp, 9 predicted proteins | sample 5400441 | NCBI WGS metagenome assembly WNFF01 (sample SAMN13153345, study PRJNA577476) | soil metagenome | isolation source: 120 cm saprolite under Douglas fir tree site 2 hole 3 replicate 1 | place: USA:California | collected 2015-04-18
CCGCTCGTGCTCGTCGTGGGGATCGTCCCGCTGGTGGCGGTGTGCGCCGTGCGCGTCGCCCGCGAATTCTCCCTCGCCCGGCGGCGGGACGACCGGGAGCCGGGATGGGCGCGGGCCAGCTTGTGCGCACGCTGGTACGAGCTGTCCCTGGCCGTGGCGGCCATCCTCGCCGAGGGACTCACCTCGCTGGTCAGCCGGCTGCTGCACGCGAGCGGCGCTTTCTTGTTGCACCCGGTGCCCTACCGGCTGGCGCCGGTGAGCACCTGGCCCAAGCACGCGTGGGTGACCGGGGAGGGGCTGCTCGCGCTGTTCGGGGCCAAGCCCCAGGGGCCGGCCCCGGTGCTGGCCTTCGCGCTGCTGCACCTGGCCGGGGTGGCGCTCGTCGCCTGGGCCATGGGGCGGGTGGTGCGGCACTTCCTCAGCTGGCCCGACATGATCAGCCAGATCCTGCTGGTCGCGATGGTCCTCAACGTGATCGTGTACGTGCCGAGCACGCTGGCCAATGCGACCGACCTGAACGCGCGGGAGTTCGCCGTCGTGCTGCCGTTCGGAGCGGTGCTGGCCGGCCGGACGCTGGCGGCCGGCCTTCGCACCAGCATGCGCCGGTGGCATCGGCCCGTGGCCGCGGCCCTGCTGGCCGGCGCTCTGCTGACCGGCTACGCGGCCGGCCTCGGCTACGCGGCGGCCCAGCCGTCCGTCCCGCCGGCCAACGCGCGGCTGGCGACGTTCCTGGCCGCGCACCACCTGACCAGCGGCATCGGCGGGTACTGGGAGTCGAGCGCCGTCACGGTCGGAAGCGACGGTGCCGTCACGATCCGGGCGGTGCTGCCCGGCACGCTGCAGCCGGACCTGTGGGAGGCCAAGGGCTCCTGGTACAACGCCGGCCCGAACCGCGCGACGTTCCTCGTCACCGACCGCGCGCCCGGATTCTTCAACCACTGGCAGCCCAACCCGGCGGCGCTGGCGGCCCTGGGCCAGCCGGCCCGGACCTACCACGTCGGCCCGTACACCGTGTACGTCTGGAACAAGAACCTGCTGGCTGGACTAGGGCGCCGGTTACGCCACGGGCCCGAGGTGCGCTGCTTACCGGCGGCACACGGTGCTGGTCTGGGCGGGAACTGCTGCGGCGGCTGGGCTGACGGGGCCTCAGCCGGCAGGCAACACGTCAGGATGCTGTTGTCAGGGGGCAACGGGACGTAGCCTTGGCGTGTGGATCGGCGAATATTCGGGGTCGAGAACGAGTACGGCGTTACCTGCACCTTCCGCGGGCAACGGCGGCTCTCGCCCGACGAGGTGGCGCGCTACCTCTTCCGGCGCGTGGTGTCATGGGGCCGTAGCAGCAACGTTTTCCTCAGGAACGGAGCGCGGCTCTACCTCGACGTGGGCAGCCACCCGGAGTATGCCACGCCGGAGTGCGACAACGTGCTGGACCTCGTCGCCCACGACAAGGCGGGGGAGCGGATCCTGGAGGGGCTGCTCGTCGACGCCGACCGGCGGCTGCGCGAGGAAGGCATCGCCGGCGACATCTACCTGTTCAAGAACAACACCGACTCCGCGGGCAACTCCTACGGCTGCCACGAGAACTACCTGGTCGGCCGGCACGGCGAGTTCGGCAGGCTGGCCGACATCCTGATCCCGTTCCTGGTCACCCGGCAGGTCATCTGCGGCGCGGGCAAGGTGCTGCAGACCCCGCGGGGCGCGGTGTACTGCGTCAGCCAGCGCGCGGAGCACATCTGGGAGAGCGTGTCTTCGGCCACCACCAGGTCCCGCCCGATCATCAACACCAGGGACGAGCCGCACGCCGACGCCGAGCGCTTCCGGCGGCTGCACGTGATCGTCGGCGACTCCAACATGAGCGAGACCACCACGCTGCTCAAGGTCGGCTCGACCGACCTGGTGCTGCGGATGATCGAGGCCGGCGCGATCATGCGCGACCTGACCCTGGACAACGCGATCCGGGCCATCCGCGAGGTCAGCCACGACATGACCGGGCGCAGCCGGGTCCGGCTGGCCAACGGGCGCGAGCTCAGCGCCCTGGACATCCAGTACGAGTACCTGAGCCGGGCCAAGGACTTCACCACCAAGAACGGCGTCGACCCGGTGAGCAAGCGGGTCCTGGACATGTGGGAGCGGGCGCTCAGCGCGATCGAGACCGGCAACCTCGACCTGATCGCGCGGGAGATCGACTGGGTCACCAAGTACCAGCTGATCGAGCGCTACCGGGCCAGGCACGACCTGCCGCTGTCCTCCCCGCGGGTGGCCCAGCTCGACCTGGCCTACCACGACGTGCACCGCGGCCGCGGGCTGTACTACCTGCTGCAGCGGGCCGGGGCGGTGGAGCGGGCGGCCCGCGACATCGACATCTTCGAGGCCAAGTCGGTCCCGCCGCAGACGACGCGGGCCAAGCTGCGCGGCGAGTTCATCCGCCGGGCCCAGGAGAAGCGGCGCGATTTCACCGTCGACTGGGTGCATCTCAAGCTGAACGACCAGGCCCAGCGGACCGTGCTGTGCAAGGACCCGTTCCGCTCGGTGGACGAGCGGGTCGAAAAGCTAATTGCGGGCATGTGACCCTGCGTAACCACGAGCCTGGGAGTTCGCTGTAGGACCGGACGCGGCCGCTCGGACATGCCAGTAGGCTAACGGGGCTGACATCCACCACTATTGAGGTTTTCATGCGACGCTTCCTAGCGCTTATGGCTGTCCCCCTGCTGGCCGGCGTGGTCCTGGCAGGCTGCGGCTCGTCGAAGTCGACCGCATCATCGTCATCCTCCTCATCCTCCTCAGCCTCGAACTCGTCCGTCACGGCGACGGGATCCTTCGGCAAGGCGCCCACGGTGGCCATCCCGAAGGCCAAGGCGGGCGCCAATCTCGCGGTCAGGACGCTCATCCAGGGCACCGGCACCACCCTGACCAAGAGCGACGCCATGGCCGCGAACTTCGTCCTTTATTTCTGGGATGGAAAGAGTTCCGCGCTGAAGGCCAACACCTTCACTAGCAACCCGACCGTGATCGGCGGCACGATGCTGCCGGGCCTGGAGTCCGCGCTGATCGGCAAGAAGGTCGGCAGCCGCGTCCTCGCGGTCATCCCGCCCGCGCAAGGCTATGGCACCTCGGGCAACTCCCAGCTCGGCATCACGGGCAGCACCACGCTCGTGTTCGTCATCGACGTGCTCAAGGCGTACTCCAGCACCGCGGGCGCGACCGGCACGCAGCAATCCAACGGCGGCGGTACGCTACCCACGGTCAGCGCCAAGGCGGGCAGCGCGCCGACGCTGACCTTCGCGTCCTCCTCGCCGCCGAGCGGGCTGGTGGCCAAGACGCTGATCAAGGGCAACGGCCAGGCGGTCGTCAAGGGCGAGTACGTCATCGCGCAGTACGTCGGCTACATCTGGCGGACCAAGAAGGTCTTCGGATCATCCTGGACGTCGGGCTCGCCGTTCGGCTTCGTCATCGGCGCGTCGCCCGAGCAGGTGATCCCGGGCTGGGACAAGGCCTTGGTCGGCCAGACCGTAGGCAGCCGGGTGCTGCTCTCCATCCCGCCGGCGCAGGGTTACGGCAGTACCGGCGCGTCCCAGGCGGGCATCAAGGGCACCGACACCCTGGTGTTCGTGGTCGACATCATCGACGCGCTCAAGCACGGCTGAACCCGGAAACCCCACGCAGCAGGCGGCCGGCGTGCCGGCCGGCCGCCGCTGCGGTGAGGAAGTACGCGAGGTCCTCATTCAGTCCGCGGCCCATCGTGGACAGCCGCGCCGGGCATGCCCGCAGCGCCGCCTCGAGGCCGTCGACGGGCACGGTGACGATCTCGTGCCGCCCGCTCAGCCCGGCCGCCTCGGCCGCCACCCGGTCGCCGAACTCCCCGCCCAGCGCGGGGACCACCACCTGCGCCCGGGCCAGCGCGACCCGGCCGTAGGCGGTCAGGCTGTGGTGTGAGACGCCGCGGTGCCGCTCGCGCGGGTCCGCGTCGCTCACCCGCAGCGACGCCACCGCCCGTCCGGCCAGCGCCGCGACGGCGTTGACCGCCTCGCCCGCCGCCACGCCGGAAAACCCCCAGCGGGTCCCGGTGCCGAGGTTGCCCGGCCCCTGCGTGACCACGGCGATATCGGCGCCAAGCACGTGCCGGGCGGCCAGCAGCCCGGTATGCACCGTCACCGTCTCCAGGTCCCCGCCGAACGACTGCCCGGTGGTCACGGTCGCTGCCAGCCAGCCCGCGTCCTTGAGCGTCGCGCAGGTACGGGAGAACCAGGCCGGCAAGGCTCCGCCGTCCTGCATGACGTAGACCACCCGGGGCGGGTCAGGGGAGGGAGGGCTGGTCACGCCGGATCGTTCGGCCGAAGAGAAGACCCCGGCCAGCACGGCCGGGAGCGCCGAGTGCAGGTCGGCCACCACGACGGGCATCTCGCCGATGTCATCCGCGTCGCGCAGCACGTCATGATGGGGTGATCCCTGCTCGTCCGCGCCGAGCACGGTGGCCTGCAGCGGCGAGTAGCGGGCCTTGACCAGGTGGCCGGCCAGCTCAGGGTCGGGCGGCAGCCGGTCGGGGACCGCGATCACCAGGGCGTATCCGCCGGTGCCCAGGCCGAGGTCGAGCGCCGTGGTGTTGACCAGCACCCGGTCGCCGGGCCGCGGGCATCCGGTCAGCGCCGGGTAGGCGAGCGCCCGCACCGGCGCGCCGTCCACCGACACGTCAAGCTCGACCGCGCCCGGCCACTCGCGGCGCGTCCCGCTGACCGTGCCGTTCCGCCATGTGATCACCCCCGGCAGCCTACAAGGGCCAGGGGGGTACGGGGGGGGCGGGCAGCCCCCCCGTGAGCGGGGGGTTCCGGGGGGTCGTCCCCCCGGACTAACACTGAGACAATAATCTGGAACCACGGGAGGGCTGGCCTATGTCGAAGCGCAAGACCGAGCGGCTGCTCGGCCTTGTCGTCTGCCTGCTCTCCACCAGGCGCTACCTCACCGCCGAGCAGATCCGCCAGGCCGTGCCCGGCTACCCGGAGCAGGACGACCTGTTCAAGCGGATGTTCGAGCGGGACAAGGAGGATCTCCGCGACCTCGGCGTGCCGCTGGAGACCGGCCTCAACCACCCGTTCGACGAGGATCCCGGCTACCGGATCAGGCAGCAGGCCTACGAGCTGCCCGAGCTGCGGCTCGAGGCGGACGAGGCGGCGGTGCTCGGCCTGGCCGCGCGGGTCTGGCGGCGGGCCGAGCTGGCCGGCGCCGCCGCCGGGGCGCTGCTGAAGCTGCGCGCGGCCGGCATCGACGCGGCCGTCCTGGACACCGGCAATGAGCGGGCCGCCTCGCAGGGCATCGAGCCCAGGCTGGGCACGCCCGAGCCGGCCTTCGGGCCGCTGTGGGAGGCGGTCAGGGACCGCCGGCCGGTGACGTTCAGCTACCGCGCGGCGGGCCGGAGCGACCCGCAGCGGCGCGAGCTCGAGCCCTGGGGCGTCGTGAACCGGCACGGCCGCTGGTACGTGGCCGGCTGGGATCGGGGACGCAACGCCACCCGGGTGTTCCGCCTCGGCCGGATCGCGGGCCCGGTGAAGTTCTGCGGCCCGCCGGGCCGGGTGACCGTGCCGGACGGCGCGGACGTGCGCGAGCTGGTCCGCGACTGGGACTCCGTGCCCGCCCAAGAGCGCACCGCCCTGCTCCGGGTGCGAACAGGTGCGGGTGTCGGGCTGCGGCGGCATGCCGTTTCTGTGCAACCTGACGATACCGAACCAGGCTGGGACCAGGTCACGACGCGCTTCGCCGACGTGAGCTGGTTCGCGGATTACGCCGCCTCGTTCGGTCCGGACGCGGTCGTGCTGGACCCGCCGGACCTGCGCGAGGCCGTAATCCGCAGGCTCAAGGGGGCACTCGCGTGAGCGCCTTGGTCACCTCCACCGAGCGGCTGCAGCGGCTGCTCGCGCTGGTGCCCTACGTGGTGAGCAGGAAGTCGGTGGGCCTCGCTGATACCGCGGCGGCGTTCGGGGTCAGCGAGCGTGAGCTCGTCGACGACCTGAACCTGCTGTGGGGTCGGCGCTGTCCCGGCTGATCGCCAAGCTCGAGACCGCGGCCGGCGAGGCCGCCGCGGCGAGCGCCCAGGTCGCCGTGCAGGTCGACGTCCACGACGACGGGGCGGAAGGGTACGCCGCCCAGATCCGCGCCGCCCTGTCCGCCGGGCGGCGGCTGCACCTGCGGTACTACGTGCCCGGCCGGGACGAGGCCACCGAACGCGACGTCGACCCGATGCGGCTGCACATAGTGGAGGGGCGGCCGTACCTGGAGGGCTGGTGCCTCCGGGCCGAGGGGATGCGGCTGTTCCGGCTGGACCGGGTGCTCAGCCTCGAGGTGCTCGACGTGCCCGCCGCACCGCCGGCTGAGGCCCAGCCGGTGGACCTGGACCAGGGCCTGTTCCGGCCGTCGCCCGATGACGTGCCGGTGGTGCTCGAGCTGTCCGCGGCGGGGCGCTGGGTGGCGGAGTATTACCCGTGCGAGTCGGTATCTGACCTGGAAGACGGCCGGCTGCGGGTAGTGCTGCGCACCCCGGATACCGGCTGGGTGCGGCGGCTGGCGCTGCGGCTCGGCGAGGACGGCCGGGTCATCTCACCGGCGTCGCTGGTGACCGCGGTGCGCGAGGCCGCCACCGCCGCGCTGGCCAACTATGTCGTATTATCGCTGAGTACACGCCGTTTGCCTGCGGAAACTGTGTCGCTGTAGGACCGCCGTGTAGACTCTGGCCGAGAAGGACGTCTCCGGCGTTAGACGTCTCCGGCGTAATAGAGGACGAACATGTTTGGTCAGCTGTTCGACAGCCCCTGGAAGATCCTGATCGTCGCCTTGGTGATCATCGTGCTGTTCGGGTCAAAGAAGCTGCCCTACGCGGCGCGTTCGCTTGGCCAGTCGATGCGCATCTTGAAGAAAGAAGTGCAAAGTCTGCATGAGGACGACGAGCCCGTCTCTGATGCCCCAAGCGCCTCAAGTGCCTCAGGCGCTTCGCCCGCTTTCCCGCCGCCCGCGGCGATTGCCGCCAGTCAGCAGCCTGATCAGCAGCAGGCCCAGATAGACGCACTGCAGCAGCAGATCCGTGACCTGCAGCGTGCAGCCACCATGGACACGCCGGCTTCCGCCCCGGTCCAGGCGGGCGCGGCGGCCGAACCTCAGCGGACCCAACCCAGCTAGGCAGCCTTACTGCGGAAAGCGGTCATGGCGAAACTCCCCGGTGCCATCGCGGGTGCCCGCATCGTCGGCGAGCGCTTCGTGCATTCGCAGCGGCAGCAGAACCCCGAGGGCCGCATGCCGCTCATGGATCACATCCGTGAGCTGCGCAACCGCGTCGTCAAGATGGCGCTCGGCCTCATCGCGGGGATGATCTTCGGGTTTGTCTTCTTCAACCCGGTCTGGCACGTCATCGAGCGCCCGCTGTGCTCGGTCGTGATCCGCGGGCACGCCGGGTGTAACACGCTCGGCATCAACCAGCTCGCCCTCAGCGGCCCGCTGGACTCGTTCTACCTGCGGGTAAAGGTCGCCGTCATCGTCGGGGCGATCCTGTCCTCGCCGGTCTGGCTCTACCAGCTCTGGGCCTTCGTGGCGCCCGGCCTGTACGCCCGGGAGAAGCGGTGGAGCTACATCTTCCTCGGCACCGCCGTCCCGCTGTTCCTGATCGGCGTCACCCTCGCCTACTGGTCGCTGGGCCGGTCCATGCACTACCTGCTCGGCCTGACGCCGGGCGGCGTCGCGAACATCATCAGCGTCGACCAGTACATGAGCTTCGTGATGACGATGGTGCTCGCGTTCGGCATCGCGTTCGAGGTGCCGCTGCTCATCATCATGCTGAACCTGGCCGGCGTGCTGACCCACGAGCGGTTCCGCAAGTGGCGGCGGGTGATGCTGTTCGGGGTCTTCCTGATCGCCGGCATGGCCAACCCCAGCCCGGACCCGATCACCATGCTGATCCTCGGCGGAGCCTGCGCGGCCCTGGTCGAGGTGGCCGAGTTCATCGTGTGGTCCAACGACCGGCGCCGGGCCCGGCTGCATCCGGACCCGTATGCAGGCCTAGCCGACGACGAGCTGTCCCCGCTGGACCTGGACGACACCGACCACCGGCTCAACTAGGGGCGATCCAGCCCGGACCCGCGAAGGGCCTAGTCTGGAATCCTTGACATCCTCCTCCGCCTGAAGGCGGAGGATTCCAGCTACTCACCCGCCTGCTAGGAGGCGAGCAGTTGAGGTTCGCGATTCATAGGCTCGGCATCCCGGAGGCCTCCCCGCGCAGCCACGGCGTGCCCCGCCGCGGGTATGCTTGTCTATCGCAGACATGTTCGATTATAGCAGACCGTGAAGGGGGGTGGCGGCTTTTTTCTCCGGCCTAAAGGTCGGGGTCTCCACGCCGCGCACCTGATGACTACTCCAGCGGAGCGGTACGCCGCGTTCCGCGATCGGCAGTCTCACCCCGAACTCGCCTCCTTCCGCGCGCTCTACGAGTTCGACTTTGACGACTTCCAGGTCGCCGCCTGCGGCGCGCTCGGCGCGGGCAGCGGCGTGCTTGTGGCCGCTCCCACCGGCTCGGGCAAGACGGTGATCGGCGAGTATGCCGTGCACCTGGCGCTGGCCCAGGGCCGCAAGTGCTTCTACACCACACCGATCAAGGCGCTGTCCAACCAGAAGTACGTCGACCTGGTCCGTCGCTACGACAGCCGCACGGTGGGCCTGCTCACCGGGGACAACAGCATCAACGGCGACGCGCCGGTGGTGGTGATGACCACCGAGGTGCTCCGCAACATGCTGTACACCGGCTCGCTGGCGCTGTCCGGTCTCGGCTACGTCGTGCTCGACGAGGTGCACTACCTGGCGGACAGGTCCCGCGGCGCGGTCTGGGAGGAAGTGATCATCCACCTGCCCGAGTCGGTGCAGGTGGTGGCGCTGTCCGCGACGGTGAGTAACGCCGAAGAGTTCGGCGAGTGGCTGGATCAGGTCCGTGGCGGCACGGCGGTCATCGTCGATGAGCAGCGGCCGGTGCCGCTGTGGCAGCACGTGCTGGCCGGGAACCGGCTGTACGACCTGTTCACCGACGACGAGCACACCCGGGTCAACCCCGAGTTGCTCCGGGTGGCCCAGCGGGACACCTGGATCGAGCGCAAGGCCCCGGGCCGGCCCGGCCGGGGCGGGCGGCGGCCGCGCCGGTTCGCGCCGGCGTACCGGCCCGACGTGATCTCGCGGCTGGACGCCAGCGGGCTGCTGCCCGCGATCACGTTCATCTTCAGCCGGGCCGGCTGCGACGCGGCGGTCGAGCAGTGCCTGGCCGCGGGCCTGCGGCTGACCACTCCTGAGGAGGCCGATCTTATCCAGCAGGTCGCCGAGCGCCGCACCGCGGACATCCCGCCCGAGGACCTGACCGTGCTGGGTTACGGCGAATGGCTGGACGGGCTGCGGCGCGGGATCGCGGCCCACCACGCCGGGATGCTGCCCGCCTTCAAGGAGGTGGTCGAGGAACTGTTCGCGGCCGGCCTGGTCCGCGCGGTGTTCGCGACCGAGACGCTCGCCCTCGGCATCAACATGCCGGCCAGGACCGTGGTCATCGAGAAGCTGGATAAGTGGAACGGCGAGACCCATGCGAACCTGACGCCGGGGGAGTACACCCAGCTGACCGGGCGCGCCGGGCGGCGCGGCATCGACGTCGAAGGCCACGCGGTTGTGCTGTGGCAGCCCGGTATGGATCCCGGCGCGGTCGCTGGCCTGGCCAGCACCCGTACCTACCCGCTCAATTCGAGCTTCCGTCCCTCCTACAACATGGCCGTCAACCTGACCGGCTGGGCCGGGCGATCCCGCGCGGCCACCCTGCTCGAGTCCTCGTTCGCGCAGTTCCAGGCCGACCGCGGCGTCGTCGGGCTGACCCGGCAGGTCCGCAAGAACCGCCAGGCCATGGCGGAGCTGGCGAAGGCGATGACCTGCGACAAAGGTGATTTCGCCGAGTACGCGGAATTGAGACGATCTTTGACCGAACGAGAGGGTGATCTGTCTCGGGCCCGTGCGACATCCCGCCGGGCGGAAGCCGCCCGATCCCTCTCGCTGCTGCGCCCGGGCGACATCATCCGGGTGCCGGGCGGCCGGCGCGCCGGCCTCGCGGTGGTCCTGCAGCCCGGCCTGCACGCCGCCCACGCCGGCAACGGCCGGTCCGCCGGCCGCGGAGCGCACGGCCATCCGGGGAACGGCCGAGCTGGAAACGGACTCGCGGATAATGGCGGGGCCTTGGCGGGATTCGAGGGCCCGGGTCCGCTGGTGCTCACCGAGGGCCGGCAGGTCAAGCGGCTGGCGGTGGCAGACTTCCCCGTGCCGGCCGAGGTGATCGACAAGATCCGGATTCCCGGGTCGTTCAGCCCTCGCTCCCCACAGCACCGCAAGGACCTCGCGGCCACCATGCGAAACCGCCTGGCTGCTGCTGGCCCGGGGGGACGACCCCCCGGAACCCCCCGCTCACGGGGGGGCTCCACCCCCCCGTACCCCCCTGGCCAGCTGGGAACCTCCCAAGGGGGGTCCGCCGACCTCAACGCCGGCGATGTCGCGGACCTGCGGCGGCGGCTGCGGCGCCATCCGTGCCATGATTGCCCGGACCGCGAGGACCATGCCCGGTACGCCGAACGCTACATGCGGCTTGAGCGCGAGACCGAGGCGCTCGAACGCCGGGTGGCCGGCCGGTCGCACGTGATCGCCCGCACCTTCGACCGGGTGTGCCACGTCCTGGAGTGCCTCAGCTACCTGGCCGGGGACACCGTAACGGCGGACGGGCAGCGGCTGGGCCGCCTGTACACCGAACTCGACCTGCTGGCGGCCGAATGCCTGCGCCGCGGCCTGTGGGACGACCTGTCCCCGGCCGAACTCGCCGCCTGCGTGTCCGCCTTGTCCTTCGAGTCGCGCCAGGCCGACGACGCCCAGCCGCCTAGGCTGCCCAAGGGCCGGGTGCCCGAGGCGCTCGCCGCCACGGTCAGGACCTGGGGCGAGCTTGACCAGCTGGAGAAGGACAACGGGTTGTCGTTCCTCCGCGAGCCCGATCTCGGCTTCGCCTGGGCCGCCTACCGATGGGCGCGGGGAGCACGGCTGGAAGCCGTCCTGGACGAATCACCCGACCTCACCCCCGGCGACTTCGTCCGCTCCGTCAAGCAGCTCATCGATCTCCTCGACCAGATAGCCTCCGCCACCCCCGACCCCCCGGACGAGCCGTCGCCGCGCAGCCTGGCCGCAACCGCCCGGGCCGCGATCGACGCGATGCGCCGCGGCGTGGTCGCCTACTCCGCCCTCGCCGATTAGCTGGGCGATTCGGCGCATCAGCTGATCGCGCGGGCGTACCGGGTGGAGAGCGTGCGCAGGCTTTCGGCCAGTTCCGGCGCCACGGACCCATCGACCCGGAAGTCGGCGTCGAGCAGCCCCAGGTAGAGGGCGAGCATAGCGGGGGTGTCAGACCCGACATCGATCAGGCAGGTGTCCGGGCCGGCCGGCTCCACCGTGATCGCGGCGGGCAGCCGGTCCGCGGCCTCGGCGGCCGGGGCGTGCACCGTCACCCGCGCCCGGTAACGCCAGGTCGCCGTGGCCAGTCCGCGGGAGAGCCGGCCGATGACCTCGTCATCGGCCATCTCCCTGGGCCTGAACCGGGGCCCGGCAGGCAGCCGCAGGCCCATCTGATCGACCCGGAACGTGCGCCAGTCCCGCTTGTCGACGTCCCAGGCCAGCAGGTACCAGCGGCGACCCGAGCTGACCAGGCGATGCGGCTCGGTCAGTCGGACGGTATCGGCACCGTCGTGGGCGTG
>WNFF01010031.1_pt1 | contig 11778 bp, 12 predicted proteins | sample 5400441 | NCBI WGS metagenome assembly WNFF01 (sample SAMN13153345, study PRJNA577476) | soil metagenome | isolation source: 120 cm saprolite under Douglas fir tree site 2 hole 3 replicate 1 | place: USA:California | collected 2015-04-18
TCGGACAACAAGATGCGCATCGAGCTGAGCCAGCCCAGCCCGCGCACGATCCTGCGCAACGACGATGAGCTCTACGTCTTCAACCCGAAGATCAAGCGCGTCGAGCAGTACGACCTCGGGAAGCACCGCAGCCTGGTCGATCAGTTCTTGCTTTTGGGATTCGGAACCTCAGGGTCTGAGCTGACAAAAAGCTACCTGGTGACATTGTTGGGTGAGGAGCAGCTCGATAAACAAAAGGTGATCCTGCTTGAGCTGACGCCGAAATCCGACGATGTGCGCAAGCAAATCTCCAAGATTCACTTGTGGATTGACGAGGCCACCTGGCTGCCCGCGCAGCAGAAGTTCATTGAAACCGGCTCGGAGGACTACTTCGTCATTCGCTACACGAACGTCGTGCGTAACATCAAGATCGCCAACTCCCGCTTCAAACCGCACTGGCCCCGCGGCACCACTAAGATCAAACCCCAGAGCTAGTGCCGTTCCAAATATTTCGGAACGGCGCTAGCCGGCGGCTGCGGCCGTTCGGCTCAGGCCGTGCTGGCTAACGCTTCGTTCCTGCTCGAGCAGTGCTCGTTTGCGATTCAATCCCCAGCGGTAGCCGCCCAGGCCGCCGTCTTCGCGGACTACGCGGTGGCACGGGACGACGACCGAAACCGGGTTAGTGGCGCAGGCGCGCGCCACTGCGCGAGTGGCCGTCGGGCGGCCCAGCATGCGCGCAATCTGGCTGTAGGAGCGGGTGCTGCCGTAAGGGATGGCGCGCAGCGTGTCCCACACGCGGCGCTGGAACGCGGTGGCCTGCACATCCACGGGCAGGTCGAGCTGCGGCTGCTGGCCGGCCAGATGGCGCAGCAGCGCCCGCACCCAATGCGATAGGCCATTGCTGTCGCGGTAGATTTCCGCCGCCGGGTACTCCTCGCGCAGCGCCGCTTCGAGCGGCCCATTCGAACCGCCCAGATAAACAGCGGAAACTCCGCGCCGGGTCGCGGCCACCAGCAGCCGCCCGAGCGAGCAGTTCGCAATCGTGTAGCCGATGCGCATGCCGCGCCCGCCGTGGCGGTAGGTCGCCGGCGTCATTCCGAGCTGCGCGTCCGAGCGTTCGTAGAGCCGGCTTGAGGAGCCGTATCCCGCTTCGTAAAGTGCTGTAGTCACGTCGTCTCCTTTGCGCAATTGTTTTTTCAGCCGGCGCAAGCGCAATGCGTCGGCGTATTGCCGCGGCGAAATTCCCATCACGCGCCGGAAGGTTCGTTGCAAGTGGTGCGGGCTCAGGCCGGCTTGGGCAGCCAGCGACTCCAGCGGAAGCGCGCCATCGAGATGCGCCTCGATGTACCGGCAGAGCCGCCCGACCAGTTCTGCTTGCGGGCTGCGCGCCGCATTGCGCGGCTGGCACCGGCGGCAGGGGCGGAAGCCATTTCGCTCGGCGGTCTCCGGCACGGCGAAGAACTGCACCTGTGCTCGCTGAGGCCGGCGCGACGGGCACGACGGCCGGCAATAAATGCCGGTGGAGCGGACGGCATAGACAAATTTCCCATCGGAGCTTGTGTCCCGCGCCGCCACCGCGCGCCAACAGTGCCGCGGGTTGAGGGGCGGACTGGCCAATTGCGTGTCTGCTGCTTTCGTCTCGGGCATCTTTCCCGTCCAGTATCAACAACAGGGCAAAGATAAGCCGCTTTGGCGTGCGATTCTATCCGATTCTTGCGATCAAAGTTTATTTTCCGGCTGGCATGAGCACAGGGTTGTTGGCGGAGCATGGGCCGGTACGCGCCCAGCCTGCCGGTCGGGCACGCGGGCCTGCCCTTATGGATGGTTCAGGCTTTTGCCTTCTCAGGCGTCGCGGCAAGCTCCTGCCCAGTCGAGGGGATCGGCTGCGGCCGCGAGCTGATAACCAGCACCACGGCGGCGACAATTATTGCCGCGGCCGCGAGCGTGCGCAGCGTGATCCGCTCGCCCGCTAGCGCCCAGCCCAGGAGCATGGCCACCACTGGATTGACGTAGGCATAGGTCGCGACTCGCGCCGGGGGAGCCACACCCAGCAGCCAGGTATAGGCGCTGAAACCCAGCAGCGAGCCGAAGACAATCAGGTAGCCCAGCGCTAGCACCGAAGCCAGCGACGTCGCGCCCCAATCCAGCCGCATTTCCTGGCCGGTGAGCAGACCTACAACGAGCAGCAACGCGCCGCCTGCCAGGCTTTGCATGGCGGTGCCCAGCAGAGGATAGCGCGGGAGCTTCACGTGCCGCGAAAAAATCGAGCCGGTCGCCCAGGAGAGCGAAGCCAACACGAGCACGATCGCGCCCAGCGGATCAACTCGGCCGCCTCCACCCGACCCTGGAAAGAGATTACCCGGACCACCCAGCAACACCAATCCCGAAAAGCCCAACACCAGGCCCACCGTCACGCGCCACGTTGGCCGCGCGCCGCCGGGCCGCAGCCACTCCAGCAGCACCATCCAGAGCGAGACTGAGCGGCGGACCAGTTCGCTCGCGTGGGCCGCTCGCCACTGCGCAGTCGCGCCAGTGGATACAGCACTGCCCCTGCGACCAGATGTCGCGTGCCCGCCATCAGAAACGGCGGAAGGGTGGCCACCGCATAGCGAATGGCCAAGAACGTCGAGCCCCACAAGATGTAAACGGCGGCGAAGGCCGTGATCAGTTTGGCCCGCGAGGGCTCCGGCTTCGGCCTGCTCGGGGCCATCGCTTCCTGAGCGGCTCGGAGAGCGATCTTAGGCGCGCCCATCTCCCTTTTTCCTTTCTGCTTGCCCCGGCACCGCCGTGGGAACAGGAACGCTGCCCGTCTCTTTCAACGTCTCCAGCACGATGGTGGTGCGAGTGGAAGTGACTCCGCGAATGGCGCCGAATCGTTCTCGCAGGAGCTGACCGAGCGCCTGCGGGTTGGTGGCGCGCACTTTGACCAGAAAGCAGTCCTCGCCGGCAATATGGTGCACCTCCTGGACCTCGGGGATTGCCGCGAGCTGCCGGGCCGTCTTGGACCCGCCGGCGCGCTCGCTGCTGCGCACGAAGACAAACGCCACCAGGCCCAGTCCCAGGGGCGCGGCATCGAGGCGCGCCTGGTATCCGCGGATCAGGCCGCGTTGCTCGAGCTTGCGGATGCGCTCCAGCGTCGCGGACGGCGCCATGCCGATCTTCCGCGCGATTGCCGCGTTCGAGGCTCGGGCATCGCCCTGGAGAATGCTCAGGATGCGCAAGTCAATCTTATCTAGCATTTTCTTCTCATCGGATGCATCAGAACATTCGTCTGGTTCAAAAAGAATTCTCAGAATAATGTTCGCGTTGAACACCGTCTAGAGCCATATTGGACGGTTCAGGGTGCGCTGCGCAAATGTGGGCGCCGAAGCTTCCATTTCCTCCTCTGATGCGCAGGCGAGTAGGTACGGTCGCTTCGACCTGGCCGGCGGGTGTGCTCTTGGGTACCATTTATCAAATGGCTTCCGGAGAATGCGATGTGAGTAGGCAATTCCAGGGGCAGCGGGCCCGGCGGGTATGTAACCGCCATCCGCGCCGCGCAGTGGGGCCTGAAAACGGTTGTCATCGAAAAGGACGGTTTTCTGGGAGGCACCTGCCTGCATATCGGCTGCATCCCCACAAAGGTCCTGCTGCACCACGCCGAGATTTACGACTACTTCAAAAACGCCAAGGAGTTCGGCATCGAGGTGAAGGATTTCAAGCTCGACTGGACGGCAGTGCTAGCGCGCAAGGACAAGATCGTCAAGAAGCACGCCAAGGGCATTGAGTTCCTCTTCCGCAAGAATAAGGTCGAGTCCATGCAGGGCTGGGGCCGCTGGGCGGGAGCCGGCAAGGTGGCGGTGGAAAAAGACGGGAAGACCACCGAAGTTGAAGCCACCCACATCATCCTGGCTACGGGCTCCGAGGCGCGCACGCTTCCGGGCGTCGAGCTGGATGGCAAAACGGTACTCAGCAACCGCGAGATCTTGGCTCTGCCTGCAGTGCCCAAGTCGCTCATCGTGGTCGGCGCGGGAGCTGTGGGGGTGGATGGTGCCGCTGGAAGACGAAGAGATCTCCGCTGAGCTGGACAAGGCGTTTCGCAAGAAGGGCATCAAGATCTTCACCGAAGCGAAAGTAGAATCGGTGAAGAAAGACGCCAAGGGCGCCACGGTGACCTTCAAGGACAAGGCCGGCAAAACGCAGGCGCTCTCCGCTGAAAAAATTCTAATCGCGGTGGGGCGCAAGCCGCAGACGGAGAACATCGGCCTCGAAAAGTCCAAAGCCAAAGTCGAGCGTGGGTTTGTGCACGTGGGGCCATACCTCGAAACCGCGGAGCCCGGGCTCTATGCGATCGGCGACATCGTCGCGGGGCTGCCGCAGCTTGCCCATGCGGCTTCGATGGAAGGAATCATCGCGGTCGGCAAGATGGCCGGGAAAGATGTGCCGCAGCTCGACCGCAACCGCATCCCCAACGCCACTTACTGCGAGCCGCAGATCGGCTCGATTGGCATGACCGAAAAACAGGCGCGCGACGCCGGGTTTCAAGTGAAGACCGGGAAGTTCCCTTTCGCGGCGAACAGCAAGGCGTCCATCTTGGGCCAGCACGAAGGGTTCATCAAAGTAGTGGCCGATGAGAGGTACGGCGAAGCACTCGGCGTGCACATCATCGGCCCGCTGGCAACCGAAGTTCTCGCCGAGGCCGTCGCCGCGTTGCAACTGGAAGCCACAATTGACGACATGTTGTTCACCATTCACGCGCACCCCACGGTGTGGGAAGCCATGGGGGACGCGTTTGCCTCGGTAAGGGGATTGGCGATAAATGCTTAATGGTCTGGCGGGACGCTTTGTCTAGCGGAATGGAGGGTTGCCTGGTTATCGAGCTCGGCCTCACGCCCTATGGGGCGGCGTGGGAGCTGCAGCGCCGCATCGTGGCCGCGCGGAAGGCGAATCTGGTGCCGGACATTCTGCTGCTGTGCGAGCATCCGCATGTGATCACGCTTGGGCGCAACGGAAAGCCTGAGCACCTCCGCGCGTCGGAGCACCTGCTCCGGCAGATGAAGGTCGAGTTCCACATGACCGATCGCGGCGGTGACATCACCTATCATGGCCCCGGCCAACTGGTCGGCTACCCCATCCTCAATCTGGGCGCGATTCGCCGGGACGTCGTCTGGTACGTGAGGAGCCTGGAAGAGGCCATGCTCCGCGCGACGTCGGACTTCGGGATCGAGGCCACGCGGAAACCCGGCCGAACCGGCGTCTGGGTGGAGCTGCCGGGTGGCAGCGAAGAAAAACTCGCCGCCATCGGGGTGCATATTAGCCGCTGGGTCACCTCGCACGGCTTTGCGTATAACGTGACCACGGACCTGCGGTATTTTGATTTGGTTGTGCCATGCGGCCTCCCGGACAAACAGCCGACTTCGCTGGAACGCCTGCTGGGCCGCGCAGTGAGTCTCACGGAGGTTGTGCCGCGGATGGTAGAGCGATTTGCTGAGGTTTTCGGCCTGCGGACGCAGCCGGCGACGCGGGCAGAACTGGAAGACCGGCTGCGCGCTGGCGAGCAGCAACTGGCTGTTGCGTCCTGACGGGCCGACTGCCGCGGCAGAGTGGAAGGGGTTTCTGAGAATGAAGATTTCGCTCAGGCGTGAACAGCACCTCGAGCTCTACTACTACATGAAGCTGAACCGCGCGCTCGAGGAGCAAATGGTGCGACTGTTCCGGCAAAACAAAATTGTCGGGGGACTCTACTCCAGCCTCGGGCAAGAGGCTATCTCCGTGGGCACCGCGTACGCACTCGAGCCGCGGGACTGGCTGGCGCCGATGATCCGCAATATCGGCGCGCTCCTGGTGAAGGGCTTCAAGCCGCGCGACATCCTGACCCAGCACATGGCCAAGTACACCTCGCCAACCCTGGGCAAAGACGGCACCAGCCACTTCGGCGACTTGAAGGTACGGCACGTGGTCTCGCCCATCTCCATGCTGGGCGACCTGATCCCGGTAATGACCGGCATCGCCATGGCCGGCAGCTACCTGGGCCAAAAGATTGTCGCGATGACGTGGATCGGCGACGGCGGCACCTCCACCGGAGCGTTTCATGAGGGCATCAACCTGGCGGCGGTGCAGAAGGCTGCCCTGGTCTGCATCATCGAGAACAACCAGTGGGCCTACTCGACGCCGGTACGGCGCCAGGTGCCGACCCAAGACCTGGCCGACCGCGCCAAGGCTTACGGCATCCCCAGCTACGTCGTTGACGGCAATGACGTCGTATCTGTTTACCAGGTCTCGAAAGAAGCTGTCGAGCGATGCCGCTCGGGCCAAGGCCCCATTCTCATCGAAGCCAAGACCATGCGCATGAAGGGCCACGCTCAGCACGACGCCGCTGAGTATGTGCCCAAGGCGATGTTTGAATACTGGAAGGCGCGCGACCCCCTCGACCGCTACGAAAAGCACCTGACCGCGAGCAAACTGTGGGACGCCCAAACCAAAGCCGAAATTGACGCGCGGATCGAGCGTGAGCTGCAAGAGGATCTCGAGTTTGCTGAAAGCTCGCCCTTGCCCCCGCCGGAGCTCGTCGAGCAGGGCGTGTATTGTGAGGGGTGTCACACGATCGAGCCGGATTGGCAGCGGCCGAAAGAAGAGCTGGTGCCGCCGAAGTCGAGCGTTGCGGCGGTCTGGGAAGTGGAAGATTTCGGCGCTTTCGAGAAACGCGAGGAGCCGGCGGCGGCCGCGAAGCAATCGACCGTGCTGGCCTCTGGAGACGGCCGCCGGCATCCCGCACAGCCGAGCGCGCGCAAGGGAAAAGCGGCAAAGACGTCGGCGCGCAACAAGGTGAGAAGATAACCGTGGCCGCGGTCACCATGCTCGAAGCCATCCGCCAGGCGCTGTTTGAAGAGATGGAGCGGGACCCGGCGGTGGTTTTGCTCGGCGAAGACGTGGGCGTGTATGGCGGCGCGTTCAAGGTCACCGCGGGATTGCTCGAGCGCTTCGGTTGGGAGCGCGTGATCGACACCCCGATCAGCGAGACCGCCATTGTCGGGGCGGCTGTGGGGATGAGCTACCTGGGGCTGCGGCCGGTGGCGGAGATGCAGTTCATCGACTTCATCGCCTGCTGCTTCAACCAACTGACGAATTTCGTGGCCAAGTCGCACTACCGCTGGGGCGCTCCGGTGCCGATGGTGGTGCGCGGCCCCTCCGGCGGCGGCGTTCATGGCGGCCCTTTTCATTCGGCCAATCCTGAGATGTACTTCGTGCACACACCGGGGCTCAAAGTGGTCTACCCGTCGACGGCCTATGACGCCAAGGGTTTGCTCAAGTCCGCCATTCGCGATAACAACCCGGTGCTTTTCTTCGAGCACAAGTTCCTCTACCGGCGGGTCAAGGAAGAGCTTCCGTCCGGGGATTACACGGTGCCGCTGGGCAAAGCGGTGGTGCGGCGCGAGGGGCGCGATTTGACCATGGTCAGCTATGCGGCGATGATGCACACCTCGATGGAGGCCGCCGAGGTATTGGCGAAGGAAGGAATCGAGGCCGAAGTGATCGACCTGCGCACGCTGCTGCCGCTCGATCGCGAGACGCTGCTGGCCTCCGTGAAAAAAACGAATAAGATACTGGTTGTGCATGAAGACACCCGCACCGGCGGCATCGCCGGCGAGATCGCCGCGCTGGTCTGCGAAGGCGCGTTTGAGGACTTGGACGGGCCGGTGCTGCGCGTTACTTCGCTTGATACTCCGGTGCCGTATTCCCCGCCGCTCGAGGAGCGTTTTTTGCCAGATGTCCAGCGTGTGGCGGCTGCCGCCCGTGACCTAGCGAGATACTGAATGCCGCAGGAAGAACGAGGAGAAGCCTATGCCCGTTGATGTGCTTATGCCCCAGATGGGGGAAAGCATTTTTGAAGGCACCATCACCAAGTGGCTCAAAAAGCCCGGCGACAAAGTCGAGCGCGACGAACCCCTGTTTGAGATTTCCACCGACAAGGTGGACGCTGAGATCCCAGCACCGTCCGCTGGCGTGTTAAAAGAGATTAAGGTCGCCGAGGGCCAGACAGTACCCATCCAGACTGTGGTCGCGGTAATAGACGCGGCTGGAGCGGCTGCGGCCACGGCTCCCGCTGCCGCGCCTGCAAGGACGGAAGCGCCGCAGGCCGCCGCGCCGCCAACTCCGCCGCCCGCTCCCTCGGCCGCTCCAGCAACGGCCGCGCAAGCGTCGCAGCGTGTGGCTGTGGCGCCCGCCTCGGCGCCGGTGGCTGCGGCAGGCGCTCCAGCGATGCCGCGCCGGGATGGCCAGCGGATTCACAGCTCGCCGCTGGTGCGGCGCCTGGCACGCGAGCACAACATTGATCTCGCCGAGCTGCGCGGCACCGGCGCCGGCGGCCGCATCAGCAAGAAAGACATCCTGGCGGCAATTGCCGCGGGTGGCAGCCGTCCCGCCGCGCCGCCACCGGCGCCTACCTTTGCGCCACCGGCTGTGGCGCCTGCCCCGGCCCCGCCGGCCGTTCCCGCCGCTGTACCGGGCGCGCCCGGCACAGTGGTGCATGTGACGCTCGAGAATGCCGTGCCGCGCGAGCGCATCTACTTTGGGCGCTACGAAGTGCAGCCCATGACCGTGATGCGGCAGCGCATCGCCGAGCACATGGTGGTTTCCAAGCGCGTCTCGCCCCACGTGTACTCCGTGGATGAGGTGGACATGACCCGCATCGTTCAACTGCGGGACCGCACCAAGAATGAGTTCGAGAAGCGCTTCGATACCAAGTTGACCTTCATGCCCTTCTTCGTGCGCGCCTGCGTCGAGGGGCTACGCGCCTTCCCGACCGTCAACGCCTCGGCCGATGGCACCAATGTCGTGCTGCACAAGGAGATCAATGTCGGCATCGCCGTGGCGCTCGACTGGGGACTGATCGTGCCGGTGATTAAGAGCGCCGACGAGAAGAATTTCCTCGGGCTGCAGCGCGCCATAAACGATCTGGCGGAGCGCGCTCGCTCGAAAAAACTGAAGCCCGAAGAGGTGCAGGAAGGCACGTTTGCCATTACTAATCCCGGCGTCTTCGGCGGGCTGATGGGCCTCCCAGTGATCAACCAGCCGAACGTGGCGATCCTGGGCCTGGGCGCCATCCAGAAGCGGCCGGTGGTAATTGAGGACGCCATCGCCATCCGCTCCATGCTGTACATCACGATGAGCTACGACCACCGCGTGGTGGACGGCGCGGTGTCGCACCAGTTCCTGCAAAAGGTGAAGAAGGCGCTGGAAAACTGGAGCGAGAACATCCTCTAGCAGCCGTAGTGAGACTGCTAGTGGGAGGCGATTCGGCGAGGATACCTCACCTCGTCCTGCCGTACTACAATGTGCGGCTGGCGAGGGGAACCCGGCTGCCTGGATGCCTCGCCCCTTTTTCTTGTTAGTGAATTGTGGGCTTCAACCGGTTCGCGAATCTTTCTAGCTCTGACACCGGTACCAGCTCAATCTTCTGGTCTTCCAACAACCGGGCGACGAACTGGTGCTGTCTGTTGCCGGGCACTGGGCGCATCTCTGTGACGGCAGTAAACGAGGTCTTCGCAAGCTTTCCCCGAATTGACTCCGCCGTGAACGCGAGCACCTTGGCCTGCGTCACATCTCCAGAGATCGTCAACGCGTGCACGAAGCCGCGCGTGCCGTTAGAGCGATAGGAGTAGTCCAGCCTGAGGGAATCGCCTGGATAGGTGAACTCCTCCACGGGGACACCCTTCTGCATGGGCCGGTAGATGCCTGCCCTGCGAAACACCTGATTGATGCGGGTGCGGATTGCAGCGCGGGTGCTGGGGGTCTCGGCCGCGGCACGACGGTAACGCGGCAGGGCCACATGGTCCCGGTAGAGCCGGTCAAGTTCAGCGTCCATGTCCTCCGTCAACACGCCTCTCTGCGGGCTGAGCTGCAGGGCATTGGAGAGCGTCTCGTCCAGATCGTGGAAGTATTCGTCCCACTCCTTCTTGCGTTCGTCCAACTGTGTCTGGAAATCAGACGCGAGGGCGCGCAAGAGGTCCAGATCCGCATTGGCGTGCAGCTTTCGGACGCGGCCGAACTCCACCGGCTCTTCAATCAGGCGTGCGCGGGCGCGTTTCGACTTCGGGTCGTGGACCAGAATGCCGATATTGACCCACTCGTCGCGCACCAGGTTGGGGTTGTAGCGCAAGACGTGATAAGCACAGGCGTGCAGTCGTTCGTCAGGCATGGTTCACTTCCAATTCAGGAATGGTTGTCGATAGGAATTTTTGGCTGCTACGATCCACTCACGCACTTGCGTGCGCCGGTGATAGAGCTGCTCCAGCAGCCGAAACAGAGCCTCCTGGTCGAAATTGTACCATTCCGGCGGAATTTGACTTTGCACCTCGTCCAGTACACTTTCGGTGATGCGTTTTTCCAGCCGCCCGAGCCAGGGCTCGAACGATTCCATTCCGTGTACGCTCTCGTACACGCGATGCCGGGCGTAGATCCCGCGCAGAGGCGCATCGGGAAAACTCCATTCCCCCGCGTTAAAGCAAAAGCCCTGGTCGATCATCCAAGCCTGGTAGCGAGACCTGCCGGGTTCCTTGAAAAAAATGGCCTGGCGACCGTTGGTGTTGCACGTCCACTTGTCGAACACCAGCATGCCGATAAAATCATCCAGATTTTCCACCTGCAGTAACTGCTCGTCCGGCAAGAAGTCGTGCACGGTCACTTGCCTCGGGTCGCCCGGGTAGCCCGACCCGAACTGCCGGCCGGCGCGACACGATGTGCGCGCCACACCGAGTTGGATCACCAGCTCGCCGGTTAATTCGATTAGGTCCGGGCCGACCTCGATGACCTCCCTCGGCGCCGTGGGCAGTCCCAAGCGAGCGGCCAGAGCCGTTCCGAGCATTTCGTTCGCCAAAATCCGCGGATGCTGCGGATTGTTCTGGAATTTTACGATGTAAAAAAAGTCTTCTTCCGGAGAGGAATCTTGCTTGCAGCGCATCAGATGAGCTTGGGCTCCCCCACGCATCCGGCGAATGTGTTCCACTGCCCGCAGCATCGGCGCGTATGCTAGTCATGGTGCTGTGAAGTGGCAACTAGATAATTTTCAAAGCGGGAAGGCCGCGGTCCATCTTGGCGCCGAAGGGAATGTGCCCGCCGCTCTGCCGCGCGGGGTGCCTATTGCTTTTCCATTGGTCGCGCCTTGTGATTATTAACTCCTCGTTATAAGCTCTCCGCCGATGACTTTCGTGGCCCTGCAGGAGAGCCTGCGCAAGGAACTGCGCAAGCGGATTGATGCGGGCGAGTTGACGGGCATGGAACTTGCGCGCCGGGCCGGGTTCACGCAAGCGCACATTTCCAATTTCCTGAACCGCAAGCGTGGGCTGAAACTGACCGCGCTCGATCGCGTGTTGCGAGCCATCGGCCAATCGGTCTACGATCTGCTCAATCCGCACGAGCTGGCGCGTTTCGCTGCTGTGCCGGCCGGTGCCGCCACTGACTACGCTGAGGTGCCGCTGGTCGAGGCCATCCATGCTGCGGGCAGCGAGGTGATCGTCAACGAAGAAGTAAAGGATCTGCTCCCCTACGCGCGAGGAATGCTCAGCCGTATCCGCGTGGAACCGGCCTCGCCCGCGCGCAAGTCCTGGACCCGGTTTGTGCTGATCCGGGTGGAGGGGAAAGAAGCGCTGAGCATGTGGCCGCGGTTTGGCCCGGGGGCCATCCTTCTGCTTGACCGCCACTACACCAGCCTGCGCCCGTATCGGAAGGACGATCGCAATATCTACGTGGTGCGCAAAGGCGACGGCTTAACGGTGAGATACGTGGACCTCAGCGGAACGGTGCTGATCCTGCGCCCGCACA
>WNFF01009067.1_pt1 | contig 11772 bp, 9 predicted proteins | sample 5400441 | NCBI WGS metagenome assembly WNFF01 (sample SAMN13153345, study PRJNA577476) | soil metagenome | isolation source: 120 cm saprolite under Douglas fir tree site 2 hole 3 replicate 1 | place: USA:California | collected 2015-04-18
GCACGAGCTTCGATGCGGGGCGCGGCTGTCCCTACCAGTGCTCGTTCTGCACCATCATCAACGTGCAGGGCCGCAAGTCCCGCTACCGCTCGGCGGACGACGTGGAGCATCTCGTGCGCCTCAACTGGGCGCATGGCGTTCACAAGTTTTTCATCACCGACGACAATTTCGCCCGCAACAAGGAATGGGAGGCGATCTTCGATCGATTGATCGTGCTGCGAGAGAGGGACGCAATCCCGCTCGGCCTCATGATCCAGGTCGACACGCTTTGCCACAAGATCCCCAGATTCATCGAGAAGGCAAAACGCGCCGGCGTCACCCGGGTCTTCATCGGACTGGAGAACATCAACCCGGACAATCTCGCTGCCGCGAAGAAGCGGCAGAACAAGATCACCGAGTACCGCAACATGCTGCTCGCGTGGAAGGCACAGGGCATCATGACGCTCGCCGGGTATATTCTGGGTTTTCCGGCCGACACGCCGGAAACCATTCGGCGCGATATCGCGATCATCAAAAAGGAGTTGCCGCTCGACGTCCTCGAGTTCTTCTGCCTGACGCCGCTTCCCGGCTCCGAGGATCACCAGGTTCTCTGGAAGAACGGCATCGCGATGGATCCGGACCTCAACACCTACGATGTGGAACACGTCTGCACCGCTCATCCCAAGATGAGCAAGCGGGAGTGGGAGGCGATCTACCGCGAGGCTTGGTTGCTGTATTACACGCCGGATCACATGCGCACCCTGCTGCGTCGCGCGACGGCCACGGGCGTACCGATGGGGAGCTTGGTGAAGGTGCTGGTCGCCTTTTCGACGACGGTTCGCCTCGAAAACGTCCACCCGCTCCAGGGCGGTATCCTGCGCCTGAAGCATCCTTCGGAGCGCCGGCCCGGCTTGCCACGCGAGAGCCCCTGGAGCTTCTGGCCGCGTTTCGCCTGGGAAACCCTCCACACGCACGCGATCCTGGTCGGCACGATTGGTCGGCTCCTCCGGTCGAGCCTGGCCATAGCGCGAGATCCCGAGGCGCGGGCCTATACTGATCAGGCGCTCACGCCCGTCCACGATGACGACGACGTGATCCTTGATCTCCTCACCAAGACCACCGGCGCGCGCGCTGCGGTCGCGCACGTCAAGAAGGTTGCCGAGCTGACCGGCCGCGGTCGTGCCGCCTGACGGTCGGCGGTAGCGGAACACCCGGTCGGAACTGGGCGGCCTCCTGGGGCGCACTGGCAAACTTGGCCGTCCGGGTCCATATTGATGCCATGTACGAGAATCGCGAAGGCGAGTTCGCCTACACCATCCGGCGCCGCACGTTTCGTGGCGGCAAGACCGTGTGGCGATGGGAGGTCCGACGGGGCACCGAAAGCCAGTTCGTGGACTGCGGCATCTCGTTGCGATCCCACGATGCCGCCGAGACCTCGGCGCTCGATGCGATCTTCAACTGGAATTCAGGGCAGGCGTTTGCGACCCGTTAGCCGGGCCCGTTCGATCAACGCGCTCAGCGGCACTGACGCCCGAAGGCTTTCGCAGCGGCGACGCTCGGGGCGAGGTGTCGTGCTCGTCCGCAGCGGCGACGAGGAGCGAGGGGATGACGGATAAGACCATCGAGCTCGATGAGCACCGTGGCATGAAGGCCCAGAAGGCCACCGAAATCCGTCGTCTCCTGGCCGAAGTCGAGGCCGATCAACGGGCGCTGCGGCTTCGGCAGGACGAACTGGAGAAACACCTCGTGGCCACGCCCGCGTCGAGCTGGCACGACGCCGCCGAGAAAGCCCGCTATCTCCTCACCCTCTTTGCCGCGACCCCCGCAGCACAAGATCCACGCCGGCAGAAGCTGATCAAAGATTTGCTCGATGATTTCACGCGGCTCTCCAGCGAAACGCCGGAGAACCATCCGCGGGATTGAGCGCTTCGCTGCGGACGAGCCCCGGAACGCGACCCACCGTCGCGGATTTCCGCTGCGCCCTTGCGGCCGGCCTCTCGCGTTCCGTTACGCCGCGTCGACGCGGCGGAAGCCGTTCCAAACGGCGGTGCCGGCTCCAGAGAGCAGCACCCGCACGAACCGCCGCTGCTGATATTCGCCGTTGAGACTGATGCGCGGCAGCGCCATCAGGTGTTCGCGGTGCTCGGCGAACAGCACGCCGGGCCGGGTGGTAACCGCGGTCTTGAACCCGAGCTCGCCGGCAATCGCGAACTCGCGCGGCCCAGCCGAGGTCGGATCGCCGAATGGATAGGAGAAATGTTGCGGCCGCATGCCCAGCGCTGCCTCCAGGACCGCGGCGCTCTCGTGCATCTCCGATCGTACCGCCTCATCGCCGAGCTTCTTGAGCATGCAATGGTTGACCGTGTGCGCGCCGATGGTGACGAGCGGGTCGACGGCAAGCTCGGCGATCTCCGCCCAGCTCATGCACAGCTCGTCGCAGAACGCGCGGAGCTCGACCCCGTAGCGGGCGGCGAGATCGCGGATCACGTGGCGCAATTCTTCCTCAGTCTTGCGGTCGCGCAGCCACCAATAGAGCCCGTCGAACAGATCTTGCTTCTCCTCGACGGCGCGGCAGTCGAAACGGCGATCCTCGTCATCGATCACGAGCCCGATGCGCTCCTTGCGGGCGATCACGGCTTCGAGCGCCAGCCACCACAGTTCGCCCAGCCGATCCGGGAAACTCGTCGGAATATAGACCGCAAACGGGACACCATGCTTCCGCAGAATCGGATAGGCAAGACGCAGCGTGTCGCGATAGCCGTCGTCGAACGTGAGGCAGGCGAAGCGCCGCGCGAAATCGCCCGTTTTGAGCCGGCGATGCATCTCGTCAAGCGAGACGAGCTCGATGCCGGAGCGGCGAATGGTTTTGATCGCGGCCTCCAGGAACTGCGGCGTCACCTCCAGTAGCCGGTTGGGCTGGAAGCCGTCGCGGCGGCGCGGCCGCACGTGATGGAGGGTCAGGATCGCGCCGGCCCCGCCGACGAACGGGCGCAGCCAGAGATGGCTGCCGGAAAAATACAGCGCTTCGAGCCCGGTGCGGATGATGGCCTGCTTCAGTCTCACTCGCAGCCCCCGTGTTTTCGGCAACAATGGCCGCATTTCCTTGCGGAGCCATTAAGTCGATCGTCTGCTCCCGTCCCCGCCTCGGTCGAGAGCCGCCTGGCTGGGCGCCGGCTTGCTCGCTCGCTGAAGGTCAGCACGGCTGACCTAAGATTTGATTGGCCATTTGCACCGCGCCCACTAGCATCCGCCTCCCGCGGGAGCCTGAACAGGAGAATGGCGTGAGCGTGATCATGGTCAAGTGCCCGAATACGGGACGCGAGCTTTCGACCGGCATCGAAACCGACCAGGCGGGCTTCGATCGACTGCCCAGTTTATTGACCCACTCACGCTGTCCGCTATGTCGGCTGGAGCACGCTTGGTGGAGGCGCGAAGCTTGGTTGGCGGAGAGCGATCCCAGCGAGGCGGCCACCGATACTGCCGCCTGAGGTATCCGTCCGCAACGCGCTCGCGAAAATCTTCCACACTCGCTCATCGGTGCGGCTGCAGGCACGCAGACCGTCCATCGGCGAGCTCGCGGCTCGCTCCGTTGCCGCCCGGCGTCACGCTGCGGCCGGTTGCGCTTCGGAACCGGATCGCAACGGCGGGTCGGTCAGCACCGTGACATCCGACACGCCGCCCGCCACGAGCCGGCTCTTCGCCGCCGCGATCTCTTCCGGCAGCGCGATAGTCGCGACCAGGACCGCGCTCGATGCCAGCTCCGCCATTGGCGCGACCTGCATGTCGGGCACCGGGCCGGCATCGATCACCACGTAATCGTAGGCCTGCGTCAGCGCCTCGATCCCCATGCGCAAACGTTCCGAAGCGAGGATTGCGCTCGCCTCGTCCCGGATGCGGCCCGCCGCAACAAGGTGCACGCGCGAGCCCCGGTCGCGCGTGATGATTTGGCCGAATGACGCCGTGCCGCGCACGAGGTCGGCAAGTCCGGGGCCGCCGGGATCGACGCTGGCGGCGGCGAGCTTCGGAGCCGCGAGCGCGAGGTCGACGACGACCACCCGCGCCTCCTGCGCCAGCACGCGCGCCAGCGCGAGCGCAGTCATCGTGCTGCCGATCTCCCGGTCGGCGCCGGCGACGAGAATGCGGCGCCGATCCCCATGCCGCAGCTCCGCAGCGAGATCGGCAAGCAAGCGCTCGGCCGGAACCGCGGCCATGGCGGCGGCCGTTACCGATGGGGCTGCGGCCGCCGGGGCGGGCGGCGCCGGCGGCGGCGGGCTGTCCTTGTTCGCGGGCTCGTTTTCGGATTTCGGGACTGGACCATGAGCCGCCGCGGAACCATGAACGGAAGGAATGCGATAGGGATTGGCGACCAGCAGCTCCCGCGTGGTGGTCCAGCCGGCCACGACGAACAGCATCGCCAGGCTGGCGATGAGCACGATCGGCAGCTTCTTGGGAAAGAACGGCGTATTGGAGACGGTTGCGCGGGAAATAATGCGCGCCTGAGCAGGGATGGCACCGAGGCTGTCGCGGGCGGTGGTCTCGCGGTATTTGGCCAGATAGGATTCCAGCAGATCGCGCTGCGATTTCGCTTCCCGCTCCATCGCCCGCAGCTGCACGTCCTGGCCGTTGGTGGACGCCGCCTGGCGCTTGAGCTGATCGAGATTGTCGTTGAGGCCCTCGACTCTGGCGCCGGCGATTCTGGCATCGTTCTCCAGCGACCGGACCAGCTTTTCGGCTTCGTCGCGAATGGCACGGTCGAGGTCGGCGATCTGCGCCTTGAGTTCCTTGATCCGCGGATGAGCGTCGAGCAGCGTCGAGGACTGCTCCGCCAGCTGGGCGCGCAAGGTGACGCGCTGCTCGGCCAGCCGCCGGATCAGCTCGGAGTTGAGGAAATCGGTAGACTCCAGCGACTTGCCGCTCTTGAGCATGTCGCGAATGAACTGCGCCTTGGCCTCGGATTCCGCCTTGCGCGAGCGCGCGGCCGCGAGCTGCGAATTGACCTCCGCGAGCTGTTGATTGGACAGCGTGGTATTGTTGGCGCCGATGAGTAGATTCGACTTGGCGCGGAACTCCTCGACCCGGGCTTCCGCCTCGGCCACCTTGTGGCGGAGATTCTCGATTTCTCCCGCAAGCCACCGGCCTGCGGCGCGGGTCTCCTCCTGCTTGGCGGCCCGGTGCAGGGCCAGATAGTTCTCGGCGATGGTATTGGCGGCTGTGGCGGCAAACTCGGGATCGGCCGACACGAACTCGATGGCGATCACCCGGGACTTTTCCACCTGAAACACGCTGAGCCGATCGTAGTAGGATTCCAGCACGCGTTCCTCGGCCGTCATCTGCAGCGGGTCCCTGCCGATCCCCAGGAGCCGTAACGCATAGCCGACGGGAGAAATACCGTGGAGGATCGGATCGAATTCGGGGCGCTCGCCGAGCTTGAGCTGGCGAATGACCTGCCGGGCCAGATCGCGCGAAAGGGCCAGCTGCACTTGGCTGGTCACCGCTTCCTGGTCGACCAGCGCCTGATCGCGCTCGCCCGGCTTCTCCGCCTCCGGGCGGAGGAATACGTTCTCCCGGCCTTCGATCAGGATTCGCGCTTCGGATTTGTATTTCGGCGTCATCAGGTTGACGGCGACGGACGCCAGCACCGCGACCGCCAGAGCCGGAGCGAATACCCGCCATCGCCGCGCCCACAACGCGCGCCCGAGCCCGCGAACGTCGAGCTCGCCGTCCCACGGGGTACCCGCTTCGTTGCCGGCGCCAACCGACCGCACGTTCTCACGCATCGCCGACTCCACGCGGGACCCCGTCGGCGATCAGACACCACTATGGTTGCTGACGCGTTAATCGACGTCACCGACCAGCGAAAGTGAGATTTTGTTAACCATGAGCGGCGTTAATCTGTCGGAAGTTTTCGTGTCCAATGAGATTCCCACGCATGCGGCCGAGCCGTCTTGCTCTCCTGGCAATCCTGGCGCTTGTGCTCGCGGCTTGCGCGCCGCAGGCACCGGGACCGGCGGTCGCGGTCGATTTCGAGGCGCCCTACACGCTCGATTCCGGCGACAAGCTTCGCGTCGTGGTGTTCGGGCAGGACGGGCTCAGCAATTCGTATGCGGTCGACACCGGCGGAAAGATCACGATGCCGCTGATCGGCGCGGTGCGCGCGCGCGGCCAGACGACGGCACAGCTGTCGGACTCGATCGCCACCCGGCTGCGCCAGGGCTATATCCGCGAGCCGCATGTGGCGGTGGAAGTCGAGACCTACCGCCCGTTCTTCATTCTCGGCGAGGTCACGACGCCGGGCCAGTTTCCCTACGTACCGGACATGACGGTGGAGACTGCGGTTGCGGTGGCGGGCGGGTTCACGCCGCGCGCGCAACGCACGCGGGTCGCGCTCCATCGCCAAGTCGACGGGCAGGCCGTGCACGGCATCGTGCCGGTCGGCTACCCCGTGCGCCCCGGGGACACCGTCGTCGTTGCCGAGCGATGGTTCTGAGACTATGTCGCAGGGGCGAGCCCGATCGCTCACGATTCTGCACATATTGCGGGCTCCGGTAGGCGGATTGTTTCGGCACGTCGTCGATCTCGCCCGAGGCCAGCTGGCGCGCGGCCATCAGGTCGGCCTGATCGTCGATTCCACTCCGGGGGGCGTCTGGGCGGAAGCTGTGCTGTCCGAGCTCGAGCCGCAGCTCGGGCTGGGGCTCAGTCGCATCGCCATGAGCCGCCACATCGGATGGCGCGACATCTCCGCATTCCGCCATGTCGCGCGCCGGGTGGCCGAGGCGGCGCTCGACGTCGTGCACGGTCACGGCGCCAAGGGCGGCGCCTATGCCCGTCTCGTGCGCGGACCGGCGGTTCGCGCCTATACGCCCCACGGCGGCACTTTGCATTTCGAGCGCCGCTCCCCGCTCGGATTTGCTTATCTGACGCTGGAGCGGGTGCTCGAGGGACGCACCGAGCTATTCTTGTTCGAGAGCGCCTATGCCCGCGACGTTTTTCTCGCCAAGGTGGGCGAATTCCGCGGCGTCGCGCGGGTAATCCATAATGGCGTGACCGCGGCCGAGTTCGAGCCGATCACGCCGAACCCCGAAGCGGCCGACTTCGTCTTTGTCGGCGAGTTGCGTGCCCTCAAAGGCGTCCACATTCTGATCGAGGCGCTCGGGACGCTCGCCGCGGCGGGCCGCCGCGCGCGCGCGATCGTCGTGGGCAGCGGTCCCGATGCCCGCACGCTCGCCGCCCTCGCACGGGCGCGCGGCGTCGGCACGCTCATTCGATTTCAAGAGCCCCTCCCCGCTCGCGACGCTTTCAGGCTCGGCCGGCTGCTGGTGGTGCCTTCACTCGCCGAGTCGCTGCCTTATGTCGTGCTCGAGGCGGCCGCCGCCGCGGTACCGCTGCTCGCTACCGCGGTTGGCGGCATTCCGGAGGTTTTCGGACCGCAACGCGGCGGTCTCGTCCCGCCCGGCGATGTTTCGGCCCTCGCCGGCGCCATGGCGCGGGCCCTCGATGATCCCGGCGCCCAGCGCGCGGCCGCCCTGGAGCTCCGGGAGCGGGTCCGGGCCGCCTTCTCGGCGGACCTCATGCTGGAGCAGGTGCTCGCCGCCTATGTCGAGGCGCTCGCCCGACCAGGCCGCACGTTGCCGTCGGACTAAGGTTTCCTTGAAACTTTCCGGTTACGGATACCCGGGCAAATAGAGGAACGCCGCGACCGCGGCGTCCCAGGACCGGATCGACCGCGTATGAGCGAATTGAACGTCCCTCGAACGGCCCCCGCATCCGGCGGGGCGCGAACCACCGGTCCGGGGAAGGCGCAGGAGCTTCCCGCGGCCGCCAGGCTCGTCGCCGTGCAGCCGCACGCGCCCGCCTATTCGCCGGTCGTGGTCGCCGGGTTCGTCCGCATCTTCGAGTTCGGGCTGATGGCCGCCATCGGGGCTGCCGTCTATTTCACCTATGTGGTGCCGGCCGACGGGTTCGACTGGTATTATCCGCTGACCGTGCTCGGCATTGCCGCGTTCGCCATGCTCGGATTTCAGGCTGCCGACATCTATCACGTCCAGGCGTTCCGCAGCGTGGCCAGCGAATGCACCCGGCTGCTCATCGCCTGGTCGCTCTTGTTCCTGCTCGTTGCAGCCATCGCCTTCTTTGCGCGGCTGGGCGGCTTTTATTCCCGCGTCTGGCTCGGCGGATATTACGCCGTCGGTTTGATCGCATCGAGGCGCTCGGTCGCCAGCAGGACTGCGACGTTCGCATCATTGGGCTGTTCGACGATCGCGGCGAGGATCGCGCTCCCGCGGTGTGCGCCGGCCAGCAAAAGCTCGGCACCGTGGATGATCTGGTCGAGTTTGCCCGCCTCACCCGCGTCGATCTGGTGATCTTCTCGCTGCCGATCTCCGCGGAATCCCGCATTCTGCAGATGCTGAAGAAGCTGTGGGTGCTTCCGGTCGATATCCGACTGTCCGCGCACAGCAACAAGCTGCGCTTCCGGCCGCGTTCCTATTCCTATATCGGCAACCTGCCCGTGCTCGACGTGTTCGACAAGCCGCTCGGCGATTGGGACGTCGTGATGAAATGGCTGTTCGACAAGCTTGTCGGCGGCCTGCTGCTGCTGCTCGCGGCGCCGCTGATGGCCGCGATCGCCCTGGCCGTCAAGCTCGACACCCGCGGTCCGGTCTTCTTCCGGCAGAAGCGCTACGGGTTCAACAACGAGCTGATCGAAGTCCTCAAGTTCCGCTCGATGCACGCCGAGCAATGCGACGCGACTGCCTCGAGGCTGGTGAGCAAGAGCGATCCGCGCGTGACGCGGGTCGGACGCTTCATTCGCAAGGCAAGCCTCGACGAATTGCCGCAGCTCATCAACGTCGTGCTCAAAGGCAACCTGTCGCTGGTAGGTCCGCGGCCGCACGCCGTCCATGCCAAGGCCGAGGACCGCCTGTACGACGAGGCGGTCGACGGGTATTTCGCCCGGCATCGGGTCAAGCCCGGCATCACCGGATGGGCGCAGATCAACGGCTGGCGCGGCGAAACCGATAGCCAGGAGAAGATCCAGCGCCGCGTCGAGCACGACCTCTACTACATCGAAAACTGGTCCGTGCTGTTCGACCTGTACATTCTGGCCATGACGCCGGTGGCGCTCGCCAAGGCCGAGAACGCCTACTGATGCGAAGGCCGCGGGCAAGCGCTATTTCGTCTCCGCCACGAAGACGCCGTTCCAATCCGCGGGCGGCGCGACTTCGCTGAACGCCTGAACGCGCGCCCGATACAAATCGAACAATGCCTCAAGACCGAAATTCTGGTCGAATGATCGGCAGACTTGAAGCGCTTCCAAGGCACCTTCCCAGTCGCGGCTGCGATAGGAGTGCAGCATCGCGCCATACACTTTGCGCAATTCCTGGAAGCGGATGTCGCCGGCGACCTCCTCCCGCCCGAGAACGGTATAGATGGCTTCCGGCTCGGTCTTGCCTTTCACGGTGATGAGGTCGACCTCGAGGATCGCGAATTTTTCCTTGGCCCTCTCCGCGGTCCTCGATCCGATGATCACCGGAACGCCGTAGTATTTGGTCTGGCCTTCCAATCGGGACGCGACGTTGACGGGATCGCCGAGGACCGAATAGTTGAAACGCAGGTCGGACCCGAGATTTCCGACGACGCAACGTCCGGTGTTGATGCCGATGCCGATGCGAAACGGGATGAACCGCTGGCCGGCATTCGCGGCCTCTTCCTGGCGTTCCCGGTTGAGCCGTTCGAGTCGATCGATCATCTCCAGGGTGGATGCGCACGCGTTGATTTCGTGATCCGGGTCGTCCAGCGGAGCGTTCCAGAACGCCATCACCGCGTCGCCCATGTATTTGTCGATGGTTCCGTGATGGTCGATGATCGCGTTGGTCAGCGGGGTGAGCAGCCGGTTCATGAGGGTGGTGAGGCCCTGCGGATCGGCCTTGTAGAGCTCGGAAATGGAGGTGAAGCCCCGCACGTCGCTGAACAGGATCGACATGTCGCGATCCTCGCCCCCCAGCACGAGCTTCTCCGGCGAAAGTGCCAGCTGCTCGACCAGCGCGGGCGCGAGATATTGACCGAAAGCCGAGCGAATCTGGCGGCGCTGGTTCTGCTCGCGAAAATAATTGATGAAGATCAGCGCCAGGTACACGGAGAAAGTGCACAGCCAAGGGAACGTGAAGTCGAGCAGGCCGTTCAGGCTGGCATAATAATACGCGGAGATCCCCACCAGCGAGAGCGCGACGGCTCCCCCCATTCCGAGCACGATCGAAGCGCTGACGATCGGCACAAACACGATGATGCCGGCACTGACCAGGACGGCGACGACCAATTCCGACACCGTCGCGTAGCTCGGACGGTCCAGCACCGATCCCGTCAACGCGCTTTCGAGGATCTGCCCATGGATCTCGACGCCGGGCATCGCACCGTGGACCGGCGTCGGCTTGAGGTCGTTGAAACCGACGGCGGACGTACCGATGAATGCCAGCTTGCCGGCGATCCGCGCCGGCTCGACCCGGCCTTCTAGCAACTCCTTGACCGAGATGAATTGCTGCGGGTCGTGACGCCTGAAATGCACCCACAGCTGACCATGCCGGTCGGTCGGCAGTACCAGGCGCGAAACTCCGACGCTTCGCACGCCGGTGGCGTCGGTCTTGACCAGGATGGCGCCCGATTGCGTCACGACGCGCAACACCTCCATGGTCAGCGACGGCACGAGCGCGCCCTGCGCCTTCATGATCAGCGGCACGCGGCGCACGATGCCGTCCGCCTCGGGGATGATCGTCAGCACGCCACGGCCGGCGGCAGCCGCCTCCAGCTCGGGCACGTTCTGCACCAGGCCCGGACCGGTCCAAATGAACGGGCTCGGATCGGCGCCCATCATCGCCAATCGCGCGGTCGGCGGGTGCGCCTGCGTTTGCGGATCCGGAACGTGAACCACCGATTGCCCGACGACCACGCGGGATTGCCGCATGGCGCCGGCGAGCACCTGATCATTGCTCGGCAGGCGCCGCAGTTTCTCCCGGGTCTCATCGTCCAGATCGGCGAGGGCTCCCGCCACCAGGTTTGGTGACATCCGATCCGGTTCGGCGAAGATGATGTCGAAGGCGACTGCCGCGGCGCCGAGCTTGGTCAGTCTGGTCACCAGGTCCGCCACCAACGTGCGCGGCCAAGGCCACTGCCCGAAGGCGCTCAGGCTTTGCTCATCGATGTCGAGGATGACGACCGGCGAATTCGCCATCAGCGACCGCGGCGCCAGCTTTTGATAGGTGTCGAACGTGCGCAGCCGCAATTCTTCCAACGGCGGCGGATTCCAAATGCGCAAGCCGATCAGCGCAAACAGCAGCAGGACGCAAATGCTGCGCCCCAACCCGAATTTCTGCGCCAACCGTCGAATTCTCTGCATCCCTATTAACCCGAAGCGTCTCCCAACGCGACAGCCGGGAGCCTTGTCAGAGCGCGATCCGTTCTTCGCCCTAATGGATGCTAGCGGAAAAGCCGGAGGCAGGACAGCATCATCCGGCAACCAGCAAGTCCTTCGACCGAGATCGCCTGCGCGCCCTATCCGCATCGACCCTCTCACGGCCGGCTACAACCGCTCAGGCCGAAATGCGAACCCCACAGAACGTGCACATCCTAAGATACCCGGGGGCATCCGCAGTGTTGCCTTGACCCCGAAGACGCGAATACTGTCTTTGCCGAGGTCTGAGCTGCACCGCACGCAAGCCTGTCGGCTCGGTCCGGGGCTCGACAGGGGCAAGTGGCACGGAGGCTTCGCTTCCCACCTCGACAGGGTCATTTCGCCGTTCGGAG